>Ga0255338_1003260_pt1 | contig 19991 bp, 19 predicted proteins | sample MeOH1_35cm_T4_19_FD_203715 | JGI IMG/M metagenome (GOLD analysis project Ga0255338, IMG submission 203715) | Sandy soil microbial communities from University of British Columbia, Vancouver, Canada - MeOH1_35cm_T4_195 | ecosystem: Engineered > Artificial ecosystem > Sand microcosm > Unclassified ...
TCCGACTCGGCGACATCAAGGAGGAGGCGCGGGCGCGGCGCCAGCACGGGCAACGCTTCTCACCCGCGCCGGGGGACAGTCGCCGAGGCGGACAGGGGCCCGCCCTGGTCCGGCCCGGAGGCCACCGGAGGCCACTGCAGGCGCAGTGAATGACCAGTCTGCCGCGGCCGCCCGTTCAGGCGGCCCCTGCGGCTTACTGGTTCGGCACGTCGCCCTTCTTCGGCTGCGCCACCAGGATCTGCGCCTTGTAGCGGTCCTTCAGCACGTTGTAGTAGGCCAGCGCCTCGTCGCGGGCCCAGGCCTGCGTGTACTGCTGCAGTTCCTGCTGGGCCTGCTGCGGCGGCGGGGCTTCGCGCGGCAGCACCTTGTTCACCTTCACGATCGCGTAGCCCTCGGTCCCGAGGTCCACGCCCACCAGCGCCGGCAGCTTGGACGGGTCGGCCCGCAGCGCGGCCTCGACCACCTTGGGCGACTGCTTGGAATCCACGCGCGACAGCGTGACGGCCTCGCCCACCTTCGCCGTGGCGGGAGCTGCCTTCCACTCGGCCAGCTTCGCCTCGCCTTCCTTGCGCGCCAGTTCGGCCGCCCTGGCGGCGACCACGCGCTCGCGCACCTGCTCCTTCACTTCCTCGAAGGGACGGGTGCGCACCGGCGAGTACTGGGTCACGCGGCCGGAGACGAGCTGGTTGGGCCCGAACTCCACCGCCTCGGTGTTGCGCTTGCGCTCGGTGGCGTCGGGCGCGAACAGCGTCTGCAGGAACTTGGGATTGGCCAGCGCGCCGGTGGCGCCCGGCTGCGGGTTGCGCGTCACGCCCTGCGCAGTGCGAATCTCCAGCTTCAGCTTGTCGGTCACGGGCTTGAGCGAATCGGACTGCTCGTAGACGGTGTTGCTGAAGGTCTCGGCCGCCTCGGCGTACTTCTTCTGCGCCTGCTCGCGCTTCAGCTGCGCCTCCAGCTCCGGCTTCACTTCCTCGAAGGTGCGCTGCTTGGGCACCTTGAGGTCCGTCAGCTTGATGATGTGGTAGCCGAACTCGGTTTCCACCGGGCCCACGATGTCGCCCTTGTTCTTCATCGCGAACACGGCATCCTCGAACGGCTTGGTCATCGCGCCGCGGGCGAAGAAGTCGAGGTCGCCGCCGTTGGCCGCGGAGCCGGGGTCCTGCGAGTTCTTCTTCGCCACCTCGGCGAAGCTGTCCGGATTCTTCTTCACCTGCGCGAGCAGCTCCTCCGCCTTCGCCTTCGCCTTGTCCTTCTGCTGCGGCGAAGCGCCCTTGGGCACGGCGATCAGGATGTGGCTGGCGCGGCGTTCCTCGACGCCGCCGCCGACGCGGCCCTGGTTCTGCTCGTAGTAGGTCTTGAGGTCCGCCTCGTTGACGGTGATGCCCTTCTGCACGGAAGCGAGGTCGAGCACCACGTACTCGATCGCGGCCTGCTCGGGCGACTGGAACAGCTGCGGGTTCTCCTTGTAGAAGGCCTGCAGTTCGGCCTCGGTGGGCTGCACCTTGGCCTTGTAGTCGGCGGCGTTGAAGCGCGCCAGCTGCGCCTCGCGCCGCTCGAAGTAGCTGCCCAGGGCCACGGCGGCCTGCGCCGGCGGCGTGAAGCCGGACTGGGCCACGCCCCCGATCACCTGGCGCACCGCAATGTCGTTGCGCACCTGGTTCTCGAACATCTGCGGCGACATGCCGCGCGCGGCGAGCAGCTGCTCGTAGCGCTTCAGGTCGAGCTTGCCGTCCGGGCCGCGCAGCGCCGCGATCAGCTCGTTGGACTGCAGCTCGCGCGCCAGCCGCTGGTCGCCCACCGTCATGTGCTGGTGCTCCACCGCGGCGGCCAGCACGCGCTCGCGCACGATCTGCTCCAGGGTACCGTACTTGGCCTGGGGCGAATCGAGCAGCTTGGCGTCGATGCCGGGCATCTGCTCGCGCAGGCGGTCCACCTGGCGCTTGTGCGCCTCGTCCCAGTCCTGCTGCGAGATCTCGTGGCCGTCGACCTTGGCCACGGTCTCGCCGCGCTCCTGCATGCGGTTGTAGCCCTGGAGGCCGAACAGGACGAAGGACGGCACGATCAGCAGGAACAGCACCAGCTGCATCCACTTGTTGTGCTTGCGGACGAAATCAAACATGTTCGGGTCTCGTTCTCGGGACAAACAAAAAGGCGAACCACGGTTCGCCTTTCTTCACGTTGGTGGGTGCTGACGGGATCGAACCGCCGACCTACGCCTTGTAAGGGCGCCGCTCTACCAGCTGAGCTAAGCACCCCACCGGTCGGCTCCGATCAGTTCAGCGCATCCTTGAGCGCCTTGCCGGGACGGAACTTGGGCACCTTGGCAGCCTTGATTTTAATCTGTGCGCCGGTGCGCGGATTGCGGCCGCTGCGCGCGGCCCTTTTTCCCACGGCAAAAGTGCCGAAGCCGACGAGCGAGACCGAGCCGCCTTTCTTCAGCGTCGTCTTCACCGCGCCGATCATCGATTCCAGCGCGCGGGTGGCGGCGGCCTTGGAAATGTCGGCGTGCTTGGCGATGTGCTCGATCAATTCGGTCTTGTTCACAGGGAGCCCCTCCGGATCCAGGATGGTGATATGGCGTGTTCTCTCAAAAATTTGTCTCCCGTTCCCGCGTCGCGAAGTCGCCTGCGGCAGGAAGGGGAGACAAAAGTGCGGGCGGCGTTGCGGCCACTGCCGTGGATTAGAAACAGCCCCTCCGGCGGTGTCAATACGCCATGCGGCAATACAACACGCGCTGCAGCATTCCCGCCCAGGCTGACGCCGCTCGCGCCCGCGTGAGCGAGTGCTTGCGGCGCGGCGGCCCCGCTGTCGCCGCCGCTACAGGGCCGCACCAGCCGTTACAGTGCCGCGGCGATGGCCTTGCCGAGGTCCGTGGTGCTGGCCTTGCCGCCGATGTCGCCCGTGCGCGGCGCGCCCGACTTCGGGTCGAGCACGGTCTCGATCGCCTTCAGGATCGCGTCGTGCGCCTCCTTGTGGCCCAGGAACTCCAGCATCATCGCGCCGCACCAGATCTGGCCGATCGGGTTGGCGATGTTCTTGCCGTAGATGTCGGGCGCGGAGCCGTGCACGGGCTCGAACAGCGAGGGGAACTTGCGGTCCGGGTTCAGGTTCGCGCTGGGCGCGATGGCGATGGTGCCGGTGCAGGCCGGGCCCAGGTCGGACAGGATGTCGCCGAACAGGTTGCTGGCCACCACCACGTCGAAGAAGTCGGGCCGCTGCACGAAGTGCGCGGTGAGGATGTCGATGTGGAACTTGTCCGTCTTCACTCCGGGGTACTGCTTCGCCATCTCGGCGACGCGCTCGTCCCAGTAGGGCATGGTGATCGCGATGCCGTTGGACTTGGTGGCGCTGGTCAGGTGCTTCTTCGGGCGCTTCTGCGCCAGCTCGAAGGCGAACTTCAGCACGCGGTCGACGCCGTGGCGGGACATCACCGTCTCCTGCATGACGATCTCGCGCTCGGTGCCGGGGTACATGCGGCCGCCGATGGCGGAGTACTCGCCCTCGGTGTTCTCGCGCACGATGTACATGTCGATCTCGCCCGGCTCGCGCCTGCTGCCGTCCTTGCGCACGACCGGGGCGATGATGCCGGGCATCAGGCGCGCCGGCCGCAGGTTCACGTACTGGTCGAACTCGCGGCGGAACAGCAGCAGCGACTGCCACAGCGACACGTGGTCGGGGATCTTCTCGGGCCAGCCCACCGCGCCGAAGAAGATGGCGTCGTGGCCGCCGACCTGGTCCTTCCAGTTGTCCGGCATGTACTTGCCGTGCTTGTCGCAGTAGTCCCAGCTCGCGAAATCGAAGTGGTCGAACTGCAGCTCGATGCCGAACTTGCGCGCGGCGGCATCCACCACGCGCACGCCCTCGGGCATGACCTCCTTGCCGATGCCGTCGCCGGGGATGACTGCGATGCGCTTCTTGCTCACGGGGTGCTCCTGAAAAAGGTGAGGATTTCTTCCAGCAGAAGGGCCGGGGCCTCTTCGGCGATGTAGTGGCCGCAGGGCAGGCTGCGGCCGGTGAACTGGCTGGCATAAGACTGCCAGAGGGCCGGCACGTCGAACGAGCGGCCCACCGCGCCGTGCTCGCCCCACAGCACGCGCAGCGGCTGCGCGAGCCGGCGGCCGGCGTCGAGGTCCTGCTGGTCGTGCTGCAGGTCGATGCCGGCGCTGGCGCGGTAGTCGGCGCAGATCGCCTCGGGCGTGCCGGCGATCGCGGCGCAGCGCTCGTATTCGGCCAGCGCCGCGGGTGCGAAGGCCGCCAAGCCCGCGTGCCGCGCGCCCATGACCGAGCGCACGTAGCGCACCGGGTCGGAGCCGATCAGCGCCTCCGGCAGCGGCGGCGGCTGGATCAGGAAGAACCAGTGCCAGTAGGCGCGCGCGAACGCTTCGCTGGTGTGGCGGTACATCGCCAGCGTCGGCGCGATGTCCAGCAGCAGCAGGCGCTCGGCGCCCGCGGGATGATCGAGCGCGAGCCGGTGTGCCACCCGCGCGCCGCGGTCGTGCGCGAGCACCTGGAAGCGCTCGTGCCCGAGCTGGCGCATGACCTCGATGGCGTCGAGGGCCATCTCGCGCTTGGCATAGGCGGCCGAGCCGTCGCCCGCCGCGGGCCGGCCCGAGTCGCCGTAGCCGCGCAGGTCCATCAGCACCAGCTGGAAGCGCTGCGCGAGCTGCGGGGCGACGCGGTGCCACATGGCGTGCGTCTGCGGATGGCCGTGCAGCAGCAGCAGCGGCTCGCCCTGGCCCGCCCGGCGCACGTTCAGCGTGACGCCGCCGCGCGCGATCCGCAGGGTTTCGAAGCCATCCAGCATGGGCGGCATTCTGGACCCGCCCCCGTCGCGCGGCAAGCAATAATGCGGCAAGGGATTCTTTCCGATTTGGAAGCAATGCAGCCTCACCTGGAACGTTCCGACCTCGAACTGCTGCTGGCCATCCGCGGGCACGGCAGCCTGGCCGGCGCGGCTGCGGCCGCGGATGTGGTGCCCTCGGTCATCACCAAGCGGCTGGCGGCGCTGGAGGCGCGGCTGGGCCTCAAGCTGTTCCAGCGCACGACGCGGCGCGTGGTGCCCACGGCCGAAGGCGAGGCGCTGTGCGAGCGCGCCACCGGCCTGCTGGCCGCTTTCCAGGCCATGGAGGCCGAGCTGCAGGAGCGCCACAAGGAGCCGGTGGGCCGCATCCGCCTGGCCGCCACCTTCGGCTTCGGCCGGCTGTGGCTGGGGCCCGCGATCGCCGACTTCCAGCAGCGCCATCCGCAGCTGGAGGTGCAGCTGCAGCTCACGGAGCAACTGCCGGACCTCGCCGTCGAAGGCTTCGACGGCGCCGTCTGGCTGTGGGAGGTGCGCGGGCCGCGCGCCAGCGAATGGACCGGGCGCCGGCTGGCGCGCAACCAGCGCGTGCTGGTCGCCGCGCCGGAGTACCTGCAGCGGCGCGGCATGCCGGCGACGGTGGAGGAACTCGCGGCGCACGACTGCCTCGCCGTGCGCGAGAACGAGCAGTTCGACATCTGGCGCCTGCAGCGCGAACGCGACCGCACCGAGCTGCGGGTGCGCGTGGGCGGGCCGCTGTCCTCCAACTCGGGCGAGCTGGTGCGCGACTGGTGCCTGGCCGGCCGCGGCATCATGCTGCGCAGCCTGTGGGACATCGCCGGCGCACTGGCGGCGGGGCAGCTGGTGCGGGTGCTTCCGGGCTACGCGATGACGGACGCGGACATCCACTGGCTGGCGCCGCACAGCGCCAGCACGCCCAAGCGCATCCGGCTGCTGGTGGACTTCCTGGCGGAGCGCTTCCGCGGCGAGCCGTGGAAGCACCGGAGCCCGCGCGGCAGGTGAGCCGGCCTGCGCCGCCGGCGCCTATGCCGCCGCCGGCCGCACGACCAGGGCCACGCCCATGGCGGCGAGCGCCATGCCGGCGACGATCAGCGCCGTGATCGGTTCGCCGAACAGCACCCACGCCATCAGCGCCGTCGTCGGCGGCACCAGGTACATCAGGCTCGTGACGGTGGTGGCCGCGCCGCGCTGGATCAGCAGGTACAGCAGCGAGCTGCCGCCGAGCGTCATGCCCAGCACCGACCACGCCAGCGCGCCCGCCAGCTCGCGGTTCAGTGCGCCGTCGGCCAGCACCCAGCGCATGCCCTCGCCTTCCAGCGCGGCGAACGGCAGGGTCACGGCGAAGGCGGCCGCGAGCTGCACCAGGTTGGCCGTGCGCACGTCGCAGGGCGCGACGAAGCGCTTCTGGTACAGCGTGCCGGCTGTGATCGAGAACAGCGCGATCACGGCGCAGGTGAGGTTCACGGCGCTCACTTCGCCGTATCCGAGCTTCTGCCAGACCACCAGCAGCAGCCCCAGCAGGCCCAGCGCGAGGCCGGCCCATTGGCGCGATCGCACCTCGCCGCCGCGCCCCGAGATCCAGATCGCCGTCAGCACCGGCTGCAGGCCGACCAGCAGCGCGGACAGGCCCGCGCCCATCCCGTACTTCACCGCGGCCCAGACGCCACCCAGGTAGCCCGCGTGCATCAGGATGCCGGCCACGGCGAGGTGGCCGTACTGCGCCCGGCCGCGCGGCCAGGCCGCGCGGGTGGCCAGCGCCCACAGCACGAAGGCGGCCACCGAGCACGCGTAGCGCAGCGACAGGAACTTCAGCGGCGGCGCGTGCGGCATCGCGTAGCGCGCCACGATGAAGCCGGTGCTCCAGATCACGACGAACACCGCGGGCATGGCCCGCAGCAGCGAATCCGTGCGGGACGCCACGGCGGCGGTCATCTACTTGACCCGGCGCCGGATCTCCGGCAGCGCCTTCTGCAGGTAGTAGACCATCGACCACACCGTCAGGATGGCCGCGGTCCAGATCAGCCAGGTGCCCCAGCGCGCCGTGTCGATCACGCCCAGCAGCCGCCCTTCGAACAGCAGGAAGGGGATGGCGACCATCTGCACCGTCGTCTTGACCTTGCCGATCATGTGCACGGCCACCGAGCGCGAGGCGCCGATCTGCGCCATCCACTCGCGCAGGGCCGAGATCGCGATCTCGCGGCCGATGATGATCAGGGCCACGAACACGTCGGCGCGCTGCAGGTCCACCAGCACCAGCAGCGAGGCGCAGACCAGGAACTTGTCGGCCACCGGATCGAGGAAGGCGCCGAAGGAGGACTGCTGATTGAGCTTGCGTGCCAGGAAGCCGTCCAGCCAGTCGGTGGCCGCGAACACGATGAACATCACCGTCGCGATGAGGTTCTGGGTCTGGTGCGGCAGCCCGATGTAGAACACGCCCACCAGCAGGGGGATCGCGAGGATGCGCGTCCACGTGAGGAGCGTCGGGACGGTGAAGAACATAGGCCGCGATTCTGGCACGGCCGGATCGCGCGGCCCGGGCGGGTTCAATGGAGCGCCCGGTAGATCTGCTCCGCCAGCTCGTGCGAGATGCCTTCCACGGTGGCGATGTCCTCCACGCTGGCCGCCGCCACGCCGCGCACGCCGCCGAAGCGTTGCAGCAGGCGGGCCCGCTTCTTGGCGCCCACGCCGGGGATCTCCTCCAGCTGGCTGCCGCCCACCCGCACGCGCGCGCGCCGCGCCCGCATGCCGGTGATGGCGAAGCGGTGGGCCTCGTCGCGGATCTGCGCCACCAGCATCAGGGCGGCGGACTCGCGCCCCAGGTAGACCTTGTCGCGGCCGTCGGCGAACACCAGTTCCTCCAGGCCCACCTTGCGGCCCTCGCCCTTCTCCACCCCGACGATGACCGACAGGTCCAGCCCGAGCTCGGCGAACACCTCGCGCGCCATGCTCACCTGCCCGCGGCCGCCGTCGACCAGCACCAGGTCCGGCAGGCGCTGCGCGCTGCCGCCGCCACCGGGCTTCGGCCGCTTGGGCTGCACGTCCGCCGCTGCATCGGGCAAGGCGGCCTGCGCTGCCGCAACGGGCAGCGCCGCTTCGGCTGCGGTTTCGGACAGCGCCGCCTGCGCGGCCGGTTCGGCCAGCACCGCCGGTTCGGACAGCGCCACCTCCTGCGCGGCCGAACCGGCCTGCAGCGCCTGCGCCAGTGCCGCTTCCTCGCCTTCCGGCGGCGTCGCATCGGGCGTGTCGCGCCCCGCCTGGGCCAGCCGCGCGTAGCGGCGCGCCAGCACCTGCCGCATCGCCGCATAGTCGTCGCCGGGCGTGATGCCCTCGATGTTGTAGCGGCGGTATTCGCGGTTCTGCATCTGGTGGTGGTGGAACACCACGCAGGACGCCTGCGTCGCCTCGCCCGCGGTGTGCGAGATGTCGAAGCACTCGACGCGGAAGGTGTCCAGGTTGTCGGGCGCGAGGTCCAGCGCCTCCACCAGCGCCCGGGTGCGGGCCTGCTGCGAGCCTTCCTCGGCCAGCAGGCGCGCGAGCTGCAACTGCGCGTTCTTCTGCGCCATCTCCAGCCACAGCCGCCGCTGCCCGCGCGGGTTGTGCACCGCCGCGATGCGCACGCCGGCCTGCTGCGACAGCGCCTCCACCAGTTCCGCCTCCACCGGGTGGCTGGTGATCAGGGCCGAGGGCACGGGCACGCCGATGTAGTGCTGCGCGATGAAGGCCTCCAGCACCTGCACTTCCACCGGCAGCGCGTGCACCGCATCGGCGGCATCGTCGAACTCCTGCACCGCCGTGGCGTCCTCGATGTGGCTCGGGTAGTAGGCCCGGTCGCCCAGGTGGCGGCCGCCGCGCACCATCGCCAGGTTGACGCAGGCCTTGCCGCCCTGCACCTGCACGGCGAGGATGTCCACGTCCTTGTCGGAGACGGTCTCCACCGACTGCTGGTGCAGCACCTTGGACAGCGCCGCCATCTGGTTGCGCAGTTCGGCGGCCTGCTCGAACTCCAGCTTCTCGGCGTGCGCCATCATGCGCTGCTCGAGCGCCTGCAGCACCGAGTGGGTGTCGCCGCGCAGGAAGGCCTCGGCGTTCAGCACGTCCTGGTGGTAGGCCTCGGCCGTCACGAAGTTCACGCACGGCGCGGTGCAGCGCTTGATCTGGTACAGCAGGCAGGGCCGCGTGCGGTTGGCGAACACCGTGTCCTCGCAGGTGCGCAGGCGGAACACCTTCTGCAGCAGCTGGATCGATTCCTTCACCGCCCAGGCGCTGGGATAGGGGCCGAAGTAGCGGTGCTTGCGGTCGACCGCGCCGCGGTAGTAGGCCACGCGCGGGAACACGGCAGCGGAGGGTGCGCCGTCCTCCCTGGCCGCGAAGCCCACCTTGTCGGGCGAGCCGGTGATCTTCAGGTAGGGGTAGCTCTTGTCGTCGCGGAACAGGATGTTGTAGCGCGGCGCCAGCGTCTTGATCAGGTTGTTCTCGAGCAGCAGCGCCTCGGCCTCGGAACGCACAGCCGTGGTTTCGAGCCGCACGATCTTGCCGACCATGTGGCCGATGCGCGTGCCGCCATGGTTCTTCTGGAAGTAGCTGGAAACCCGCTTCTTCAGGTTGCGCGCCTTGCCGACGTAGAGCACCCCGCCCTCGGCGTCGTAATAGCGGTAGACGCCGGGCAGCGCCGGCAACGCCGCCACCTGCGCCAGCAACTCCGCGGAATGCCCTTCGACCATGCCGCCTATTATCGAGGCCGTGCGCTGGGACATCTTCTGCAAGGTCATCGACAACCACGGCGACGCCGGCGTGTGCTGGCGGCTCGCGGCCGAACTCGCGGCGCGCGGGCACGCGGTGCGGCTGTGGCTGGACGACACGGCCATGCTGCAGTGGATGGCGCCGCAGGGCGCAGCGGGCGTGCAGGTCGTGCCCTGGTCCGATCCCGCGCCGGAGCTGCCGCCGGGCGAGGTCGCGATCGAGGCTTTCGGCTGCGATCCGCCGCCCTCCTTCGTGGCGCGCATGGCCGCCCGGGCGGCGCCGCCCGCATGGCTGAACCTGGAATACCTCTCGGCCGAGCCCTACGTGGAGCGCAGCCACGGCCTGCCCTCGCCGGTGCTGCAGGGGCCCGGCGCCGGCCTCGTCAAGCATTTCTTCTATCCCGGCTTCTCGCCGCGCACGGGGGGCCTGCTGCGCGAGCAGGACCTGGCCGCGCGCAGGGCTGCGTTCGACCGCGCCGCCTGGTTGCGCCAGTGGGGCGTGGACCCCACCGGCGCACGCGTGGTCAGCCTGTTCTGCTACGAGCCCGCTGCCTTGCCGCAGCTGCTGGACCAGCTGGCCGCCGGCAACACCCCGAGCCACCTGCTCGTGACCGCCGGCCGCGCCGCCGCGGCGGTGCGCCAGTGCGCGCCAGGGGCACGCGGTGCCTTGCGCCTGCACTTCCTGCCGCTGCTCGACCAGCGCGGGTACGACCACCTGCTGTGGTCCTGCGACCTCAACTTCGTGCGCGGCGAGGATTCCTTCGTGCGCGGCCTGCTGGCGGGCGTGCCCTCGGTCTGGCAGATCTACCCGCAGCAGGACGACGCCCACCACGCGAAACTGGAAGCATTCCTCGCCTGGCTGCAGCCGCCAGCGGACCTGCGTGACTTTTTCCGGGCCTGGAACGGCGTCACGCCCGGGCCGCTGCCCGCCCTGGACCTGGCGCGCTGGCGCGACACCGCGACATCGGCCTTTGACCGGGCGCAAGCATTGCCCGAGTTGGCCGGCGAACTGGTGCGCTTCGTCGCGACGCGCAGTAGAATATAGAGCTTTGCGCTACAGCCCCCAGGGGGTTGGCCGCGCACCGAACTTGCCGCCACCCGCAGCTTCGAGGAGTCTGCGCGCAGTCTCAGGAAAATCAGCAAAGGATTTGGCCGGGACGTGTGGCGGCCCACACCCGAGAGACTGTTATGAAAATCGCTCAAGAAATCCGCGCCGGCAACGTGATCATGCAGAACGGCAACCCCTGGGTCGTGCTCAAGACCGAGTACTCGCGCGGCGGCCGCAACGCGGCGACCGTGCGCATGAAGCTCAAGAGCCTGCTGAACAACCAGGGCACCGAAGTCGTCTTCAAGGCCGACGACAAGATGGACCAGATCGTGCTGGACAAGAAGGACTGCACGTACTCCTACTTCGCCGACCCGATGTACGTCTGGATGGACGCCGAGTACAACCAGTACGAAGTCGAGGCCGACAACATGGGCGATGCGCTGAACTACCTGCAAGACGGCATGCCCGCCGAAGTGGTCTTCTACGAAGGCAAGGCCATCTCCGTCGAAATCCCGACCAGCGTCGAGCGCGAGATCACCTGGACCGAGCCGGCCGTCAAGGGCGACACCTCGGGCAAGGTGCTCAAGCCCGCCAAGATCGCCACCGGCTTCGAGATCGGCGTGCCGATCTTCGTGGCCCAGGGCGACAAGGTCGAGATCGACACCCGCACCGGCGAATACCGCCGCCGCGTCTGAGGCGGCACGCCCGCAGGCAGGAAGGCTCCGCAAGGGGCCTTTTTTGATGGTGGCCATGGATTTCGACTGCTCCCGCATCGCCGCGCCGTTTCGCATGCAGCCCGGGCTGCAGCGGCTCGCGCCGCGCGCGCGCCAGCTCACGCCGCTGGCCGCCGGCTCGCCCCTGTGGCAGGAGAAGAAGAAGGTGCTGGAGGCCGGCGCCAGCCGCCTCTGCGCGCCGGGCTTCGACGCGCAGCCGGTGCTGCGCGCGATCGCGGCCCAGGCCGCGCGCGAGGGGCTCGCCGCCGAAGGGCCGCCGGAGCTGGCCTTCGAGGAAGACTTCGCCCTGCTGGAGGGCGCTGGCGGCACCCTGCCCTGGCTGTGCGTGTGCGTGCCTTCGCACTGGGCGCCGGAGGACAAGCTGGGGCTCTCCTTCGCCGACGTGCATGCGCCGGTGGCGGACAACCGGCTGCTGCTCGCCGCCGGCGCCCAGCTGGTGCAGCTGGTGACCGCGGGCGAGCGCTTCGAACGCTTCGTGTGGACCGTCAGCCCCAGCGGCCGCTTCGACCAGCATCCGCGCCGCCATCCCCGCGCGCCGTGGCCGCAGACGGACGATCCGCAAGCGTTCGCGCGCCAGTGCTTCCTGCGCGCGGAACGCCAGACCTTCTTCCCGATGGAGGAGGCCCCGGGGCAGGCCGTCTTCACGATCCGCGTGATGCTCCAGCCGCTGGCCGAGGCCGTGACGTCGCCGCAGGACGCGCAGCGCCTGCACGCTGCGCTCGCCTCCATGAGCGAGGCCGTGCTCGCCTACAAGAACCTCGCGCCGGCGCGCGAGCGCCTGCTCGCCTGGCTGGCGCCGCTCTCGCGCAGCGCTACGAGCGGGAGCCGGAGCGCGTCGCGGCCATGATCCGGCCGGACAACGCGCCCGCGGTGGTGATCGTTGCGCCGGGCCGCGCGCCGGCCTTCTGAGCCGCCGCGCGCGCCTGGATCGCGATCACCGCCAGCAGCAGCGCCGCCAGGGCGAGCAGAGCCAGCAGCGCGCCGCGCCCGAATCGCCTTTTCGCGCGCCGGCCCGGCGCCGCCAGCGGCTCGCTGCCCGGCCAGGGCACGGTGTGCGGCAGCCCTTCCACCAGCTCGCGCGCCGCGGCGGGCGTGCGCAGCTGCAGGCGCAGGCGCTGCAGGCCCTCGCCCGCGGCCGGCCGCACGCCCAGTTCCACCAGGCTGCCTTGCAGCCGGGCGTGGATGATGTCCTGCAACGGCAGCTTGACGCGGTCTTCCTTCCAGCCGAGCGCACCGCGGAAGCGCCCCGCGATGCGCAGCACCCGGGTCTGCACCCGCAGCTCCACTTCGCCCTTGAAGGCAGGGATGTCGTAGGCGCGTCCCTGCACCTGCAGCAGGTCCGCCGTGTGCACGGCCTGGATCACGGAATAGCCGCGGCGCGCAGCGGGCACCGCGGGCACCGCGGGCGGCTCGGCCGGCTCGGGCGGCGCAGCGGGAGCCGGAGGCGCGGCGGGCGTTTCGGGCAGCGTGCCGTGCAGCAGTTCGGCCACGGTGAGCCGTTCGCCATCGGTGGCCTCGAGCAGGTGCTCGCTGCCGAGCGTGTTGCGCACGCGCATGCCGACGATGGTGCGACGGTCGTACGGGCCCAGCCTGCGCCCCTCCAGCACCACGTGGTAAAGAATCTCTGCCAACCGGCGTCCTTCCCGTCCTGGCGCAAAGGATAGCGCCAGCCCGGCCATGCGCAGCCCCGGCGCCGCCTCGATGACGCCACAATGAGCGCTTATGTCTTCGACCCGCAACATTCACGACCGCCGCCTGGCCGATGCCTGGGCCACCCTGCAGGCCCACTCCAACGCCGGGCTGCCGCTGGACCCCGATGCCAACCGGCTCGCCTTCGCCGACCCCGAGTTCCTGCTGCGCCGCGAGACGCGCGGCATCCGCATCCAGCTCGAGCTGCTCAAGCCCGACCTGGAACAGCAGGCGCACGGCATCGAGAACACCATCGTCGTGTTCGGCAGCGCGCGCTTTCGCGACCCCGACACGGCCGCCGAACTGGTGAAGACGGCCGAAGCGGACGCCGACGAGGCGGTGGCCCGCCGCGCCCGCGCCCTGGCCCGCAACGCGCACTACTACGAGAACGCGCGCGCCTTCGGCCGCATCGTGGCCGAGTACAGCGCCGCCAAGGAGCCGCGCGACCAGCTGTTCGTCTGCACCGGCGGCGGCCCCGGCATCATGGAGGCGGCCAACCGCGGCTGCTTCGACGCCGGCGGCACCAGCGTGGGCCTGTCGATCGCGCTGCCGATGGAGGAGGCGGCCAACCGCTACGTCACGCCGGCGCTGTCCTTCAAGTTCCACTACTTCGCGCTGCGCAAGATGCACTTCATGATGCGCGCGAAGGCGCTGGTCGCCTTCCCCGGCGGCTTCGGCACGCTCGACGAGCTGTTCGAGGTGATCACGCTGGTGCAGACGCGCAAGGCGCGGCAGGTGCCGATCGTGCTGTTCGGGGCCGACTACTGGAAGCGGCTGATCAACTTCGAGATGCTGGTCGAGGAAGGCGTGATCGCCGCCGCCGACCTGGCGCTGTTCCAGTTCGCCGACGAACCCGAGACGGCCTGGAACATCATCAAGACCTTCTATCGCCTCTGAGCCCGAACGCGAGGCGGGTGCCGGCGCCCAACGTCGCAGCGACGGTCCAGAACACCGCGCTCACCCCGACCAGGGCACCCGCCGCGCCGAACAGCAGCGGCATCGCCACGCTGGAGGCGTTGATCATCATGAAGCGCATGCCCACGGCCTCGCCGTGGCGGTGGCCCGGCGTCACCTGGTGCAGCAGGCTCATCACCATCGGCTGCACCATGCCCAGCGCGAGCCCGAGCAGCGCGGAGCAGGCGCCCATCGCCAGCGGCGCGTGCATGAAGGGGTAGACGAAGTAGATCAGCGCCGTGGCGACCATCGCGGTCACGATCAGCGCCCATTCGTGCACCCGGGCCGCCAGCACCGGCAGCACCACCCGCACGGCCGCGGCCGCGACGGCGAAGCTGCCCAGGATGGTGCCGATCACGGAAGCGGACAGCCCGCGCGCGTGCCCGAGCACCGGCACCACGAAGGTGTGCACGTCCCAGGCCGAGGACAGGAACCAGTTCACCAGCATCAGCCGCCGGAACATGGGATCGCCCCACAGGTCCCAGGCGCGGCCGCGGCGGGCGGACGCCGTTTCTTCCGGCGGCGGCAGTTCGGTGGCCTGGCGAAAGACGCTCCAGGTCACGAGCGGCAGCACGGCCAGCAGCAGGAAGGCCGCGCGGAAGCCTGCATGGTCGATCAGCAGGCCGGCGGCGAAGGGGCCGATGAAGTTCGAGAAGGCGGGGCCGATGGCCAGCCAGGAGAAGGCCTGCTTGCGCTGCGCCGGCGTCGACGCGGCGCGGCCCACGTGGCGCTGCAGCGCGATCGCGGCGCTGCCGCTCGCCCCGCCCGCCAGCAGGGCGCTCAGGCACAGCACGGGGAACACCGGCCAGGCGCAGGCGAGCGCGCCGCCCAGTGCGGCGCCGACGCAGCTGAAGGCCACCGGGCGCTTGAGCCCGTGCCGGTCCGCGTAGCGGCCCGCGGGCAGCGCCAGGAACACCTGCGTGAGCGCGAACAGCGCCAGCAGGAAGCCCACCGCCGCCTCGCTCTGGCCGGCGTTCAGCGCCAGCAGCGGCGAGGCCATGCGCATGCCCGTCATGGTGGCGTGCAGGAAGACCTGGCCGATGACGAGCCGGGCCAGTTCGCGGCCGGAGAGGCCTTCCTCGGCTGCGCTCGTCACCGGCTTGCAGGCAGCGGCATCGACGCCGGGCCGGCGGGCGCCGGCGCCATCCGGATGCGCACTGGCACTAGGCGAGGACTTCGGGGTTGAGGGGCGTGCGCGGCTGGCCGTGCACGAGGAAGCCGATCAGGTTGTCCGCCGCGAGATCGGCCATGGCGCGCCGCGTCTTGACGGTGGCGCTGGCGATGTGCGGCGTGAGCACCACGTTGGGCACCGTGAGCAGGTCCGGGTGCACCTTGGGTTCGCCCTCGTAGACGTCCAAGCCGGCGGCGGCGATGCGCTTTGCGCGCAGCGCCTGCGCCAGCGCCGCGTCGTCGACGATGCCGCCGCGCGCGATGTTGACCAGGGTGGCGCTCGGCTTCATCTGCGCGAGTTCCGCCGCGCCGATGGCGTGGTGCGAGGCGGCCGAATACGGCAGCACCAGCACCAGGTGGTCGGCGCTGCGCAGCAGCTCCTCCTTGCCCACGTAGCGCGCCTTGCAGGCGGCCTCCAGCTCGGGCGCCAGGCGCGAGCGGTTGTGGTAGATCACCTCCATGCCGAAGCCGTGGGCGCCGCGTTTGGCGATGCCCTGGCCGATGCGGCCCATGCCCAGGATGCCCAGGGTGCTGCCGTGCACCTCGGCGCCGGCGAACATGTCGAAGCTCCACTTGTTCCACTGGCCGGCGCGCAGGAAATGCTCGCTCTCGGCCATGCGCCGCGCGGTGGCCATCAGCAGCGCGAAGCCGAAATCGGCCGTCGTCTCGGTCAGCACGTCGGGCGTGTTGGTGGCCAGCACCTTGCGCGCCGTCAGCGCGGGCATGTCGAAGTTGTTGAAGCCCACGGCCATGTTGGCCACGATCTTCAGCTGCGGGCAGGCGGCCAGCACCTCGGCGTCGATGCGTTCGCTGCCGGTGGTGAAGGCGCCCACCTTGTCCTGCAGGCGCTCGATGAGCTCCTGCCTGGTGAAGACGGTGTCGGCCTGGTTGGTTGCGAGCTCGAAATGCCGTTCGAGCTTGCTCAGGGTCTCCGGGAACACGGCCCGGGCGACGAGGATGCGGGGTTTGGCGCTCATGGTTTCTTGGGCAGGTTCTGGACGGGAACGGGAGACTCCACCGAGGGCGCGGAGGGCTTGCCGGCGTGGCCTTCGGGATCCCAACCGACGAGGACCATCAGCACGGCGAAGCCCAGCACGTAGCCCACGGCCACGTGCCAGCCGCCGCGCAGCCAGGCGCCCACCGAGCGGCCCTCGGGGTACATGTTGCACAAGGCCACGCCGGCGGAGGAGCCGAACCAGATCATGGAGCCGCCGAAGCCCACGGCGTACGCGAGGAAGCCCCAGTCGTAGCCGCCCTGGCGCAGCGCCAGCGCGGTCAGCGGGATGTTGTCGAACACGGCGCTCACGAAGCCCAGGCCCAGCGCGGTCGGCCACGAGGCGGCCGGCAGCGCCTTCACCGGCATCATCGCCGCGCACATCACCAGCGACAGCAGGAAGATGCTGCCGCGAAGCGCCCCGGGCAGCAGGCTCCAGGTCGGCTTGCGCACGGGTGCCGTCAGCAGCAGCGCGACCCACACGGCCAGCCCGATCAGGGGCCAGTCGTTCAGCAGCTGCGGGTTGTGCAGGTTCAGGTAGATGTTGGTGGCGATGGCGCCCACCAGCATGAAGGCGACGACGCCGAGCCGGCCGAAATCGAGCCGCACGTTGCGCGGGTTGTCCTTCATGATCGGCTGGTGGGCCTGCTGCTGGCGCGCCGCGACGATGCCGAAGAACAGCACCGCGACCGCCGCACCGGCATAGGCCTCGAACACCTGGCCCGGGCGGACGCCGGCGATCCACATCATCGTGGTGGTGGTGTCGCCGACCACGCTGCCGGCGCCGCCGGCGTTGCTGGCCGCGACGATCGCGGCCAGGTAGCCCACGTGCACCCGGCCCTTGTACAGGACGTGCGCCATCGCGCCGCCGATCATGGCCGCGGCGATGTTGTCCAGGAAGCTGGAGATCACGGCGATCATCACCAGCAGGAAGAAGCCGCCCTTCCAGTCGTCCGGCAGGATCCGGGGCAGCAGGTCGGTGGCGTGGCTGCGCTCGAAATGATCCGCCAGCAGGGCGAATCCGAGCAGCAGCCCGAGCAGGTTGCCGAGCGTCACCCATTCGTGGTGCAGCATCTGCACGAAGCCGGCGACGCCCGGCGTGCCGGCGAAATCGCCGAACAGGATCTTGTACAGGGCGATGACCACCATCCCCCAGAAGGCGACGCGCAGCGTGTGGTGGTGGAACACGGCGACGCCCAGGAGCACCAGGGCGAACAGCAGGAAATCCAGGGGGATGCCGGCCACGGTCACGGGTGCTGCTCCAGTCTTCTTGTTGGCGTGAATCGGCGATTATGGCCGCAGCCCGGCCATTCCCCGGGGCGCAGCCGGGGTGGTGTGTCGGTGCGGCGCGACGGCACCGGCCCGCGCCTCGCCTTCATTGCAGCGCGGCCAGCACTTCCTTCAGCCGCGGCGGCAGCGCCGCCGGCCGGCGCGTCGCGCGGTCCACGTACACGTGCACGAAGTGGCCCTTGGCCACCGTGAGCGGCTCGCCGGCCAGGAACAGCCCCACCTCGTAGCGCACGCTGGAACTGCCGATGTGCGCCACCCGCAGGCCGCCTTCGACCACCTGCGGGAATTCCACCGGGGCGAAGTAGTTGCACTGGGTCTCGATCACGAGGCCGATGGTGGCGCCCTGCTGGATGTCGAGCGCGCCCTGCTCGATCAGGTGCGCATTCACGACGGTGTCGAACCAGCTGTAGTAGACGACGTTGTTCACGTGGCCGTAGGCATCGTTGTCCATCCAGCGGGTGGGGATGGAGCGGAAGGCCTTGTAGCCCGCCCGGCCCTCGGGCTGCGGCTTGCGCAACGGTTCTTTCATCGCGGGCGATTCTGCCAGCGGCGCGCGTAGCCCAGGGCGGCGGCGAAGGTGTTGACCTGCACCTGCACGGTGTCTTCGATGCGGTGGCCGTAGCCGCCGGCCATGGCGAAGGCGAGCGGCAGGCCGCGCTGCCAGGCCCAGTCGAACACGCGGCGGTCGCGCGCCTCCAGGCCGTCCCAGGTGAGCTTCAGCCGGCCGAGCCGGTCGCCTTCGTGCGGATCGGCGCCGGCCAGGTAGACCACCAGCTGCGGATCGAAGCGCTGCGCCAGCTCCTCCAGCGCGCGCTCCAGCGCCTGCAGGTAGGCCTCGTCGCCGGTGCCGTCCGGCAGGCCGACGTCGAGGTCGCCCGGCTCCTTGCGGAAGGGGAAGTTCTTCTGCCCGTGCAGCGAGAGGGTGAACACGCTCGGATCGCCGCGGAAGATGTGCGCCGTGCCGTTGCCCTGGTGCACGTCCAGGTCCACGATCGCGATGCGCAGCGGCCGCAGCGCCTCGGCCTGCGCGAGCCGCGCGGCGACGGCGGCGTCGTTGAAGACGCAGAAGCCGCCCCCGCGATCGGGATACGCGTGATGCGTGCCGCCGGCGATGTTGGCCGCGATGCCTTCGCGCAGCGCGGTGCGGCAGGCGGCGATCGTGGCGCCGACCGAGCGCCGGGCCCGCTCGGCCATCGCCGCGCTCCAGGGGAAGCCGATCTCGCGCATGACCTTCGGATCCACCGAGCCGTCGGCGATCGCCTGGACATAGGCCGGTGTGTGGACCAGGGCCAGCTGGCCGTCGCTGGCCGGCTCGGCGGGCAGCAGCCGGACGCCGGGCAGCTCCGCGGCCAGGCGGTCGCGCAGCAGCCGGTACTTGGCCATCGGAAAGCGGTGCCCGGGCGGCAGCGGCAGCACGAACTGGTCGGTGTAGAAGACGTTCATGACTTCGGCATAGGCTAACCATTGCCCGCAGGGCTTGCCATTCCGGTGCCAGGACCTGCGTCCCGCCACTGTCCCGCAGGCGGGCGCCGGCCGGATTTAGGGTCGCCCGTCTAATCTTTTGCTGCAACGCAACAAAAAACGCTTGCAATGCCTTCCGGCACCCCTATACTTCCTTCCATGCTGCACTGCACCATGACGTGGGAAGCACAAGCCCCGGCTTCGGCGCAGTTGGAAGAAATCCTGCCTCAACCCACTCACTGACTCGGAGAATCCTACATGCTGACCGCTGAGCAAATGCTGGCCGCCCAGAAGGCGAACGTCGAAACCCTGTTCGGCCTGACCACCAAGGCCTTCGAAGGCGTCGAGAAGCTCGTCGAGCTGAACCTCACCGCTTCCCGGGCCGCCCTGGCCGAAGCCGCCGAGACCACCCAGACCATCCTGAACGTCAAGGACGCGCAGGAGCTGCTGGCCCTGCAGGCCTCGCTGTTCCAGCCGCTGGCCGAGAAGGCCGCCGCCTACAGCCGCCACCTGTACGACATCACCTCCTCCGCCGGCGCCGAATTCAGCAAGGCCGTGGAGAGCCAGGTCACCGACGCGCAGAAGAAGTTCCTGGCCGTCGTGGACAACGCCGCCAAGAATGCCCCGGCCGGTTCCGAAACCGCCGTCGCCGTGTTCAAGAGCGCCGTGGCCGCCGGCAACAACGCCCTGGAGTCGGTGCAGAAGGCCGTGAAGCAGGCCACCGACGTGGCCGAAGCCAACTTCAACGCGGTGGCCAACACCGCCGTGAACGCCGCCAAGACCGGTGCCAAGGCCAAGCGCGCCTGAGCTTGAATTGAGGCTTCCTGACGCCACCTTTCTGGAGCAGGAACTCTACCGATAGGATTGCGTTCAGCGGATACTGGTATCCACGGAACGCAAGTTCTTCAAGGTTGTCTCCTCGGGTCCTTTCGACACCTCACAGGTTCAGGGATCCATTAGCCCCAGTCGCAAGGCTGGGGCTTTTTTATGGTTCTTCACCGAATTCCGGGGAAGGCCGCCCTGATCTTCAGGAAGAAGTAGGCGTCGTCGCGGAAGCCATAAGCCATCCGTTTGATGACCTTGATCTTGTTGT
>Ga0255338_1003261_pt1 | contig 19990 bp, 16 predicted proteins | sample MeOH1_35cm_T4_19_FD_203715 | JGI IMG/M metagenome (GOLD analysis project Ga0255338, IMG submission 203715) | Sandy soil microbial communities from University of British Columbia, Vancouver, Canada - MeOH1_35cm_T4_195 | ecosystem: Engineered > Artificial ecosystem > Sand microcosm > Unclassified ...
CTGGCAGGCCGTGCAGAACGGCGTGGCGGGGAGGGCCCGCAGGCGGCGCAGGTCGATCTCCTCGCCGCAGTCGAGGCATTCGCCGTAACTGCCGTCGGCCAGGCGGCGGCGCGCGGTGATCACCCGTTCGAGTTCCTCGGCGGCCTGCCCGGCCTTGGCCTGTTCGACGACGGCCTGCGTCTCCTCCACGGCCATGTCCTTGAAGTCGACGACCTCGCCCTCGCTCACGTCGGAGGCGTGTTCGGCCAGGTCCCCGGTGGCACGCAGCACGGCGCGCAGCTCGGCCTCGCGCTCGGCGAGCAGCTTGGCGAACGAGGGGGCATGTGTGCGGTCGTACGTATCCATTTGGAGCCTCGATAGGGATGGACCATTCTGGAAGCCGCTTTGGCCCGCGTCCTTGATCTGGAGCAACTGTTGGACCGGGCCGGGGGCTAACCTGCGTTGACGCGCCTGACTGTTTGCGCGACGCGAGGATCCGCGATGAGCGTGAGAAATCTGGAAACACTGTTCGCACCGGCGTCGGTGGCGATCGTCGGCGTGAACGACCGGCCCGGCAATGTCGGCATGGTGGTGTGGCGCAACCTGAAGGCGGGCGGCTTCAAGGGCCCGGTCTGGCTGGTGGACCACAAGCATGGCACCGTGGAGGGCGAGCTCACCTGGCCCGACGTGGATGCCCTTCCCGGCACGCCGGACCTGGCCGTGATCTGCACGCCCGCGGCCGCCGTGCCCCGGCTCGTCGCCGCGCTCGGCGCCAAGGGCACGCGCGCCGCGATCGTGCTGAGCGCCGGGATGAAGCAGGGCGCCCTGGCGGACGGCTCGTCGCTCGAGAAGGCCATGCTGGACGCCGCCCGGCCCCACCTGATGCGCATCCTCGGGCCGAACTGCCTGGGGCTGCTCGTGCCCGGCGCGGGCCTGAACGCCAGCTTCGCGCCCGGCAATGCGCTGCCCGGGAATCTGGCCTTCATCACGCAATCGGGCGCGCTCGCCACCGCGATGCTCGACTGGGCCAACAGCAAGAGCATCGGCTTCTCGCACTTCATCTCGATGGGCGAGAGCGCGGACGTGGACTTCGGCGACGTGCTCGACTACCTGGCCAGCGATCCGGCAACCCGTGCGATCCTGATGTACATGGAATCCGTGACGTCGGCGCGCAAATTCATGTCGGCCGCACGGGCCGCCGCGCGCAACAAGCCGGTGATCGTCGTGAAGGCGGGTCGCGCCCCCGCCGGCGCGAAGGCCGCGGCCTCGCACACCGGCGCGCTGGCCGGCTCGGACGCGGTGTTCGACGCCGCCGTGCGCCGCGCGGGCATGCTGCGCGTGGACACGCTCGAGGCGCTGTTCGATGCGGCGGAGACGCTGGCGCGCGTCAAGCCCTGGCGCGGCGAGCGGCTGGCGATCCTCACCAACGGCGGCGGCGCGGGCGTGCTGGCCGCCGATGCCCTGGCCCTGGCCGACGGCCGCATGGCCGAACTCGGCGAAGCGACACTGGCCGCCCTGGACATGTGCCTGCCCGCGACCTGGCCGCGCAGCAACCCGGTGGACATCATCGGCGACGCCCCGGTCGCGCGCTACAGCGACGCGCTGCGCGCCCTGCTCGCGGCGCCGGAGGTGGACGGCGTGCTCTTCATCCACGCGCCCACGGCGATCGTGCCGGCCGCGGACATCGCCGCCGCGTGCCTGCCGATCATCAAGCAAGCGAGCAAGCCCGTGCTGGCCTGCTGGCTGGGCGGCAGCGTCGTCGCGCCGGCGCGCAAGGCGTTCAACGAAGCGGGCGTGACGAGCTACGTCACGCCCGAGCGCGCCGTGGCCGGCTGGCTGCAGCGCGTGACCTACGCCCGCAACCAGGAGGCGCTGCTGCAACTGCCCGCGGAACGGCTGGACGACTTCCGCCCGGAACAGGGCCGGGCCCAGGCCTTGCTGGACCAGGCGCTGCGGGCCGGCCGCGAGTGGCTGGACGAGGAGCAGGCCAAGTCGCTGCTGCAGGCGTACGGCATCCCGGTGGTGGACACCCGGCGCGTGCGGGACGCCGAGGAAGCCGTGTTCGCCGCCACGCAGATCGGGTTTCCGGTGGCGCTCAAGATCCTGTCGCCGCAGATCGTCCACAAGTCGGACGTCGGCGGCGTGGCCCTCAGCCTCGCCTCGGTGGATGAAGTGCGCACGGCCGCCATCCGGATGCGCCAGCGCGTGGCGCGCCAGCAGCCGCAGGCGCAGGTGCTGGGCTTCACGGTGCAGGCGATGGCGAGCCGGCCGGGCGCGCACGAACTGATCGTCGGCATCGCGAGCGACCCGGTGTTCGGGCCGACGATTTTGTTCGGCGAGGGCGGCACGGCCGTCGAGCTGCGCAAGGACCGCGCGCTCGGCCTGCCGCCGCTGAACGACCGCCTGGCGCGCGACCTGATCGCGCAGACCCAGGTCGGGCCGATGCTGTCGGGCTACCGGGGGCGCCCGGCGATCGACCACCAGGCCCTCGTCAGCACCATGCTGCGGGTGTCGCAGATGGCCTGCGACCTGCCGGCGCTCGCCGAGCTGGACATCAACCCCTTGCTGGCCGATGCGCATGGCGTGCTGGCGCTGGACGCGCGCGTGCGGGTTCGCCGGCCCGTGCCGGGCGAGCCGAGCCGGCTGGCCGTGCGGCCCTATCCGCGCCAGCTGGAGGAAAGGATCGAGGTCGACGGCCAGCCGATGCTGCTGCGGCCGATCCGGCCCGAGGACGGGGAGCGGCTCGCGGCTTTCTACGCCAAGACGTCGCCCGCGGACATGCGGCTGCGATTTTTCATGGCGCGGCGCGAGGTGCCGCACTCCGAGCTGGCGCGCTACTGCCAGATCGACTACGAGCGCGAGATGACGTTCATCGCGCTCGCGCCCGCCGACGAGTCGGGCGTGCGCGCCATGGCGGGCGAGGCGCGCGCCGTCGCGGACCCGGACAACCGCAAGGCCGAATTCGCGGTGCAGGTGGCCTCGCGCTGGCAGGGCAAGGGGCTCGGGCGCGCACTCATGGAGAAGCTGCTGCAGTACCTGCGCGAGCGCGGGCTGGAGGAGGTGGACGGCCAGTGCCTGCGCGAGAACGCAGGCATGGCGGCGCTGGCCAAGAAGCTGGGCTTCGAGGTCGGCTCCGGGCCGACCGGCGACACGATGGCGATGCACCTGGACTTGCGCGAGTGATCGCGGCGTCCGATCAGCCGGAGCCGGCTCCCGGCGAGAGGCTGCGCTCGGCCTGCTCCGCAGTCACGACGCGCACGGTCACGCCGAGCCGCTCGATGCGGTGGGCGAGGTCGAGGTGCAGCCACCGGGAGACCCGCTCTGGCAGCGTCGAGACGATGACCTCGTCGTACTGCTCGCGCGCGAGCGTCTGGCGCACGGCCTCGTACGGGTCGGTGGCCCCGACGATCCCCTGCACATGCGAGCCCGCTGCCGCGTCGAGCAGCGGGATCGCGAGCTCGAGCGTGATGTCCGCCTCCTCGGTGTCCGGGTCCCAGTACGGCCGGGGGACCAGGAGCGTGAACCTGCACGGCCCGCTGGCGGCCCGCTCGGCGACGGCGGCGAGCAGCTTGGGCGAGGCGGCGGTCCGGTACGCTACGATGAGGATGCGACTGTCGCTCATGATGGGGCCTCCTCGATACCTTGTGGAGTCACGTGGCAAATTGTGCTCTCGCGGTGACCGCCTGTCACTCCTGGCCGGAGCGCGGGGTGATGGATTCGAGCATTTGAAACTATCGTGCGCTGTCGCGTACTAACGGGTCGGGCGGTCATGCAGCTGATGGACAGCGTGCCGATGGTCGCCTGGAAAGCGAGGCTGCCATGTCTTCCGATGCTCCCCATCCCGAGTCGACCGGCCGGACACCGCAGGCAGGCCCGAGCGCCGAGCGCCGGGCCTGGTTGATCTTCGGCGTGCTTCTGCTGCTCGGCGGTGTGGCTGGGATCGGCTGGTTTGCAGTGGCGTCCAGCCGCTACGCCACGTACCAGATCCGCACGCATGAGTCGGTCTCCGGGCTGATCGTGGATGCCCCCGTTGAATTCCACGGTGTCGAGGTGGGGAAAGTCGCACGTGTCGAGCTGACCGATCCGGGGTTGGTCACCGTATTGCTGCACGTCAGGAAGGGCGCCCCGGTGACGCCGTCCACTGTCGCGACCATCACGTCGCGCGGGCTCGCGAGCAAGGGCTTCACGGGTTATGTCTATGTCTCGCTGGAAGACGACCCCGCGGGCGCGCAGCCGATGGCCGATTCCGGCATCGGCTATCCGCAGATACGCACGGCGCCTTCGCGCTCGGTGAACATGGATACGGCCATCGCCCAGGTCAACGAGAATGTCCAGTACATCACCACGCTGTTGCAGACCTCGCTGGATGCGAAGACGATCGCGTCGCTGAAGCAGTCGCTGGAAAGCATGCAGACGATCACCCGAACCCTGGCAGACAACAGCGAAAGGATGAACACCATCATTGCCAATGCCGAGCGCGCCACCGGCCGCCTCGAGCCGCTGCTGGCATCGGGCAACGAGACCGCCCGGGCGTTGCAGACGCAGCTGTTGCCGCAAGCGTACAAGGCACTGGCCAATCTGGACCGGGCCAGCAGCCGGCTCGATCCCTTGCTGGAAGCAGGGAACGAGACGACCAGGGCCTTGCAGACCCAGCTCCTGCCCCAGGCCTATGACGCACTCGTGAAGCTGGATCGCCTGGCCACCACGTTGAACAGCGCGGCAACCAGGATCGAGCGCGACCCCACCGTCCTGGTCCGCGGCACCGGCAAGCGGCCACCGGGGCCGGGCGAGACAAGGTGACCGCCGACCGGGCGCGAATGGCCAGCTGGCTCCTTGGCGCCGTCGTTGCGCTGTCGCTGTCCGGCTGCGCGCTGCTGTCGTCGCCCACGGCGCAGCCCAGCAAGCAGATCCTGAACAAGATGCCGCCCGAGGTCCCGCAGCGCTCATCGCAAGGGGCCGTGCTGGTGGTGTATCCGCCGCAAACCCGGCCGGTCTACGACACCATCGAAATGGCTTACATGACGCGGCCCTACGAAATCGCGTATTTCAGCCAGCACGAGTGGGCTGAGCCTCCGGCGCAGATGCTCCAGCCGTTGCTTGTCGGGACGCTGCAGAACACCCGCTTCTTCAGCGCCGTGCTGACGCCGCCCCATGCCGGGCCTCACAGCTTCGCACTGCGCACCGAGATCCGCGAATTGATCGCCGACTTCACGTCCGAACCCGCGGCACTGCAGCTGTCGCTGCGGTTTCAGTTGAGTGAAGGCGCGACCGGCGCTGTCGTCGCCACCAAGGACATATCGATTCGCGAGCCCATGCAGCAAAAGACGCCTTATGCGGGCGTTGTCGCGGGCAATGATGCGGCCGCGAAGGCATTGCTGGAACTGGCCAGGTTCGTGGTCGAAAAAGCGCAATGACGCGCCTGCGCTAGGCCAGCATCTTCTTCAGCGTCTCGTCCTTGTCCACAAAGTGATGCATCAGCGCGGCGCCGGCGTGCACCATCGCCAGCGCGATCAGCGCGTAGCTCGACCATTTGTGGGCCTGGACGAACGCCTGGAAAAGGAAGTCGTCTTTCGGTACCAGGTCCGGCAGGTCGAAAAGGCCGAGGAGCGACACCGGAAAGCCGGCGGCCGACGACATCAGCCAGCCGGTCACCGGCAGCGCGAACATCACGGCGTACAGGCAAAGGTGAACCAGTCGCGCGGCCACTTTTTGCCACTCGGGAAGCGTGTCGACCAGTGCCGGCAGTATGTGGCCGACGCGCCAGCCCAGCCGCAGCAGCACCAGCGCGAGCGCGAGCATGCCAATCTGCTTGTGGTAGAGGATCAGCATGATCTTCCTCGTGTCGAAACCGACGTCGGGCAGGCTCGCCATGTACAGCCCCATCACGACCAGGACCGTGAGCACGATCGCCATCAGCCAGTGCAGCGCGACGGCCACGGCGCCATAGCGCTGCGTGTCGGGAGCCGGAGTCGCTGTTGGCATGGCATGCGTTAGTGCCAGCGCGCGTGCCGGAGGTTCATCGGACGCCGGCCCCGCCGATGTGCGTGGCCGCGGGCAAGCCTGCCGCCAGGGCGTGTGCAAGTGGATGGCGCCAGGCCGATCTAGTTGCAGGCCTGCCGGTTGACGATGCTCTTGAGGGCATCGGTGTCCAGGATGCGCACGTGGCGCTGGCGCACCTCGACGATGCCGTCCTCGGAGAACTTCGAGAAGGTGCGGCTGACGGTTTCGAGCTTCAGGCCGAGGTAGCTGCCGATCTCCTCTCGCGTCATGCGCAGCACGAGCTCGGAGCGGGAGAAGCCGCGGGCGTGCAGGCGCTGCACGAGGTTCAGCAGGAAGGCGGCCAGGCGCTCCTCGGCGCGCATGCTGCCCAGCAGCAGCATGACGCCGTGCTCGCGGACGATCTCGCGGCTCATGATCCGGTGCACATGGTGCTGCAGCGCGTTGACCTCGCGCGCGAGCTCGCCGATGCGGTCGAACGGCATGACGCAGACCTCGGCGTCCTCCAATGCGACGGCGTCGCAGGTATGGCGGTCGTTGACGATGCCGTCCAGGCCGATGATCTCGCCGGCCATCTGGAAGCCGGTCACCTGGTCGCGGCCATCCTCGGCGGTGACGCAGGTCTTGAAGAAGCCGGTGCGGATCGCAAAGAGGGACTGGAACGATTCGCCGTTGCGAAAAAGGATCGCGCCGCGCTTGATCTTGCGCCGCGTGGCCACCACCTCGTCGATGCGCTCGAGCTCTTCAGGAGAAAGGCCGATGGGCATGCAGAGCTCGCGCAGATTGCAGTTCGAGCATGCCACCTTCATGCTGTGCGGATCGAACGGCTCCGTCCCAGCGGACGGTATCAGTTTGAGGTTGGGGGCGGGCACAGGGGTTTCCTTCATTGCGGCGGGCTCTTCTGATCTGAATCAAATTGTCCGGGCGCTCGCGGGCGCCGACTTGATGAATGTCAAGCATGGGTCCCGTGGGGGGCTGCACAGTATCGGCAATAGCTGAAAATATCCATGACCACTCTCTCACCCGAACTCCTGCGCCGCTTCGACATCCCGGGGCCGCGCTATACGTCCTATCCCACGGCGGACCGCTTCGTGGAGGCCTTCACGGCCCCCGACTACGGCCAGGCCCTGGCCCAGCGCCGCACTGGCCCCGCGGCACTGGCGCTACCACTTTCGCTGTATGTGCACATCCCGTTCTGCGAGTCGCTGTGCTACTACTGTGCCTGCAACAAGATCATCACCAAGCACCACAACCGCTCGGCCTCCTACCTGCGCTACCTGAGCCGGGAGGTCGACCTGCACGTCGAGCAGCTGGGCCTGGGCCAGGCGGTGACGCAGCTGCACCTGGGCGGCGGCACGCCCACCTTCCTGTCCGACGACGAGCTCAAGGAGCTGATGGCGATGCTGAGGCGCAGTTTCGCGATGGCCCCGGGCGGCGAATACTCCATCGAGGTCGATCCCCGCACTGTCGATGGCACGCGCCTGAACAACCTGGCGGAACTGGGCTTCAACCGCCTCAGCTTCGGCGTGCAGGATTTCGACCCCGAGGTGCAGAAGGCGGTGCACCGCATCCAGCCCGCCGAACAGGTGTTCGCGCTGGTGGAGCAGGCCCGCGCCATCGGCTTCGACTCGATCAACGTGGACCTGATCTACGGCCTGCCCAAGCAGACGCCCGAATCCTTCGCGCGCACCCTGGCACAGGTCAGCCAGCTGCGGCCCGACCGCATCGCGCTCTATGCGTACGCGCACCTGCCCGAGCGCTTCAAGCCCCAGCGGCGCATCCTGTCCAACGAGATCCCGGGCGCGCAGTCCAAGGTGGCGATGCTGGCGCAGTCGCTCGAGGCCTTCAACGACGCGGGCTACGTGTACGTGGGCATGGACCACTTCGCGCTGCCCAATGACGCGCTGGCCGTGGCCAAGCGCCAGGGCCGCCTGCACCGCAACTTCCAGGGCTACAGCACGCAGCCGGATTGCGACCTGATCGGCCTGGGCGTCTCGGCCATCGGCAAGGTGGGCGCCACCTACAGCCAGAACGCCAAGACCATGGAGGACTACTGCGACGCGCTCGACCACGGGCAGCTGCCGGTGAACCGCGGCCTGGCCCTGAGCCGCGACGACCTCGCGCGCCGCGCCGTGATCATGGCGCTGATGTGCCAGGGGCAGGTGCTGTTCGAGTCGATCGAGCTGGCCTGGCTGCTGGACTTCCGCGAGTACTTCGCCTCCGAGCTCGATGCCATGCGCGACCTCGCGGACAAGGGCCTGGTGACGCTGGACGACGCCGGCATCCAGGTCACTCCCATGGGCTGGTACTTCGTGCGGGCCGTCGCAATGGTGTTCGACCGCTACCTGCAGGCCGACCGCAACCGCGCGAAGTTCTCCAGAATCATCTGATGCCCACCGCGTTGGCCCTCTCGGCCCTCCTGATGGGGTTGGCCGGCGGACCGCATTGCATCGCCATGTGCGGTGCGGCGTGCGGAGGGCTGGCGCGCCTGGGCGGCGGCGCGTCGGCGACCCGCTCGCTCCTCGCTTTCCAGGCCGGCCGGCTCGCGGGCTATTCGCTGGCCGGCGCGGGTGCGGCCTTCGCCGTGCAGGCCTTCGCCTGGCTCACCACGAGCACGACGGCCCTGCGCCCGGTGTGGACGCTGTTCCACCTCGCCGTGCTGGCCTGGGGCCTCATGCTCGTCACGCGCGCGCGCCAGCCGCTCTGGGTGAGCAGCACGGGCCGCAGCATCTGGACCCGCGTGCGGCCGATGGCGCAGGCACGCGGCGGGATCTTCGCGACCGGCGCGCTGTGGGCCTTCATGCCGTGCGGGCTGCTCTATTCCGCGCTGCTCGTCGCATCGCTCAGCGGCGGGCCGCTGGAAGGCGCGCTCGCCATGGCGCTGTTCGCGCTGGGCAGCGGCCTGTCGCTCTCGCTCGCGCCCGCGGTGTACGCGCGCCTGCAGCAGGCGGGCAACCGGCTGCGCCAGGATTGGGGCACGCGCGCGGCCGGCGCGCTGCTCGTGCTGGCGGCGGCATGGGCGCTGTGGATGGACATGGCGCATCGCATCGCGGTGTGGTGCGGCCTCGCCTGACGCCTCGCCCTGGGTCTTTCGAGTTAAGAAAACGCCCTAGCGCCAGCCCGGCCGCGCTTGCGTCTTGTCAAGTGAGCGAAGTCCCACGCTCCCAAAATCGATAACGATGCGCCGCTTGTCCGCACCTGGACACCCGCGCGGCTTCACCACAGACGGGGGAAACCGGCATGACTTCGAAATGGGCCGCGCGCATTGCGTGCCTGGGGGGCCGTGGGCCCGGATCGCGCGAAGTCGCGCTGTACGGCGCCTTCGCCACGACCTGGATCCTGGCATCCGACGGGCTGCTCGAACTCGCCGTCCCCGACCGCTCGCTGCTGGTCGGGTTCGGAACGGCCAAGGGGCTGCTGTTCGTGCTGGTGACCGCGTGGCTCCTGTACCGCGCCCACAGCGCGTTGCAGCGCGAGATCGGCAGACGGCGGTCCGTCGAGGAGCGGCTGCAAAAGACGATCGCGGACCTGGAGGCTTTCAGCTACAGCATCTCGCACGACCTGCGCTCGCCGCTCGCGGCCATCAGTTCGTTTGCCGCCTGCCTCCAGGAGTCGGAGACGGCGGCGCTGTCGGATCGGGGCCGGCACAGGCTCGGCCGCATCGTGGCCGGCGCCGAACGCATGGAGCGGATGATCGGCGACATCCTCGCCTGCAGCCGCGCCGAGCGGGCCGAGATGCAGCGCCGGCGCATCGATCTCGCGCCACTCGTGGCCGAAGTCGTGGCGGAGCTCAGGGACGCATGGCCGGCCGCCCGCGTCGTCGTCGGGCCCCTGCCGCCCGTGCATGCCGACGCGGCCATGTTGCGCCTGGTGCTGTGCAACCTCATCGGCAACGCGCTGAAGTTCTCCGCCGTGCGGGCCGATGCGCGGGTGGAAATTTCGGCGGCCCTTGTCCGCCGCGGCGCGGTGGAAGTCACCGTGCGCGACAACGGCGCCGGGTTCGACATGGCGTATTCGGGCAAGCTGTTCGGCCTGTTCCAGCGCCTGCACAGCGAATCGGAATTCCCCGGCACGGGCGTGGGCCTGGCCATCGTCAAGCGGCTGGTGTCGCGGCACGGCGGCGCCGTGCGCGCCGAATCGGTTGCCGGCGGGTGGACGACCTTCAGCTTCACGCTGGGCGCAGGATCGGCCGTGGAGGCGAGTGGCGTGGCGTGCGGTGCGCCTGCGCTCTCAGGCCGGAACGTCGTGCCTGGGTAGCTGCCCGGTAAAGTCCAGGTCAACCGACTCCAGGTAGTAGGGCGCGCGGCATTCCCAGTGCAGCTCGCGCTCGATGCGCTGGCGCAACGCGTCGGCGGCGGCGGGCTCGCCGTGCGTGATGAAGGTCTGGCGGGGCGGGTGCCTGAAGCCGCGCAGCCAGGAGATGATCTCGCCGGCATCGGCGTGCGCCGACAGCGTGTCGAGCAGCCTGACTTCCGCGCGCACCGGGATGTCCTCGCCGTGGATGCGCACGGTCGATGCGCCGGCCGCGATCGTGGCGCCGCGCGTGCCGCCCGCCTGGAAGCCCGCGAAAAGGATGGTGTTGCGCTTGTCCGGCGCGAAGGCCTTGAGGTGGTGCACCACGCGCCCACCGGTCGCCATGCCGCTGGCGGCGACGATCACCATCGGGCCGTGCCGCCTGTTGAGCTGGCGCGATTCCTCCGGGGTCTCGACAATCGTGGCCGCCCGCGCCATCGCCTCGCAGTCCTCGCGGGAGAGCCGCAGCTCGTCGAGGTGTTCGTAGTACACCTGGGTGGCGGCCGCGGCCATCGGGCTGTTCAGGTAGATGGGCATGTCGGCGGCGATCGCGCCGCGGTCCTTCAGCAGGCGCAGGCAGTGCAGCATCGTCTGCGCCCGGCCGACGGCGAAGGCCGGGATCACCACCACGCCGCCGCGCGCCGCCGTGCGGTTGACGACGCCGGCGATCTGCGCGAGCACGTCGCCGCGTTCGTGCAGGCGGTCGCCGTACGTGGACTCGACCACCAGGTAGTCCGCGCCGTCCACCTGCACGGGCGGCTTGAGCATCATGTCCTCGGGTCGGCCGATGTCGCCGGAGAAGAGGATCGAGCGGCTGCCGTTGTCGATGCGCACGAACGACGAGCCGGGCATGTGGCCGGAATGCGAGAAGGTGGCTGCCAGGCCGGCTGCCGGCCGCCAGGCGTCGCCGTTGCGCACCGGCCTGAAGAGCTTGAGGCAGCGCACGGCGTCGTCGCGGGTGTAGAGCGGCAGCGCGGGCTTGTGCTTGCTGAGCTGGTGCCGGTTGAGGAATTCGGCTTCCTCCTCCAGCAGGTAGCCGGAGTCCGGCAGCAGGATCTTGCACAGGTCGAACGTGCCGTCGGTGCAGTACACCTTGCCGCGAAAGCCGCTGCGGGCGAGCAGCGGCAGGTAACCGCTGTGGTCGAGATGAGCGTGCGTGAGGATCACGGCGTCGATCGATGCGGGCGGCACGGGCAGCGGCTCCCAGTTGCGCAGCCGCAGGTCCTTGTAGCCCTGGAACAGCCCGCAATCCACCAGCAACGATGAGCCGCCCGCGCGCAGCAGGTACTTGGAGCCGGTCACTGTGCCGGTGGCGCCGAGAAAGGTCAGTTGCATGTACCGAGTCTAGGGTGGCGCCGCGCTGCCTGCTTGACCTCCGTCAAGCGCCGCGCCTCGTCACTGTTGCCGCATCCCCTGCGGTGTCCGGCGCTCTTGAGCCGGCCGCACCGATCCCGGCGGCCCGCCTGAACGGGCCGGGCGACGTCCTCGTGCCGGGGATGTCAGGTGTTGTCCTTGACCGTCGCGCCGGCGGCGCAAGCCTTGACCGAGGCGATCGCGGCGTCACGGGCCTGCTCCGAGGCGTACATCGGGCTGGTGCCGATCACCTGGTGGTTGGCGGCCTGCAGGTTGAAGTACGTCTTGCCGTTGCTCGCCGTCTTCTTCTCAAAACGGGCGTCTATGGCGCCATTGGCGCGCACCGACGCGAACCCGCCTTCGGCCGAGTCTTTGGCGCGGTAGAGCTCGCTGGTGAGGAGCGTCTCGCCGCCATCCGCCTTGAGCAGGAAGCGGTACTGGCCGTCACTGCTCTTGTTCAATTCGAACCAGCCTGTCATGTCGAACTCCTTCGCAAAGAGGGAGCTTTCAATCTAGGCCGGGCCGGGCGGGGTGCATTGATCTGGGGCAATGTCCCGCGTGGCGCCAGCTAGCGCCGGACCTGGTAGCGCACGAACCCGTCGGCCCGGGAGAACCGGTCGTAGAGCTTGCGGGCCTGGACGTTGTCCTGCCGGGTCATCCAGTAGAGGCGGGCCCAGCCTTCGGCGCGCATCGCGTTGCGCAGCCACTCGATCAGGGCCGTGCCGATGCCGTGGCCCCGCGCGGCGGGCGCGACGAACAGGTCTTCCAGGTAGCAGACCGGCTGCGTCTCCCAGGTGTTCTCGTGCACGACGCAGTTCGCGAAGCCGTACACCTGCCCATCGACCTCGGCGACGATGCACATCACGGCCGAATCGGGGTCGAGGATGCGCTGCCAGGTGCGGTTCGTGACCTCGTCCGGGAGCCTCGCGTCGTAGAAATCGCAGTAGCCGCGCCAGAGCTGGCGCCAGGCGGTTTCGTCGCCGGGCAGGGCGGAGCGGATGGTCGGAGCGTCCATCGATGTATTGTGCCGTGGCTGGAGTATTCGCGCCGCCCCGGGCTTTGGCCTGAGTTCGAACGAAGCGGCCCCAGGGCGCGTGGTGAGTTGCGCGATGCGGCCGCAAAACCGGTCATCGCAGGTTCAGTCGGCGCAGCCGACCGCCTTGTCGCGCGACACGGCCCACCCGCACGCGGCTTTGCCGCGAGGAAGCGGAGAAGCGAGGTACCGAGGCGCAATGCCCCTACAACTGCGCCGCCAACAGGATCGCCGCGTGCACGGCCTCGCGCTGAGCGCCATCCTGGATCTGGTGGCGGCAGCTCGTGCCGTCGGCCACGACGATGGCGCCGGGGTACTTGCGGATCGCCGGCAGCAGGCTCAGTTCGGCCATCTGCATCGAGACGTCGTGGTGCTTCGCCTCGTAGCCGAAGCTGCCCGCCATCCCGCAGCAACTGCTCTCGATCGGCTCGGGCTCCACGCCCGGGATCAGCTTGAGCACGTCGACGATGGGAGCGACCGCGGCAAAAGCCTTCTGGTGGCAGTGGCCGTGCAGCAGCACCCGCTTGTCCAGCGGCCGCAGCTTCTTCTTCAACGCGTCGAGGCGGCCCTCCCGCGCCTCGCGCGCCAGGAACTCCTCGAACAGCAGCGCCTGCCGGCCGACGGTCTGGGCCTGCGCCCCCAGGCCCATCGAGAGCGCCTCGTCGCGCAGCGTCAACAGGCACGACGGCTCGAGGCCGACGATCGGGATGCCCTTTTCGGCGAACGGCAGCAGCGACTCGACGGCTTCGCGCGCCTTCGCCTTCGCCTCGCCGACCATGCCGCTGGCCAGGTAGGTGCGCCCGCAACACAGGTGCCTGCCATCCGGCAGCCGCTTGGTGGCGATGTGCACCGTGTAGCCTGCCGCCTGCAACACCTTGAGCGCGGCGAGCGCGTTGTCCGATTCGAAGAAGCCGTTGAAGGTGTCCACGAACAGCACGACCGGCCGCGCCGCGGCCATGACGTCTGGCGCCGAGGCCGTGGCCGACTGGCCATTGAAGAAGTGTTCGCCCTGCCAGGCGGGCAGGCTGCGCCGCGCGGAAATGCCGAGGAACCTTTCGCCCAGGCGCTTGAGCAGGGGGCTGCGGTTGCGCAGGTTCAGCAGCCAGGCGAAGCGGCTGGCCATGCGCGCGTAGTCCGGCAGGCGGGCGACCAGCTTGTCCTTGAGCGTGTGGCCGTGGCGCGCCTTGTAGTGGTGCAGGAACTCCACCTTCATTTTCGCCATGTCCACGCCGGTCGGGCAATCCCGCTTGCAGCCCTTGCAGCTGACGCACAGTTCCATCGCGTCCTTGACGGCTTCCAGCGCGTCGTCGCTCCAGCCGTTTCCCGCAGGCGACGACAGCGGATCGAGCTGGCCCGACAGCGCCAGCCGCAGCGTGTTGGCGCGGCCGCGCGTGGAATGCTTCTCGTCGCGGGTGACGCGGTAGCTCGGGCACATGGTGCCGGCATCGAACTTGCGGCAGTGGCCGTTGTTGTTGCACATCTCCACGGCCTTCGCGAACCCATGGGCCGGGTCGCCCCCGGTGCCGGGCGGCGTCGTGCGCTCGGTGGCGGGGTCGTTCTGCACGTCCCAGGCGCTCCAGTCCAGCGCGGTCTTCATCGGCACCACGCGGTAGGCGGGCGAGTAGCGCATCAGGCGCTGGTCGTCCATGCGCGGCGCATCGACGATGCGTTGCGGGCACAGCAGGTTGCCCGGGTCGAAGAACTGCTTGATCTGCGCGAACGCCTCGTCGATCTTCGGGCCGAACTGCCAGCCGATCCACTCGCCGCGGCACAGGCCGTCGCCATGCTCGCCGCTGTAGGCGCCCTTGTACTGGCGCACCAGCGCCGAAGCCTCTTCCGCGATGGCGCGCATCTTGGCCGCACCGTCGGTGCGCATGTCCAGGATCGGCCGCACGTGCAGCGTGCCGACGGAGGCGTGGGCGTACCAGGTGCCCCGGCTGCCGTGCCGGCGGAAGACCTGGGTGAGGGCGTCCGTGTATTCCGCCAGGTGCGCCAGCGGCACGGCGCAGTCCTCGATGAAGCTCACCGGCTTGCCGTCGCCCTTCAGGCTCATCATGATGTTCAGGCCCGCCTTGCGCACTTCCCACAGCGCCTTCTGCGGTACATCGTCTTCCATGCGCACCACGGAGCCGGGCAGGCCGAGGTCGCCCATCAGCTCGACCAGCCGGTCCAGCTGGCGCACCAGGGCCGGCTTGTCGCCGCCGGAGAATTCCACCAGCAGCACGGCGTCGGGACGGCCGATCACGGCGCTGCGGATCACCGGCGCGAACGCCGGGTTCTGCAGCGAGAGCTCGATCATGGTGCGATCCACCAGTTCCACGGCGGTGAGCGTCCCGTCGCCCAGCTTGACGATGTGCTGCGCCGAATCCATCGCCTTGTAGAAGGTGGGGAAGTTCACGACGCCCAGCACCTTGGCCTTCGGCAGCTCGGCCAGCTTCAGCGTGAGGGACCGGGTGAGGGCCAGGGTGCCTTCGCTGCCCACCAGGAGGTGGGCCAGGTTCACCGAGCCGTCGCCGGTGTAGGGCCGCTCGTTCTGGTTATGGAAGATGTCGAGGTTGTAGCCGCCCACGCGCCGCAGCACCTTGGGCCAGCGCCGCTCGATCTCCGGTGCGAGCGTGGCCGCCAGGTCCTTCACCCGCCGCGCGAGTTCGCGCGCCTGGCCCACGCAGTCTTCGTAGCGCACGAAGTCGTGCAGCTCGCCGTCCGCGGTCCAGGCCTGCGCGCCGAGCACGTTGTGCACCATGTTGCCGTAGGCGATGCTGCGGCTGCCGCAGGAGTTGTTGCCCGCCATCCCGCCCAGCGTCGCCTGCGCGCTGGTGGACACGTCCACCGGGTACCACAGGCCGACCTTCCGCAGGGCCTGGTTCAGGTGGTCCAGCACCATGCCGGGCTCGACCTCGGCGGTGCGCTTGTCGGCGTCGAAGTGGATGATCTTGCGGACGTGCCTGGAGTGGTCGATCACCAGCCCGGCGCCCACGGTCTGCCCGCACTGGCTGGTGCCGCCCCCGCGCGGGACGATGGGCACCCGCAGGTCGCGGCAGATGTCCAGCGCCAGCTTCACGTCGCCGCTGGTGCGCGGCACGAACACGCCGACGGGCATCACCTGGTAGATCGACGCGTCGGTGGCATAGCGGCCGCGGTCGGCCGCGGAGAAGAGCACCTCGCCTTGCGTCTGCGACGCCAGCCGCTGCGCGAGCTTGCCGGCGACCTCGTTGCTGGCGTGCGCGACCTTGTCGTACGCCGGGCCTGGCAGGCCGCGCGCGACCTTGAGCGGCAGCGGGGCGTTCACGCCGTCGCTCCTTCGGGGCCGGTGCTGCCTTCGCGCCGCAGCTGCTCGAGCACCACGTCGCGCTTGTGGTTCAGGTGGGCCAGGAGCACCTGCCGCATGGCATCGGGATCGCGGGCGGTGAGCGCCTCGATCATCGTCTCGTGCTCCTTCACGGCGCGCTTCCACTTTTCGCCGTCCTGGTTGGACCTGAAACGCAGTGCCTGCAGGCGCGCATTGACCTGGTTGTACGTCACGGCCAGCACGGGGTTCTTCGCGGCGGCGTTGATGGCGTCGTGGATGCGCGCGTTCAGCCGGTAATAGGCGGACAGGTCGCGGCGGGTGTAGGCGGCCATCATCTCGAACTGCATCGCCCTGATTTCCGCGAGCTCGCCCTCGGTGATGCGGCGGGCGGCGAGTTCGCCGGAGAGCGCTTCGAGGCCCGCCATCACCTCGAAGGTGTTGCGCACGTCCTCTTCCGTCAGGGCCAGCGCGATGGCGCCGCGATTGGGCAGCAGTTCCACCAGGCCCTCGGCGGCGAGCATCTTGATCGCCTCGCGCAGCGGCGTGCGGGAGACCTGCAGCACCTCGGCGAGTTCGCGCTCGTTCAGTTTGGCGCCGGGCGGGATGAGGTTTTCCACCAGCATCCGGCGCAGGCGCGTGGCCGCTTGCTCATGCAGGGCGGCGCGAGGAATGGAAACGATATCGGCAGTCATGTGCCATTTTGTATGCAAATTTGCCGCGATTATACGCGTGCTCTCCGTATTGACGCCATTGACAACAGAGTTTTGCATGCAAAAATGCCACGCAATTCGCGAAGGAAACCCCTCCCATGCTGACGCTCGACTTCCATCCCACCGGCCGCCACTTCCTCCAGATCCCGGGACCCTCGCCGGTGCCCGATCGCATCCTGCGCGCGATGAGCCTGCCGACCATCGACCATCGCGGCCCCGAGTTCGGCGCCCTGGGCCTGCGCGTGCTCGGCGGCATCGCCAGGATCTTCCAGACGCGCCACCCGGTCGTGATCTACCCGGCCTCGGGCACGGGCGCCTGGGAGGCGGCGCTCGCCAACGTGCTGAGCCCCGGCGACGCGGTGCTGATGTTCGAGACCGGCCACTTCGCGAGCTTGTGGAACCGGCTGGCAACGCGCCTGGGCCTGAAGACCGAAGTGCTGGCGTACAAGGGCAAGGACGACAAGCTGCCCAACGCCCCCGGCTGGCGCCGCGGCGTGCAGGCCGACCTGATCGAGGAGCGGCTGAAGGCCGACACGCAGCACGCGATCAAGGCCGTGTGCGTGGTGCACAACGAAACCTCGACCGGCGTCACGAGCGACATCCGTGCGGTGCGCAAGGCGATCGACGCCGCGAAGCACCCGGCGCTGCTGCTGGTGGACAGCATCTCGGGCCTCGCCTGCGCCGATTACCGCCACGACGAGTGGGGCGTGGACGTCACCATCAGCGGCTCGCAGAAGGGCATGATGCTGCCGCCGGGCATCAGCTTCAACGCGCTGTCGCCCAAGGCCATCGAGGCGAGCAAGTCCGCGACGCTGCCCAAGGCGTTCTGGGCCTGGGACGAGATCGTGGAGATGAACAAGGGCGGCTACTGGCCCTACACGCCCAACACCAACCTGCTGTACGGCCTGGCCGAAGCCTGCGACATGCTGCTGGCGCCCGAGCACGGCGGCCTGCCCGCCGTCTTCGCGCGGCACGAACGCTGGGGCGAGGGCGTGCGCGCCGCGGTGAGGGCCTGGGGCCTGGAGATCCAGTGCGCCGACCCGGCCGTGTACTCGCCCGTGCTGACGGGCGTGATCATGCCCGAGGGCGTGGACGCGGATGCGGTGCGCAAGATCGTCTACGAGCGGTTCGACTGCTCGCTGGGCATGGGCCTGGGCAAGGTCAAGGGACGGATGTTCCGCATCGGCCACCTGGGCGACTGCAACGACCTCACCTTGATGGCTGCGCTGGCCGGCTGCGAGATGGGGCTGAAGCTCGCGGGCGTGAGGCTCGACGGCTCCGGCGTGCAGGCGGCCATGGAGTTCTTTGCATCGCACCGGGCGCCCGTGGCGCTGCAAAAGGCGGCCTGAGGCCCCGCCAACAAGTTCAACCACAGAGGAGGAGAGGAAAAATGAAAAGACGAACCATTCTTGCCGCCGGCGCCGCCGGCGCGGCCACACTGGCCCTTCCCGCTGCGCGGGCGCAGGGGCTGCCGAGCGGGCCGATCCGCATCGTCGTGGGATTCCCGCCGGGAGGCGGCACCGACGCACTGGCCCGTATCGTGGCCCAGAAGCTGCAGGTGATGTGGAACACCACCATCGTCGTGGAGAACAAGGCCGGCGCTGCCGGCGTGCTCGCGGCCGACCTCGTGGCCAAGGCGCCGGCCGACGGCTCGGTGCTGCTGATGGCGCACATCAACTCGCACGCCATCGCGCCCGGGCTCGTTCCCAAGCTCTCGTACAGCGTGGAGCGCGATTTCTCGCCCATCGTGCGGGTGGGCGTGACGCCCAACCTGCTGATTGCCTGGCCCAAAGTCCAGTCCAGGACGCTCAAGGACATCGTGGCCGAGGGCAAGGCCAAGCCCGGGAAGCTCTCGTTCGGCTCCGCCGGCAATGGCTCGGCCCAGCACCTGGCCCTGGAGATGTTCAAGAGCACCGCCAAGGTCGACCTGCTCCACGTGCCGTATCGCGGATCGGGTCCGCTGCTGACCGACCTCATGGGCGGGCAGATCCTGTACAGCTTCGACACGATGGCAGCCGCGACACCGCACGTGAAAAGCGGCAAGGTCGTCGCCATTGCGCAGACCCGCATCCACCGCGCCAAGGCCTATCCCGACCTGCCGACGCTGCACGACCTGGGCTATCTCGGCTTCGATGCCAGTACCTGGTATGGCCTGGTCGGCCCCGGCAAGCTTCCGTCGCTTTACGTGCGGCGCATGAACGAGGATGTCAACAAGGTCCTGCTGATGCCCGACGTCAAGGAGAAACTCGCGGCCGTCGGCGCGGAGGACGCGGGCGGGACCGCAGTGGATTTCGAACGGTTCATCGCGGCCGAAACCAAGAAGTGGGGCCGGGTGATCAGGGACGCCAAGGTCAAGTTCGAGGGTTGACCATCGATTCACCGACGCAGGATCGGGCCACCTGATCATTTTCCAGTCCGCAAAGGAGACATCTCATGCAACGCAGAACTTTCGTCAACGCAACGGCTGCAGCCGCTGCCACGCTCGCCGCACCGATGCTGCGGGCCCAGGCCCTGCCCGCCGGCCCGGTGCGCATCATCGTGGGGTTCTCGCCGGGCGGCGGCACGGACCTGCTGGCGCGCGTCATCGGCCAGAAGCTCGGCGACATGTGGAAGACCCAGGTCATCATCGAGAACAAGGCGGGCGCCTCCGGCACCATCGCCGCCGACTACGTGGCCAAGCAGCCCGGCGACGGCACCACGCTGCTGATGGCGCACATCAACAGCCAGGCGATCACGCCCGCGTTGCAGAAGGTGAGCTACGACCCGGCGAAGGATTTCCAGCCCATCGTCCTGGTGGGCGTCACGCCCAACCTGCTGATCTGCAACGAGAGCCAGCCCGCCAAGACGGTGAAGGACCTGGTGGAACTGTGCCGCGCCAACCCCGGCAAGGTGAGCTTCGGCTCGGCCGGCACCGGCAGCGCGCAGCACCTGGCGCTGGAGATGTTCATGCTGGCCGCCAAGGTCAAGGCGATCCACGTGCCGTACAAGGGCTCGGGCCCGATGCTCACCGACCTGATCGGCGGCACCATCCAGTACAGCTTCGACACGATGACCGCCGCCACGCCGCACGTGAAGAGCGGCAAGGCCATCGCCATCGCGCAGACCCGCCCGCAGCGCGTGAAGGCCTACCCGAACGTGCCGACCATGGCCGAGTCCGGGTTTCCCGGCTTCGAGGCGACCACCTGGTACGGGCTGGCCGGCCCCGCGAAGCTGCCCGTCGCGATGGCCAGGCGCATGAACGAGGACATCAACAAGGTCATGCTGATGCCCGACGTGATGGAAAAGTTCGAGGCCTCGGGCGCGCAGGATGGCGGCGGCTCCACCGAGAAGTTCGGG
>Ga0255338_1003262_pt1 | contig 19990 bp, 19 predicted proteins | sample MeOH1_35cm_T4_19_FD_203715 | JGI IMG/M metagenome (GOLD analysis project Ga0255338, IMG submission 203715) | Sandy soil microbial communities from University of British Columbia, Vancouver, Canada - MeOH1_35cm_T4_195 | ecosystem: Engineered > Artificial ecosystem > Sand microcosm > Unclassified ...
GCGCACGATCGTGGCGGCCCTGGGGATCGGGCTCGTCGTGACGATCGTGGCCGCGATCGCACCCGCGTGGTCGGCGACCCGGGTCTCGCCGATGGAGGCGCTGCGTGACGCGGTGCCGGCCAGCGGCTCCGTCGGGCGGCTGCGGTTCTGGGCGGGCTGGGCGCTCATCGGCGCCGGCGCCGGCGGGCTCGCCGCCGCTGCCTACCGCGGCAACGCGCCGTGGTGGACGGCGTTCGCGACGCTGGCTGCGTTCGCGGGCCTCGTCACCGCCGGACCGTTGCTCGCGCGGGGGACCGCGCGGGTGGCCGACCACGGTCGTCGGGGCGGTGGCTGGCGGATGGCGTCGCGCAACATCGCCCGCAACGCCCGGCGCTCCGCGGCGACCGCGCTGGCCCTGACCATCGGGCTCACCGTCGTGGTGGCGGTCGCGGTGACCGCCGCGTCGATGCGCGACTCGATCTCCGACGCCGTCAACGACGGCAACCGCTCCGACCTGATCCTGCAGCCGGCCGGGATCGGCGCGGGACTCCCGGAGTCGGTCGCCGCCACCATGCGGCAGCGCTCCGACCTGAGCGACGTGGTCGCCTTCCGCGAGTCGAGCGCCCGCGTGAACGGCCATGGTGCCTGGGTCACCGGCATCGACACCGCGGGCATGTCGAAGGTGATCGACCTCGGCCTGGAGAGTGGTGGCCTCGACGGCCTCGGGCAGGGTTCGATCCTGGTCAGCGAGAAGAAGGCCGAGGAGCTGGGCGTGGGCGTCGGCGACGTCCTGACCGTCAGCTACCCCGAGACCGGGTCGGCGCGGATGCGGGTGGCCGGCACGTTCAGCAAGGGCTTCCTGATCAACGCCACCTACGTCATGGGGATGACCGACTACGCGCCGAACGTCACCTCCCGGCTGGACGCCGCGATCATGCTCAAGGACGCCCCGGGTGCTGACCCGTCGGCGACGAAGGCGGCCGTGAAGAAGGCGCTCGCCGACTACCCGAGCGTCTCCGTGAGCGACCCGGCGGAGCTCACGCAGGACGCCCGCAAGTCGGTCGACCAGATGCTGGGGCTGGTCACCGCGCTGCTGCTGCTCGCCGTGATCGTCGCGATCCTCGGCATCGTCAACACCCTGGTGCTCTCGGTGGTCGAGCGCACCCGCGAGCTCGGCCTGCTGCGCGCGGTCGGCGCGACCCGACGGCAGGTCCGGACCGTCGTACGCCGGGAGTCGGTGCTGATGTCGATGCTCGGGGCGCTGACCGGCCTGGCCCTGGGGACCGGAGCCGGCGTCGCGCTCAGCCGGGCGCTCGCCGACGAGGGCATCTCCACGGTGACCGTGCCCGGGCTGACCCTCGCGCTCTACCTGGTGGTCGCGGCAGCGGTCGGGGTGTTGGCCGCGATCGGGCCCGCCCGGCGGGCGAGCAAGGTCGACGTGCTGCTGGCGATCACCGCCGACTGAGCCTCAGCGCACGATCGCGACCGGGCAGCGGGCGTGGTGCAGCGCGTCCTGGCTGGTCGAGCCGAGCAGGAGGTCGGCGAAGGCGTCGCGACCGCGGGAGCCCAGCACCAGCAGCGAGGCGCGCCCGGACCGCTCGGCGAGCAGTCGCGGCGCCGGCTCGGGGACCGCCGCCTCGACGACGTCGACGTCGGGGTACGCGGCCCGGACCGGCGCCACCCAGGCGGCCAGGCGGCCGGACTCGAGGTACTGCCGGTCCGCGACGTGCTGGTGCTCCTCGGCCCGGTCGTGCCCGGCGAAGGGCAGCGGGTGGTAGCCGTGCACCGCCTCGACCGGCTCTCCGGTCACGCGGGCGCGGGCGCAGGCGAACCGGGTCGCCGCCAGGCTCTCGGGCGAGCCGTCCACGCCGACCACGATCCGCCGCGCGTCCGGCCGGTCGGTCGGCCGGACCACCACGACCGGGCACCGCGCGTGCCGGGCGAGGTGCTGGCTGACCGATCCGCCGACCGTCTCGACGAACGGGCCGTGGCCGGTGCTCCCGACCACGAGGAGGTCGGCGGCGGTGACCTCGTGGAGCAGCGTCGGGAGCGTCGGTCCGTGCCGGACCTCGACGGTCGCGTCGACCAGGCCGGCGTCGGCCACGGACTTCTCCGCGCGGGCGAGCCAGTCCGCGGCGAGCTGCTCGGTGCGCTCGTGGAAGCTGCTGATCAGGATCGGGTCCATCGCGCTGGTGGCGATCACGACGCCGAGCCGACGACCGTCGAGGCGCGCGGTCCCGATCGCCCACGCGAGCGCCAGGTCGGCGTCGCGGCCGCCGTCGTACCCGACGACGATCCTGCTGGTCCCCTCGGTCACGCTCTGAGCATCGGGCCGGCCCGGCCGCGTCGGACAGGGCCGATCGTCGGTCGCCGAGGGTCACAGGTCACCGGGCAAGGCACCCCGGACCGCCCCTCTTCCGGCCCCACCTTCCGGCCCGACCTTTCGGCCCCGTCGCCCCGGGTCCTACGGCCCTTATCGGGGGTCCGGGCGCGGCCTAGCCTCCCAAGAGAAGGCCCGGTGAGGAGAGTCGATGTTCGCTGTACGGATCCACGGACGAGGTGGCCAGGGTGCCGTCACTGCGGCCGAGATGCTCTCGGTCGCGGCGTTCGACGAGGGCCGCCACGCCCAGGCGTTCCCGACCTTCGGGTCGGAGCGCACCGGGGCGCCGGTCGTGTCGTTCTGCCGGATCGACGACCGGCCGATCCGGCTGCGGGAGCCGATCTCGCACCCGGACGCCCTGATCGTGCAGGACCCGACGCTGCTGCACCAGGTGAACCTCTTCGCCGGGCTGAAGCCGGACGGGTACCTGCTGGTCAACACGTCGAAGACGCTGGAGGACCTCGGTCTCGCCGAGCTCGTCGGCACCCTGGACGTACGCCGGGTCGCGACCGTGCCTGCCACCGAGCTGGCCCGTGAGCACCTCGGTCGTCCGCTGCCCAACGCGGCGCTGCTCGGCGGGTTCGCGGCGCTGACCGGCGAGGTGTCGTTGCGGGCCGTGTCCGACGCGATCCGCGCCCGGTTCGCCGGCGCGGTGGGCGACGGGAACGTCCGGGCCGCCGAGGCGGCGTACGACCACGTGGCCCACGGTCTCGGGGCGCAGGGTCTCGGGGCGACGAGTGGTGGGAGGACGACCGATGCTTAGCCAGATCGAGGGTTCGCAGGCGGTCGCGACCGCCGTGCAGCTGTGTCGTCCGGAGGTGATCTCGGCGTACCCGATCTCCCCGCAGACGCACATCGTCGAGGCGCTGTCCGACCGCGTCCGGACCGGGGCGCTCCAGCACTGCGAGTACCTCATGGTCGAGTCCGAGTTCGGCGCGCTGTCGGCCTGCATTGGTGCCTCCGGTGCGGGCGCGCGCAGCTACACGGCCACCTCCTCGCAGGGGCTGCTGTTCATGGCCGAGGCGCTGTTCAACGCTTCCGGCATGGGCCTCCCGATCGTGATGACCGTGGCCAACCGGGCCATCGGCGCGCCGATCAACATCTGGAACGACCACTCCGACTCGATGTCGATGCGCGACTCCGGCTGGATCCAGCTGCACGCGCAGTCCAACCAGGAGGCGGTCGACCTGCACATCCAGGCGTTCCGGCTGGCCGAGACGCTGTCGGTGCCGGTGATGGTGTGCATGGACGGGTTCATCCTGACCCACGCGTTCGAGCAGGTGGACCTGCCGACGCAGGAGCAGGTCGACGCGTTCTTGCCGCGGTTCGTCCCGCAGCAGGTGCTCGACCCCGACGAGCCGGTCACGATCGGCGCGATGGTCGGGCCGGAGGCGTTCGCCGAGGTGAAGTACCTGATGCACGCCACGCAGGTCGCGGCGCTCGACGAGATCCCGCGGATCGCGGAGGAGTTCGCGGACACGTTCGGGCGCCGGTCGGGCGGCCTGGTCCGGCCCTACCGGCTCGACGACCCGGACGGACCGGCCGAGACCGTCGTGGTCGCGCTCGGCTCGGTGCTCGGCACCATCGAGGAGGTCGTCGACGCGATGCGCGAGGAAGGTGTCAGCGTCGGCGCCCTCGCGATCTCCTGCTTCCGCCCGTGGCCGCTCGAGGAGGTGCGCGAGGCGTTGCGCGGTGCCAAGCGCGTGGTCGTCGTGGAGAAGGCCTTCGCCGTCGGCGCCGGCGGCATCGTGGGGCAGAACGTGCGGCTGGCCCTCTCCGGGCTGCCGACCGAGGTCTACGACGTGGTGGCCGGGCTCGGTGGCAGGCCGATCACGCAGGCGTCGCTGCGCGGCCTGTTCACCGACGTGGTGGAGGCCCGGATGGACTCCCGCCGGCTGCACTTCCTCGACCTCGACGTCGCCCTCGTCGAGCGCGAGCTGGCCCGGTCGCGCCAGGGCATCCGCACCGGTCCGCACGCGGAGAACATGCTCCGCGACCTCGGCACCGTCGCGTCCGGATCGATGTAGGGGGGATCGCGATGGCATACCAGGAGGTCAAGCTCTACCAGGTCGGCACCTCGGTCGTGGGCAACCGGCTGCTGGATCCCGAGCGGCGTACCGTGCAGGCCCGGATGGGCCGGTCGAACGCGCTCACCTCGGGCCACCGTGCCTGCCAGGGTTGCGGCGAGGCGCTCGGCGCCCGCTACGTCCTGGACGCCGCGATGCGCGCCACCGGCGGCAACATGGTCGCGGTCAACTCGACCGGCTGCCTCGAGGTGTTCTCCACGCCGTACCCGGAGTCGTCGTGGCAGCTGCCCTGGCTGCACTCCCTGTTCGGCAACGGCCCGGCGGTCGCGTCCGGGGTTGCCGCGGCGCTGAAGGCGAAGGGCCGCGAGGACATCCGCGTGGTCGGTCAGGCCGGTGACGGCGGCACCGTCGACATCGGCTTCGGCTGCCTGTCGGGGATGTTCGAGCGCAACGACGACGTGCTGTTCGTCTGCTACGACAACCAGGGTTACATGAACACCGGCGTCCAGCGCTCCAGCGCGACGCCGCCCGCGGCGCGGACCGCGAACACCAAGGCGCTCGGCGCCGAGCCGGGCAACGTGTTCGGGCAGGGCAAGAACGTGCCGCGGATCGCGATGGCCCACGAGATCCCGTACGTCGCGACCGCCACCGTGGCCGACCTGCACGACCTGGAGTACAAGGTCGAGAAGGCGATGACCTTCCACGGCGCCCGTTACCTGCACGTGCTGGTGCCCTGCCCCCTGGGCTGGGGCGCGAGCTCGGCGGACACGATCCGGGTCGCCAGGCTGGCCAAGGAGAGCGGGCTCTTCCCGGTCTTCGAGGCCGAGCGCGGCGAGGTCACCGCGGTCTCGCGGATCCGCCGGCAGGTCCCGGTCGAGGACTACCTGCGGCTGCAGAAGCGCTACGCCCACCTGTTCGGTGAGCACCCACGCCCCGACATCGTGGCCCGGCTCCAGGAGGAGGCCGAGCGGAACATCGCCCGGTACGGGCTGCTGACGGCAGGGCCGGCCGAGGGGGAGGACCCGTCGTGAAGGAGAAGCCGTTCGCCATCACGCTCGACGTCGGGTCGAGCAAGGCCAACAAGACCGGCTCGTGGCGCACCGAGCGCGCGGTCTACACGAACCGGATGCCGCCCTGCAACGACGGCTGCCCCGCGGGCGAGAACGTCCAGGCCTGGCTCTACGAGGGCGAGGAGGGCGGTGTCGAACCCGGGGCCGGCTACGAGCGCGCCTGGCGGCAGATCATGGTGGACAACCCGTTCCCCGCGGTGATGGGCCGGGTCTGCTACCACCCGTGCGAGACCGCGTGCAACCGTGCGCAGCTCGACGAGGCGGTCGGCATCAACTCCGTCGAGCGGTTCCTCGGGGACGAGGCGATCCGCCAGGGCTGGACGGTCACCGTCGAGGTGCCGCCCACCGGCAAGGACGTGCTCGTCGTCGGAGCGGGCCCGTCCGGCCTGTCCGCGGCGTACCACCTCGCGAGGCTCGGCCACAGCGTCACGATCAAGGAGGCCGGCCCGATGGCGGGCGGGATGATGCGCTTCGGCATCCCCACCTACCGGCTCGCCCGCGACGTCCTGGACGCCGAGGTGCAGCGGATCCTCGACCTCGGCGTGAAGCTCGAGCTGGACACCAAGGTCACCGACCTGGCGGCGCTGGCCGAGCAGTACGACGCGGTGTTCCTCGCCGTCGGTGCCCAGATCGGCAAGCGCGCGTACATCCCGGCCGGCTCGGCCGCGCACGTGCTCGACGCGGTCAGCATGCTGCACGACCTCGAGACCGGCGAGAAGCCTTTGCTCGGCCGGCGGGTGGCGGTCTACGGCGGCGGCAACACCGCGATGGACGCCGCCCGGACGGCGAAGCGGCTCGGTGCCTCGGAGGCGATCGTCGTCTACCGGCGCACCAAGGACCGGATGCCCGCGCACGAGTCGGAGTTCATGGAGGCCGCCGAGGAGGGCGTGCTGTTCAAGTGGCTCACGACCATCAAGCAGGTCGACGAGGGCAAGCTCGTCATCGAGCGGATGGAGCTCGACGAGACCGGGTTCCCGCAGCCGACCGGTGAGGTCGAGGAGCTCGACGCCGACTCGCTCGTGCTCGCTCTCGGCCAGGACACCGACCTGTCCCTGCTCGACGGGGTCTCCGGGCTGGTCGTCGAGGACGGCGTGGTGCAGGTCGGGCCGGACATGATGACCGGGCACCCCGGCATCTTCGCCGGCGGCGACATGGTCCCCTTCGAGCGGTCGGTCACGGTCGCGATCGGCCACGGCAAGCGGGCCGCCCGCCACATCGACGGCTGGCTCTCCGGGGCGGCGCCGGAGCCCACCGCCCGACCCGCGCTCGCGACGTACGACACCCTGAACACCTGGTACTACTCCGACGCGCCGCGCACGCACCGGCCGCAGCTGGAGAAGGCGCGCCGGGAGTCGACCTTCGACGAGGTGGTCCAGGGGCTCGACGAGGGCACGGCGCTGTTCGAGGCCCGCCGGTGCATGTCCTGCGGCAACTGCTTCGGCTGCGACAACTGCTACGGCGTGTGCCCGGACAACGCGGTGATCAAGCTCGGCCAGCCGGGTGAGAAGTACCTGATCGACCTGGACTACTGCAAGGGCTGCGGCCTGTGCGTCTCCGAGTGCCCGTCCGGCGCGATCCAGATGGTGCCTGAGGAGATCTGACCGTTTCGTCGAGTCGGGTGTTCCGGCCCGTTGATTGGGGAGTTCCTGCCGTCTTGGCGAGTCCAGCGCCGTTGTGGTGGGTGCCGCTCCGCGCGTCGTACGTCGACTGGTCCGTCGGTGGATCGGTTCCCGACTCAACGGGTCAGGAGTGGCAACTCAACGGGTCAGGAGGCCCGACTCAACGGGTCAGGAGGCCCGACTCAACGGGTCAGGCGCGGGGCAGGAGGTCGAGGGCGAGCCGGCGCGCGGCGGCGAGCACCTCGCCCTCGTCGGCGTCGATGTCGGCACCGGCGAGGCCGGCCATGTTGATCGACATCAGCGCCAGCCGGATCCGGAGCTGGTCCTCGACCGAGGCGCACGGCGGCGCGAGCGCGGCGCACAGCTCGCCCATGCACCGGTGCATGCCGCTCGGCCGCCCGGGGCTCAGCTCGTCGATGACGTTGCGGTTGGCCAGGACGAACCGGAACGCGGCCAGGCCGTGGGCCTGCATGATGTCGCTCCAGCGCTCGAGCACCTGCTGGCTGAGGCCGGGGGTGCACGGCTGCTCCTGCACCCAGGCGGCGAGGTCCGCGACCCGCTGCTCGGTGTCGGCGAGCATGGTCCGCACGATGTCGGCCTTGCTGTCGAAGTGGTAGTACAGCGCGGCCTTGGTGATGCCGAGCTGCTCGGCGATCTGGCGCATCGAGGTGGCTTCGTAGCCCTTCTCGGCGAACAGCGTGAGTGCGGCCTCGAGGATCCGCTCCCGGGTGCGGGGCGGGTCGGACAAGGTCGACTCGGTCACGGGTACTACGATAACTCCGTTGCTTACCGATCGGTTAGTTGGGTACGCTCACGAACACTGATCGAACTTCGCGCGACGACGAGACGACAGGACAACGGGGTGTCCATGGCCGAGCAGGAAGCCACGACGAGCAGGGCACTGGTCCTGCGTCGGGTGCTGCTCTCCCGTGCGGTCATCGAGCTCGGCGCGATGGCCGTCCTCGCGATCATCTACAACACCGTGCGCGCCGGCGGCGGCAGCAACCAGGCGCTGGCGATGGCCCATGCGCGCGACATCGCCCGCATCGAGGGCGTGGTGTTCCGCCACCTCGAGCTCAACCTCGACCACTGGATCGTCAACGTCCCCGTCCTCGCCGTGGCCGCCTGCTACTTCTACGCGCTGATGCACTACGTGATGACGCCGACCATCCTGGTGCTGTCCCGCCGCCGAGGCGGCTGGAAGTACTGGCGCGGCTACTGGGCGCTCGTCGTGGGCTCGGCGATCGCGCTGGTCATCTACGCCAACTGGCCGCTGGCCCCGCCGCGGCTGATGCCCGAGCTGGGCACCATCGACGTGATGCAGCACTTCGCCAATGCCGGCTGGTGGGGCAACGCGGCCTCCGCCCCGCGGGGCCTGGGCGACGCGACCAACCAGTTCGCGGCGATGCCCTCGCTGCACTTCGGCTGGTCGCTGTGGTGCGGCATCCAGATGTGGGGCTTCGGGGGTCGTCGCTGGCGCGTGGCCGCGGTGGCCTATCCGGCGCTCCAGGCGATCGTGGTGCTCGCCACCGCCAACCACTTCCTGCTCGACGTGCTCGGTGGTGCGACCTGCATCCTGCTCGGGTACGCCGTCGTCACCCTGATCGGGCGCGCACTCGGCAAGACCGGCTCGCCGGATGCAGCCGGTGAGGAGCGTCCCGTCGACCTCGTGTCCGGGCCCGTGGCCACGACCGGATCGGGGACGGCGCCGGCCAGTGCCGCGAGCCTCGTCCTCGACGATGCGCCGGCGTCCGTGAGCCGGGAGCGCGTCTGACCGCACGGCGTACCGTCGAGGCATGGAGCGAGCCCGCCGTCGGCGCGCCTACATCTGGTTGATGGCCAGCTGCCTGGTGCTGATCCTGCTCGCCTGGAACGTCGTCCGGCTCTGGTCGGTCCCGGCCGCGGTGGTGATGAGCATCGTCGCAGCGGTGATCCCTCCGGTGGCGGTGATCGTCGGCAACCTCGGCTCGATGGCCGAGTCCGACCTGCCGCGGGAGCGCGAGCAGACCGACGAGGAGCCCTGAGCCGCCGGGGTCAGGGTCGGCGGGTGGCCGCCCGCTCGCAGGCCGCCGAGAGCGCCTGGATCGTGCCCTCGTCGAGGTCGGGGCAGGTCAGCTCGAGCAGCAGGTGCGCGGCCGAGCGGGCGCGCATGCCGACGTGGCCGGCGTCGGCCTCGCGGGCGAAGGCGACCGACTCGATGCACAGGCTCAGGGCGGTGGTCCGCAACGGGGTGCCCGGGACGACGTGCTCCTCGACCGCGAGGCGCAGCGTGGTCAGGCAGTCGGTGGGCATGGCGGACCAGGTGCTCATGTCACGTCAACGATTCGGGGGCGCCGTCGTTATGTGCGTCCCGGGTCACAGGACGGGTCTTCCAGCCGTCGTAGCAAGGCCATCGCGTCGTGCGGGGCGAATCCCTTCGCGTCGTTGTCGAAGTAGACGAAGACGTCCTCGCCACCCGCCAGCCAGTCGCGGCAGCGCGCGGCCCAGCGGTCCAGCGCCACGTCGGTGTAGCCGCTGGCGTACAGCTCGCGGTCACCGTGGAGGCGGACGTAGCGCAGGTCGCTGGTCCGCCGGTCGAGCACCGGCCAGCGTCCGGCGGTGTCGGCGAGCACGCACCCGACGTCGTGGGCTGCCAGCACGTCGAAGAACCGCTCGGTGGCGAACGTCGCGCTGCGGGCCTCGACGGCGTGCCGCAGCGGCCGCTCGGTCCGGACGGCCGTGTCGACCCGGTCGCCGGCGAGGCGGTCGTCGTGCCGGGTGGCGAGCGCGGCGGCCTCGGTCGTCGTCCGGGGGAGCCGGCCGAGGAAGTCGTCGAGCACGGCCGCGTCGAAGGGCAGGTTCTCCGGCAGCTGCCAGAGCACCGGGCCGAGCTTGTCGCCGAGGGCGAGCAGACCGGAGGCGAAGAAGTTGGCGAGCGGCGCGTCGACGTCACGCAGCCGCTTCATGTGCGTGATGAACCGGCCGCCCTTCACCGCGAAGACGAAGTCGTCCGGTGTCTCGTCGTGCCAGCGGCGGTACGACGACGGGCGCTGCAGCGAGTAGAACGAGCCGTTGATCTCGATCGAGCTGAGCCGGCCGGCGGCGTACGCGAGCTCCTGTCGGTGCGGGAGGCCCGCGGGGTAGAAGTCGCCCCGCCAGCCCGCGTAGGTCCACCCGGAGATGCCGACCCGGTACGGCGGGTGGCTCAGTGGTGCGCGGCCTTCCCGCCCTTGCGGCCGGCCCGCTTCTTCTGCGCGGTCGTGCCGCCCTGAGAGCTGTGGCCGCCCGACCCGCTCTTCTCCCCGCCGTGCTTCGAGGCGTCGGGGGAGTTCGCGATCCGGGCCGCGCGCTCCTTGGACATCCCCTTGTCCTTGAGCGCCTCGTACTGGTCCTGGTTCTTCACGTGTGCGGACTTCCCGGGCATCGTCGCCTCCTCGGGTCGGGGGTGTGTCGTTCGGCCCGTACCCGCCCACGTCGGTTCGATTCAGTCCGTGGCGCTCAGGATCGCGCCGTGGTTGTCCTGGTCGAGGGACCGGCTGATCACCATCCGCTGGATCTGGTTGGTGCCCTCGAAGATCTGCATGACCTTGGCCTCGCGCATGAACCGCTCGACCGGGAAGTCGCGGGTGTAGCCGTAGCCGCCGAGCACCTGGACGGCGTCGGTGGTGACCGTCATGGCGTTGTCGGTGGCGACCAGCTTGGCGATCGACGCCTCCCGGCTGAACGGCAGGCCGCGGTCCTTGAGCCGGGCGGCGTGCAGGGTCGTCGCCCGGGCTGCCTGGACCGCGGCCTCCATGTCGGCGAGCACGAACGCCAGCCCCTGGTGCTCGATGATCGGCCGGCCGAACGTCTCCCGCTCCTTCGCGTAGGCCAGCGCGTGGTCGAGCGCGCCCTGGGCGAGCCCGGTGGCCACGGCGGCGATGCCGAGGCGGCCCGAGTCGAGTCCCGCCAGGGCGATCTTGAGGCCGTCGCCCTCGGCGCCGAGCCGGCGGTCCGCAGCGACGCGGACGTTGTCGAAGACCATGGTCGCGGTGGTCGATCCGGTCAGCCCCATCTTCTGCTCGGGCGGGTCCGCGGTCAGGCCGGCCGTGTCGGCGGGCACCAGGAAGCAGGAGATTCCGGAGCGATCGCCTGGCTCTCCGGCGGTGCGGGCCATGACCTTGTAGAAGTCGGCCTGACCGCCGTGGGTGGTCCAGGCCTTCGCGCCGTTGAGGACGTACTCGTCACCGTCGCGGCGCGCGGTGGTACGCATCGCGGCCGGGTCGGAGCCGGCGTGCGGCTCGGACAGGCAGTAGGCGCCGAGCAGCTCGCCGCCGAGCATGTCCGGCAGCCAGCGCTGCCGCTGCTCCTCGGTGCCGGCCGTGGCCAGGCCGAAGCAGGACAGGGCGTGCACCGAGACGCCGACGCCGACGCTCGACCAGACCGAGCCGATCTCCTCGAGCACCTGCAGGTAGACCTCGTAGGGCTGGCCGCCACCGCCGTACTCCTCGGGATAGGGCAGGCCGAGCAGCCCGGCGCGGCCGAGCAGCCGGAAGACGTCACGGGGGAACGCCTCGGCCCGCTCCGCCTCGGCCGCCCGTGGCAACAGCTCCCGGGTCGCCAGGTCGCGGACCAGCTTGATCAGGTCGGTGGCTTCGTCGGTCGGCAGCAGGCGTCGTGCGGTCATCCCTGCAATCTAGTAGGACGTCCGACGACCGGCCGAGCGGGCGGTTGCGTACGCATGAGGTACGGCGAGCGGGCGGTTGCGTACGCATGAGGTACGGCGAGCGGGCGGTTGCGTACGCATGAGGTACGGCGAGCGGGCGGTTGCGTCCCTGGCGTGCGACTCTTGGCGCCCCCGGGGGCAGCTCGCGCTGTACGCAACCGCCCGCTCGCGTTGGTCTCGGCGTACGCAACCGCCCGCTCGCGTTGGGGTCAGGAGTTCTGCGGGAACCCGAGGTTGAGGCCGCCGTGGCTGGGGTCGAGCCAGCGGGCGGTGACCGCCTTCTCCCGGGTGAAGAACTCCACGCCGTGCGGGCCGTAGGCCTTGGCGTCGCCGAAGAGCGAGCCCTTCCAGCCGCCGAACGAGTGGTAGGCGACCGGCACCGGGATCGGCACGTTGACGCCGACCATGCCGACCTCGACCTCGCGCTGGAAGCGCCGGGCGGCGCCGCCGTCGTTGGTGAAGATCGCGGTGCCGTTGCCGTACGGGCCGGAGTTGATCAGCCGAAGGCCCTCGGTGTAGCCGGAGACGCGCACGACCGACAGCACCGGCCCGAAGATCTCGTCGGTGTAGACCTTCGAGGTGGTCGGCACCTGGTCGATCAGCGTGGGCCCGAGCCAGAAGCCGTCGGGCTCGCCGTCGACCTCGACCCCACGGCCGTCGACGACGACCGTGGCCCCGTCGGCGGCCGCCGTGTCGACGTACGACGCCACCTTGTCGCGGTGCTCGCGGGTGATCAGCGGGCCCATGTCGCAGGAGCGACGACCGTCGCCGGTCTTCAGCGTGGCCATCCGCTCGGTGATCTTCTCGATCAACGGGTCGGCGACCGAGTCGACCGCGAGCACGACGCTGATCGCCATGCAGCGCTCGCCGGCCGAGCCGAAGCCGGCGTTCACCGCGGCGTCGGCGACCAGGTCGAGGTCGGCGTCGGGCAGGACGAGCATGTGGTTCTTCGCCCCGCCGAGCGCCTGGACCCGCTTGCCGTGGGAGGTGCCGGTCTCGTAGACGTACTTCGCGATCGGGGTCGAGCCGACGAACGAGATCGACGCGACGTCGGGGTGGGTGAGCAGCGCGTCGACGGCCTCCTTGTCGCCGTGCACGACGTTGAAGACGCCCGCCGGCAGGCCGGCCTCGGCCATCAGGGCGGCCATCCAGTTTGCCGCAGACGGGTCCTTCTCGCTGGGCTTCAGGACCACGGTGTTGCCGGTCGCGATCGCGATCGGGAAGAACCACATCGGGACCATCGCCGGGAAGTTGAACGGGCTGATGATGCCGACGACGCCGAGGGGCTGCTTGAGCGTGTAGACGTCGACGTCGGTGGACACCTGCTCGCTCATCGCCCCCTTGATCAGGTGCGGCAGCGAGCACGCGAACTCGACGACCTCGAGGCCGCGGGCGATCTCGCCGGCGGCGTCGGAGAGCACCTTGCCGTGCTCGGCGGTGAGGATCTCGGCGAGCTCGTCCTTGCGGGTGTTCAGCAGCTCGCGGAAGGCGAACATCACCTGCTGGCGCCGGGCGATCGAGCTCTGCCCCCACTCGGTGAAGACCTTCGAGGCCGCGGACACGGCCGCGTCGACATCGGCGGCTGAGCCGAAGCGCACCTGCTTCGCGACGATGCCCTTCGCGGGGTCGTAGACGTCCCCGGTGCGGGAGCCGCTGCCGGCGGACGGGCCGCCGTTGATCCAGTGGTCGAGGATCTGGGTGTTCATGGTGTTTCCCTCCAGGGAGTTGGGTGAGTTCAGCTGAGAAGGTCGAGGCCGAGCACCTCGTCGTAGACGGCGACGGCCTCGGCGACCTCGTCGGGAGTGACGATGCACGGCGGGACCACGTGGATCCGGTTGTCGGCGGTGAACGGCAGCAGGTTGCGGGCGACCAGCTCGGACTTGACCCGGCCCATCACGGCCGCGCTGACCGGCTCGCGGGTGGCCCGGTCGGCGACCAGCTCGAGCGCCCAGAAGACGCCGGTCCCGCGGACCTCGCCGACGATCTCATGCTTCTCGGCGAGCCCGGCCAGGGCCGGCCCGAGGTGGTCGCGGCCGATGGTCCTCGCGTTGTCGACGATGCCCTCGTCCTTCATCGCGTCCAGGGTGGCCACGATCGCGGCCATCGCCAGCGGGTGGCCGGAGTAGGTGAGCCCGCCGGGGAAGACGGTGTCGTCGAAGTCGGCGGCGATGTGGTCGGCGATGATCACGCCGCCGGCCGGCACGTAGCCCGAGTTGACGCCCTTCGCGAAGGTGACCAGGTCGGGCACGACGTCGTACGAGTCGAAGGCGAACCACTCGCCGGTGCGACCGAACCCGGCCATCACCTCGTCGAGGATCAGCACGATGCCGTGCTTGCTGGCCAGCTCGCGCACGCCGGCCAGGTAGCCAGGCGGCGGCACCAGGATCCCGGCCGTGCCGGGGATGGTCTCGAGCAGGATCGCGGCGATGCTGCCCGGGCCCTCGGCCTCGACGACGCGGCGCAGGTGCTGCAGCGCGCGTTCCGACTCCTGCTCCGGCGTGGTCGACCAGAACTCGCTGCGGTAGAGGTAGGGGCCGAAGAAGTGCACGTGGCTGCGGGCGAACTCGTTCGGGATCCGGCGCCAGTCACCGGTGGCGACGATGGCCGTGCCGGTGTTGCCGTGGTACGAGCGGTACGTCGAGAGCACCTTGTCGCGCCCGGTGTGCAACCGGGCCATCCGGATGGCGTTCTCGATCGCGTCGGCGCCGCCGTTGGTGAAGAACACCTTGCGCAGGCCGTCGGGGGCGAGGTCGGTGATCCGCTTCGCGGCCTCGCCGCGGGCGCGGACGGCGTGCTGGGGAGCGATCGTGGCGAGCGCCTGCGCCTGCTCCGTGATCGCGGCGACCACCTTGGGGTGCTGGTGGCCGATGTTGAGGTTGACCAGCTGGCTGGAGAAATCGAGGAAGCTCCGGCCGGCGTGGTCGTGGACGCGACAACCGCTGCCGCCGGCGAACACGAGCGGCTGGAGGGCGGCCTGGGCCGACCAGGAGTGGAAGACGTGCTCGCGGTCGAGCCGGAAGGCCAGCTCGTCGAGGTCGGTGTCGTGGGCCGGGTGCTGCGTGGTGGTCATGGTTTCGCGTCCTTTGGTCCGGGCCCCCGGCCGGGCGGATCGCCGCCCGGCCGGGTTGTCCCGAGGTGAGTCCTGCAGTGCTACTTGCCGCCCTCGTTGAGGGTGACGGTGGTGGGCTGGAAGTCCTTGCCGTCGACGTCGACGCCCTCGGACTTCAGCTCGTCGAGCGCCTTGTCGACGTACTCGTTGCTGTACGCCGTCGACGGCGGCTCCTTGCTGATGATCGTCTTGTCCTGGTCGTTCTTCGTGCCCATGGCCATGTCGACCGTCTGCTTCCACTGGTCCTCGTTGACGTGGCCGACGCCGCTCGTCGAGGGCCAGATCAGCTTGTTGACCTCGTTGGTCATCCACAGCTGGTGGCTCTCACCGAGCTGCGAGCCGGCCGCGGTGACGATCTTTGCCGCCTCCTCCGGGTGGTCGCGGACGTAGACCCAGCCCTTGATGGAGGCCTTGATGAACTTCACCGTCTGGTCGGCGAAGGCCTGGTCCTTCAGCTTGTCGCTCGGCGCCCAGATCGCGTCCTGGAGCATCGCCGTGCCGACGTCGTTCCAGTTGATCACGTTGAGGTCGTCGGGCGTGTAGAGCTTGCCGGTCTTGGGGTTCTTGGTCTCCAGCACCTGGGCGTACTCGTTGTAGGTCATCGCCTGGGCGGCGTCGATGTCGCCGGCGAGGAAGCCGTTCATGTCGAACGCCTGCTGGACGAGGTCGATGTCCTTGAGGCCGACACCGTCCTTCTGCATGCCGGCGAAGAGCTCCCACTCGTTGCCGTAGCCCCAGCTCCCGACTGATCTGCCCTTCAGGTCGGCCGGTGAGGTGATGCCCTTGTCCTTGAAGGAGATCTGCGTGGTCGCGCTGCGCTCGAAGATCTGGGCCACGTCGGTCACCCCGGCGCCTTGCTCGATGGAGCCGAGCACCTTCGGCACCCAGGAGATCGCGTAGTCGACGTCGCCCGCGGTGAGCACGTCGATCGGCACGATGTCCGCGCTGCCCTCGACGATGGAGACGTCGAGGCCCTCGTCCTTGTAGTAGCCCTGGTCGACGGCCGCGTAGTAGCCCGCGAACTGCGCCTGCGCGTACCACTGCAGCTGCAGCTTGATCGGGGTCAGTGACGACGAGCCACTCGACTTCTTGTCGTCGTCACTGCTGCTGCCACAAGCGGCCAGCGCGGCCGCGAGGACGAGGGCGAGAGTCGCGGCCAGCGCGCCACGCCTCATCCTTCTTCGGGTTGCCATCATGCGGTTCTCCTCGGGTTGCGGGGTGCTGCCTGAACTCCGTCGACGCTGACGGGAGCCGTGGGGGCGGTGCGGGCCATCGCGCTCAGCTGCCCGGCTGGTGTCGGGCCACGCGCAGCTCGACGAGCAGCGTGACCAGGTAGAAGGCGAGGCCGAGCAGGATCGCGCCGATCACGTAGGCCCACGCCAACGGGTAGTTGCTGCTGGCCGCCGAGGACGTGATCGCCTTGCCGAGCCCGTCGACGGGTCCGCCGAAGTACTCCGCGATCAGGGCGGCGATCACGGCGAGCGAGCTGGCGATCCGCAGGCCGGTGAACACGTACGGCACGGCGGTCGGCAGCGTCACCGTGCGGGCGATCCGGACCGGCGACGCGGCGTACACGTGCATCAGCTCGCGGTGCACCGGCCGGACCTGGCGCAGCCCGCGCAGCGTGTTGAAGTACACGGGGATGATCACGGTGATAGCGGCGACGATCACGCGCGCGGTGTTCACCGCGGCGCCGAACATCGTGTACAGCGCTGGCGCCAGCGCCACGATCGGGACCACCGACAGCGCCGCCACGACCGGCGCGGCCATCTGGTCGACGACCGGCAGGGCGTTGGAGAGCAGGGCGGCGACGATCCCGACGACAGCCCCGATCAGCAGCCCGTAGAGGGCGTTGCGCCCGGTGCCGCGCATGCCCTCCCAGACGCTGGCCCGGCTCTCGACGAGCTGGTCGAAGATCGCTCGCGGTGACGGCACGATGAAGGGGTCGATGTCGAAGACCTCGACGGCGAGCTGCCACGCGCCGATCACGAGTACGCCGAGCACGGCCGGTGCCAGCAGCGTCGTGAGCCGCGAGTCGCGCAGCGGCCGCACCCGCAACGTGGCCGTGGTCCCGGTGTCGATCGTGGCCGAGGTCATCGGGTCTCGACCCCCCGGGCCGCGGGGACGGCCTGGCCCGTGGTCGTGGCCGGACCGCCGTGGAGCAGCTCGCGGACCCGGGCGACGGTGTGGAAGAAGCCCGCGGCGTCGCGGAACTCGTCGTCGCGACGGCCGCTGCCGCCGGGGTCGGAGTCGACGACGTCGATGATCCGGCCCGGGCGCGGGGTCATCACGACCACCCGGTCGGAGAGGAACACCGCCTCGGGGATCGAGTGGGTGACGAAGACGACGGCGGCGCCGGTCTCGGCGCAGATCCGGACCAGCTCGCCCTGCATCCGCTCGCGGGTGATCTCGTCGAGCGCGCCGAACGGCTCGTCCATCAGCAGCAGTCGCGGGCTCTCGGCCAGGGCCCGGGCGATCGCCACCCGCTGCTGCATGCCGCCGGACAGCTCGTCGGGGTAGGACCGGGCGAAGTCGGCGAGGCCGACCAGCTCGAGCAGCTCCGCGACCCGGCTCCGGCGGGAGCCTCGGCTCTGGCCGTGCACCTCGAGAGGCAGCCCGACGTTGTCGGAGACGGTGCGCCACGGCAGCAGGCCGGCCTGCTGGAAGGCGATGCCGTAGTCCTGGTCGAGGCGGGCCTGGTGGGCGCTCTTGCCGAACACCGACAGGGAGCCGGCGGTCGGGACGTCCAGGTCGGCGATGATCCGCAGCAGCGTGCTCTTCCCGCAGCCGCTGGGACCGATGAGGGAGACGAACTCGCCCTCGGACACGGTCAGGTGGACGTCGTCGAGGGCGACCACCTCGCGACCCTTGCGCCCGGGGAAGACCCGGCTCACACCGGTGACCTCGACGGCGTTGGCTCTCATGCAGTCTCTCCTCGTCGGTACGGGCGGCACAGCAGTCCGATCAGTCCCACGGCCCCGGCCGCGACCAGGCCGACCGCGACGGCGCCGAAGATCGGCGCCCAGGGCTTGGCGGGGTCACCACCGGCCGACTGGGCGTACTCGATGACCAACCGGCCGACGCCGCCGCGCAGCCCGATCGACACCTCGGCGACCACGGTGCCGATCACCGAGCTGGCGGCGGCCAGCCGGAGCGCGGGCAGCAGGTACGGGACGCTGGCCGGAAGCCGCAGCTTGACCAGCGAGCGCCACCAGCCGACGCCGTAGGCGTGCATCAGGTCGAGGTGGGTCGCGTCCGGCGACCGCAGCCCGCGCAGTGCACCGACGGCGACCGGGAAGAAGGCGAGGTACGCCGCGATCACCGAGACGGAGTTCTCGCTGCTCCAGACCCAGCCGCCGAGGTGGATCTGCGAGCCCCAGCGGCGCACCAGCGGCGCGATCGCGATCAGCGGGACCGTCTGGCTCAGCACGATCCAGGGCAGCATCGCAGTCTCGGCGAGGCGGAACCGGGCCATCAGCAGGGCGAGCACCAGGCCCACGGCGACGCCGATGCCCCAGCCGATCGCGGCGAGCTTGAGGGTGAACAGGCAGGCCGACCAGACGACCGAGCCGACCGTGTCGCTGCCGGAGAAGCTGTTCACCGGGTCGGAGAACGTCGTGAGCATGTCCCACACGTGCGGCATCGCCAGGTCGGTCGTGCGGGGGAGGATCGTGTTGCCGCCGACCACCACGCCGTTGTCCGGGCCGAGTGCCTTGTAGGCCTCCCAGGCGCCGACCAGCACGAGCACTCCGAGCGCGCCGAGCAGCACCCGGCCGAGCAGGCGGAGGAGCTTGGTGATGCCTTGGGTCATGCCTTGGCCGTCACGTGGTCGCGCAGCTGAGGCATGATGATCTCGCCGTACTGGCGCAAGGTCTCCTCCTTGTTGTCGTGCTGGAGGTAGAGCGCGAACTGGTCGACGCCGATCGCCTTCAGCTCTTCGAGCTTGGCGACGTGCTGCTCGGCGGTGCCGAGCAGGCAGAACCGGTCGACGATCTCGTCGGGCACGAACTCCGTGTGGGTGTTCCCGGCCCGGCCGTGCTCGTTGTAGTCGTAGTCCTGGCGGCCCTTGATGTAGTCGGTGAGCGCCTGCGGCACCTCGCCGCTGTCGCCGTACTTCGCGACGATGTCGGCGACGTGGTTGCCGACCATCCCGCCGAACCACCGGCACTGGTCGCGCATGTGCGCCATCGACTCCTCCGGCCCGACGTACGCCGGGCCGGCGACGCAGAACGTCAGTGCCTCGGGGTCGCGGCCGGCCTTCTCGGCGGCGTCGCGGACGGCGCCGATCATCCAGCGGGCGATGTCGACGTCGGCCAGCTGCAGGATGAAGCCGTCGCCGACCTCGCCGGCGGTCTTCAGCGCCAGCGGGCCGTACGCCGCCACCCACACCTCGACCGCCGAGGTCTTCGCCCACGGGAACTGCAGGGTCGACCCGTTGTGCTCGACGGCCCGGCAGTTGGCCAGCTCGCGGATCACGTGGGTGGCCTCGCGGACCTCCTTGAGCGTGGTCGGCTTGCCGTTGAGCACCCGCACCGCGGAGTCGCCGCGGCCGATGCCGATGACGGTGCGGTTGCCGTACATCTCGTTGAGGGTGGCGAACACGGACGCGGTGACGGTCCAGTCACGGGTCGCCGGGTTGGTCACCATCGGGCCGACGATCACCCGCCGGGTCTCGGCGAGGATCTGGCTGTAGATGACGTAGGGCTCCTGCCAGAGCAGGTGCGAGTCGAAGGTCCAGACGTAGTCGAACCCGTGCTCCTCCGCCTGCTTGGCCAGCGCGACCGTGCGCCACGCGGGCGGGTTGGTCTGCAGCACGACGCCGAAGTCCATGTGAGCTCCTTAGATGAGGTACTGGCTGAGGCCGCGCTTGAGGTACTGCCCGTGGCCCGGGCTGCCGTGGTACTCGCCGTCCTGGACCAGCACCCGGCCGCGGGACAGCACGACGTCGACGTGCCCGTCGATCTCGAAGCCCTCCCAGGCGGAGTGGTCCATGAACATGTGGTGCGTCTTCCCCTCGCCGAAGCCGATCGAGGTGTGCCCGCGGGGGTCGTAGACCACGATGTCGGCGTCCGCGCCGGGAGCGATGACGCCCTTGCGGCCGTAGAGGCCGAACATCCGGGCC
>Ga0255338_1003263_pt1 | contig 19987 bp, 15 predicted proteins | sample MeOH1_35cm_T4_19_FD_203715 | JGI IMG/M metagenome (GOLD analysis project Ga0255338, IMG submission 203715) | Sandy soil microbial communities from University of British Columbia, Vancouver, Canada - MeOH1_35cm_T4_195 | ecosystem: Engineered > Artificial ecosystem > Sand microcosm > Unclassified ...
GCCATCAGGCACTCGGTGTGCTCGAAATCGTCGTAGCATCCGGGCGGGCCGTCGGAGCCGAAGGAACGCTTGTAGCCGGACACGGCGGAGGCCATGCAGAGCGTCGTGTTGCCGTCGTAGTTGTTGGTGCCGATCACGCCGCGCGCGAGCTTGCCGAGCGTGTAGAACTCTTCGGTGAGAATCTGGCCCGTGGAAACGATGGCGAAGCTGTCCCGGCCGTACGTTTGCGTGATGCGCTGGATTTCCGCTGCCGTGCGGTCGAGCGCTTCGTCCCAGCCTGCCTCGCGGTAGGGGTCTATCATCCGCTCGCGCATGAGCGGCGTCGCGCCGCGATTGGCCGAGTCGAACAGCTCGTGCTCGAAGATGCCCTTGATGCAGAGCTTGCCCTGATTGACCGGCGCGTCCGCGACGCCGCGTGCAGCGACCGCCTTGCCCTGCGCGTTCAGTCCCACCTCGATCGAGCAGCCGGTCGAGCAGTAGCCGCACGTCGTGTATTTCCAGTCGACGACGCCCTTGTCGGCGATCTTGATCGGGTTCTTCCTGCGGCGTCCAAATAGCACTGTCGAAATTCTCCGTTGAAAGTTCAGGCGGACTCGAGCTGCGCCTTGTGCGCGGGCACGCTTACCCACACGCGGTCGCCCTCGAGCCGCACCGGATAGACCGGGATGCACGCGGTGCTGTCCTCGAGGCAGATGCCCGAGGCGAGGCTGAAATGCTGCTTGTAGACGGGAGAGGCCACCACGATCTCGCCCTTCACGTCGCCCACGATGCCGCGCGAGAGCACATTCGCCCGGGAGAACGGGTCGTAGTTGCCCAAGGCATACAGGCTGTCGTCGTCCAGCCGGAAGATCGCCACCTGGGCATCGCCTACCAGCGCGCACACGCCGGAGTTGGGCACGATGTCATGCAGGCGGCAGACCGCGGTCCATGCGCTCATGCCGCCTCCTCTTCGGTCGCGATGGGTGTGCAACGGTGGTCGCATCGGCGGCCGGCGGCTCTCGCCTTGCCGTCGATCCCCGTGACTTCACCGGGGCGCGCGGCGTAGGGTGGAAGAGGGCCCCTTTGGGATCTGACCCCGGAGGCGCGCAGTAGGACGAACGAGAGACGCGCCCCTGACTCACTACGCGGTCGCATCCCCCAAGGGGCCCCTGCTCCTCGCTGCGTTCGTCCCCTCGCCGGGTGGCTCATGCCGCCTCCTCCACTGTCACCGGCTCAGGCTTGCTCTCGTCGGGGCGTGCCGGCCGGATCTGATCGCGCTCGGTCACGAACACGACGTTGCGATCGGGCTCGTCGCTGTTCACGAAGTGACGGAAGCGTTTCGCGATCTCCGGATCGTCGATCGCCTTTTTCCATTCGCATTCGTAGGTGTCCACGTACTTCTGCATGTCGGCTTCCAATTCGGCGGCGATGCCGAGGGAATCCTCGCACACCACCTGGCGCACGTAGTCCACGCCGCCTTCCAGGTTCTCCAGCCACGTGCTGGTGCGCTGCAGGCGGTCGGCGGTGCGGATGTAGAACATGAGGAAGCGGTCGATGAACCGGATCAGCGTCGCGTCGTCCAGGTCTTTCGCGAGCAGATCGGCGTGCCGCGGCTTCATGCCGCCGTTGCCGCACACGTAGAGGTTCCAGCCCTTTTCCGTGGCGATGATGCCGACGTCCTTGCCCTGCGCCTCTGCGCATTCGCGGGTGCAGCCGGAAACCGCCATCTTCAGCTTGTGCGGCGCGCGTAACCCCCGGTAGCGGTTCTCGACCGCGATCGCCATCGACACGGAGTCCTGCACCCCGTAGCGGCACCAGGTACTGCCCACGCACGATTTCACGGTACGCAGGGCCTTGCCATAGGCGTGGCCCGACTCGAAGCCGGCATCCACCAGGTCCTTCCAGATGAGCGGGAGCTCGTGCACGCGCGCGCCGAACATGTCGATGCGCTGCGCGCCGGTGATCTTGGTGTAGAGACCGAATTTCTTCGCGATCTGCCCGAGCACCATGAGCTTCTCCGGCGTGATCTCGCCGCCGGGCACGCGCGGCACGACGGAGTAGGTGCCGTCCTTCTGAAGGTTCGCGAGGAAACGGTCGTTGGTATCCTGCAGCGGCGCATGCTTGGGCTTGAGGATCATCTCGTTCCAGCACGCGGCGAGTATCGAGGCGACGGCCGGCTTGCAGATGTCACAGCCGCGTCCCGCGCCGTGCTTGGCGAGCACGTCGTCGAACGTCTTCAGGTTGCCGAATCGGATGAGCGAGTAGAGTTCCTGGCGCGAGTGAGCGAAGTGCTCGCAGAGATGGTTCTTCACCTCGACGCCGCGTTTCTTCAACTCGGCATCGAGGATCTGCTTCACCAGGGTGCTGCATCCCCCGCAGGTGCTGCTCGCCTTCGTCTGTGCCTTCAGCCCGGCGAGCGTCGTGCAGCCGGCGGCGATCGCGTCGCACAGCGCGCCCTTGCTCACGTTGTTGCACGAGCAGATGGAGGCCGTGGCCGGCAGCAGATCGACGCCGAGCCCCTTCGACGCGCCCTCGCGCGCGGGCAGGATGAGATCCTCCGGATGCGCCGGCAGCGGTATGCCGTTCGATGCCAGCTGGAGCAGCGTGCCGTAGTCGGCCGCATCGCCGACCAGGATCGCGCCGAGCAGCGACTTGCCGTCGGCCGAGACGACGAGCTTCTTGTAGATGCCCGCCACCGGATCGGTGTACAGATAGTCGAGTGCGCCCGGGATCGTGCCGAGCGCGTCGCCGACCGAGGCCACGTCCACGCCCATGAGCTTGAGTTTGGTGCTCATGTCGGCGCCGGTGAATGCGGCGTCCGATTCTCCGGCGACATGGCGCGCGGCGACTTCCGCCATCTGGTAGCCCGGGGCGACGAGCCCGTAGATGCGTTTGTTCCACAGGGCGCATTCGCCCACTGCGTAAATGTCGGGATCGGAGGTGCGGCAGTGATCGTCGATCACGATACCGCCGCGCTCGCCGACCGCGAGCTTTGCGCTGCGCGCAAGCTCATCGTGCGGACGGATGCCGGCGGAGTACACGATCAGATCCGTCTCGAGCGTGCTGCCGTCGGCGAACACCATCTTGTGCCGCCGCGTCGCGCCGTCCACGATCTCCTTCGTGTTCGTGGAGGTATGCACGGTCACGCCCAGGGCTTCGATCTTCCGGCGCAGCAGCCGCGCGCCCGCGTCGTCGAGCTGCACCGCCATCAGGCGCGGCGCGAATTCGACGACGTGCGTTTCGAGGCCGAGGTCGTTCAGCGCCTTCGCCGCTTCGAGCCCGAGCAGCCCTCCGCCGATCACCGTGCCGATACGCGCACGCCGCGCGGCGGCGCTGATGACTTCGAGATCTTCGATCGAGCGATAAACGAAGCAGCCGCGCCGGTCGCGTCCCGGGATGGTAGGCACGAAAGGATAAGAGCCGGTGGCGAGCACGAGTTTGTCGTAAGGCACTTCGCGATAGCGTGCCGAGCGCACGATCTTGCGCGCACGGTCGATCTCGACCACCCGGTCGTTGAGCCGCAGCGTGATCGCGCGATCCTCGAAGAAGCGCGCGGGCACCACGTTGAGATCGATCGCCGATTTGCCGGCGAAGAAGCTCGTGAGGTGCACGCGATCGTAGGCGGCGCGGGGCTCCTCGCAAAACACTGTCATGTCGAGCGCTTCGCTCGACATGCGGCTCGTCAGCTGCTCGAGAAAGCGCTGGCCCACCATGCCGTTGCCGACGCACACCAGTTTTATTCTGTCCATCGATTATTCCGTCTTGGGGCGATGTTGTTCCGTTCGTGTCAGCAAGGCCTATGCCACGTACGCATGCAAGGTTCTGAGGCAGTTGCGGGCCGTCGGCGCCCGAAATGCGCACGGGCACTGTGCACGGCGCCGCAAACGTGCACCGAGCCGGTGCACACTCATGCCGGCCGCGCGCACTCATACCGCCGCCCGCCTGCATGAGGCGGCGGTGCGCGACCGTGGCACGCCTCTTGCGAAAGCACGCGCCACCTCATGTACGGATCGCCTATGAAAACGTCATTCTGGAAAAGCGGCCATACGCCGACTCTGCTCGTCTCGTTTCTATATTTCGACTTCTCCTTCATGGTGTGGGTGATGCTCGGCCCGCTCGCGGTGCAGATCGCGCAGGATCTCGGCCTGAACGCCGCGCAGAAGGGAATGATGGTCGCCACTCCCGTGCTCGCGGGCGCGCTGCTGCGCATCGTGATGGGCGTGCTGGTCGATCATCTGAAGCCGAAGCGCGCCGGGGCGATCGGACAGGGGATTGTGATCGCGGGCCTCGCGTGGGCGTACGCGGGCGGCGTGCACACCTATCACGGGCTGCTTGCGGTGGGCGGCATGCTCGGATTCGCCGGCGCCTCGTTCGCGGTCGCGCTGCCTCTCGCTTCGCGCTGGTACCCGCCGGAGCATCAGGGCACTGCGCTCGGCATCGCCGGCGCCGGCAACTCGGGCACCATGCTTGCCGCATTGTTCACGCCGACGCTCGCCGCATGGTACGGCTGGAACAACGTATTCGGCCTCGCGCTGATACCGCTCGGCGTCGCGGCGCTGCTGTACCTGATCTTCGCTAAGGACGCGCCCGACTGCCCGCCCGCCAAGTCGCTCTCCGCATACCTGCAGGTCCTGAAGGACCGCGACGCGTGGTGGTTCATGTTCTTCTACGCGGTGACTTTCGGTGGATTCGTGGGGCTCGCTTCCTCGCTCACGATCTACTTCAACGACGAGTACGGCCTCACGCCGGTGCACGCAGGCTATTTCACCGCGGCCTGCGTATTCGCCGGATCGTTCGTGCGCCCCATCGGCGGCTTCATCGCAGACCGCATCGGCGGCATACGCACGCTCTCGCTCATGTATCTGTCGGCTTCGGCGTGGCTGTTCCTGGCGAGCTTTCCGACGGCGCATGCGGTCCCGGCCCTCGCCTTGTTCATGGCGGCGATGCTGTCCCTCGGCATAGGCAACGGCGCGGTATTCCAGCTCGTGCCGCAGCGTTTTCGCCGGGAGATCGGCGTAATGACGGGGCTCGTCGGCATGTCGGGCGGCATAGGCGGCTTTTATCTCGCCTCGAGTCTGGGCTATTCGAAGCAGATCACCGGCAGCTATCAGCCCGGGCTGCTTGCGTTTGCCGCGTTCGCCCTCGCCGCGCTTTCGGGCCTCACTGCGGTGAAGAAACGCTGGCGCACCACCTGGGGTGCAGCTCATCTCACGGCCGCGAGGATATGATGTGGGGCATGGCTTTGCCGTCCGTTCCGCGCACCCATGGGCCTTGAGATCGTCGCAGGCCACGCGACCCTGCCGGGCCCGCGCGACCACAACGAGGATTTCTGCGGCCTCGTCGCGCCCGCGGGCATAGAGCGCGATACCAAAGGCGTCATCGCCGTCGTCGCCGACGGCGTCGCGGGCGAGGGCGGCGGCGGAGGCCGGCACGCTTCCGAGTACACGGTGCGCGGGCTCCTCGCCGACTACTACGCGACGCCGGATACATGGGCTATACCCTATGCGCTGGACAAGGTGCTCAACGCCGTCAACCGCTGGCTGGTGGCGCAGAGCACGGCCCATCGCAACACCGTATCGCTTGCCACCACGCTCTCGGCGCTCGTGCTGCGCGGCCGGCGCTATGTGGTCGCGCACGTGGGCGACAGCCGCATTTACCGGCTGCGCGGCGGCGAGGTGACGCAGCTCACGCGAGACCACGTGTGGGATCATCCCGACCTGCGCCACGTGCTGACGCGCGCTATCGGCCTGGATGCGGGGCTCGTCGTCGATTACGGTGACGGTGATCTCGCGATGGGCGACCGCTTCGTGCTGCTCACAGACGGCGTGTGGTCCGTGCTGCCCGCGCCTCGTATCGCGCGGCTCGCGGCCGAGTACGATCCCGCGGCTGCCGCCGGGGCCCTGTGCCGGGCCGCGCTCGAGGCGGGCGCCGCCGACAACGTCACCGCGCTCGTGGTGCGCATCGACGCACTGCCGCAAGGGGATCTGCGCGATTCCATCGCGCAGGCGCACAGCCTCGCGCCGCCGCCACCGCTCGAAGCGGGCGCCTGCGTCGACCGCTTCGAAGTGATCGCGCCGCTGCACGTCTCGCGTGCCACGCGGCTCTACAAGGTGCGCGATCGCGCGAGCGGGCGCATGCTCGTGCTGAAGACGCTGAACGGCGGGGAGCGCGCCGATGCGACGGCATTGCTCACCGAGGAATGGATGGCGCGCCGCGTCTGCTCCGAGTTCTTCCCGGAGGTGGTGCCGCTCGGCCCGGGCGAGCGCAGCGCGCTCTACTACGTGATGAGCCATCACGCCGGCCACACGCTGGAGGCTGCCCTCGACGCCGGCCGCCATTTCTCCGTCGCCGAGGCCGTCGCCTGCGCCGTGCAGGTCGTGAAGGGTGTAGCGGTGCTGCACCGGCTCAACATCCTGCATCGCGATCTCAAGCCGGCGAACCTTCTGCAGGGCGACGACGGCATCGTGCGCATACTGGACCTGGGCGTCGCATTCAACGGCGGCGTTCACGATGCGCCCGACGGCATTCCCGGCACGCCGAGCTACATGGCCCCCGAAGTGCTCGCCGGACAGCCGGCGAGCGTGCGCAGCGATCTCTACGCGGTCGGCGTGACGCTGTATCAGCTTCTCACGCACCGCTATCCGTACGGCGAGATCGAGCCTTTTCAGCATCCGCGCTTCGGGGACGCCGTTCCGCCGACGCGCTACCGACGCGACGTCCCGGCATGGCTCGAATCCATCGTGCTGAAGGCGGTGGCGCGCGATCCCAGACGTCGCTTCGAGACCGCGGAAGAGTTGCTCCTCGCGCTCCAGCGTGGACCGCAGAACGAGTTCTACGTGCCGCGCCGGACGGCGGTCGCCGAGCGCGAGCCGGTGCGGCTCTGGGCGGGCATCGCCATCATCTCGGTGGTGCTCAACATCGCGCTCCTGTACGTGCTGCTTGTGCACGGCGCGCGCTGAGAGTCCGCTATCGCGGTGACGGCCGCTGTCGCGCTCATCTCGCTTCGCGGCGACATCGTTACGCGGTGATGTCGCTATCGCTGGTGATGCCGCTGGCCCCATGTTCGCCATGCGTCGTGGCTGCCGTCAGGCGGCATGCTTGATCTGCTTCTGGTAAAGAAACTCGAGCACCGCCTTGCGCGCGGCCACGTAACGAGGGTCGCCGACGAGCTTCAACCGGTCGCGCGGCCGTGGAAGGTCCACTTCGACGATGTCGCCGATGCGCGCGGCGGGACCGTTGGTCATCATCACGACGCGGTCGGCGAGCAGCACGGCTTCGTCCACGTCGTGCGTGACCATGACGACCGTGCTGCCCGTCGCAGACACTATCGCCATCAGCTCGTCCTGCAGGTGCGCGCGCGTGAGCGCGTCCAGGGCGCCGAAAGGCTCGTCCATCAGCAGCACCTTGGGCTCCATCGCAAGCGCCCGCGCAATGCCTACGCGTTGTTTCATGCCGCCGGAGATTTCGTGCGGCCGCTTGTCCGCCGCGTGTGCGAGCTGCACCAGTTTCAGGGCCTCGTGCGTGCGTCCCACGAGGTGCGGTTTGCTCTCCGAGCCGCCAAACACGCGCTCCACCGCAAGATAGATATTCTCGAAGCACGTGAGCCACGGCAGCAGCGAGTGGTTCTGGAACACCATGCCCCGGTCGGGCCCCGGGCCCAGCACCTGCCGCCCGGAAAGAAAGATGTAGCCCGACGTCGGCACGTCGAGACCCGCCATGAGATTGAGCAGCGTCGACTTGCCGCAGCCCGAATGGCCGATCAGCGTGACGAATTCGCCTTTGCGTATGTCGAGGCTTACGTCGTCCAGCGCGGTGAAGCGGCCTTTGCGCGTATGGAACGTCATGCCGACGTTCTCGATCTTGAGGTATTGCTCCATGCGATTCCCCGTCGTCAGTTGTCGTCTTCAATCGTACTGCCACCGCTTCGCGAGCAGGAGCAGCAGATGCTCGAGCGCGAGGCCAATGGCGCCAATGACGAATATGGCGATGATGATGTTCTCGACCTTCAAGTTGTTCCATTCGTCCCATACCCAGAAGCCGAGGCCTACGCCGCCGGTCAGCATTTCGGCCGCGACGATCACGAGCCATGCAACGCCCATCGACAATCTCACGCCGGTGAGCATGTACGGCAGCACGGCGGGGAACAGGATCTTCGTGAACACCTTCCATTCGGGCAGGCTTAGCGCGCGCGCGACGTTGAGGTAATCGCTCGGCACGCGCTGCACGCCGACGGCGGTGTTGATGATCATCGGCCAGATGCTCGAGATGAATATCGTCCAGATCGCCGCAGGATGCGCGCCCTTGAACACGAGCAGCCCTATCGGCAGCCAGGCGAGCGGGCTCACCGGGCGCAGCAGGCCGATCACCGGCTCCGCCATGCGCCGCAGGAAGGTGAAGCGTCCGATCATGAAACCGAGCGGTATCCCTACCAGCGCGGCGAGGCCAAACCCGGTGCCGACGCGACCCAGCGAAGCGCCTATCTTCCACGCAATGCCCTTGTCGTTCGGGCCGTTGTCGTAGAAGGGATTGCCGAACACTTCTTTCGCGGCGGTCCACGTCTTCGCGGGACCCGGGATGGACCCCTGCAGTGACACGGCGTACCAGATCGCGACGAACACCAGCAGTCCGAGCGCCGGAGCGACGATGCGCGCGAGCGTCTCCTGCCGCTGACGCAGCTTGCGCGCGTCGTCCAGCGCGCTGGTGGCCACCGAGCGGTCCGCTGCCGCTGCGAGCGTGACGGCGGACGGGTGAGCGGGGACCGGCGCCACGGGGGGCGTCGGCTCAATGAGGCGCAATGCGTTTGCCGCTGCTCTGTTCGCCATCACGCCACCTTCACCGCAAAGGAGGCCGCATACTTGCGCGGATCCTTGCCGTCCCAGACCACGCCATCGACGAGCTTCGATGTGCGCATCGGTTCCTTGGGCAGGCTCACTTTCACCTGCGCCGCGGCCTGCTTGTAGAGCTCGATCTGGTTCACCTGCCTGGCGGCGGCGAGGTAATCGGGATCCTGCTTGAGGAGACCCCAGCGGCGGTGCTGCGTGAGAAACCACATGCCGTCGGAGAGGTACGGAAAGTTGACGTAGCCGTCGTTGTAGAACTTCATGTGGTTGGGATCGTCCCACGTGCGGCCCAGGCCGTTCTGGTAGCGGCCGAGAATGCGCTGATTGATGACGTCGACGGAGGTGTTGACGTAAGCCGTGGCTGCAACCGTCTCGGCCATCTTCATGCGGTTGGACAGTGACGCGTCTATCCATCGCCCCGCTTCGAGCACCGCCATCATCATCGCCCGCGTGGTGTTCGGATTCTTCCGCACGAATTCGGCGGTAGTGCCGAGCACCTTCTCGGGATGATCCTTCCAGATGTCCTGCGTCGTGATCCCGGTGATGCCTATGCCGTCGGCGATCGCGCGGTGGCCCCACGGCTCGCCGACGCAGTAGCCGTCCATATTGCCCACGCGCATGTTCGCGACCATCTGCGGTGGCGGAACGGTGATCGTCTTCACGTCCTTGAACGGGTGAACGCCGTTCGCCGCGAGCCAGTAGTAGAGCCACATCGCGTGCGTGCCGGTCGGGAACGTGTGGGCGTAGGTGTACTCGCGCTTATCCTTGTGCATCAGCGCGGCGAGCGACTTGCCGTCGGTCGCGCCCGCATCGGCAAGTTTCTTCGACAGCGTGATCGCCTGGCCGTTGTGGTTCAGCGTCATCAGCATGGCCATGTCCTTCTTCGGCCCCCCCACGCCGAGATGAACGCCGTAGATCAGGCCGTAGAGGACGTGCGCGGCATCGATGTCGCCATTGAGGAGCTTGTCGCGCACGCTCGCCCACGAGGCCTCCTTGGTGGGGACGATCTTGATGCCGTACTTCTTGTCGAACTCCAGCACGGACGCCATGACCACCGATGCGCAGTCGGTGAGCGGTATGAAGCCGACTTTCACTTCCTTCTTCTCCGGCGCGTCGGAGCCGGCGGCCCATGCGCCCGCGCGTATCGCATCGGGTACCAGGCTCATGAGCGCCGCCGCGCCTGCCTGCTTGAGGAAAGTGCGCCGCGTTCCATCCGTTACCAGGCCGTTCGCGGCGTTCCGCTTCTCGTTCATCGTGTGCCCCCGTGTGTCGTTCGGCAAAAAAAAGTGCTCATGCACCGGCGCGCTGGCGCGCGTCGCACATGAACACCGTTGTCCTCGTTGCGGACCGCCGTTGGCCCGCACCCGGCTCAAGCTTTCGCAAGTCGTATGCCATGTCGCGCCGGAGCGCGGGCCGAGCTGCAAGTCGCTGGCTGAATAGGGGAATCCGGTATTGAGGGGCGCGAGGCGCGGTGGAGCGTGCTGCTCTATCGCGGTGCATCGCGCAGCGCGCGTGCACTGCGGCGGCACAACTAGGTGAGGAGGCTTGCGACGGAAACCACTTGCTCGCTGACTTTCGCGAGCGTGGTGTTCTTGTTCATCGCGAACTTTCTCAGCATGCGGTACGCCGCCTCTTCGCTGAGATTTTTCTCGCGCATGAGTATGCCCTTCGCGCGCTCGATGAGCTTGCGTTCGCTGAGCTGCGTGCGCGTCACGTCGAGCTCGTGCTTTACCTGCTGGAATGCTTCGAAGCGCGCCAGGGCCGTCTCGATGATCGGCTTCACGCGGTCCGGCGCCAGGCCGTCGACGACGTATGCGGTCACGCCGACGCGCACCGCTTCGCGGATGAGTATGTTGTCGGCGTCCTGCGTGAACATGACGATAGGACGCGGACAGCGGTCGGATATGAGGCAAACGTGCTCGAGCGTATCGCGGCTCGGCGACTTGGTGTCGATGATGATTGCGTCCGGCGAGAGTCGCGTCACCTCGTCGTGCAGACGCCGTGCATCGCCCACTTCGGCCACCACTTCGTAGCCGAGGCGTTCGAGCATCAGCCGCAGGTACAGTGACCTGTCGGATCTTTCGTCGAAAATCATGATCCGGAGCATGCAGTTCGCGTTCGCAAGTTGTATGCCAGACGCCGTCGCGCGGTGTGTGGACACCGCAGGTATCATGTGCGCACTGTAAGAGCGCATCGAGAGGCCATAATGGAGCTGTTTCGGCTCGGCGCCGTGGAGGTGGTAGAGCGGCTGAAGCGCGGAGACGTTTCTCCGCTGGAGCTGGTGGACGCGGCGATCGCGCGCATCGAGGCGACGAACGGCGCGGTGAATGCGATAGTCACGCCGTGTTACGAGCGCGCCCGCGAGCATGCGCGGCGGCTGCTGCAGCGTCCCCGCGCCGATCCGCCGCCGCATTATCTTTACGGCCTGCCTATCGCGGTCAAGGACAACACCGACGTCGAGGGCGTGCGCTGCACGTACGGCTCGCGCATTTATGCGGACCGCATATCCCCGGCGTCCGATATCGTCGTGCAGCGGCTCGAGGCGAACGGCGCCATCGTCGTCGGCAAGACGAATCTGCCGGAGTTCGCCGCAGGCGGAAACACGTTCAACGAAGTCTTCGGCGCGACGCGCAATCCGTGGGACACGCGCATGACGTCGAGCGGATCGTCGGGCGGTGCGGCAGCAGCGCTTGCGTCGGGCCAGGTGTGGCTCGCCACCGGCAACGATTTCGGCGGCAGCATACGGACGCCGGCGAGCTTCTGCTCGGTGAGCGGCTTGCGCCCCAGTCCCGGCATGGTGCCCCGCGTGCAGAAGCAGCCGTTCTCCCCGCTCTCCGTCGAAGGGCCGATGGCACGCACGGTCGCCGATGTCGCGCTGATGTTCGACGCCGAAGCGGGATTCCATCCGCTCGATCCGTTATCGCAAGTGGGCCCTCATCCTTCGTACGCCGCGGCCGCTGCAAGGCCGCGCCGTCCGCGCCGTGTTGCGTTCAGCACCGATCTGGGCGTCGCGCCGGTCGTGGACAGGGAAGTCGCGGCGATATGCCGGCGTGCTGCAGAACGGATTGCGGGAGACGGTGTGGCGGTCGAGGAAGCGCATCCGGACTTGAGCGATGCCGGCCGCAACTTTCTCACCCTGCGCGGCGCCGTATACATCGCGCGCATCGCGCCGCTGCTCGCCGCGCATCGTGCGCTGCTCAAGCCGGAGGTCATAGCGAACACCGAGTTCGGTCTGCGGCTCACGCTGCCCGAGGTCGTCGCGGCGGAGATCGCGCAGGGCGAGATCGTGAGGCGTGTTGCGAAGTTCTTCGAGCAATACGATGCTTTGCTCGCGCCCGCGGTGCTGTGTCCCCCCTTCGACGTGAGCCGCCGTTACGTGGAGCAGTGGGACGGCGTCGCGTTCGAAGGCTACATGGGCTGGCTGGTGCTGACCTACGCGGTCACGATGACGGCGTGCCCGGTCCTGTCGATGCCGGCCGGATTCACGGCGTCGGGATTGCCTGTGGGCCTGCAACTCATCGGCGGGCCGAGAGGGGAGGCGACTCTTTTCGAGGCCGCGGCTTATATGGAGAGCTTGTTCGCGGTGGCGGACAGGACGCCGGTCGACCCGACCGTGCGCTAAGGGCAAAAAAAACCCCGGCTTGCGCCGGGGAAACAGGGGAGGGATGGAACTACAGAGGGGTACCAGTGAACGGACTGTCTGGCACCTGCACTGGCACTTCCTTGCTCTCTTGTATTGCACGCGCCGTGCCACGTTAGTATTTTCATTTTAATCAATGTGTTATATGGTAGTAGGTCCTTACATTTGTCGCCGATCGGCGACGCCCCACCGATGCCCCGGCGAAGGGTGCGCAGAATCCGCGACTTAGGGGGTCGCCCGAGAACGACACGGGCGATTCGACGCTACGGAAAGAAGAACTTGCGCTTGCCTGCGAGCCCACCGACGAGCGCTACGAGCTCGCGGCCGGTGAGCAGGGTAATGGGCTGGGTCGCCGCATAATCACGGGCGGTGGAAGAGAAGTCGCCGGCAGCCACGCACACCGCGTTGTACGCGTCATGACGCCGTACTGCGTCGGAAAGCGCCCGCAACGGCGCAATGCCGACCGAATTCACCTTCCAGCGCCGGCATGAAAGCAGCGTGCGGCGGCCGCTCTTCGCGAGCTCGAAATCGTACGCGGGGTCCTGCGCCTCCGTCACGCCGTAACCCTGCCGGCGATAGGCCTCCGTGATCACGAGGCTGAAGTTCTCCCACGACATGCTGCGCAGCGCTGCGAGGCGCTCGTCGACGTCGACGGCAGCCGTGCCGCGGAACTGCTTATAGGCGATGAACGCCGCGAGCACGAGAAAAGGCAGGCCGATGAAGAAGGCGACCTGCGGGTAAACGAGCTCCGTAATGCCGAAAAGAACGGCGGCGACCAGCGCGGACACCCACCAGGGCTGCCGGAGCAGGATGTGAAACAGCGTCTCGCGTGCCATCAGCGCACGCTGCCGTCGGCGGCGCGGCGCAGCACCCGACCCGGCGTGGCGCCGGTGTGCTGGCTGTTTTCCACGACAACGGTGCCGTTGACGATGACCGTCGTTTTGTCGCCGGTCGGATACTGATGCGGGTCGCCGTACGTCGCACGATCCTTGAAATCGGCCGGATCGAACACTGTCACGTCCGCGCGCTTGCCCGGCTCGAGCACGCCGCGATCGGCGAGCCCGAGCGCGCGTGCCGATGCGCCCGTCATTTTGTGGATCGCGGCTTCGAGCGGCAGCAGCTGCTGCTCGCCGACGTAGCGGCCTATGACACGCGGAAACGTGCCGTAGAAGCGCGGATGCGGCATGCCGCCGGCGACGATGCCGTAGGTCGCCACGCAGTTGCCGTCCGAGCCGACGAGCGCGAAGCGCGAGCGCACGATGTCGCGGATGTCGTCCTCGGAGATCGAGATCACCAGCACGCGCGTCGCGCCCTCGTCCTCGATCATGTAATCGCACACGACGTCGATGGGATCGTGCCCGCGCTCGGCCGCGAGCTGCGCGATGGTGCGTCCGGCGTACTGCGGCAGATGCGGGGAGATGGAGATCTGCACGCATTCCCACGAGGGGATGCGCCCCCAGTTGTTGAGACCGTCGCGCGCGATGTCGGCGCGGATGCGCTCGCGCGTCTCCGGCAGCTTCAGACGCTCGAGCATCGCGGGGACGCCGCCCGCCTGTACCCACTGCGGCATGAGATTCTTCAGCGGATTGCTGCCCGCGGTGTACGGGTGGGAGTCGCAGTCGACGTCGAGCCCGCGCCGCTTCGCCGCTTCTATTTTCTCGAGCGCCGCCGCGGCCTTGCCCCAGTTGTCCATGCCGGAGCACTTGAAGTGCACGATTTCGACGTGCACGCCGCAGGTGGCTGCGATGTCGATCGCTTCGTCCACCGCTTCCAGCACGTGATTGGATTCGTCGCGGATGTGCGTGAAATAGCCGGCGTTGTAGCGCTTCAGCACGCGGCATAGCGCCACCATCTCCTCGCGGTCGGCATACGACCCGGGGGACGTGAAGAGGCCGGACGACAGGCCGAGCGCGCCGGCTTCGAGGCCCTCCTCGAGCAGCGCGACCATGCGCTGCATCTCGTCCGCGGTCGGTGAGCGCTGGTCCATGCCCATCACCATGAGCCGCAGCGTGTTGTGCCCGACCAGCATGCCCGCGTTCACCGCCGTCGCGGGAAACGTGTCGAGATATTCGGCGAACGAGCGCTCGCGAAACGGCAGCCACGGCGCGGACGGGCTGAGATAGTCTTTCAGCAACTGCACCTTGCCGGGCAGGCAGGGGGCCACCGAAAAGCCGCAATGGCCGATGATCTCCGTCGTGACGCCCTGGCGCACCTTGCTTTCCGCGCGCGGGTTGATCGGCAGCGTGAAGTCCGAGTGCGTCTTGATGTCGATAAAGCCGGGCGTTACCGCGAGGCCGTCCGCCTCTATCGTCTTGAAGCCGGTGCCGTGAAGGTCGGGCGCGATCGCGGCGATGCGATTGCCCGTGATGCCGACGTCGGCGCGCATGCCGGCGACGCCCGTGCCGTCGTAGACGGTGCCCGCGCGTATGAGGATGTCGTAAAACATAAGATTATTGTACAGCGGTATTTCATTCGCGTACGGACGCACCTATACTTTCGCTCTCTCATCACATCTTCCCGGGACTCTACATGATCAGCCGTGCGCTCATCCGCCTCGTCGCGAGCATCGCGTTCTTCGCTTTCGTGGTGCCGTCGCATGCGGCGGAAGAATTTCCCAGCCGTGCGTTGCGTCTGCTCGTGCCGTACCCGGCGGGCGGGCCGAACGACGTGCTCGCGCGCATGGTGTCGGCGAAGCTCGCCGAATACATGGGCCAGCAGGTGGTGGTCGACAATCGCCCGGGTGCGGGCGGCAATCTCGCCACCGAGCTCGCGGCTCACGCGCCCGCCGACGGCTACACGATGATCCTGCCCGCGATGGCGTACGCCGTGAATCCGACGCTGTACTCGAAGGTGCCGTACAGGTTCGAGGACTTCGCGCCCGTCACGATCGTCGCCAAGGGGCCGCTGGTGCTGGTCGTCGCGCCGGGCGCGGGCATCAACTCGGTGAAGGAGCTCGTCGCTGCGGCTAAGGCAAAGCCGGGCGCGCTTCAGTACGCCTCCGGCGGCAACGGCTCCTCGCTGCATCTGGCCGGCGAGCTCTTCAAGCTGCAGGCGGGCGTCGATCTGCTGCACGTGCCGTACAAAGGCACGAACGACTTCATTCCGGACCTGCTGTCCGGCCGCGTGCCGATCTCGTTTTCGAGCCCGCTCGTGATGCAGCCGCATGTGAAGGCCGGGCGGCTGAAGGCGCTGGGTGTGACTTCGAGCAAGCGCTCGGCCGGATGGCCGGAAGTGCCGACGATATCCGAGGCGGGCGTCAGGGGCTACGAAATGGACGCCTGGTACGCGATGCTCGTGCCGGCCGCCACGCCCAAGCCCGTCGTGACGCAGCTCAACAAGCAGGTAGTGCGCGGGCTCAAGGCGCCGGACATCCAGGAGAGGCTCGCGGCGCTCGGTGTCGAGGCCGTGGCCGACACGCCCGAGGATGCGGCGCGCTACATCGCGTCGGAAGAGCGCAAGTGGAGCAAGGTGCTGAAGGCGGCGAACATCAAGGCGGATTAGCGTGACTCGCGAATCGTGAACGGCAAGCCTGCAAGCACTGCGACCCATGGCGGGCCGCTCGCCGGCGTAAAAGTCATCGAGCTCGGCACGCTCATCGCAGGGCCCTTCTGCGCGCGCATCCTCGCGGAGTTCGGCGCGGAGGTGATCAAGATCGAAGCGCCCGACGGCGGCGACCAGCTTCGCCAGTGGCGCAAGATGTACGACGGCACGTCGCTCTGGTGGTACGTGCAGGCGCGCAACAAGAAGTCGGTCACGGTCAATCTGCGCGACTCCGACGGGCAGGAGATCGTGCGGCGGCTCGCGCGCGACGCGGACATCGTGGTCGAAAACTTCCGCCCCGGCGCGCTGGAGAAGTGGAACATCGGCTGGGAGCACCTCTCGGCGATCAATCCGCGGCTCATCATGGTGCGGCTCTCGGGCTATGGACAGGACGGCCCGTACCGCGACCGCCCGGGCTTCGGCGTGGTGGGCGAGGCGATGGGCGGCATGCGCTACGTCACCGGCTATCCCGACCGTCCGCCGGTGCGGCTCGGCATTTCCATCGGCGACTCGGTCGCGGCGCTGCACGGCGTGATCGGCGCGATGATGGCGCTCCACCATCGCAACATGAACGGCGGGCGCGGCCAGGTGGTCGACGTCGCGCTCTACGAGTCCATCTTCAATCTGATGGAAAGCCTGATCCCCGAGTACGACGTGCTGGGCTTCAAGCGCGAGCGTGCCGGCAATGCGCTGCCCGGCATCACGCCCTCGAACACGTATCCTACGCGCGACGGCAAGTTCGTCATCATCGGCGCGAACAACGACGCCATCTTCAAGCGGCTGATGACGGTCATGGGGCGGGCCGATCTGGCGAACGACGAGACGCTCGCGACGAACGCCGGACGTGTGCCGCGCACCGACGAGCTCGATCGGGCGATCGAAACGTGGACCCGCTCGCACGATCTCGATGCCGTGCTGACGGCGCTCGACGGCGCCGACGTGCCGGCGGGCCGCGTGTACGATGCGGAAGACATCCTGCGCGACACGCATTACGCGGCGCGGCGCATGATCGAGCAGTGGCACCTGCCGGACGGCAAGCCGATGAAGATCCCTGCGGTGGTGCCGAAGCTCACCGATACGCCGGGCGGGACGCGCTGGGTCGGGCCGGCGCTGGGCGAGCACAACGGCGACGTGCTGGGCGCTCTCGGTTATACCGAGGCGCAGCGCGCCGAGCTCAGGCAACGCGGCGTGATCTGATCCGTAAATTGCCAAGCCGCACGCCCGCTGCTATCTTCCCGCTGCTGATCCCGGCACTCAATACAGAATTTCACAAGGAGGAACTGATGAACGCTATCCGCATGGGGATGATCTGCTGCACGGCCGTGCTGTCACTGCTGTCCGGCTCTGTTGCGGCGCAAGGCTATCCGGACAAGAACATCTGGTACTGGCAGGCGTTTCCCGCCGGCGGCGAGTCGGACATCTCTGCGCGTCACCAGCAGATCGTCTTCAAGAAGAAGTATCCCAACGTCGAGATGATCATCCAGTACAAGCCCGGCGCGGGCGGCGGGCTGCTGTGGTCGCAGATGAACAATACGAGCACGTATACGGCCGACGGCTACAACGTGTTCGGCATCAACCTGCCGCACATCGTGCTGCAGCCGCTCGAAGGGCTCGTGCAGTACAAGACCGAGGACGTGAACGCGGCGTACTGGTATCACTACACGCCCGATGCGCTGATCGTCTCCGAGAAGGCCCCGTACAAGACCATCCAGGACTTCATCAAGGCGGCGAAAGCCGACCCGGGCAAGCTCACCCTCGCCGGCTCGGGCACCAACTCCGCCAACCACGTCGCACACGAGAGGCTCAACAGCGAGGCCGGCATCAAGACGAGCTACGTGCCGTTCAAGGGCACCGGCGATCTCACGACCGCGGTGATCGGCATGCACGTTTCCGGTGCGATGAGCTACAGCGCGTTCGCCATGGCTCAGAAGGGCAAGGTGCGGCCGCTCGCCATAGCGATGGAACAGCGCCATCCCGCGTTCCCGAATGTCCCGACGTTCAAGGAGCTTGGCTACAACTGGGTGGACGGCGCTTACCGCGGCATCGGCGTGCCGAAGACCGCTTCGCCGGAAGTGCGTAAGCGCGTCGCCGACGTGTGGGCCTCGCTCAACCACGACCCCGAGATGGCGAAGCTCGCGGCCGAATCGGGATTCGAGCTCGTCGACGTCGGTCCCGACAAGATGAACGCGTTCATGGCCGAGCGCATGAAGGCCTACATGGCGGGGGCACGGCGCCTCGGTCTGGCGAAATAGAAACCCGGGGAGACACGATGCGATCCGTTACCACGTTGCTGGCGGCTGCACTGCTCGGTTTGTCGGCGCTTGCGCAGGCGCAGGCGCTCGAGAAGCCGAAAATCACCATCGCCGTCGGCGGCAAGAGCCTGTTCTATTACCTGCCGCTCACGATTGCCGAGCGCAAGGGTTACTTCAAGGACGAAGGGCTGGACGCGCAGATCGTCGACTTCCCGGGCGGCGCGAAAGCGTTGCAGGCGATGGTCGGCGGCAGCGCGGACGTGGTATCGGGCGCCTACGAGCACACGATCAACATGCAGGCGAAAGGCCAGGCGATCGTCGGCATCGCGCTCGAAGGGCGTTACAACGGCATCGTGCTGGGCCTCACCAGGGCGAAAGCGGCGTCGTACAAATCGCCGCACGATCTGAAAGGCATGAGATTCGGCGTCACTGCGCCGGGATCTAGCACGCACATGGCGATCCAGAACGTGCTCGTGAAGAACGGGCTCAAGCCGGACGACGTCGCGGCGATCGGCGTGGGCGCGGGCGCAGGCGCGGTGGCGGCGATGAAAAGAGGCGAGCTCGACGGAGTCTCGAATCTCGACCCCGTGATCACCAAGCTCGAGTCGGACGGCGACATCCATGCGATCGTGGACACGCGCACGGCGAAAGGCATGAACGAGGTGTACGGCGGCGCCTATCATGCCGGGTGCATCTACGCGCCGGTGGAGTGGGTGAAAAAATATCCGAACACGGCGCAGGCCATCGTGAATGCGATGGTGCGCGCGTCGCTGTGGCTCAAGACCGCGAAAGTGGACGAGATCGTCGCTGTCGTGCCGCCCGAGTACTATGGGCACGACGTCGCGCTCTACAAGGCTGCGCTGCAGAAGAACCAGGAGGGATTCTCGCCCGACGGCCGCTTCTCGATGGAGGGCGCACAGAACGTGCACAAGGTGCTGAATGCTTTCGTGCCGGAAGTGCAGCACGCGAAGATCGATCTCGCGAAGACGTTCGACAATACGTTCGCGGACCGGGCGCTGAAGAAGTACCGGAAGTGAGGCGCGAGGAGTGAGGGGTGGGGACGAGGCGCAGCGCGCCGCCGATCGCGAGTCACCGGTCACGAGTCACCGGTCACCGGTCCGCAGTGATAACGACGCGGCGCTTGCGCTCGAAGGCATCACCGCCACTTTCGCCGCGCGCACGGGTGGCGCCAGGACTTACACCGCAGTGCGCGATACGACGCTCACGATCGCGCACGGGGAGTTCGTCTCGGTGGTGGGACCGACCGGCTGCGGCAAGTCCACGCTCCTCAACATCGCCGCCGGCCTGCTGAAGCCCACTACGGGACGCGTGACCGTCCACGGAGATGCGCTGGAAGGGCTCAACCGGCGCGCGGGCTATCTCTTCCAGACCGATGCGCTCATGCCGTGGCTCAACGCGCTCGACAATGTCGCCATCGGCCTCGTGTACCGCGGTACGCCCAGGCACGAAGCGCGAGAGCGGGCGCATCCGTGGCTCGCGCGCGTGGGCCTCGCCGGACACGGCGACCGCTATCCCCACCAGCTGTCCGGCGGCATGAAAAAGCGCGTCGCGCTCGCGCAGACGCTGATCCTCGATCCCGGGATCCTGCTGATGGACGAGCCGTTCTCCGCGCTCGACATCCAGACGCGGCAGCTCATGGAAAACGAGCTGCTGGAGCTGTGGTCCGCCGACCGCAAGTCGGTGGTGTTCATCACGCACGATCTGGAAGAGGCGAT
>Ga0255338_1003264_pt1 | contig 19981 bp, 7 predicted proteins | sample MeOH1_35cm_T4_19_FD_203715 | JGI IMG/M metagenome (GOLD analysis project Ga0255338, IMG submission 203715) | Sandy soil microbial communities from University of British Columbia, Vancouver, Canada - MeOH1_35cm_T4_195 | ecosystem: Engineered > Artificial ecosystem > Sand microcosm > Unclassified ...
CGGCCACGGCGTCGTCGCACCGGCGGTTCGGATCGACCTGGCCATAGCCGGCATCGGCGGCTCGGATGATAGCGGCGGGTGGACGGACCGTGCGCTGCGGCTGCTCGAGGAACACGGGCCCTATCGCTTGTCCTTTTACGAAGCACTGCTGCGGATCGCCGACTGGCGTGCGAGCGCCGGCCTGACCGCGGAGGTTGCATGATGCATGAGCTGACCCTGCGCGGCTGCGCGCCCGAACCACTGGCGGCCTATTTAAAGGCGCTCGGGGTTTTCCGCCTGGTAAGCGAACAGGCGGACACGAATGCAAGGGCTCGTTGGGACGGAGACGATTTTGTGCTCACATCTCGGCTCGACCGCGCGATGCTGATCGCGTTCTTTCTCGAGCAGTACCGACCCACTCCGATTATCACGCCTTGGAACGGCGGCAGCGGCTTTTTTTCCAAAGATTCCAAGGCCGGTATCGACTCGATTACAGGAACTTCCGATGCGCGATTCGATGCGTATAATGCCGCGATAGCGGAGGCAAAGGCCATACTCTCCGAACTAAGACTCACAGAAAAGCCCGACAGCAAGGAAGACAAGCAGATTCTGTTAGAGATGCTGCGTTCCCGGTTGAGTGATGATGCGCTCGAATGGCTGGATGCTGTGGCGGTCGTCACGGATGACGGCGCCGAATATCCACCGCTGCTCGGGACTGGCGGGAACGACGGTCGCCTCGATTTCGGCAATAATCACATGCAGCGAATCGCTGATATGCTCATCAGTCCCAGCCGCAATACCAAAAACCTGCTTGCCGGGTCGCTGTTCGGCGGGAGCATCACCGGCCTCAATGCCGCCGGAACAACCGGTCAGTTCTTTCCCGGCCGCGCCGGCGGGGCAAACGCCGGTCCCGGTTTTGACGGTCGTGTGCAGATCAACGCCTGGGATTACGTGCTGATGATGGAAGGCGCTTTGCTGTTCGCGGCAGCCGCGACAAGGCGTTATGAAACCATCATCGGCGGTTCTCTGTCGTTTCCTTTCTGTGTGCGGTCCAGTGCCGTCGGGTACGGTTCGGCTGCGTTCAAGGATGCGACCGATACTCGCAGCAGTGAACTCTGGTTGCCTCTCTGGAATGCCTCGTCCAGTCTGCGGGAAATCCGATCGATGTTTGGCGAAGGACGTGCGCGGCTGAGCGGACGCAACGCAGTTACCGGCTCCGATTTCGCACGGGCGGTAGCGCGGCTTGGCGTGGATCGGGGGATACGTGAGTTTTCCCGGCACGCGTTTCTCGTGCGCAACGGACTTTCCTACTTCGCCGTACCCATCGGCCGGTGGCCGGTCGAGCATCGCAAACACACAGAGCTTCTTGACCGGATCGATGCCTGGCTCGTTTCCTTCCGCGCCAAAGCTCGCAAGGATGCACCTGCGTCGATCACGCGTGCACTCACCGCAATCGATCGATCGATTCTTGAAATGTGTCGGTCCGATGATCCGGTATCAGTGCAGGAATTTCTGCTGGCGGTTGCGGACGCCGAAACCGCTCTGGCGCGGTCACGAAGATTCACGACCGAGGCGGCGATTACGCCGCTCCAGAGACTGGGGTCGGAATGGGTTTCGAACGCAGATGATCAGTCGCTGGAATTCGAGCTGGCCGCGAGTTTGGCATCGCTCGATCTCAGGACCAAGATCGCTCCCGTCCATACCGTCGGGAATCGCACCGAGTGGCGGTTCGACAACTCGCACGTCGACTGGGATGCGCTCGATCTGATCGACGGCTGCATCGCACTGCTGGACCTTGCCCTGCGTCCGTGCAGGCGCGATGACGAGGCGCAGCGCAACCAGCAGCGCGCCCAGCGGAACCTCTGGAAGACGGCTTCGCTCGCTGCGATTGAGGCATTCATTGACGGCAGACTCGACGACGCACGGATTCGAGCCTTGGTGCGAGCTCTGTCGCTATGCCATGTGGATGCACTTCCTGACGCGGAACCGAGCGTCGGAATCCAGCCACCGGTACTCTTTGCGATGCTCGGCTTCGGCATCCGACCGGCAGCCATGCACCTGGACGCAGTCCTTCCACGCGGCATGACCGATGAAAAACGGGAGCGGGCACTCGCGCCGCGAAACGCGACAACAATTCTGCGCCGTGCGGCGAGCGGGGATGCCGTTGCGGCGAGCAGCGCCGTCACCAGAACGCTTCGTGCCATAGGCCTGCCTTCCTTCGTTGATGAAATCTACGAACCTGAAATGCGAACCCGCCGCTGTGCCGCCGCCGTGCTGTTTCCGATCGCTCGTGGCGAGGCGATCCGACTCGCTGAAAGCATCGTCAAGACTGGTAGCACCCTTCGGTCAACCACCACTATGGAGGTTTCTGCATGATCAGCATGCCCAACGTCCCGCGATTCCTTATCGAGGCCGATCTACAGCCCGTCCAGGGGACACGCTTTCAGCCGACCGGGTTTCCCGACCTCGGTGCCGCGACGTACCGCCTCCATGATCGAACCGAGATGCTACTGGTTGAATCCGCGCAGTCCGTGGCGAACCGCCTCGAACTGACCGCGTGGGATGATGCCGCGCAGGACCTTAATACTCCAGTGCGTGGTCTCTCCTACATCCGGGTCGAGGAGAATGGTTCTTCACTCACGAACTCGCTTCTCGAGGCGCACCGTCTCAATTCGCCGTACATCCTCGAGGGGGAAGATCGAGCGTTCTTCGAAACCCTGAAGCAGGAACTCAGCGCGATGGCCGACCGGCCGGTTGACCTTCACCAGCTCGCGCGCACGCTGTTTCGCTATGATGTCAATTCGCTGCTGCACGGCGTCTTCCTCGCGAAGAGCGAGCTCGCAGGCGGCCGCCTCCGTCTGCCGCGTGCGGTCTCGGGTTTCATCGAAGCCCGCAACGCCACCATCGTCGCGACCGGGGGCGTCAAGAACGACCGCGTCAATCCTGGCGGTGAAACAAACAGGGGCTTCGGCAACGTTCCATTCCACAGGGATGAGTTCGCGGCCGGCACCATTACCGCGTACTTCAGTGTCGACCTCGCACAACTGCGAAGCTACCGTCTCGGTGAAGCCGCGGAGCGTATGCTGTTCGCCCTGGCGCTCTGGAAAATTCAGAAGTTCTTGCGTGACGGCCTGCGACTTCGCACGGCATGCGACCTCGAGGCGGTAGATATACGCGTCACGCGGCCCGCCGGTGGAGAACTGCCATCACTCGAAAGTCTGGAGGCGGACCTGCCCGGCCTGATCGAATCTTCATCGGGGCTGTTTGCCCAGCCACCCGTGACAGTGGTGAACCATGTCCGGAGCACGGCGGCAAAAGGGCGCGGCAAGAACAAACGTGCCGAAGATGAAGGCTGAGCCATGCTCGCCATTTCAATCAACTTCCTCGCCGGACGTTTCCATGCCACGCCATGGGATCGGCACGTCAATGAAGGACAGGTGGAATGGTCGCCGTGGCGTCTGCTCCGGGCGTTGACGGCAGCATCGTATCGTATCGAGCCGCGGCCGACCGAAGGGCAGATGCGGTCACTCGTTGAACAACTGGCGGCGGAACCGCCGGCATTTGCGCTCCCGCCGGCATCGACCGCGCACACCCGACATTACATGCCGATACGCGGTAAGACGACGCAGGTGTTCGATGCCTTCATTGCGGTAGGCGATGGGGCAGGGAATCGCGCGTCTCCGGTTGTGGCTGTCTGGCAGGATGTCAATCTGACCGATGAAGCCGCATCTCTACTCGACCGTTTGCTGGATGCGGTGACCTGGTTGGGCCGGGCGGAAAGCTGGGTCGAGGTCAGACGCATCGATTCGAGTGTCATTCCGAACGCATTCCCGAATGATGCTGGGAGGCGGAATCAGTCGCGGATTCTCGCCTGCATGGCGCCGGGTGAGTTCGCAGACTGGGCCGCCAGCCACCGGTCCTCGGGCGAACGCGATGCCGACGCACCCGCGGATCTCTGGCAAGCGCTTCACGCCGACACAGGAGCACTGCAAAAGGCCGGCTGGTCGCTTGCTCCGGGTGCCAAATGGGTCCATTACGGCATCGACCGGGACCCCTTCGGGCCTGTTCGCATTCAGCGGCAGGTGGTAAAGCGCGACTCGCTCGACATCGCCTGCTTCCGCATCGCCGGACGAGTGCTGCCGCGCATACAGGAAGCGGTCACAATGGGTGATCGAATGCGGCAAGCGCTTCTGTCAAAGGCCGACGATACTTCGCAGGCATACCGCGCATTTGCCGGCAGAATGGGTGACGAACCCGAACAGTCCAACCACTCGCACGCGTACTACCTGCCTGTCGATCGCGACGGCGATGGTTACATCGACCACATCCTCATCTTCATGAGGCGCGGTTTTGACGCGTATGCGGTGGAAGCACTGCAGCGCGTCACGCACCTCTTTGCACGCGACCAGCATCTCGTCAAAGTCGTTCTTACCGCGCTGGGCACACGCCAGGACTACGGAGACCACTATCCGTCGTTCGCCGAATCCAGGGTGTGGACGAGCCATACGCCGTTCGTGCCGCACAGGCATGCGAAGAAGCGAGGCGGAGTATGGGTCGATACTCCCGCGGATCAGATTCAGCGCGAACTCGGCCATCATCAACTGGAGCGTGCATCAGCTGTCGAGCCCGTTTCCGATGTTGCGTGGCACCGCTTCCGCCGTGAAAGGTTGAATGGCGGCGGCGCGCGCGGGGCAAGATCCGGTTACGGCTTCCGCCTGATGTTCGATCAACCCGTTCGCGGGCCCATCGCTCTGGGCTATGCCGCGCATATGGGCCTCGGCCAGTTCCTGCCGGTTCGTTGAGCCCCAGGGGGCAGGTGTTGACTGAACACCGCCCCCGCTTTCCGAACGTTCGCCCTCCGTCGTATAACCATCCACCCTCCGGGAAATCAGCCATGACAAATCAGACCGACGAGCCCGATCTCCTCCCCGTCCGGATGCTGAATGAGTATACCTACTGCCCTCGCCTCTTTCACCTGATGCACGTCGAGGGGCGCTGGGCGGACAACGTGTACACGGAGGAGGGCCACGAAGTCCATCGCCGAATCGATCGTATCGATCACGTCCTGCCTGATCCGGAAGACAAAGACGATTCAGAGGACAAACAACAGCAGGGCGAGCCGCCGCCGACCGTGAGCCGATCAGTGCAGCTTGGTTCCGAAAGGCTCGGCATCACCGGCAAGCTGGATCTCGTGTCAACGGTTGGCGATGAGGCCGTACCGGTCGACACCAAGCGCGGACGTCCACCAAACAATCCCGAGCGCAGTTGGGAGCCGGAGCGCGTGCAGCTGATGGCGCAGGCACTGCTGCTGCGCGAGCATGGCTACCGCAGCGAGTACGGGATGCTCTACTTCGCGGCCGCGCGCACGCGTGTGCGCGTCGAATTCACGCCGGAACTCGAAGCGCGCACGCTGCGGCTGATCGACGAAGCGCGTCGCGCGGCACATTCGACCGTTCTTCCCGATCCGCTCGACGACAGTCCGAAGTGCAACGGCTGTTCATTGAGCGGCATTTGTCTGCCCGACGAAACCCTCGCGTTGCGCCACGTGCCGGCCGATCCGGAATCGGCGGGCCACGCAGCCGTGCGCCGATTGTACCCGCCGCGATCGGAGGCGCTGCCACTCTATGTTCAGGAACAGGGCGCGAGTGTTGGTAAACGCGGCGAGGTGGTTGTTGTGAGGAAGGATGGCGAGGAACTCGCGACCGTTCGGCTGAAGGACATGAGCCAGCTCGTCCTGTGCGGCAATGTCCAGATCACCGCGCAGACAATCCACCTGCTCTGCGAGGCGGGCGTTCCTGTCGTTCACCTGTCGCGCGGCCACTGGTTTTACGGCGTGACGTACGGAACAACACTCCGGAACGCGTATGATCGCGCGGCGCAGTTCCACGCTGCCACTGATCCATCAAAAACACTTCAGATCGCGCGCGCAATCGTAACGGCCAAGACGATGAATCAGCGGACGATGCTCGGGCGCAATGCCCGTCCGCGGCCGGATGCGGTGCTGAAGGAGATGGCGGTCCTGATCCGAAAGGTGCGTCACGCACGATCGCTTGAAGAACTGCTCGGGTTTGAAGGCGCGATCGCCAGCAAGTATTTCGCGAACCTCGGGATGTTGCTCCGCCCGCGCGACATGAGCGCAGACTGGGCGTTCGACACGAGAAACCGTCGCCCGCCGCGCGATCCCGTCAATGCACTCCTCTCCTTCGGCTACGCGCTGTTGACCCGCGAATGCACCGTCGCGCTGATCGGCGAGGGCCTCGATCCGTGGTGGGGCTTCTACCACCAGCCGCGTCACGGCCGGCCGGCACTCGCCCTCGATCTCATGGAGGAGTTCCGACCGATCATCGCCGACAGCGCCGTCATTACTGCAATCAACACCGGCATGGTGAGCGCATCCGACTTCATTACATCGTCGGCCGGCTGCATCCTGCGCGATACGGGACGGAAGGCGTTTATCAAGGCGTATGAAGCGCGGCTCGATCAACTCGCCACACACCCGCTCTTCGATTACCGCGCTTCCTGGCGCTCGCTGATCCGCGTGCAGGCCCGCCTCATCGCGCGCTGGCTTCGAGGCGACGTTCCCGAATACACCGGAATTACCACGCGATGAGCGGACAATGCGTTATCATTACGTCGTGACCTACGACATCTCGGACGATCGCCGCCGCAGTCGCGTCTTCAAGCTAATGCACGGCTTTGGCGATCACGCGCAGTACAGCGTCTTCTTCTGCGAACTGTCCGACGAGGAACTGGTGCGTATGCGCTCCCGGTTGCATGCCGAGATCCATCACGGAGAAGACCAGGTACTGATCGTCGAACTCGGCCGCGCGGCGCGGCCGCTGATTACCGCACTCTCCGTTGTCGGTCGCAAGTACGAACCACCGGTTCGGACCCTGGTCGTATGAACGCGAGCGGCGATCATCGTGCGCAAGTTGCGGCCATCGCTCGCAAGTTGCGGCCATCGCTCGAACATCCGACATTGCAACGGGTTACGCCGTGGCCGGCATGGAGTTCGATGCTGGAGAACGGGTCCGATCGGCGTTTCGCTCGAAAACGCACCTGCAAACGGCTTTGTCTGTTGGAGTTGCGATACGGGCACTTTCCGCGGTGACATCACCGCGGCACCATTGAAGCGTCCTGCCTCGTGTCTCCGAACGCGCCTTGCGCCTGACCTTTCCGCGGTGACATCACCGCGGCACCATTGAAGCGTGCAGTTGTCGAGTCGGTTAAAGAGGGTTGCTGTGGACACCTTTCCGCGGTGACATCACCGCGGCACCATTGAAGCGAGAACGTCGAGTTCACGCCGCAGTCGGGCAGTGAGTACTTTCCGCGGTGACATCACCGCGGCACCATTGAAGCGGAGAAGTACGGCATCGACTTGGACGCAATCGCAGCAGAGTCTTTCCGCGGTGACATCACCGCGGCACCATTGAAGCGTGCCGTCTCGCGGGTCACTCAGGTTCCATCTGGGTGGCCCTTTCCGCGGTGACATCACCGCGGCACCATTGAAGCCGACGGAAGTCCAATTCGCCCTGCGTCTGCTCGACGCTTTCCGCGGTGACATCACCGCGGCACCATTGAAGCGTCGCCAAGCTGCACACGCTTGCCGATCAGGTGCGTGCAGCTTTCCGCGGTGACATCACCGCGGCACCATTGAAGCAGAGGGACATCGCCCGCACCCTGCAACACGGCCCGGACTTTCCGCGGTGACATCACCGCGGCACCATTGAAGCGACAGCACGGGCACCGGAATGGCGTCGCGCTGGAACGACGGCTTTCCGCGGTGACATCACCGCGGCACCATTGAAGCACGGACAACGAGCGCGCGGGGATCGTCGACAAGCTGAACTTTCCGCGGTGACATCACCGCGGCACCATTGAAGCAATGTTCCGCCCACGCAACACGGAGGCCCAATGAGCTTTCCGCGGTGACATCACCGCGGCACCATTGAAGCTGTAAAACCGACGCCGAGCGCGCCGATGCTCGTCGCGCTTTCCGCGGTGACATCACCGCGGCACCATTGAAGCAGACCGCGCTCCCATACAGCCCGTCCCTCATGTAGAGCTTTCCGCGGTGACATCACCGCGGCACCATTGAAGCAAGTACGGCGACGCCGCCGTGACCCAGACGTTCAGGTCCTTTCCGCGGTGACATCACCGCGGCACCATTGAAGCCTTCCGCGGCGCTGATTCGCTCGACAGCGTCGTCGGCGTAGACTTTCCGCGGTGACATCACCGCGGCACCATTGAAGCCCTCACCGCCACCACCACCGATCTATTGATCCACCGGCCTAAATCTTTCCGCGGTGACATCACCGCGGCACCATTGAAGCTCGTTCGGATCTTCCTTCGCCGTCACGTTGCCCATCCTTTCCGCGGTGACATCACCGCGGCACCATTGAAGCGCGCGCCGCGGGAGAGAGCGCGAATGAACACGAGCGCATTGAACTTTCCGCGGTGACATCACCGCGGCACCATTGAAGCGCGCAGGCCGACAAAGCCGCCGCCTTCCAAGTAGCAGATGCTTTCCGCGGTGACATCACCGCGGCACCATTGAAGCTCGGAGAACCAAGTGAGGAGAACAGAGATGCCGGGTGAAATCTTTCCGCGGTGACATCACCGCGGCACCATTGAAGCAAGTACAGCGGCATCGCTGGGAATTCAGTCTTCATGCGTGCTTTCCGCGGTGACATCACCGCGGCACCATTGAAGCGATCAGCAGGGGCGATTCTACGCCACTGAATCGACTTTCCGCGGTGACATCACCGCGGCACCATTGAAGCGGCTGTGTAGCAAGTCACGACGCGGTTTCCGACCCTCTTTCCGCGGTGACATCACCGCGGCACCATTGAAGCCCCCACTGGACACCACCGTGGGGCCGTGTGGGACGTGGGGTCTTTCCGCGGTGACATCACCGCGGCACCATTGAAGCTTTAGTTCCTTGGGGTCGGACGCAGCCAGACTCACACTTTCCGCGGTGACATCACCGCGGCACCATTGAAGCTGGCTGTCGCGCCACCGCTGCCAGCTTGGATCGGTCATCTTGCTTTCCGCGGTGACATCACCGCGGCACCATTGAAGCATACAAGCGGCGAGCCGTCACTGTATCACCGCCTGTCCTTTCCGCGGTGACATCACCGCGGCACCATTGAAGCGTGGACTTCGAGCGGCTGGGGAACGGTCTCCGCACCACTTTCCGCGGTGACATCACCGCGGCACCATTGAAGCAAGCGGTGACAGAGGGGAGCGGAACATGGTAAGGGCACACTTTCCGCGGTGACATCACCGCGGCACCATTGAAGCCAGCGTGATGCGGGAGAGGCCGCGCGGACAGTGCATCGGCTTTCCGCGGTGACATCACCGCGGCACCATTGAAGCTGCAGCGCGGGCGAGCCTGCGTCTCCTTCCAGCCGATCAGCTTTCCGCGGTGACATCACCGCGGCACCATTGAAGCCCGGCAAACATCGGTGCTACGGCGCTGTCGTCGGGCATCACTTTCCGCGGTGACATCACCGCGGCACCATTGAAGCGAAGGAGGTCGTGGTGCCGGAGCTCGCCGGCGACGCTGCTTTCCGCGGTGACATCACCGCCGGCACCATTGAAGCACGGCGTCGAATACGCGACACGTCAACTGCACGATCTGCGCTTTCCGCGGTGACATCACCGCGGCACCATTGAAGCGGCGTAAGCAAAATTCCGAACGCAGATTCAATACCGCCTTCCTTTCCGCGGTGACATCACCGCGGCACCATTGAAGCATTTTCCGGCGGGTGTAGGTGCTCCGCCGGGAGATTTCTTTCCGCGGTGACATCACCGCGGCACCATTGAAGCTCTTTGGTGTGCTCTGGGCACTTTCACCACAAGTCAACTGCTTTCCGCGGTGACATCACCGCGGCACCATTGAAGCGCGCTTCTTTTCGAGGGCTTCCCGGGCCTTGATCCGGTCCTTTCCGCGGTGACATCACCGCGGCACCATTGAAGCCGAAGCATCCGCCGACCGCGAGCGCCAGTACAACGAGGTCGGCTTTCCGCGGTGACATCACCGCGGCACCATTGAAGCACGTACTGGCGCACCTGGTTCCGCGTGCACGCGGCAACTCCTTTCCGCGGTGACATCACCGCGGCACCATTGAAGCGAGCGGAGATTCTCATAGACCATAGCCATGTTAATCATCCTTTCCGCGGTGACATCACCGCGGCACCATTGAAGCACCTCGTCGGTGAGCCCCGCAACGGATGCCTGCTTTCCGCGGTGACATCACCGCGGCACCATTGAAGCTGCAGAAGCACGTCCGCAAGCGCGGCTCTCAGTTCGTCGCCTTTCCGCGGTGACATCACCGCGGCACCATTGAAGCGGCATGTTCGCTCTCCGTGTGTTCGTGTTTCAGGTGGACGCTTTCCGCGGTGACATCACCGCGGCACCATTGAAGCAACTTCGTGCCGACGAGCGTGTACTCGCCTGCGCCTGCTTCCTTTCCGCGGTGACATCACCGCGGCACCATTGAAGCCAGTCGGCGTGCGTGTCCTCGCTGATGCCGAACACGGTCCTTTCCGCGGTGACATCACCGCGGCACCATTGAAGCTCAAGAATCAGGCGGGCGTGATACTCGTCAGCGGAAGTCGGCTTTCCGCGGTGACATCACCGCGGCACCATTGAAGCCTCTCGTTTCAATGGAGCCCGCAGCGCATGGCGGCCTTTCCGCGGTGACATCACCGCGGCACCATTGAAGCTGCATGACGGTCGCGTGGATCTGCGATGCCATCTGTGCGGCTTTCCGCGGTGACATCACCGCGGCACCATTGAAGCGAAGCAGAACATTCTCGGCTACGCTTCCATGCGTTCAGCTTTCCGCGGTGACATCACCGCGGCACCATTGAAGCTCGGAAACAGGCGCCGCTCAGGCTACGCACTCCATCGCTTTCCGCGGTGACATCACCGCGGCACCATTGAAGCCACGTTCAGGATGCGGCGGCGCTTCGGCTGCGCGGCTTCCTTTCCGCGGTGACATCACCGCGGCACCATTGAAGCAACCAGATCAACATCTCGAAGGACGAGGAGCGCCGCGAGCACCTTTCCGCGGTGACATCACCGCGGCACCATTGAAGCCAGATCGAAGAACTCACCCTGTCCATAGGATGGTCGAGTCTTCTTTCCGCGGTGACATCACCGCGGCACCATTGAAGCATATGGAAAACCTTCCGATCATCACCGAGGCGTTTGCACCTTTCCGCGGTGACATCACCGCGGCACCATTGAAGCGCGATAAGAAGTACAAGGCCGACTACGTTCTCCACGACCTTTCCGCGGTGACATCACCGCGGCACCATTGAAGCGATACGTCCTCCGAAGTACGCATAGCGGGCCCTTTCCGCGGTGACATCACCGCGGCACCATTGAAGCGGTGTCGGGGTGGTGTTGCTTGAGTTCTTCAATCAGTTCGGACTTTCCGCGGTGACATCACCGCGGCACCATTGAAGCCCGTGCGGCATGAAGGACGAAGAGGCCGCGAAACGCTTTCCGCGGTGACATCACCGCGGCACCATTGAAGCTGACGCCTTGAGTTGTGCACGCAGGTCAGCGTGAACACCTTTCCGCGGTGACATCACCGCGGCACCATTGAAGCTGAACGAGCCCGGCTTGCCGGCGAGGAGCGCGAACATCTTTCCGCGGTGACATCACCGCGGCACCATTGAAGCAAGGAAAACGCGATCTGTAGGTGGCTCGTCGATTCGGGCCACTTTCCGCGGTGACATCACCGCGGCACCATTGAAGCCGATGACAGTACAGCGTTGTCCGCCGCCTTCAGGTTCGCCGCTTTCCGCGGTGACATCACCGCGGCACCATTGAAGCAGCGTGACGCCGGTGTCATCCTTCATGTTCCCGATCACTTTCCGCGGTGACATCACCGCGGCACCATTGAAGCGGAATACCTGTGCTCGCTCACGCTGCCTCCTGTATGGCGTCTTTCCGCGGTGACATCACCGCGGCACCATTGAAGCCGACCAGTTCGACCGCGCCGCAAAGCCGACGCTAAACTTTCCGCGGTGACATCACCGCGGCACCATTGAAGCGATACTGGCGTCCAGTGCAAAGGTGCAGCGGTAGCAACGCTCTTTCCGCGGTGACATCACCGCGGCACCATTGAAGCCACCTGCGCCACCTGCGCGGCCGCATCATGCGCCGCCTGCTTTCCGCGGTGACATCACCGCGGCACCATTGAAGCTAGAAAAGGCGAACCTGTTAGTTGCGTGCGTTGCAAGTTCGCTTTCCGCGGTGACATCACCGCGGCACCATTGAAGCAAGGCGTCTACGCCCCGTTTACCACCTACAGCCCGCCTTTCCGCGGTGACATCACCGCGGCACCATTGAAGCTACTGAGGGTCAATGAGCGCACTGCTACATCCCGCCGTCCTTTCCGCGGTGACATCACCGCGGCACCATTGAAGCTTCGCCTTCGCGGTGCGCAGCGCGTCCAACTGCGCGAGTATCTTTCCGCGGTGACATCACCGCGGCACCATTGAAGCCCGCTCTCGTATCCGCTGAGCGAGAACGTGACATCGCCGCTTTCCGCGGTGACATCACCGCGGCACCATTGAAGCTCCAGCGATTCAGACGCTGCCAGGCTATCGCCCAGCATTTCTTTCCGCGGTGACATCACCGCGGCACCATTGAAGCCCAACTTGCCAACCGATGAGTTGGCAACTGCGAAGCCCTTTCCGCGGTGACATCACCGCGGCACCATTGAAGCGCGGTGTCGCGCGGGTGCGGCTGTTCAGCCGGGTTCCGCTTTCCGCGGTGACATCACCGCGGCACCATTGAAGCGTACTGGCCGTGGCACTTCCAGCACTGGCGGAAGATCCTTTCCGCGGTGACATCACCGCGGCACCATTGAAGCATCTCCATCCAGCTGTAGAACGGAATCATGTGCCGGCTTTCCGCGGTGACATCACCGCGGCACCATTGAAGCGAGCGACGACTCTTCGAGGGCGTCGGCCGTGAAGTGCCAGCTTTCCGCGGTGACATCACCGCGGCACCATTGAAGCACTTCTTCCAGCAACTGGTTCACGGCCGTCGCGATTGCATCCTTTCCGCGGTGACATCACCGCGGCACCATTGAAGCGCGTCGGAGCGAGCCGGCCGTGCTGAGTCGCGCACTTTCCGCGGTGACATCACCGCGGCACCATTGAAGCTCAGATGCGCGGTACTGCTTCGGTACGCCGAGGTCGCTGACTTTCCGCGGTGACATCACCGCGGCACCATTGAAGCGAGATGGATGCACTATTGGCTGAACACGGCGTTGCGGTCTTTCCGCGGTGACATCACCGCGGCACCATTGAAGCAAATCATCGCAGGGCGCCGTGAAAGAAGCGGTTGCTTTCCGCGGTGACATCACCGCGGCACCATTGAAGCAGCGGCGATGCGGTTCCAGGGCTCGACGGCTGGCCGAAGTCCTTTCCGCGGTGACATCACCGCGGCACCATTGAAGCACCTTCTCCCGGTTGCGCCGCCGCCGCTCGCGATCGCGCTGCTTTCCGCGGTGACATCACCGCGGCACCATTGAAGCCCACTCAGAGCAGCCGTTGTTGCCGTGCAGCGCCTCGGCGTCTTTCCGCGGTGACATCACCGCGGCACCATTGAAGCTCCATCTGCGCGCGGATGTAGTCGTAGGCGGTGCGCTGCTTTCCGCGGTGACATCACCGCGGCACCATTGAAGCGAACAGAACGCGACCGGGAACAAGATCTGGGAGAAACGCCTTTCCGCGGTGACATCACCGCGGCACCATTGAAGCTCGGTGATCCGGGCCCACTCCTCCCGCATCGCACCCAGCTTTCCGCGGTGACATCACCGCGGCACCATTGAAGCATGAACACCGACAGGGCCTTCACACCATCGCCGGTGAACTTTCCGCGGTGACATCACCGCGGCACCATTGAAGCACAGCGTCGTGCAGCTGGATCAGCCGAGTGATTCGCGCCTGCTTTCCGCGGTGACATCACCGCGGCACCATTGAAGCCCCGACGACTACACCGCCATCACATACCGCGGCAAGCCCTTTCCGCGGTGACATCACCGCGGCACCATTGAAGCCGCGTGCTGCTCGATGGCGTTCTGGAGTTTGGCAAGCCCTTTCCGCGGTGACATCACCGCGGCACCATTGAAGCATGATTACAAACTCGGGCGTCGACCGGACTTCGGTCTGCTTTCCGCGGTGACATCACCGCGGCACCATTGAAGCGCGCTGTCGCACGCCTCCGTCGCGACATGAACTACGACTGGCTTTCCGCGGTGACATCACCGCGGCACCATTGAAGCATCCCATGGGGCAACCGGGGCAGCTGTCGTCGCGCTTGCTTACTTTCCGCGGTGACATCACCGCGGCACCATTGAAGCCCGTTGGTTGATGCGGCGCGGCTCACCGCGAGAGCGACAACTTTCCGCGGTGACATCACCGCGGCACCATTGAAGCAGCGCGTCCTTGAGCGCTGCGATTTCGGCTTCGCCAACTTTCCGCGGTGACATCACCGCGGCACCATTGAAGCACGACGAGCAGGCGGGCTTCCAGTTGCTTGCGCGGCGAGCTTTCCGCGGTGACATCACCGCGGCACCATTGAAGCTACAGCTAGTCAGTTCGACTGCTGTTGATGCTTACTCCAGCTTTCCGCGGTGACATCACCGCGGCACCATTGAAGCAACAATCACACACGGCGTTGCCACGTCGCGAGAAATTGCGCGCTTTCCGCGGTGACATCACCGCGGCACCATTGAAGCAGAGATGACCAAAAACGGAAACGATCCAAGGATCGTTATTGCTCCTTTCCGCGGTGACATCACCGCGGCACCATTGAAGCAGGCAATCGTAGACGATATGGCGCCGAAGCGTGTGCACGTCTTTCCGCGGTGACATCGCCGCGGCACCATTGAAGCACCGTCAAACGGATAGATGTCAGAGACAACTTTGTACCACCTTTCCGCGGTGACATCACCGCGGCACCATTGAAGCTCTACTCGAACAGCCGCGACCAGTGGAAATGCAGCCACGCTTTCCGCGGTGACATCACCGCGGCACCATTGAAGCCACAGACGGAAGATCAGTCGCCCGTTCTTTTCCGCCTCGCCCCTTTCCGCGGTGACATCACCGCGGCACCATTGAAGCATGCGAAGGTTCATGGCGGACAGGATTACAATTCGGTTCTTTCCGCGGTGACATCACCGCGGCACCATTGAAGCAACCAACGGGCGCCGCTGACGGCCAGATGTGTGCACGGCTTTCCGCGGTGACATCACCGCGGCACCATTGAAGCGATCAGCCAAGGCGTCGATGAACTGCTCGCACTGTTTCCCTTTCCGCGGTGACATCACCGCGGCACCATTGAAGCTCCTGCGAAGATAACCGGCGCATATCGCGACTCGTTCGCTTTCCGCGGTGACATCACCGCGGCACCATTGAAGCCCGGCCACGACGGACGCGACGGTGGTCGTGGCGCCGGCGACTTTCCGCGGTGGCATCACCGCGGCACCATTGAAGCCGTATCAACGTCTTTCCGGAACGGCGCGGCTTTTCCGCGCTTTCCGCGGTGACATCACCGCGGCACCATTGAAGCAAGCCATCTGGCAGGTTCATCGCATTGAGGCACATGCGCTCCTTTCCGCGGTGACATCACCGCGGCACCATTGAAGCATGCCCAACCTGTCTGAGTTCTCGGCCAGCAACGACTTTCCGCGGTGACATCACCGCGGCACCATTGAAGCAGCTGGCCGCCCTGATCGGTGCCGAACAGCTGGAACCGCCTTTCCGCGGTGACATCACCGCGGCACCATTGAAGCCGTTCGGACACCGTACAGCCAGGCGCAGCTGCTTCATCGCTTTCCGCGGTGACATCACCGCGGCACCATTGAAGCGAGAGTGGTTTGACCTCGGGCTGCTGCTGTGCTGCTGTTCTTTCCGCGGTGACATCACCGCGGCACCATTGAAGCCGGGGGATCGCGTCGGTGTTAGCCGGTCGTTAGTCGGTCCTTTCCGCGGTGACATCACCGCGGCACCATTGAAGCTCCTTTGGCTTGCCTTCCCACGACACGAAAGGCTTGTCTCCTTTCCGCGGTGACATCACCGCGGCACCATTGAAGCCATACCTGGCTGCGGACTCGTGTAGGTTGACGTTCTTTCCGCGGTGACATCACCGCGGCACCATTGAAGCGCGCTGATGAAGGCGTTCAGCGCACCGGTGCCCCGCATCCTTTCCGCGGTGACATCACCGCGGCACCATTGAAGCGACCGGGCAAAGCTCTGGGCGCGCGGCAGTTTGCGCGACCTTTCCGCGGTGACATCACCGCGGCACCATTGAAGCCGGTTCAGCTTCACGCTGATGATCTGGTCCTGCGTCAGCGCTTTCCGCGGTGACATCACCGCGGCACCATTGAAGCTGGCGGGGAGATATCGCAACGTGGCGACCCTGTTGGGCGGCTTTCCGCGGTGACATCACCGCGGCACCATTGAAGCGAGACCGCCGGCGCGCTCCGTGGTGGCCGCGACATCTGGGCTTTCCGCGGTGACATCACCGCGGCACCATTGAAGCTTGGCGTGGCTGTCCGGCGTCATCGGCACGTCGGGGTCGACTTTCCGCGGTGACATCACCGCGGCACCATTGAAGCACGCCGGCATCCGCCCATGCAGCACGATCTGTATCCGCGACTTTCCGCGGTGACATCACCGCGGCACCATTGAAGCCGGTTGCGGCAAGCGAGCTGCCCGGCTGGTGAAGCGGCCTTTCCGCGGTGACATCACCGCGGCACCATTGAAGCGGTGATGACCAGCTCGGCCGACCAGCCACCGCGCAGCAACTTTCCGCGGTGACATCACCGCGGCACCATTGAAGCCATCTGCCTCAAAAGTTTCCTTGTCAGTGCTGCCCGCTTCCTTTCCGCGGTGACATCACCGCGGCACCATTGAAGCCGGCGTAATGAGCACGAGCGGCGACGATGGCGCCACGACTTTCCGCGGTGACATCACCGCGGCACCATTGAAGCAGCCGGTACAGTTGCGCTTGAGCGGCCGTCGCGGAGCTTTCCGCGGTGACATCACCGCGGCACCATTGAAGCAGACCGAACCCGCGGTGTGGGACGAGGACGCCACCCTCTTTCCGCGGTGACATCACCGCGGCACCATTGAAGCAAGGCCAAAGCGGAGGCGGACGTCGGAGCGGATCCGGTCACTTTCCGCGGTGACATCACCGCGGCACCATTGAAGCGTTGTTGCAGCGAACGCACGAGTGCTCGACATGCTGCGCACGGCGACCAATGTAACCGGTGATCTCTCGTGCGCGGCGTTCATCGAGCGATGCGAGCAGGGCAGGGAAGAGGTTGTTCCGGACCGGGCGATGGCAGTTTAGCTGCGCCGTATGTAGGAGCGTTGCTGCAGCCGGCCAGATCGCTTCAGCGCTTTTGGCCTCACGTTGATGGGGATAACAGCAGCGGGTGACCAGGCATTCCGGTTTCTGCCCTCGAAAGATGCGGATGTCGCGAATCGATCTCGAGGGCAGAAACGTCTGAACAATCCAGTCAGCGGCAGCAGCGCTCCCACATCCCCCAAGAGGACCGAAGCGCCCACGCGATCCGGGCGCCTGCAGCAACGCTCCCACATCCCCCAAGAGGACCGAAGCGCCCACGCGATCCGGGCGCCTGCAGCAACGCTCCCACATCCCCCAAGAGGACCGAAGCGCCCACGCGATCCGGGCGCCTGCAGCAGCGCTCCCACATCCCCGAAGAGGGCCGAAGCGCCCACGCGATCCGGGCGCCTGCAGCAACGCTCCCACATCACTTTCAAGGCCGGAAGCGCCGAAACCTCGGCCCTGACGGCACCGCTTCCTATAAGCAGATCGTCCCACACCTCGCCATTGTGCAGGGAATGGGAATGTGGCTTGCCCTTTCCTTCACTGCTGTCGTTGCAGGAAGAGGAGGAGCCATGAGGCGACAGGCAGTGATAATCGGTGCAGTGTCTTTGCTGATGGCGGCCGGCTGTGAGAGGGCCGAGGAAGGGCAATACGGAGCGCCTGGCGCCGCGCCCGCGGCGGAACAGCCTGGTGGCGGTGCGCCTGTTCCGCCCGTTCTCGAGCAGGCCAAAGAGCTGTCGGAAGACATACAGGACACCATCAACGCGAATAAATGGGACAGCGCTCAGCGCATGGCGACGCAGCTGCAGTCAACGGCCACCGAGTTGCGCAGCATGCACACGAAGCCGCAGGAAGTCGCGATGTTCGACTCCGCGGTCGCGTCGCTCGCGGCGAACGTGAAAGCTCGCAACCGCATTGCCGCGGATACGTCGGCGAACCGCGCGTCCTACGCGGCCATCACGATAATGGCGTCCTATCGTCCGCGTGTTCCGGTGTCGGTCGGCTACATGGGTGTAGCCGCACGCGATGCGATGTACAAGGCGGAGCTCGGTGATTGGAAAGGCGTCAGCCAGGCGATTTCCGAGCTCGACAAGAATTACGCCTCCGTGGCGAGCCATGTACGAGATCGGAATCCGGAGCTCGATACAGCCTTCCGGGCGCACCTCGATGCGCTGAAGAAGGCAGCCCAGGCCAAGGACGCGAATGCCGTCAAGCAGGCCAGCCAGGTCATAGTCGACCAAGTCGATAAAATCGAGCAGACCTTCTGATCCAATGCGCTCATGGACCGGCGTTGCGTTGACGCCGGTCCATCCCGGAGCCGCCGATGAAGAGTGAACGTGAAAAGATGGTCGCGGGAGAGCTGTACGATCCGTTTGATCCGGATTTGGTCGCTGCGCGGGAGCGGGCGCGCGACCTTTGCTGGGCGCTGAACGCGACGCGCGACGCCGATAAGGAGGAGCGGCGACGCATCCTGCGCGAACTGTTCGGCGCCGGAGGCGACGTGGTGTGGATGCAGCCGCCGTTCTTTTGCGACTACGGCTGGAACATCGAGCTCGGTGAGCGCGTGTATTTCAACTTCAACTGCGTGGTCCTCGATGTCTGTCCGGTGCGCATCGGGAGCTTCACGCTGTTTGGCCCGGCGGTTCAAATCCTCACCCCAATGCACCCCTTCAACGCGGAACTGCGCAGACAACTGGAGTTCGGCAAGCCTGTGACGATCGGCTCGGACGTGTGGGTCGGCGGCGCCGCGATCATCCTGCCGGGCGTGACCATCGGGTCGCGGACAGTGATCGGTGCCGGGAGTGTGGTCACGCGCGATGTTCCCGAGGGCGTCCTTGCCGCGGGCAACCCGTGTCGCGTGATCCGCGAGATCACCGAGTAGGCCCGTCGCGTCCGAGGCGGATCGCTGCGGCGAACGCGACGGCGTCAGGCCGCGTCGTCACCGCGGTTGCGGTCGATCGGTGAGCGTTTTTAGAAACGCGACGATCTGTGCTTCCTCGCCGGGCGTCAGCCTCAGTTTGCCGACCGTGCTGTCGATGTTGACGGCGACTTCCGGCGCCGGCCAGCACGTCTTCTTCTCACCCGGGTCCCCTTCCATCCGACAGCGAGGCAGGACATCGCGCGTGTTGTAGAAATGCACCACTTCCTCGAGGCTCTTCAGGTAGCCGTTGTGCATGTACGCCTTCACGAACCCGGGTCGCGGCCGCATGTCAACGTTGCGCAGCGTCGGAACGCGCATCGCGCCATCGAAGCGGTCCGCGAACTTCGCCCATTCACGGTTCGGGTTCTTGCCTGAGCGCAGGAACCCGCCGACGCCTCGATCGGCGTACTGCATGCCGGCCGGGTTGGGCGTGTAACCCGCCGCATTTGGCTTGTCCTGGCAGTAGAAGCGCATCGCCGTGTTCTTCGGCACGCCCAGATTGGCCGACGTAAAATCGGTGAACAGTGGTGCGACATCCGCCGCATCGGCCGGGTTTATGCGACCGCTGCCGCTCGACGTACCATCCAGATGGCAGGTGTTGCACCTGGCCTTGCCGCGGAACAGCGCCCAGCCCGCCAGCTCGTCTGCGCTCAGAATCTGCCGATCGGGGTGCGCAAGCGCGGAGTCGAACT
>Ga0255338_1003265_pt1 | contig 19971 bp, 18 predicted proteins | sample MeOH1_35cm_T4_19_FD_203715 | JGI IMG/M metagenome (GOLD analysis project Ga0255338, IMG submission 203715) | Sandy soil microbial communities from University of British Columbia, Vancouver, Canada - MeOH1_35cm_T4_195 | ecosystem: Engineered > Artificial ecosystem > Sand microcosm > Unclassified ...
GAAGACCAAGAGCGGAGCGAAGAAGCGTTTCCGCGTTCGTCCCGGTGGAACCGTCAAGCGCGGCCAAGCCTTCAAGCGTCACATCCTGACCAAGAAGACCACCAAGAACAAGCGCCACCTGCGGGGCCCGACGGCTGTCCATGAGACCAACATGGGTCACATGGCGCAGATGCTGCCCTTCGCCGGCCTGTAATCAAGACGAACAAGGAGAAATCACATGCCTCGCGTCAAACGTGGTGTAACGGCTCGCGCCCGCCACAAGAAGGTTCTCGCCCTCGCCAAGGGTTTCCGCGGCCGCCGCGGCAACGTCTTCCGCATCGCCAAAGAGGCGGTGATGAAGGCCGGGCAATATGCCTACCGTGACCGCCGCACCAAGAAGCGCGTGTTCCGCCAACTCTGGATCGCCCGTATCAACGCGGCCGCCCGTGAACTGGGCCTGACCTACAGCCAGTTCGCCAACGGCATCCGCAAGGCCGGCATCGAGATCGACCGCAAGGTGCTGGCGGACATCGCCGTGCACGACAAGGCCGCTTTTGCCGGCATCGTGGAGCAAGTCAAGGCCAAGCTGGCTGCTTGAGTTCACGGTGGGCGCGCCCGGCGCGCCCAGGTGCAATGCACAAGGACAGGGCTAGGGCCGATGGCTCCAGCCCTGTTTTCGTCTGTGGCTCCCTGTTTTACTGAATATGAACACCAACGAACTGGAATCCATCGTCGAGAGCGCCCGCCGGGCGTTCGCCGCGGCGCAGGCGCCCGCCGACCTCGAGAACGCCAAGGCGCAGTTCATCGGCAAGGCCGGCCGCATCACCGAGCTGATGAAGGGCATGGCGCAGCTTCCCGTCGATGAGAAGAAGACGCGCGGCGCCGCGATCAACGTGGCCAAGCAGGCGATCGAGGCGGCCCTGAACGATCGGCGCCAGGCGCTCGCCGACGCCGAACTCGACATCCAGCTCGAGGCCGAAGCACTGGACGTCTCGCTGCCCGGCCGCCTGCGCGAGCCGGGCGGGCTGCACCCGGTGAGCCTGACCATGGAGCGGATCGAGCTGATCTTCGCGAGCATGGGCTTCGACGTGGCCGACGGCCCGGAGATCGAGAGCGACTGGCACAGCTTCACGTCCCTCAACAACCCGCCCAACCACCCCGCGCGCTCGATGCAGGACACGTTCTACGTGGACATCAAGGGCGACGACGGCATCCCCTACAACCTGCGCCCGCACACCAGCCCGATGCAGGTGCGCTTCGCGCATCGCCACGTCAAGGCGCACGCCGAGCTCCTGGAGGCGGGCGGTGCGATGCCCGAGATCCGCGTGATCTGTCCCGGCCGCACCTACCGGGTGGACAGCGATGCGACGCACTCGCCCATGTTCCACCAGTGCGAGGGCCTGTGGCTCGGCGAGAACGTGAGCTTCAAGGACCTGAAGGTCGTGTTCACCGATTTCTGCCGCACGTTTTTCGAGACCGATGACCTCGCCTTGCGATTCCGGCCGAGCTTCTTCCCGTTCACCGAGCCCAGCGCGGAGATCGACATCCAGTTCCAGAGCGGCCCGTTGGCCGGCAAGTGGCTGGAAGTCGCCGGCTCCGGCCAGGTCCACCCCGCGGTCGTGCGCAACATGGGCCTGGACCCCGAAAAGTACATCGGCTTCGCCTTCGGCATGGGCCCGGACCGCCTCACCATGCTGCGCTACGGCGTGAACGACCTGCGCCTGTACTTCGACGGCGACATCCGCTTCCTCCGCCAATTCCGCTAACGACCAGTAGAACAAGATGCAATTCCCCGAGTCCTGGCTACGCGAATTCTGCAACCCGCCGCTTTCCACCGAGCAATTGGCCGAGACCCTGACCATGGGCGGCCTGGAGGTGGAAGACCTGCGTCCCGCCGCGCCGCCCTTCACGAACATCGTGGTCGGCGAGATCAAGGAAGCCGTCCAGCACCCCGATGCCGACCGCCTGCGCGTCTGCAAGGTCGATGCGGGGCAGGGCGCCTTGCTGAACATCGTGTGCGGTGCCCCCAACGCGCGCGCCGGCATCAAGGTGCCGTGCGCATTGGTCGGCGCCGAGTTGCCGCCCGGCGATGACGGCAAGCCGTTCCTGATCAAGCTGGGCAAGCTGCGTGGCGTGGAGAGCCAGGGCATGTTGTGTTCGGCGCGCGAGCTCAAGCTGAGCGAGGACCACGCCGGCCTGCTGGAACTGGCCGCGGACGCCCCGGTGGGCGCCGATGTGCGCGAAGTGCTCAAGCTGGACGACACGCTGTTCACGCTCAAGCTCACGCCCAACCTCGCTCACGCGCTGAGCGTCTACGGCGTCGCGCGCGAGCTGTCCGCGCTGACCGGTGCGGCGCTGAAGCAGCCCGTGTTCGCGCCGGTGAAGCCGGTCCATGATGCGAAGCTGACGGTGAACGTGGCCGCTCCCGACCTGTGCGGGCGCTTCTCCGGGCGCATCGTGCGCAACGTGAACACCCGCGCGAAGACGCCGCAATGGATGGTGGACCGGCTGGCGCGTTGCGGCCAGCGCAGCGTCAGCGCGCTGGTGGACATCTCGAACTACGTGATGTTCGAGTTCGGCCGGCCCTCGCACATCTTCGACTACGACAAGATCCACGGCGCGCTGGATGTGCGCTGGGGCAAGCCGGGCGAGCAGCTGAAACTCCTCAACGGCAGCACCGTGACGGTCGATGAGGCCGTGGGTGTCATCGCCGACGACCGCGAGGTCGAGTCGCTCGCCGGCATCATGGGCGGCGACGCGACTGCCGTCTCCGACGACACGCGCAACGTCTATGTGGAGGCCGCGTTCTGGTGGCCCCAGGCGATCCAGGGCCGGTCCCGGCGCTACAACTTCTCCACCGATGCCGGCCACCGCTTCGAACGCGGCGTGGACCCGAGCCAGACCGTGGAGCACATCGAGCACATCACGCGGCTCATCATGGAGATCTGCGGCGGCGAAGCCGGCCCCATGGACGACCAGCGGGTGAAGCTGCCCGAGCCGCAGCCGGTGAGCCTGCGCGTGGCGCGCGCCGCCAAGGTGATCGGCATGCCGGTCACGCAGCAGCAGTGCGAGGACGCGCTGTCGCGCCTGGGGCTGCCGGTGACGGCGAAGGACGGTGTCCTCACCGTCACGCCGCCGCCCTACCGCTTCGACATCACGATCGAGGAAGACCTGATCGAGGAAGTGGTTCGCATCATCGGCTACGGCATGCTGCCGACCACGCCGCCGCTGGCGCCGATCACCGCCAAGCTGCCGCCCGAGTCGCAACGCAGCCGCTTCGCCGTGCGCCGCGTGCTGGCGGCGCTGGGGTACCAGGAGACGATCAATTTCAGCTTCGTCGAGGAAGACTGGGAGCGCGACCTCGCCGGCAACGCGCAGCCGATCCGCCTGCTCAACCCGATCGCCAGCCAGATGAGCGTCATGCGTTCATCGTTGCTGGGTTCCCTGTTGCAGGCGCTCCGGTTCAACCTGGACCGCAAGGCCGAGCGGGTTCGTGTGTTCGAGCTGGGCCGGGTGTTCCTGCGGGACGCGGCCGTCACGACGACGGACACGACCGTTCGCGGCATCCACCAGCCCATGCGCGTTGCGGGCCTGGCGTACGGCGACGCCGACGGCCTGCAGTGGGCGCGCAAGGGCGTCGGTGTGGACTTCTACGACGTCAAGGGCGACGTCGAGGCGCTGCTGTCCCCGCTCAAGGCGCGGTTCCGGCCCGGCACGCATCACGCCATGCACCCCGGCCGCTGCGCCGCCGTGTCGCTGGACGACCGCGAAATCGGCTTCGTGGGCGAACTGCATCCGCGCTGGCGCCAGCAGTGGGAGCTTGCGCATGCGCCCGTGCTGTTCGAGCTGGACCTGGACGCGGTCGTCGGCCGCAAGGTGGCTGTCTTCGAGCCGGTGCCCAAGTTCCAGCCGGCGCAACGCGACATCGCCGTGATCGTGGCCGACTCGGTGACCCACGACGCCCTGATGGCCGCCGTGAATTCCGCTTCGACAGGCGGCTTGTTGCGCGAAGCGATGCTGTTCGACGTGTACAAGCCCAAGCAGGCTTTGCCCGGGCTGGGCACGCATGAAAAAAGCCTGGCCGTGCGCTTGACGCTCGCCAGCGCCGACGCCACACTGACCGATGAGCAAATCGACGCGGCGGTCAAGGCCGTGGTGGACCGCATCGCCGCCCAGCTCGGCGGCCGTTTGAGGGGATAGGGACTATGGCCGTGCTCACACCAACAATGCAGCAGGACGACACCATGGATTTCGCCGTCGAGAGCCTGGAGACGCCAGCGCTCACCAAGGCGCAGCTGGCGGAGCTGCTGTTCGAGCAGATCGGGCTGAACAAGCGCGAGTCCAAGGACATGATCGACGCGTTCTTCGACCTGATCTCGGACAGCCTGGTCGAGGGCAAGGACGTCAAGATTTCCGGGTTCGGCAATTTCCAGATCCGCACCAAGGCACCCCGTCCCGGGCGCAATCCGCGCACCGGCGAAGCCATCCCGATCCAGGCCCGGCGGGTCGTCACTTTCCATGCCAGCCACAAGCTCAAGGAGCAGATCCAGGGCGACACTGCGCCCGCCGAGTGAGTGGCCGCAGCGAGGCGCCTGGGCACCTGCGCAGCGAAGGCGACTCATGCGCGGCCTGCACCGTGCAGCGGGCAGGCATGTCGTTCCGGCCTGACCGCCCCGTGATCTGGAACAAACAGTTAGCGGGCTTCCCGCGAACAGGCTTTGCACGCCGGCCTGACTTAGAGTAACCTAGCAGATTTCTCTCGTACAACATTGATTTCAATGGAGAAAGCCCTCCCGTCGATTCCGGCCAAGCGCTACTTCACCATCGGTGAGGTCAGCGACCTGTGTGGCGTCAAGCCTCACGTGCTACGGTATTGGGAGCAGGAGTTCACGCAGCTGCGGCCCATGAAACGCCGAGGCAACCGGCGTTACTACCAGCACCATGAGGTGCTGATGATCCGCCGCATCCGGGACCTCCTGTACGACCAGGGCTTCACCATCAGCGGCGCCCGCAACAAGCTGCAGGAACTGGTGCAGGTCGAGCGCGACAAGCGCAAGGCCGGCGAAGTGATGCTCGAGGGCGTCGAGGCGATCGAGGTCGACGACTCCACGTTTTCCGAATTCGAGGACAGCACCCCGCCCGAAGAGCGCGATCTCGTTTCGCAAAAGCTGCTGTTCGTGCGCCGCGAGCTCTTCGAGATCCGAGACCTGCTGAGCGCAACACACTGATGGCGCCTCGGGGGTGCGTTATACTCTTTGGCTTGTCGGCGTGTAGCGCAGCCTGGTAGCGCACTTGCATGGGGTGCAAGGGGTCGCGAGTTCGAATCCCGCCACGCCGACCAATTGAGTCAGTCGAAATCAACGGGTTGCAGCCTTCGGGGTGCAACCCGTTTTTGTTTCAGCCCGGCGACCCCGTCGGCAGGCGCATCGTGAAGACGGTGCCGTGCTCGCGATCGGACCGGGCGTCCAGCGTGCCCCCATGGCCAAGTGCCACTTCACGCGCGATGAACAAGCCCAGCCCCAGGTTCGTGGAAGGTGAAGCGCCGCCCGCAGCGGGCTTGGAAGAAAGCTGCACCAGCGGATCGAAAATGACCTGCAGCGCGTCGGCCGGTATCGGCTCGCCCAGGTTCTTCACCTGGAGCACCAGTTCCTTGCCCTCGCCGCGGGCGCTCAAGCCGACGGGCGAGTCGGGATCGCCGTGCTGAACCGCGTTGTTCAGCAGGTTCGAGAGGGCCTGGCGCAGGCGCGCGTTGTCGACGGAGCCCACCAGGTCGTCGGGCACGGCCAGGTCCAGCTGCCTGCCCGGCTGGGCCGATCGCACCTCGTCCAGCGCTTCACGGCAAATGAGCGCGATGTTGCATGGGGCGGGCGCAACCGGTATGCCCTTGCCCAGCTGCGTGCGCGTGTACTCGAGAAGGTCGCGGATCATGTCGCCCATCTCCTTCGCGCTGCGCTGGATCTGGGCGGCTTGCTGGCGCTCCGCGTCGGTCCCCGCGCCGCTGGCCATCAGGTAGCCGATCATCCTGATCGCACTCAGCGGGCTGCGCAGGTCATGCGCCAGGATGGCCATGAACGTGTCGCGCGAGAGCGCGAGTTCGGCCGCGTAGCGCGACGTCGATTCCGCGACGGCCTGGTCCACGGCCTCGTTGAAGCGGATCATGTCCTCGACCATGTCGGAATCGATCTCCTCGGGCCGGCTGCGCATCCAGAGGCGGATCACGCTGGCTCGCAGCGCGCGGTATTCGGCGCCGAGCTGGTTCAGGTCGAACCCGCTCACCTGCCGCAGCGCACCGTGCGTTGCCGCCGCGGTCTCGCGCGTGGACAAGGCCGGGGCCCAGCCCCTGGACTTGTTCTCCTGCGCCCGGTCCGTCTGGCTGGACTCCAGGTCCCCGGCGATCGCCAGCAGGATCGGCTTGGCGTGGTCGCGCAGGGCCATCGCGCTCATGGTGGAGGCCGCAGGCTCCATGGTCATCGCGAACTCCAGCCATTCCTGCACGATCGCATCCATGTTCTCTTTGATGAAGATGGAAAGGGTCATGGCGCAGCGGTGATGGGAGGAACCACCCAGTTCTAACACAGAGCGGGCTCGCCGGCGGGGCGGTCTTGAAGCCGGGCCGCCCGGCGTGAGGGATTTGCCGGAGATGCTCCGGCCAGCCCTCGATTTTCCCGCCGAACCGGCACCCAGGGTTGTGCTCGAAGCCCGCGCGCATAAAATCGCTGCGCAATGCCCTCTACGCAAAAAACATTTCGGGGACGCTGATACATCGTGGCCACTGTCGTCTTCGCGGACCTGGTCGGCAGCACCGGCATCTTCGAACGCCTCGGCGACGAGACCGCCGGGCGCTTCGTCACGCAGTTGACCGGCGCGCTTTCCAGGACATTCGAGCAGCACAATGGCCGCGTGGTCAAGCTGCTGGGCGACGGCCTGTTCGTCGTCTTCCCGGGCGAGGGCGACGCGCTGGAAGCGTGCATTGCGATCCAGAAGCGCTTGCAGGAAAAGCCCGTCTATGCCGGCGGCGCCGGCAAGCCGATCCAGATGCAGATGGGCGTCGAAGCCGGCGAGGTCGTGGAGATCGACGGCGACTGCTATGGGGACGCCGTGAACAGCGCCGCGCGCCTGGCCGATCTCGCCGGCGCCGAGCAGATCCTCACGACGCAGCGCGTGCGCGACGCATTGCCGGCGCTGCAGCAGGCCCCATTGCGCACCCTCGGCCCGATGTACCTGCGGGGCAAGTCCGAAGTGACCGAGGTCTTCCGCGTGGAATGGCAGACCGGCCGTGACGCGGACGAGACGGTGATGGGCGTGTCGATGTTCAAGGCGGCCAAGTCGAGCCAGATCGAGCTGTCGGCTTTCGGCCAGACATGGCGCCTGGAGCCGCAGGGCGACAAGCTCACGCTGGGCCGCGCCACCACCGCCTCGCTGTCGATCAACGACGCGCGCGTATCGCGCGTGCATGCCACGGTGGAGTGGCGCGGCGGCCACTTCGTCCTCGGCGACAACTCCAGCTTCGGCACCTGGGTGTACATGGGCAACCAGAGCGCACCGGTCGTCCTGCGCCGCACCGAGTGCTACCTGGTGGGGCAGGGGCACATCACCCTGGGCTGCGAGCGCGATGCCGAGAGCGCTCCGCTCGTCGTGTTCTCGGTGAAGACCTGAACCGGAACCGGGCGCGACCATGGCGCTGGATCTTCACATCGCCGGTCCGGGCCTCGACGTGGTTCGCCGGCTCGAGGCCGGCCAGCCCGAACTGGTCCTGGGCCGCGATGCCGATTGCGGCGTGTGCCTGCCGGACCCGCAACGCAATGTCTCGCGGCGGCACCTGTCCGTGTGGATCGAGACGGGCGAGCTTCATTTTCGCGTGCTCTCCGTCGTCAACGGCGTCGAAATGCCTTTCGGCGAGGCGCCACCCGGGGCTCGCGGCGTGCTGCCGCCCGGCCAGACGCTCCGGCTCGCAGAGTACAGCCTGAGCGCCGCGGAGGTGCCCGAGGCCTCCGCGCACCAACCCGACCCATGGGCAGTCTTCGATCGCGACGGTTCCGATGTCGCGCCGGTGCCGCCTGCGGTGCGCGCGGCGCTGGCCTCCGGGCAGGCCGGCGGCCTGCCGGCTTCGGCCTCGGCCGAGGACGATCCCTTCGGCGAGTGGGGCTTCGAGACCACGTTCGGTCCCGGCGCCATGGGCGGGGGGCCCCTGGATGCGGGCCAGCTCGCCCCCGGCGACCTCACGTCCTTCTTCCAGGGACTGGGGCTGGAGCCGGCCACGCTGGGCGCCTTGAGCCAGGGTGAGATCGAGGCGATCGGGCACCTCGTGCGCGTGCTGGTGCTCGGCGTGCTGGAACTGCACACCAGCACCAAGGGCGTGAAGCGGGAGATGCGCTCGGAAGACCGGACCATGGTCGCCGTCAAGGACAACAACCCGCTCAAGAGCGGCTGGCCCCAGGAAACCAAGCTGCGTTACCTGTTCGGCGGGCGCGCCGCGGGCGTGGGCTTCGTGAACCCCGAGCGCGCCGTGCGCGAACTGCTGGTGGAGCTGATCGCCCACAACAACGCGAGCGGCGCCGCGTCACGCGCCGCGCTGGAATCGACCCTGAAGGAGTTCGCGCCCGACGCGCTGAAGTCCCGGTTGCTGGGCGAGGGGACCAGGCTGTTCGAGGGCACGCGGGCATGGGACGCCTATGTGAAGTATTACCAGGAACAGGGCAAGGACATGCCGAAGTGGACCCAACGCCTGCTTGACAAGTACTTCACGGAGGCCTACCTGAGGGAAAGCCTGCGTATCCGCCGGGAGACACCCCAGCGAAAGCGTTGATGTGCACGGCTGAGGTGCAGGCTAGAATCGGCTTCCCTCCGCTTCCCGGACGCAAGTTGTTGTGAGTCTCAAAAAGCTTGGCCGCTATGACCTCGTTCGCGTTCTCGGCAAGGGCGCGATGGGGATCGTGTACGAGGGCAGGGATCCGAACCTCGACCGGCGCGTAGCGATCAAGACCGTCAAGGTGGAGAACCTCTCCGAGGAGGCGGCCGCCGAATACGAGCACCGCTTCCGCACCGAGGCCCGCTCGGCGGCACGCCTGCAGCATCCCAACATCGTCAGCGTCTACGACTCCGACCGCGACGGCGACATCGCCTTCCTGGTGATGGAGTACATCCAGGGCGACGACTTGAAGCACCACCTGGACAAGGGGGTGCGGTATTCGCTCGAGCAGTCGCTCAAGATGGTGAGGGACCTCCTGTCCGCGCTGGATTACGCGCACAAGCAGGGGATCGTTCACCGGGACATCAAGCCCGCGAACCTGCTGATCGAGCCGGGCGGCCGCGTCAAGCTGACCGATTTCGGCGTCGCCCGCATCCAGGATTCCGGGGAGGCCACGCGCACGCAGGGCAGCATGGTGGGCACGCTCAAGTACATGTCGCCCGAGCAGGTCCAGGGGCAGAAGATCGATTCTCGCGCCGACCTGTTCTCCGTGGGTGTGGTGCTGTACCAGCTGCTGACGGACAAGCGCCCGTTCGACGGCGACAACGACTTCTCCATCATTCACCAGATCATCGGCCACACGCCGGCGCCGCCCAGTTCGTTCAATGCCCGCCTGCCGTCTGCGATCGACGCCGTTGTGTCCCGCGCCCTCGCGAAGGACCGCGAGCAGCGTTTCTCCACAGCTCGCGACTTCGCGAGCGCGCTGCAATCGGCCATCCGCCGCGCCGAAGACGCCACGGTCGTTCCGCCGGCCAACCCGTTCAAGCAGGCCGACGGCGCGGGCACCGGATCCAAGGGACACCAGACGGGCACCGGCGCCGGCAGCGGGGCGGCCGCTGGCAGCGGCTCGACGGTCACCCAGGAACTGGAACTGGTCTACTGGAAGGACATCAAGGACTCCACCGAGCCGGACGAGCTCGAGGGCTTCCTCGCGAAATTTCCCGATGGCATCTATGCGGACCTGGCGCGCAAGCGCCTGCGCAAGCTCTCGTCGAACGGCAGCTCGCCCGACCAGACCATCCTGAGCGGCACGCGTGCGCTGCCGGACCAGGACATGGAAGCGACGCGCCTGCTGCATTCGGGCACGACGCCTTCGTTCGTCGCGCGGCAGCCGGCGGCCGCGGCGCCGGTCGCCGACGCCAGCCAGCCTGGATCGGCCGCTGCGCCCCCGGACCCGACAGTCCCGCCTGCCGGCGGCCTGGCCGCAACCCTGCTCCCGGCCGCCGTCCCGCCGGCCACGACGCCTCCTGTGACGGAAGACACCGATTTCGCCCGCACGGTGGTCCAGCCGAGGGTGCCGGAGGCGGCGGCCGGGGAGCAAGTGCCCGAGGTGCCCGGGGCACCGGCCGCAGCGGCAGCCGCCCCGGTGCGCAAGAAGCCGCGGGTCGCGGTGTTCGCAGCCATCGGGGGTGTGGCCGTCGCGGGAATCGTGGCATTGACGATGATGACCGGAGGGAAGGGCGCCAATGAAGGCGGGGCGCCCTTGAGCGCGGCGTCTGCACCGGCGTCCGCGTCCATGGCTGCGGCGACGGCGGCGCCCGCCGCCAGCCAGGCGGCCATCGTTCCCGCCATTGGCACCCATGCGGTGGCCGCGGCCAGCACTCCTGCCAGGCCCGCGAGCGCGACGCGCCGCGCGGCCAGCGCCGCGAGGGCCAAGGTGGCGCCGGCGTCGACGGTGGAGCCCCCGCGTCCCGTTGCGCCCGCGCCCGCACCCGCGCCCCAGCGCGAGGAGCCGCGCCCAGCCTCCGCACCGGCGGCCGCGGCCAGCGCCAGCCCCGTGGACCAGTGCAGGGACAAGGTGTTCCTTTCGAAGGAGTTCTGCCTGGCCGAGCAATGCGCCAAGCCCGGCACCCGCAACCACCCGCTGTGCATCCAGCGCCGCGAGGAGATCCGGCTGCGCGAGGAAAGCAAGGTCAGGCAGGGCCCCCAATAAGGGGCGGGGCCCGCGCTCGCCGGCTAGACGATGTCGATGTTGTGGACCTCGAAGCGCCCCTTGCGGCGGTCTTCGAAAAAGCGCAGCAGCGTCTCGCGTACGGTCTTGAACGCGATTTCTTCCCACGGGATGTCCTGCTCGCTGAACAGGCGAGCCTCGATCGTTTCATGGCCGGGATCGAACCGGTCCGACAGCAGCCGGGCGCGGTAGAACAAATGCACCTGGCCCACCCGGGGGACGCTTAGCACCGTGAACAGGCCCTCCATCTCGAATTGCGCGCCGGCTTCCTCGTCCGTCTCGCGGGCGGCGCCTTCGATGGTCGTTTCGGCCAGTTCCATGAACCCGGCGGGCAGCGTCCACTTGCCCCAGCGCGGCTCGATGTTGCGCTTGCAAAGCAGCACCTGCTCGCCCCAGTACGGCACGGTGCCGACCACGTTGAGCGGGTTTTCGTAATGAATGGTGTCGCAGGCCGGGCAGACGGCGCGCTCGCGGGTGTCGCCGTCGTCGGGCACCCGGTAAGAGACGGCCGCGCCGCAGTTCCGGCAATGCTTGATGGGGCTGCGGAAGGTCATTGCCCCAATGTTAAGGCGTAAACAAGGGCCCCGCAGGGCCCTTGTGCTCGAGGGACCGGGACTTGGCCGGAGTGCGGCTAGGCCCTCTTCGCAGGGGCGGCTGGGGCCTTGCCGTGCTTTTCGATCAGCGCGCGGGCTGTCTCGAGCAGCTTCTTGCCGTCGTGGCCGCGCTTGTTCATGTCCTCGACCCATTCGACTTCGACGAGGCGGGCCTTGCGCTTGAACTCCTGGGCGTCGGCCGCGGAGATGGTGTGGATGGTGTTCTTGCGGTCGACGGCCGATTTACGGCCGATGGCGTCGTTGCCCTGCTGCACCTTGCCGAGCCAGCCGGAGGTGTTCAGGCCGGAATGGGCGTCGATCACCTTCTTCAGGTCGGGCGCGAGCGAGTTGTACTTGGCCTTGTTCATCGCCATCACGAAGGTCGTCGTGTACAGCGCGCCGCCTGCGGGGTCGAACTCGCTGTGGAACTTGGTGAGCTCGTGCACCTTGACCGAAGGCACCACCTCCCAGGGGATCACGCAGCCGTCGATCGTGCCCTTGGAGAGCGCGTCGGGAATCTGCGGCAGCGGCATGCCGACCGGCGTGGCCCCGAGGTAGCCGAGCATCTTGGTGATCTGGCGGGTGGGGCCGCGCACTTTCAGGCCCTTCAGGTCGTCCGCCGTCTTGATCAGCTTTTCCTTCGTGTGGAACATGCCGGGCCCGTGGACATGCAGGGCGAGCGTCTGGACGTCCTTGAACTCGTCGGGCGCGACGGTCTGCACGTATTCCCAGTAGGCCCTGGAAGCGGCCTCGGCGTTGTTCATCATGAATGGCAGCTCGAACACCTCGATCCGCGGGAAACGGCCGGCGGTGTTGCCGGGCAGGGTCCAGACGATGTCGACAACGCCGTCCTTGGCCTGGTCGTACAGCTGCACGGGCGTGCCGCCAAGCTGCATGGCCGGGTAGCCCTCGAACTTGATGCGTCCGCCGGATGCTTTCTCGACCTGGTCCATCCAGGCCTTGTGCATGGTCAGCCACACGTTGGACTGCGGCGCCATGAACGTGTGGAACTTGAGGGTGACGGCCTGCTGTGCGATGCCCGACAGGCCGGGGGCTGCGAGCGCCACGGCGGCGCCGGACTTCAAAAGGGTGCGACGTTGGATCATTGGTTGGTCTCCTTGGACGTTGGAAGTAAAACGCACGATGCAGCTTCCCGCCTTGCGGGCTTACCCGTAAATCATTTGATGAAACCGACGAGCCACAAGGGGATGATCGGAAAGAACAGGAACAGCATGGTGCGCAGCACATCGCTCACCAGGAACGGCATCACGCCGCGGTAGGTCTCGCCCATGGGCACGTCGCGGGCCAGGCCGTTCACGATGTAGACGTTCAGCCCCACCGGCGGGGCGATGAGCCCGAAACCCACCGTCATCAGCACCATGATGCCGAACCAGATCGCGGCCGACTCCTTGGGCATGCCGAAATCGAGGCCCATGATGATCGGGAAGAAGATCGGGATCGTCAGCAGCAGCATGGACAGCTCGTCCATCACGGCGCCCAGCAGCACGTAGAACAGCAGGATCGCCACCACCACGATCAGCGGCGATACGCCCCAGCCGCCCACCAGGGCTGCCAGCTGGTTCGGGACCTGCGTGAGCGCCAGCGCGGAGTTCATCAGGTCGGCGCCGAGGAAGATGAGGAAGATCATGGCCGCGCTGATCGCGGTGCCGTAGAAGCACTCCTTCAACTTGGCCAGCGTCATCTCGCCCTTGACCAGCGCGGTGAGGAAGGTCGTCGCCGCACCCACCGCGGCGCCCTCGGTGGGCGTGAAGAAGCCGCCGTAGATGCCGCCGAACACGAGCAGGAAGATCGCCAGGATCGGCAGCACGCCGGCCACCGCGCGCCAGGTCATGGGCGTAGGCGCCTCATCGGCCTCCACGTCGGGCGCATGCCCGGGCACCAGCCGCACGTAGATCGCCACGGCGATCATGTAGCCGCACATGGCGATGATGCCGGGCAGCACGGCGGCGGCGAACAGCTTGCTGATGTTCTGCTCGGTCAGGATCGCGTAGATCACCAGCACGATCGAGGGCGGCAGCTGGATGCCCAGCGTGCCGCCCGCCGCGAGCGTCCCGGTGGCGAGGCGCCCCGAGTAGCCGTGGCGGCGCATTTCCGGCAGCGCGACGCTCGTGATGGTCGCGGCCGTGGCGACGGAGGAGCCGCTGATGGCGCCGAAGGCTGCGCAGGCGAGCAGCGAGGCCATCGCCAGCCCGCCCTTGAAGCGACCCATTACCGCGGCCGCGAACTCGAACAGCGCCCTGCTGATCCCGCCCTTGGTGGCGAAGTGACCCATGAGGATGAACAGCGGGATCACCGACAGGTCGTAGCTGGCGAAGCGCGCGAAGGCCTGCGTGTTGAGGAAGTTGGAAAAGGGCAGCCAGCCGGTCTGCGCGATGTAGCCGATGGCGCCGGCGCTGAACATGCTGACGGCGATCGGCACGCGGATCGCCATCAATACCAGCATGGTGCCGAAGATCAGGGCGGTGAGGGTCAGGGGAGTCATATGGCGGCGTCCTCGCCTTCGCGGGTGCCGCCGAAGCCGAACGCAGCCTGCCACAACGAGATCAAGCCCGCCAGCACGAACGCCGGCACCATCGTCGCGTACACGACCCACTCGGGGAAGCCCATGATCTGGGTCTCCGAGCCGCTGGAGTAGCTGTTGATGCCGCCGAGCGAGGTGCGCCAGGCGAGCAGCGCGAAGATCAGCGCCAGCAGCAGCGCGCCGAAGCGGTCAAGCCGCTCGTTGGTGCGGGCGCTGGCATGCGCGGTAAAAAAGTCGACGATGATGTTGCCGCGGCGCACCTGGGCGAGCGGCATGAACAGCGCGATGGCCGCGCCGGCGGCCACGCCGGTGAGTTCGAAGGCGCCGACGATCGAGACGCCGACCGTGTTGCGGCCGATCAGGCTGCCGCAGGTCATGAGCGTGATGCCGGTCAGCAGCACTCCGGCCAGGATGGCGCAGAACTTGGCCAGGGTCTCCAGGACTCGCAAACGCAGCTCCTCTTCTTGTTGTGGCCGGGCAGGCCCTGCCCACGGGAGGTCGGCGGGGCATGGGGCATTCTGGCACGGCAGAGCCCGCCTGCCATGCCGGTCTGTTATAGCTGTTAAGCGGCCTGGATGCGCACGGAGAGCGTGCCCAGGCCGGCCACACCGCCCTCCAGCGTGTCGCCGGCGACGACGGCCGCGACGCCTTCTGGCGTGCCCGTGAAGATCAGGTCGCCGGGCTGCAACTCCCACGCAGCCGACAGGTGCTCGATGGTTTCACCGATATTCCAGATCAGCTTGGACACGATGCTGCGCTGGCGGTCCTGGCCGTTGACCTGCACGTAGATCCCGGCGTTCACGACATCGCCCGCCTGCGCGGCCGGCGTGATCGGGCCGATCGGCGCGGACTGGTCGAAGGCCTTGCCGATGCACCAGGGCCGGCCCTGTTTCTTCATCTCGCCCTGCAGGTCGCGCCGGGTCATGTCCAGGCCGACCGCGTAGCCGAAGATGTGCTTTTGCGCATCCGCCGCCTTGATGTTCTTGCCGCCCGTGCCGATGGCGACGACCAGCTCGATCTCGTGGTGCAGGTTGCTCGTGAGGCTGGGGTAGGCCATCGTGCCCGTTTCGCCCGTGTTCACGGGAACCACGGCATCGGCCGGCTTCAGGAAAAAAAAGGGCGGCTCGCGGCCGGTGAAGCCCATTTCCTTCGCGTGCTCTTCGTAGTTGCGGCCGACGCAGTAGATGCGGTGCACCGGGAAGCGCTCGGCGCGACCCAGCACCGGGACGGAGGCGACCGGCGCCGGAGGAAAAACGTAGCTCATGACAACCTTTCTTCGTGGTGGATGCCCAGGGCCTGGTGCACCGGGCGGTCGGAAAAACTGAACAGGACGCAGCCCGGCTCCGACGAGAAACGCGCAGTGTGCCATGACGGCACGACGAAGTGGTCGCGCGGCCCGAACTCGAAGCGCCGGGCCTGGTCGCCGCATTCGATGACGGCCTCGCCGCGCCCTTCGACGACGCTGTAGACGGCGCCGTCGGTCTGCCGCCACGGCTTGCCGGCGAACCCGGCGGGGAGCTTCTGCATGAACGTCGCCATGGTGGGCATCGGCGAGCCGCCGGTCAGGGGATTCAGGTAGCGCAACTTGACGCCGTCCCACGCGTCCACCGGCGCGTCCCGCTCCAGCCGTTCCAGCGCTTCGCGGCTGCGCTCGTACGGATAGCTGAAGATCGGCGACGTGGCGCCGAACGGCGCGTCGTGCCGCACGGGCGCCATGTTGTTGCCGTAGCGGGCCAGGCTGGTGCCTTCGGCGCGCGTGACGGCTTGCGACCGGGCCGTGTCGTTCTCGGCGAAGCCGGCGTCGAAGAAGCGGATCATCGGGATGTCGAGGCCGTCCAGCCAGACGACCGGCCCGCTGCCCTCGTGCCCATGGTCGTGCCAGGTCCAGCTCGGCGTGATGATGAAGTCGCCCGGGTGCATCGTCGCGCGCTCGCCGTCCACGGCCGTGTAGGCCCCCGAACCTTCGACGATGAAGCGCAGCGCGCTTTGCGTGTGGCGGTGGCTGGGCGCCACCTCGCCGGGCAGGATCAGCTGCAGGCCCGCGTAGAGCGACTGCGTGATCGCCGACTGGCCGCGCAGGGCGGGGTTCTCGAGGATGAGCACGCGGCGCACTGCCTCCTCGGCGGTGATGGCTTCGCCCGCGCGCATCAGCAAGGGCCGAACCTCCTCGTACTTCCACAGCGCGGGGACGCAAGGCGTCCCCGGGTGCTGCGGCACGAGGGCGTGCAGCACTTCCCACAGCGGCGTGAGGTGGTGGGGGTCCATGTCGCGATAGAGCTGCTCGCGCATCGGGGCGGTGGGGTGGGGTGCGTTCATGGTGTCTCCTTGGCGCTGCTACCAGCTGCGGCCCAGCCAGGCGCCCTGCGATTCGAGCCGCGCCTGCAACTCGGGGATGTCGACGTCGGCGGCGGTGGCGCCGTCCTTCAGCGCCAGGTGCGCCGCCGTGCCCGCCGCCTGGCCCATCACGAAGCAGGCGCCGGTCACGCGCGCGGCCGACTGCGCTTCGTGGGTCATCGAGGCGCAGCGGCCCGCCACCCACAGGTTGTCCAGGCCGATCGGCACGGTCATGCGATAGGGCAGGTGGTTGAAGCCGCGGCTCTCCGGGATCTTGGGCCAGCGGAACTCGACGTCGCCCTTCAGGTGGAGTTCGAGCGGCCAGCCGTTGACGCCCACCGTGTCGTCGAAGCTCGCGCATTCCAGCACGTCCGCTTCGGTCAGCAGGTAGCGGCCCTTGACGCGCCGCGTCTCGCGGACGCCGACTTGCGGCGCGATGTCGACGATGTACGAGTCCTCGAAGCCGGGCACTTCCTTGAGGAAGTTCGCGACACCGGCGATCTGGCGGCGGCCCAGGATCTCCGCGTCGCTCAGCTCCTGCGCGTTGGTGCCGTCCATCGCGTTGCCCTGTTCGTTGGCGAGCTGCGTGAGGTTCACGCGCCATTCGATGCCGCTCTTCTGCGGCCGCACGATGGGCGTCTTGCGGGGAAACTTGTAGCGGCCTGCCGCCTCGGCCTCGAGCATCAGGCGCGGAATGACTTCCCAGGCCCGGCCGGCGCGCCGGGGGTCGACGCCATTGATGCGGAACATGGTCGAGGGGTACAGCATGTTGCCGTGGCCGTCGCCCTTTTCATAGGGCGCACCGGCCCACGCGGCCAGGTCGCCGTCGCCCGAACAGTCGATGAACGCCCGGCCCGCGACGGCGAAACGGCCGGACTTGGTTTCGACCAGCAGCGCCTTCACGCGGCCCGGGGACTCCATCACGACGCCGGCGGCGAGGGCGTGGAACAGCAGCTTCACGCCGGCCGAAACCATGAGGTCGTCGGCGGCGATCTTGTAGGCTGCCGTATCGTAGGCCTGGGCCACGGTCTTGCCGAACAGGTGATGCGGCGTGTTCAGGCCGCCCAGGATGTCGATGCGCGCGAGCAAATCGCCGGCCACCCCGTGCACGACCTGGCGGATGTCGCCGTGCACGTTGGCGTGCAGGCCGCAGAAGTTGGTGACGCCCGCGGCGGTGCCCATGCCGCCGAGGAAGCCGTAGCGCTCGACGAGCAGCGTGGTGCGCCCGGCGCGCGCCGCAGCCACCGCGGCGGTGATGCCCGCGGGCCCGCCGCCGAGGACGACGACTTCGTATTCGCCCAGGATGGGCGTCTGGCGGCTGGGTTCGGTCAGTGTGGGCTGCATCGGCTGTTCAATCGAAAAGGCGGTGCGGGTCGATGCCGTCGTACATCCACTTCAGCCCGGCGAAACCCGCCGACTCCGTGCCGCCCTGGAACATCCGGTTGCGCAGCTCGCGCTGCACGCCTGCCGCATGATAGATGTCGCCATAGAAGCGCGCCGTGAGCTGCACGCGGCCGGTGCGCAGGTAGCGGGCCTGCTGGTATTTCAGGAACGCGTCCTCGACGTGGCCCTGCGTGAAACGCAGCGCTTCGCCGAGGACGACGGCATCCTCGATGGCCTGGCCCGCGCCTTGCGCCAGGTACTGCAGCATGGGGTGGGCGGCGTCGCCCAGCAGCGTCACACGCCGCTCGCTCCAGTTCTCGACCGGTTCACGGTCGCACAGCACCCACATCTTCCAGGTCTCGATCTTGCCGAGCAGTTCCCTGACTTGCGGCACCGCCTGCGCGAATCGCTCGTTGAGTTCCGCGGTGTCGCCGAAGGTGTTCCAGCCCTCGTCGTACTTGTTGCTGTGGAAGACCGCTACCAGGTTGAACAGCTCGCCGCGGCGCAGCGGGTAGTGGACCAGGTGGGTTTTCTCCCCGCCCCACAGCAGCACGTCGTCGCTCCACAGGTGTGCCGGGACGTCTTCGCGCTTGAGGACGGCGCGGTACGCGATATGGCCGGACACGCGGGGCTTGCCGTCGCCGACCACGGCCTCCCGGGTGCGGCTCCACAGCCCGTCGGCGCCGATCAGCGCGTCGCCCTGCAGCGCTTCGCCGCCGGCCAGATGGACGCGTATGCCGGCCGCATCCTGCTCGAACGACTCGACCTTGCTGGAGGTGCGCAGCGTCACGCCGGGCGATGCCCGGCAGGCGTCGAGGAAGACCTGGTGCAGGTCGGCGCGATAGATCACGCCATACGGATAGCCGTAAGCGGCCAGCGCCGTGTCGCCCAGCGGCACCCGCACCACCTTCTCGCCGGTACGCACGTCGTTCATGCCCAGGCCGGCCGGGAAGAACGCCACGCGGTTCACGGCGTCGGTCAGCTCGAGGTACTCGAACATCTTGAAGATGTTGGGGCCGAGCTGGATGCCGGCGCCGATCTCGCCGAAGGCCGCCGACTGCTCCAGCACCGTCACGCGTTGGCCGTTGCGAGCGAGCACGTACGCAGCGGCGAGGCCGCCGATGCCGCCGCCGGCGACGAGCAGGTTCAAGGGCTGGGCCATGGGGGTCGTCGTCCTGGTGCTTTTCGGGTAAATGCTAAGCATACATATTATTAACGGCACCCGCAAGCGGGGTGCCTCGCTACACTCGCGCCATGCCGAAAAGCTTCGATTTCCAGCACGCGCCCGGCCACCTCATCCGGCGCGCGCACCAGGTCGCCGTCGCGATCTTCATGGAAGAGATGGGGGACTTCGACACCACGCCCGTTCAGTTCGCCATCCTCAACGCCCTGATCGACGATCCCGGCGAGGACCAGGTCACGCTGGCGGGCAAGGTGGCGTTCGATGCGGCGACCTTCGGCTCGGTCATCGGGCGGCTCGAGTCCAAGGGCTGGGTGCGCCGTGAGCCCGACGCCGGCGACCGCCGGCGCAAGCTCCTGCGGGTGACGCCCGAGGGCGAGCAGGCGGCGCTGCGGATGAAGCGCGCGGTCGCCAGGGCCCAGACCCGCATCCTCGGCCCGCTCGAGGCGGCCGAGCGGCGGCAACTGGTGCAACTTCTCGGCAAGCTGGTCGCCGGCCACGAAGCAGGCTGACGGCTGGCTGTTGAGGGCGTTGTCCTACAGGGAATTCAGCCAGCGGGCGTTGCCGCGCCACGGCCGGGGCAGTTCAATTCGTAGTGCTTCACCGAGAAAGGAATGCATATGAACAACAGCCAATCCAGGGGCCGGGCGCTTGTGATCGCGATGAGCGCCGCGGCGATCGCCGTCGCCGGATGCGCGGACATGAACCTGGGCAACCTGTCCCAGACACAGAAGGGGACCGCGGTCGGCGCGGGCGTCGGTGCGCTGGCCGGCGCCGCGATCGGCGGCGACACCAAGGGCGCAGTCGTGGGCGGCCTGCTGGGCGCCGCGGGCGGCTACGTGTGGTCCAAGCACATGCAGGACAAGAAGCTGGCGATGGAACGCGCCACCATGGGCTCGGGCGTGCAGGTGAGCCAGACGCCGGACAACCAGCTCAAGCTCAACATCCCGAGCGACGTTTCGTTCGACACCGGCCGCGCCGACATCAAGCCCAACATGCGGCCGATCCTCGACCAGTTCGCCAACGGCCTGTCGAGCCAGC
>Ga0255338_1003266_pt1 | contig 19964 bp, 16 predicted proteins | sample MeOH1_35cm_T4_19_FD_203715 | JGI IMG/M metagenome (GOLD analysis project Ga0255338, IMG submission 203715) | Sandy soil microbial communities from University of British Columbia, Vancouver, Canada - MeOH1_35cm_T4_195 | ecosystem: Engineered > Artificial ecosystem > Sand microcosm > Unclassified ...
CCTCGTCAGAAAGAGAAGTTCTTCAATGCTTCCGGCATGCCCTGCGCCATTGCCTGCTGTTCCTTGGCGGCGTAGGTCGCGGCATCCCAGACTTCGAAATGGCTGCCCATGCCGAGCAGCATGACTTCCTTGTCGAGCTGCGCGGCGCTGCGCAGCTCGGGCGCGATCAGCACGCGGCCCGCGCCGTCCATGTCGACGTCCGCCGCGTTGCCGAGGAAGATGCGCTTCCACCAGTGCGCGTCCATCGGCAAAGCGGCGATGCGGGCCCGGAAGCTTTCCCATTCGGGCCGCGGAAACAGCAGCAGGCAGCCATCCGGGTGCTTTGTCAGCGTTACCCGGCCCTCGGCCTGCTGTTGCAGCGCTTCACGGTGCCGCGCCGGAATCGACATCCGGCCCTTGGCATCCAGTGACAGCGCCGATGCGCCCTGAAACAAGCTCGCTCCCGATCCGTGTCCGCCCGCTCTGCCGTCGGTTGGCACGGTAAACCCAGTAAAGCCGACGTTGGGGGATGATCCCACAGCCAGCCCGCTTTTTCACACAAAAATACACTTCCTCACACTATTTCCCACTTTAGAGGAAGCGATTTGGCGGGTCAAGGCTCGCCGCGGGGCAACAAACCGGGTTTTTTTAATCAGAACAATGACTTAGCGCGCACTCTTCACGCACCGAAAAAGTGAATCCCTAATGAAATGAAGATCTTATGGAGGAAAGCAGAGAAACCACCTGAGAACGACCGGGGAAGGAACTGCCTGCCGCACGAAAATCCGTCTCGCGGGACCGATGGAAGGATACAACGTTTTGTTGTCTACCCCGCCCGCGCGGGGACCCGCGCCGGCCCGGCGGCCGGGCCTCTCGGATCCCTCGGATCCCTCGGATCCCTCGGATCCCTTAGATCCGATAGGCAGCCGTGGTCATGACGCGCGACGCGGCCCGCATCATCGCGCGCACCGGCGCCGGCAGCGGGATGCCGCCGGCCTCGCGGGCGGTGGCGCCGTGGCGCACCTCGTCGTCGCGCATCTGCTCCAGGATCGCGCGCGAGCGCTGGTCCGCGGCGGGGAGCTGTTCGAGATGGCCGTTGAGATGCTGCTCGACCTGGCTCTCGGTCTCGGACACGAAGCCGAGGCTGACGCGGTCGCCGGCGCGGCCGGCGGCCCAGCCGATGGCGAACGCGCCCGCGTACCAGAGCGGGTTGAGCAGGCTGGTGTGCGAACCAAGCTCGCGCAAGCGCTCGGCGCACCAGCCGAGATGGTCTTCTTCCTCGCGCGCGGCCTGGTCCATCTGCGCGCGCACCTGCGGCGTGTGCGCGGTGAGCTTCTGCGCCTGGTAGAGAGCCTGCGCGCAGACCTCGCCGACATGGTTGATGCGCATCAGCCCGGCCACGTGGTGGCGTTCCCGCTCGTCGAGGCGGCCGTCGTCCGGCGCCAGCGCCGCCGCCGGATTGGCCCGCTCGGCCCGCGTCACGCCCGCGATCGCGCGCAGGGCCACATCGAATTCTCGAATCAAGGTATCCATCAATGCTTGCACTCGTGATTGCCCGCGCGCGCGCTCCGCGGCGCGGCCGGCAAGGAAACGGGACCTGCGCGGACCCGCGCGGATCCGGCCTCGGGATTTCCCGCATTGTACCGTGCCCGCCGTGGCGGCCTTGCCGCGGCGGCGCCAGCACTCGCCTTGCCTGCCGCGCTTCCGATACTCCAAAACCCTGAGTTGTGAAAAGCTGACAAGGGCAGCACCCCGGATTGTGAAACGGAGGCGGTTTGTTACAGTGGTTGGCAACTTCTGACGAAGTTGGGTAAGCGGGCGATGGAGACTCAGGAGGTTTCCCCGCTGACCACCAATAATTCTTACATGGAGATCATCGAGCATGAAAAAATCGCTTCTTGCGTTGGCGGCGCTTGGCCTTTTCGCCGGTGCTGCGCAAGCCCAGTCCAGCGTGACGCTGTATGGCGTCGTCGACATGAACGTCGAATACGTCAGCCATCTCGGCCCCACCGGCGACAACGCATACCGCCTGACGTCAGGCGGCCTGTCCGGCTCGCGCTGGGGTCTGCGCGGCGTCGAAGACCTGGGCAGCGGCCTGAAGGGGTTGTTCGTGCTCGAAAACGGTTTTGGCCTCGATGACGGCAAGGCGCAGCAGGGCAGCCGCCTGTTCGGCCGCCAGGCTTACGTGGGCCTGGAAAGCGCCCAGGTCGGCCGCTTCACCTTCGGCCGCCAGTACACCACGCTGTTCGACCTGCTCGCCAACTTCTCGCCCAGCGGCTACGCGACCCAGTACGAGCCGGTGGTGGCCCAGCTCGGCCTGAACTTCCGCTCGGACAACACCGCCAAGTACACCGGCGTGTTCGGCCCGGTGACGGCGATCGCGCACTGGTCGTTCGGCAACGGCGTGTCCGGCGGCGGCGAAGCCCCCGGCCAGTTCCGCCGCGACACCGGCTACGGCGCGGGCGTGTCCTATTTCGCCGGCCCGGTCGGCGCGACCATCGCCTACGACCAGTACAACCCGAGCGTGATGGCCGGCACCACCTTCGCCGGCACCGGCACGGTCAAGAAGGCCGCCGTCGCCGCCAGCTACGCCTGGGGCCCGGCCAAGCTCATGGGCGGCTACCGCTGGGGCCAGAGCAAGGCGCAGAACGGCACGACGGTGCTGCGCGACGACTACTACTGGATCGGCGCCAACTACCAGGTCACCGCGGCGCTGGGCCTGACGCTGCAATATAACTACGACAACGTGAAGAACCAGGGCGGCGTCAATGTCCCGAATCCGTGGGAAATCTCGTTCATCGCCGACTACAACCTGTCCAAGCGCACCGACCTCTACCTGACCACCGCGTTCTCGAAGTACGCGGGGGTGAACCTCGACACCTCGGCCATCGCTTTCGCCAACGGCTACCCGCTGGGCCCGGGCAAGACGACCATGCTCGGCGTGGGCCTCGGCATCCGCCACAAGTTCTGAGCGCGTCCGCGCGACCTGGCAACGGCACCTTCGGGTGCCTTTTTGCCGTTGGCGGGGCCGGCGGCCTAGGGCATCACCTCATCGGCACCTCCGGCGGCGAGCCCTAGAATGCAGCAAACCCGCAGCCGCAACCGTGCGGCGCGGCCAGACCAGCCAGGAGACACCATGCACCGCCACCGCCGCCGCGCGACCCTCATGCTGCTTGCCAGCGCAGCCAGCGCCTGCCTCGGCCTGCTTGCCGGCGCCGCGCCGGCGCTGGCCGCCGATCCCTACCCGAACAAGCCGATCCGCCTGGTGGTGCCGTTCCCGGCCGGCGGCACCACCGACATCCTGGCGCGCGCGGTGGCGGCGGAGCTGTCCAAGCTGCCGGGCTGGAACGTGGTGGTGGACAACCGGCCCGGCGCCGGCGGCAACATCGGCGCCGACATGGTCGCCAAGTCGGCGCCCGACGGCTATACGCTGCTGATGGGCACGGTGGGCACGCACGGCATCAACCAGTCTCTGTACGGCAAGCTGCCGTTCGACCCGATCAAGGATTTCGCGCCGATCACCGAGGTGGCGTCGGTGCCCAACGTGCTGGTGGTCAACCCCGCCTTCGCGCAGCAGAACCGCATCAACAGCGTGCCGGACCTGATCGCCTACGCGCGCGCCAATCCCGGCAAGCTCAACATGGCGTCGAGCGGCAACGGCACCTCGATCCACCTCGCCGGCGAACTGTTCAAGACGCAGACGCATACCTTCATGGTGCATTTTCCGTACAAGGGCAGCGGCCCGGCGCTGACCGACCTCGCCGGCGGCACCATGCAGCTCATGTTCGACAACCTGCCGTCCTCGATGGCGCTGATCAAGGCCGGCAAGCTCAAGGCGCTGGCCGTGACCAGCGCCAGGCCCTCGCCCGCGCTGCCGGGCGTGCCCACGGTAGCCGAGGCCGGCAAGCTGCCGGGCTTCGAGGCCAGCTCCTGGTTCGGGCTGCTGGCGCCGGCCGGCACGCCGCACGAGATCGTCGCGCGCATCCAGCAGGAAGTCACGCGCTCGCTGGCCACGCCGGCCGTGCGCGAGAAACTGCAGGCCCAGGGCGCCGAGCCGGTCGGCAACACGCCGGAACAGTTCGTCGTGTTCATCCGCGCCGAACACACCAAGTGGGCCAAGGTCGTCAAGGACTCGGGCGCCAAGGTGGACTGAGCACCCGCCGATCCCCGCGCCGCCCGGCGCGGGAGGGCATATACTTGAGGCATCAAACAACCTGCCTGCCGCGATGCCCACCACGACTGCCGCCGAGATCCCCGTCAAGGCCGGCGCCGACGAACCGCCGGTCGATCTCGAAACCCGCGCCGACGATGCCAGCCATGACGGCCTGCGCCTGTGGCTGCGCCTGCTGACCTGCACCAACCTGGTGGAAGCCGACATCCGCTCGCGGCTGCGGCAGGAATTCGCCTGCACGCTGCCGCGCTTCGACCTGATGGCGCAACTGGACCGCCACCCCGAGGGCCTCAAGATGGGCGAGCTGTCGCGCCGCATGATGGTCACTGGCGGCAACGTCACCGGCATCACCGACCAGCTCCAGGAAGAAGGCCTGGTATCGCGCGAAGCGCTGCCGAGCGACCGCCGCGCCTACCTGATCCGCCTCACGCCGGCCGGGCGCACGGCGTTCTCGAAGATGGCGCGCGCGCACGAAGACTGGATCGAGCAATTGTTCGGCGGCCTGCCGCAGACCGACCGCCGCGCGCTGTTCCGCCTGCTGGGCCGGCTCAAGAGCGGGCTGGCCAGCGCATGAACGCGGCACCCCGCGCGCGCCCGCTGCGGCTGGCCGCCTGCCTGGCGCCGCTGCTGCTGGCGGCCGCCTGTCAGAGCGGTCCGCCGCAGCCGAAGGTCACGCCGCTCGACTACACCGTCAGGCTCGGCCACATCAGCGAGAAGACCGCGGCCGGCACCGTGGACGCGCCCGGCACCGGCGCCTTCGGCTCCGCCGTGGGCGTGGGCGCGGCCGGCGGCAACGGCTGGGGCGGCGGCGGCATGAGCATGGGTTTCGCCGTGAACCTGAACCAGTTGCTCAACCCGCAGCCGCGGCCGCAGATCGAGCTCTACCAGTACAAGGTGACGGCGCTGGACGGCAGCCCGCTCGCCACCGTCAGCGGCCCGGCGGCGCGGGGACTCGACGCCGGCGCCTGCGTGCGCATGATCTATCCCGACGACGGGACAGCGCCGCGCATCGTGCCGTCGGCCGAATGCTGAACTGACGATGGCGTCGGCGGCGACCCGATGAAAACGGCCTCCCTGGCGGGAGGCCGATGCGTTGCCGACGGGGCCGGCTTTGCCGCTTCTTGGTCGCCCCTCTCCCGCGTGCGGGAGAGGGGCGCAAAACCCCTGGCTATAGAAACGCTGTCGGCAACCTGACATCCGACGAGCGCACGGGCGCCTGCCTATGCCGCCTTGCGGCTGTCGCGCAGTTCGCGGCGCAGGATCTTGCCCACGTTGGTCTTGGGCAGCTCGCCGCGGAATTCGATGTACTTGGGCCGCTTGTAGCCGGTCAGGCGCTCCTTGCAGAAGGCGATCAGCTCGGCCTCGGTCAGCGCCGGGTCGCGCTTGACCACGAACAGCTTGACCACCTCGCCCGAGTGCTCGTCGGGCACGCCCACGGCGGCGACTTCCAGCACGCCCGGGCATTCGGCGACCACGCCCTCGATTTCGTTCGGGTACACGTTGAAGCCGGACACCAGGATCATGTCCTTCTTGCGGTCGACGATCTTGGTGTAGCCGCGCGCGTCCATCACGCCGATGTCGCCGGTCTTGAAGAAGCCGTCCGGCGTCATGACCTTGGCGGTCTCGTCGGGGCGGTTCCAGTAGCCGGCCATCACCTGCGGGCCGCGGATGCAGATCTCGCCGGGCTGGCCGAGCGGCACGTCGCGGCCGTCGTCGTCGCGGATGGCGATCTCGGTCGACGGCAGCGGCAGGCCGATGGTGCCGGAGAAGGCATCGGTGTCGGTCGGGTTGCAGGTGGCCGAAGGCGAGGTCTCCGACAGGCCATAGCCCTCGATGATCGGGCAGCCGGTCTTCTCCAGCCACTTCTTGGCGACCGCCTCCTGCACCGCCATGCCGCCGCCGTTGGCCACGCGCAGGCCGGAGAAATCGACCTTGCCGATGTCCGGGCTGTTGATCAGCGCGTTGTAGAGCGTGTTGACCGCCGGGAACATGTTGAACCTGTACTTCTGCAGTTCCTTGATGAAGCCGGGAATGTCGCGCGGATTGGGGATCAGCACGCTCAGGCCGCCGCCGCGCATGCCCAGCAGGCAGCACACCGTGAGCGCGAAGATGTGATAGAGCGGCAGCGCGGTGATGGTGATCAACTGTTCCATCGGCGCGCCCTTGGCCAGCGCCGGCTGCATCCACGCCTCGGACTGCAGCACGTTGGCGACGATGTTCCGGTGCAGCAGCACGGCGCCCTTCGACACGCCCGTGGTGCCGCCCGTGTATTGCAGGAAGGCGATGTCGTCCGGGCCGGTATTGGCCGGCTTCAGTTCCAGCCGGCTGCCTTCCTGCAGCACGGTGTTGAAGCGCACGCAGTTGGGCAGCTCCCACGCCGGCACCATCTTCTTGACGTTGCGCACCACGAAATTGACGATGGCGCCCTTCAGGCCGCCCAGCAGGTCGCCCATGCTGGCCACCACCACGTGCTTGACCGGCGTGACCGGCAGCACCTGCTGCAGCGTGGTGGCGAAGTTCTCCAGGATGACGATGGCCTCGGCGCCGCTGTCCTTGAGCTGGTGCTCGAGCTCGCGCGGGGTGTAGAGCGGGTTGACGTTGACCACCACGTAGCCGGCGCGCAGCACCGCGGCCAGCACCACCGGGTACTGCAGCACGTTCGGCATCATGATGGCCACGCGCGCGCCGGGCTTGAGGCCGCGCGTCTGCAGCCAGGCCGCGAACTGCCGCGAAAGCCGGTCGAGTTCGCCGTAGGTGATGGCCTTGTCCATGCAGACGAAGGCGCGGCGGTCGGCGTAGGTGCGGAAGGATTCCTCAAGCAGGGCGGCCAGCGAACGGTACTGGCTGCCGTCGATCTCGGCGGGCACGCCCGCCGGGTAGTGCTTAAGCCATAGTCTTTCCATGCACCGTCTCCTGATTTTCTGAATGGTCGTTCGATTTTCGACAGATGCTAAACGCGACACCCTGTTAAGACAACACGTTAGATGAAGTCCTCTGGGCAAACTCCGTGGTTTGACGTGAAGTCTAGCGCACAGTTCAGGCGGCCCGCGGGAATTCCCTAGTCAGGCTTCCACCGGCAGCACCATCTTCATCATGTTGGTCGCCAGTTCCTCGGCCAGCGCGCGCGGCGGCAGGCGGTCCGGCTCGTGCCAGGTGTACATGAAACCGACCACGCTGCCGATCGCGTGCGCGGTCACGCGCGCGTCGCCGTAGCGGAACACGCCGGCGCGCCTGCCTTCCTCGAGCAGCGCGTAGAGATCGCGGTAGAACGCGCGCGCCATGCTGCCCAGCCATGCCACGGTCTCGGGCCGCAGGTACTGGTTGTCGCGGAAGCTCAGCGTGGCCGGCACGTAGCAGTCGATGCAGCGGCGCGCCATTTCCAGCAGGCAGGCATGCAGGCGCTCGCGCACCGGCAGCGCCGGGTCCGCGGTCTCGCGGATGACCGGCAGGCAGGTCTGCGCCGACTCGCGGCACAGGATGTCGAAGATCTCGTACTTGTCGGTGAAGTAATAGTAGACCGCGGGCTTGGTCACGCCCAGCGCCCGGCACAGGTCGTTCATGGTCATGCCGGGATAGCCCTTGGTGTAGAACAACTGCGCGGCGGTATCGAGGATCTGGCGGCGGCGCGCCTCCTGGCGCTCGGCGATGTGCGAACGCGCGCGCGCGGCGTCGGGAGCGACCTCCGGAACCACCTCGGCGGGAACGGTTTTCTGTGCAGTCGGCATGATGCGATTCTCGCATGCAGCGGGGGCGGGACGGGCGGGCAAAGGCACTGCGCTTGACCTGACCCGGCATTGTCCATAGCATCATACCCAATGGTATATGAACGTACCAAAGAGTAGATTCCCCCGGACACGTATGGGAGCGAATCCGCTCTTCCCACGCCCGGACGCAGGGCTTCCACGGCCACGGGAAACCGGAGCGCATGCGGGCGCCGGAGTTGCGCGCCGCCTGCGGGGGCGGCATGATCACCGCGCTGGTCCGCATCGAAGGGCGGGCCTTCGGCCGCATCGCCGGCGACCCACGCCACCCGGGCGACCCCGGCGCGCCGCCGCATCGACACCTGCGGGACACGCGGGACATGCGGGACCAGCCGGAAAACCGACGCAAGGGGGTTAGCAATGCTTGGACAGTGGATGCGCCCGGCCGGCATGGCCGGACGGCTGGCGACGATGGCGGTGGCGGCGGCACTCACGCTGGCCGCCGCGCGGCCGCTGCCGGCCCGCGCGCAGGACGCGCCGCCGGCGGCCGGGCCGATCAGGGTCGCGTTCATCGACCAGCTTTCCGGGCCGCTGGCCAACGTCGGCGAGATCTTCCTGGCCAACCTGAAGTTCGCGCTCGACGACGCCAACGCCCAGGGCGGCGTGCTGGGGCGCAAGTACGAGCTGCTCAGCTATGACAACAAGCTCTCGCCGCAGGCCAGCCTGACCGCGCTGCAGGGCGCCATCGACGCCGGCGTGCGCATCGTGTTCACGGGCGCCTCCGGCTCGCCGGTGGTGAGCGCGCTGGTCGAGGCCGTCAACCGCCACAACGAGCGCAACCCGGGCCAGCGCATCCTGGTCGTCAACTACGCCTCGCTCGACCCGGACCTGACCGGCATGCGCTGCAGCTTCTGGCTGTTCTCCACCGAGGCCAACGCGGCCATGAAGATGCGCGCGCTGGCCGAGTTCGCGCGCGGCGACCGCGGCATGCGCAAGGTCTTCCTGCTGAACCAGGACTACACCCAGGGGCGCGTGTGGGCGGCGCTGGGCCGACAGATGATCGCCAACGCGCGGCCCGACGTGGAGTTCGTCGGCGAGGCGCTGCATCCGCTGGCCCGGGTCAAGGACTTCGCGCCCTACGTCGGCATGATCAAGGCCAGCGGCGCCGATACCGTGGTCACGGGCAACTGGGGCCAGGACCTGAGCCTGCTGGTCAAGGCCGCCGGCGACACCGGCTATGCGCTGAACTACCTGAACAACAGCGGCGGCGGCGCGCCCGGCACGGTGGCGGCCGTGGCGCAGGCCAGGAACGCGCGCCTGACCTGGGTCGCCGAGTACATGCCCAACGGCGACGACGCGGCGCTCAACGCGCTCGCCGCGCGCGTGCGGCAGACGCCGGCCGGCGAGTATTTCGCGCCGCGCGTGCTGATCGCCGTGCAGATGCTCGGCGAGGCCATGCGCCGCGCGCAGTCCGACGAGGCGGCCAGCGTCGCGCTGGCGCTCGAAGGCATGCAGTACCGCTCCGCCGTCGGCGAGGTGCTGATGCGCAAGGGCGACCACCAGCTGCTGATGCCGCAGGTGGTGTCGACCATCGCGCCGGTGGACGGCAAGACGGTCAAGGTCGGCGTGGAAGGCACGCAGTACGGCTTCCGCTTCGACGGCATGACGCCGGCGCGGGACCTGAACCTGCCGTCGCTGTGCCGGATGAAGCGGCCCGCGGGCGCCTGATGCGCCCGATGCGCGCACGTGCCTGACGTGCCGGATCAGGGCCGGGCGGCGGGCGCCGGCGCGCTCGTTATGGTGAAGTGGCCGAAGTGGCCGGCGCCGCCGGCGCATTCTGCGCGGTAGGCATGTCCGGCGCGCCGCTGGCGCGCGCCGCACCCGGCGCGGCCCCGCCCGCCGCGCCGCCGCCACCCTCGCCTGCCTGGATCGGTTCGCCCCTGGTGGCCGGCGGCGCCAGCTCGCGCAGGCGCGCGTCGCGCTCGGCGCGCGGCAGGTCGCCGATGCGCCTGGCGGCCGCATAGAAGGCGGTCCAGTCGCCGCCGTTGCGCGCCAGCAGCGCGGTGAAGGCCGGCACCCATTGCTGGTAGGTCGCCACCGCGGCCAGTTGCGCGTTGGTCAGCGGCTTCTCGAACCAGCGGTCGTAGCCGCTGTAGCCGCCCCACTCCACCTTGAGCCGCGCGTATTGCGCGCGCAGCCCGGCGAAGATCGCGGCCTTGCCGGCGCGCTTGGCGTCGTCCGGCAGCGCCGAGCGGTAGAGCGCGTCGAGGCGGTCGCGCGTCTCGAGCAGCATGGCGCGGAACTGCTGGCGGCGCAGGTCGTACTGGCGGTAGCTGGCGCGTGCCTCGGGCGACGCCGCCAGCGCCAGCCAGCGCTCCACGCCGGCGGTCTCCACCGCGGTGGCGAAGGACTCGTTGAAGGTGGTGTCGTTGCGCACGTACACCACCTGGTGCGCCAGCTCGTGGAAGATCAGCCGGGCCAGCTCGCCCTCGGGCTGGTAGACGAAGGTGTTGAGCAGCGGGTCGTCGAAATAGCCCAGCGTGGAATAGGCCGGGATGCCGGCCACGTAGGGTTCGAGCCCGTCCTTGCGCAGGCCTTCGGCATAGCGGTCGGCGTCGGCCTGGTCGTAGTAGCCGCGGTAGCTGATGCAGCCCACCACCAGGAAGCACCACTTGTGCAGCTCCATCGACAGCTCGGGCGTGGCGAACACGCTCCACACCACGTAGGGCCGGCGCAGGTTGGCGTAGCGCCGGTAGCTGCCGTTGTCGGGCAGCTTGAGCGCCTTCGAGGCGAAGTCGCGGATGGTGCCGGCCAGCGCCAGGCGCTGCGCCAGCCGCGTGTCCTTGGCCTCCCGCGCGGCGGCGATGGCGTCCGGCAGCGGCCGGGATTCGGCCATCAGGCCGAGGTGGCCGCCGATCGACTGGGCGTAGTAGCCGACCGTGTCGCAGCCGGCCAGCATGGCAGCCAGCCCCGGCAAGGCCAGGGCCAGCAGCACGCGGGCCGGCCAGCGGCTCATGACGCGGCCGGCTCCGGCGTGGCCGCGGCCGCGGCCGGCGCGGCTTCCACCTGCACCAGGCAGTCGTAGAACACCGGCGCGCGGCCCAGGTCGGTCAAGCGCTGGCTGGTCAGCTCGTTGGCGTTCTTGCCGTCGGGCGCGAGCTTCTTCCACCAGATCGACAGCCCCACCACCAGCCCGCGCCGGGCGCGGTCGGTCACGCGCGCGCGCGCCAGCAGGCTGCCGCGGTCGTTGAAGGCGCGCACCATGCCGCCGTTGGCGATGCCGCGCGCGGCGGCGTCTTCCGGGTGGATGTCGAGGTGCGGCTCGCCTTCGGTGGCGCGCAGGCTGTCGACGTTGACGAAGGAGCTGTTGAGGAAGTTGCGCGCCGGCGGCGAGATCATCGCCAGCGGGTAGCGCGCGGCGAGCTCCGGCGCGGTGGCCGGCGTCTCGTAGGGCGCCACGTAGCCGGGCAGCGGATCGAAGCCGTCGCGGCGCATGGCCTCGGAGTAGAACTCGCACTTGCCCGAGGCCGTGGCGAAGCCGCCCTCGGCCAGCGGCGCGGCCGGCAGGTTGAGCTTCTGCCAGCCCTTTTCCTTGAGCGACGCCCAGCTGATGCCGGCCGCGCGCGGGTCGGCCGCGACGATGGCCTGGGCGGCGATGTCCTCGTCGCTGTCGGCGAAGCACGGCTCGGTGAAGCCCATGCGCCGCGCCAGCCGGCGGAAGATCTCGGTGTTGGGCAGCGCCTCGCCGAGCGGGGCGATGGCCTGGTTGTTGGCCAGGAAGTAGGTGTGGCCGTAGGCCTTGTGCACGTCGACGTGCTCGAGCTGGGTGGTGGCCGGCAGCAGGATGTCGGCGTAGTCGGCGGTGTCGGTGCGGAAGTGATCCAGCACCACGGTGAACAGGTCTTCGCGGCCAAAGCCGGCGGCGACCTTGCTCGAATCGGGCGCGACCGCCACCGGGTTGCTGTTGTAGACCACCAGCGCCTCGATCTTCGGGCCGCCGGCGCCGTTGCCGGCGTCGAGCAGCGCGTCGCCGATGGTGCTCATGTTGACCGTGCGCGGCAGCGCCGGCAACGTGGGCAGCAGGTCCGGGCGCTGCAGCCGCTGCGTGTCGACCGGGAAGAAACCGGAGGTGGACAGTTGCAGGCCGCCCGCGGCATGGCGCCAGGCGCCCACCAGCGACGGCAGGCAGGCCACCGCGCGCACCGCCTGGCCGCCGCCGTGGGCGCGCTGCATGCCGTAGTTGAGGCGGATCGCCACCGGCTGGCGCTCGCGCACGGCGAGGTTGCCGTACAGCCCGGCCAGCCATTCGATGTCGGCCGCGTCGATGCCGCACAGCGCGGCCGCGCGCGCCGGCGTGAAGGCCTGCGCGCGCTCGCGCAGCGCCTCGAAGCCCAGCGTGTGGCTGGCGATGTACTCGTGGTCGAGCAGGTCGTCGCGCATCAGCACGTGCATGATGGCCAGCGCCAGCGCGCCGTCGGTGCCGGGCATCGGCGCGATGTGGCGGTGGCACTTCTCGGCGGTCAGCGAGCGGTACGGGTCGATCGCCACCAGCGTGGCGCCGCGTCGCTTGGCTTCCTGCACGCGCGTCCAGAAATGCAGGTTGGAGGCGATCGGGTTGCCGCCCCAGATGATGATGAGCCGGGCGTCGGGCACGTGCTCGATGTCCATGCCGAGGCTGGCGCCGTAGGTGTAGCGCAGCGCGGTGGCGCCGGCGCTGGCGCAGATGGTGCGGTCCAGCAGCGAGGCGCCGAGCTTGTGGAAGAAGCGCGCCGCCATGCTTTCGCCCTGCACCAGCCCCATCGTGCCGGCATAGCTGTAGGGCACGATCGCCTGGGCGTCGCGCGCGGCGATGGCGGACAGGCGCGCGGCCACGGTGTCGAGCGCCTCGTCCCAGGAAATCGGCTCGAACCGGCCTTCGCCCTTGGCACCCACGCGCTTCATCGGCGTAAGCAGGCGGTCGCGGTGGTAGGTGCGGTCCGGGTAGCGCGAGACCTTGGTGCACAGCACGCCCTGGGTGCCGGGATGGTCGGGGTCGCCGGCCACCTTGACGGCGCGCCCGTCCTCGACGGTGACGAGCAAGGCGCAGGTGTCGGGACAATCGTGCGGACAGGCGGCACGGACGATGCGGGAAGCCATGAAATCTCCTGGCGAGCGAGTGGGGGCGGCGGCGCTGCCATTGCCGGGGAGCCGGGCGGCCGGGCGGTCACACCGCGCCGCGGGCCTGGCCGTGCCGCTCCAGCCGACCGGCCGCCAGCCGATGCCTGGCACGCGGGCCGGGCCTCGCGGGTTGCCTCGCGGGTTGCCTCGCGGGTTGCCTCGCGGGTTGCCTCGCGGGTTGCCTCGCGTGTTGTACGCCGGCGTCGTCCCGGCGGGCGCCGCTGGGAGAAATTATCAGGCTCCGATTGTATTCGATTATGATAGCCCGGCGCTGCGCCGGGGAACCATGCCACGGCGGGCGGCACGGCAGCGCCGGCGCAGACCGGCAGGCATCCACGGGTAAGAAAAACAGACCGTTTTCGCGGGGGAACCATGCAAGTGCATTCTGGGGTCAGGGGCCGGCGCATCGCCAGCCTGCTGGTGGCATGCGCCATCGGCTCGTTCATTGCCAACGCCGGCGCGCAGGGCAGCGCGCAGCCCGGCGTCAGCGCGGACAGCATCGTGCTGGGCCAGTCGGCGGCGCTCACCGGGCCCACCGCGGTGCTCGGCAAGCAGATGAACGCCGGCGCGCAGCTCTATTTCGATTTCATCAACCAGCAAGGCGGCGTGTACGGCCGCAAGATCGAGCTCAAGGCGCTCGACGACTACTACGAGCCGGAGGCCGCGGCCAAGAACACCCGCGCGCTGATCGACGACGCCCACGTCTTCGCGCTGTTCGGCTACGTCGGCACCGCCACCAGCGAGGCCTCGCTGCCGCTGGCGACGCAGGCGCGGGTGCCGTTCTTCGCGCCGTTCACGGGCGCGCAGTCGCTGCGCCAGCCGTTCAACCGCTACGCCTTCCACGTGCGCGCCGGCTACAACGAGGAAACCGCCGCGATCCTGCGCCAGATCCAGACCACCGGCCTCAAGCGCGTGGCCGTGGTCTACAACGACGACGCCTACGGCAAGGCCGGGCTGGACGGCCTCGAGCGCGCGCTCAAGGCGGCGCCGGACAGCGGCGTGCAGATCGTCGCGCGCGAGGGCGTGGTGCGCAACACCGCGGAAATCGGCGACGCCATGCAGGGCGCGATGAAGGCCACGCCGGACGCGGTGGTCATGATCAGCGCGTACCGGACCGCCGGCGCCTTCGTCAAGGAAGCGCTGCGGCGCGGCTACAACGGCCAGTTCTACAACGTGTCCTTCGTCGGCACGCAGGCGCTGGCCAAGGAAGTGGGTCCCAAGGGCAGCGGCGTGATCATCTCGCAGGTCATGCCGCATCCGGGCAACGCCACGCTGCCGGTGGTGCGCGAATACCTGCGCCTGCTGCAGGCGGCCGGCAAGCACAACGACTTCGACTACGCCAGCATCGAGGGCTTCATCGCCGCCAAGGCCTTCGTCGAGGGCCTGCGCCGCGCCGGCAAGGACCTCACGCGCGACAAGCTGATCGCCGCGCTGGAAACCATGAAGAACTACGACCTGGGCGGCTACATCATCAACTTCGGCCCGGACAGCCACATCGGCTCGAAATTCGTCGAGATGACCATCATCAACTCGCGCGGGCAGGTGATTCGCTAGGACTGCAGACACGACAGACGGCGGCCCGCGCGGCGGGCCGCCGGGTCACGCCATGTCGTTCAGATGGCAGGCCGAGAACCGCTGCGGCGCGATTTCCCTGAGCAGCGGCTGCGCCTCGCGGCAGCGCGGCATCGCGTGCGGGCAGCGCGGATGGAAGTGGCAGCCGGACGGCGGATGCAGCGGCGAGGGAATCTCGCCCTTGATCGCCACGAAGGTCTTCTTGCCGACCTCGAGCTTGGGCGCCTCGGCCAGCAGCGCCTGGGTGTAGGGATGGTTAGGGCTGGCGAACACGTCCTCGGCCGGCGCCGACTCCACCACCCGCCCCAGGTACATGATCACCACGCGGTCGCTGATGTGCTTGACCACGCCGAGGTCATGGCTGATGAACAGGTAGGTCAGGCCGAGGTCCTCGCGCAGGCGCATGAACAGGTTCAGCACCTGGGCCTGGATCGACACGTCGAGCGCGGCGACCGATTCGTCGCACACCAGGAATTCCGGCTTGACCGCCAGCGCCCGCGCGATGCCGATGCGGGCGCGCTGCCCGCCCGAGAACTGGTGCGGGAAGCGGCGCAGCACGGTGGGATCCATGCCCACGCGCACCAGCATGTCTTCCACATAGCGCTTCTGCTCGCCGCGCGGCACCATGCCGTGCACCACCGGCGCCTCGCCGACGATGTCCATCACGCGCAGGCGCGGGTTGAGCGAAGCGTAGGGGTCCTGGAAGATCATCTGGATCGCCAGTTGCTTCTCGCGCTTCTTTTCGGGCGGCAGGCGGTCCAGGTCCACGCCCTTCCAGCGGCGCGCGCCTTCGGTCAGCGAATGCAGCCCGACCGCCATGCGGCCCAGCGTGGACTTGCCGCAGCCGGACTCGCCGACCAGCCCGACCACCTCGCCGGTGCGGATGGACAGGTCGACGCGGTCGACCGCGTGCACGACTTCCTCGCGCGCGCCGGCGCCGAACACGTTGGCGATGCGGGCGGCGGCGTCGAGCGACTTGACGAAGCGCTTGGAGACGCCTTCGAGCTGGAGGATCGGCGCGCCGGGCGTGGGCTCGGCGGCGGCTTCCGGCATGCGCGAGGCGAGGGCGGGATCGATCACGGCTGCGCTCATGCGGCCTCCTGCTGGGACAGAACCGGATGGAAGCAGCGCAGGCGGCGCCCGTCGGCCGCGGTGTCGAGCGGGGGCGGCGTCTTGCACACGTCGGTGGCATAGGCGCAGCGCTCGCGGAAGGCGCAGCCCGCGGGCAGGTTCAGCAGCGACGGCGTCATGCCGGGAATCTGCCGCAGCGGCGCGCCGCGCGGATTGCGCGACGGCGCCGAGCCGATCAGGCCGTGGGTGTAGGGATGCTCGGGCCGCTCCAGCACCTGGCGCACGTCGCCGGCCTCAACGATCTTGCCGGCGTACATCACGCACACCGTGTCGGCCAGCCCGGCGACCACCGACAGGTCGTGCGTGATCCAGATCAGCGCGGTGCCGGATTCGCGGCACAGCTTCTGCATCTCGTAGAGGATCTGGCCCTGGATGGTCACGTCCAGCGCGGTGGTGGGCTCGTCGGCGATGATCAGGTCGGGCTTGTTGAGCAGCGCGATGGCGATCGCCACGCGCTGGCGCATGCCGCCCGAGAACTGGTGCGGATAGGCCCGCAGGCGCTCGTCCGGCGAGGGAATGCCGACGCGCGCCAGCGCGTTGCGCGAGCGCTCGCGCGCCACCGCCTTGTCGACCTTCTCGTGCGCCAGCACCGCCTCGATCATCTGCGTGTCGATGCGCAGGACCGGGTTGAGCGTCATCATCGGGTCCTGGAAGATCATGGCAATGCGGTTGCCGCGCACGTCGCGCTGCTGCGCGGGCGTGAGGCGGCGCAGGTCGCGCGTGACGCCGTCGCGGCTGGTCAGCTCGATGCGGCCGTCCACGACCTTGCCGGGCGGGTCGATCAGGCCCATGATCGAATAGCCGGTCATCGACTTGCCCGAGCCGGACTCGCCCACCAGCCCCATGATCTCGCCGCGGTTGACCGAGAACGAGACGTCGTCGACGGCGCGCGCCACGCCGGCGCGCGTGAAGAACTGGGTCTTGAGGCCTTCCACCACCAGGGTAGGTTTGCTCATGTTCGCTCCTGTCGTGCTGCGTTACTGCGTCTGCAGGCGCGGATTGAGGACGTCGCGCAGCTGGTCGGCGACCAGGTTCATGGCCACGATGGTGACCACCAGCGCGATGCCGGGGAAGAAGCTGATCCAGTACTTGCCCGACAGCATGTACTGCTGGCCGTTGGCGATCAGCGAGCCCAGCGACGGCTCGGTGATGGGCACGCCCAGGCCGAGGAAGGACAGCGTGGCCTCCAGCGTGATGGCCGAGGCCACCTGCAGCGCCGCGATCACGATCAGCGGCGGCAGGCAGTTGGGCAGCAGGTGGCGGAACATGATCCGGCCCGGCGGCAGGCCCAGGCAGGTGGCGGCCTCGATGTATTCCTTGCGGCGCTCGACCAGCGCGGCGCTGCGCGTGGTGCGCGCGTAGTAGGCCCACTGCACCGCCACCAGCGCGATCACGATGTTGCCGATGCCGGGGCGCAGGAAGGCCAGCAGGATCAGCGCCAGCAGGATCGGCGGGAACGACAGCTGCAGGTCGGCCACGCGCATGATGATCGCCTCGACGCGGCCGCCGAGGAAACCGGCGATCAGCCCCAGCGTGGCGCCCAGCAGCAGCGCGATCACGGTGCTGACCACGCCCACGCCGATGCTGATGCGCAGGCCGTACATGACCGCCGAGAGGATGTCGCGGCCCTGCTCGTCCGAGCCGAGCAGGAAGGTCATGCCGGCGGCGGACTGCTCGCCGGGCGGCAGCCGCGCGTCGAGCACGTCGAGCGTGGCCAGGTCGTACGGGTTCTGCGGCGACAGCCACGGCGCGAACAGCGCGATCAGCACGATGATGACCAGCAGCACCAGCCCGGTGACGGCGATCTTGCTGGAGAAGAACTGGCTGGCGAAGCGCCGCAGCGGGGTCTGCTCGGCGCGCGGCGCCGGCGCCGCGGTGGTTTCGGTTGCGGTTGTCATGGCTCAGCCCTTGTTGTCGGCGATGCGCACGCGCGGATCGAGCACGCTGTAGATGATGTCCACGAACAGGTTGATCAGGATGAACAGCGTCACGATCACCATCAGGTAGGCGACGATGACGGGCCGGTCCAGCAGCTGGATCGAGTCGATGATCAGCTTGCCCATGCCGGGCCAGGCGAAGATGGATTCGGTCACGATGGCGAACGCGATGATCGAGCCGAACTGCAGCGCGATCACGGTGACGATCGGGATCATGATGTTCTTGAGCACGTGCACGCCGACGATGCGGGTGTTGGACAGCCCCTTGGCGCGCGCGAACTTGACGTAGTCCTGCAGCATGGCTTCCTGCGTGCCGGCGCGCGTGAGGCGGATCACCATCGCGATGTTGAGCAGCGACAGCGTCACCGCGGGCAGCAGCAGGTGGCGCAGCCCGTCCACGGTGAGGAAGCTGACCGGCACGCCGAGCAGCGGCACGGTCTCGCCGCGGCCGTTGGACGGCAGCCAGCCGAGCTGCACCGCGAACACCATGATCAGCATCAGCCCGACCCAGAAGGTGGGCAGCGAGAAGCCGAGGATCGACACGCCCATGATGGTCTTGCCCGCCACGCCGTTCGGGCGCAGGCCGGCCCACAGGCCGAGCGGGATACCGAGCAGCACCGCCAGCAGGATGGCGCAGATGGCCAGCTCCATCGTGGCCGGCATGCGCTCGAAGATCAGCTTGAGCGCCGGCGTGCCGTGCGCGAACGAGATGCCCAGGTCGCCGTGCAGCGCGTTGCGCAGGAAGATCCAGTATTGTTCCCAGAGCGGCTTGTCGAGCCCGAGCGCGGCGATGGTGCGCTTGATGTCTTCCTGGTCGGCCTGCGGATTGATCAGGATGTCGACCGGGTTGCCGATGGCGAAGACGCCGAGAAAAACGAGCAGCGACATGACGAAGAGCACGACCACGCTCTGCATCAGGCGCCGGATGATGAAGACCAGCATGTTCGGAAGCTTTCCTTCGCCAGTGGCCGCCGCGGCGCCGGTCGGGCGCCGCGCGGCTGCACCGGCAGTCGGCTTGTGGCTAGGCCCGGCTACCGTCCGGGGGTGATTCTGCGGCAGGCGCCCGCCCAGACCGCGGGCGCCTGCCGGCAAAAGCCGACATTGTCATGCAGCAAGGGCGCGCCCTCGTGGCCGCGCCCCGCCGTCACGTCACTGCGGCCGGAAATTGTGCGCGTAGGTCCGTTCGTCGGTACGCGGCACGTAGGTGATGCCCTTCTGCGTGGCCCAGGTCGTCACCTGTTGATGGATCGGGATGATACCGCCATCGTTGATGGCGATCGCGGTGGCTTCCTGCAGCAGCTTGGAGCGCTCGCCGTCGTCCACGGTGGACAGGGCCTTTTCCAGCACCACGTCCATCTTCGGATTGCAGTATTCGCCCCAGTTCACGGTGCCGAAGCCCTTCTTGGCATCCTCGCACGCCAGCAGCGCGCGCAGCGGCGAGCTCACCTCGCCGGTCTGCGCGCCCCAGCCCAGCAGGCCGAACGAGAACTCGTGCTTGATGCCCTTGGCCGAGTAGGTCGCCATCGGCATGCCTTCGACCTTGGTGGCGATGCCGATGCGGGTCAGGTTCTGCGCGATGGTCTGGGCGATCTTCTCGTCGTTGACGTAGCGGTTGTTGGGCGTGTGCAGCGTGATGCCGAAGCCGTTCGGGTAGCCAGCCTCGGCCAGCAGCTTCCTGGCGCCGTCGGGGTCGTACTTGACCGTCTTCAGGTTGGGGTTGTAGCCGAACAGCGTGGGCGGCACCAGGTTGTTGGTCGGCTCGGACAGGCCCTCCATCAGGCGGTCCTTGATGCCCTGGCGGTTGATGGCCATGCTGATGGCGGTGCGCACGCGCGTGTCCTTGAGCGGATTCTTGTCCATCGGCGCGCCGTCCTTGGTGGTGACGAACGGCGACTTGTCGTGCTTGTCATCCGTGTACAGGTAGATCACGCGGTGCGAGATCTTGGAGAAGAAGTTCAGCTTGGGGTCCTTGCGCACCTGCGGCAGGTCCGGCGTGGGCACGTTCTCGATGGCCTGCACGTCGCCCGACAGCAGCGCCGCCATGCGCGTGGCGGGGTTCGGGATGAAGCGCAGCGTGACCTTGTCCCAGGCCGGTTTCGGGCCCCAGTAGTCGGGGTTCCTGACCAGCTCGACCCGGTCGTCGCGCGCGTAGCTGACGAACCTGAACGGGCCGGTGCCGACCATGCCCTTGCCTTGCGCGAAGTCGTCCGAGGTCAGGCCCTGGGTGGCCTTCTTCTGCACGACGAAGATCGACGTCAGGTCGTTCAGCATCAGCGGATACGGCGCGTTGGTGGTGAGTTGGATGGTGTACTTGTC
>Ga0255338_1003267_pt1 | contig 19963 bp, 20 predicted proteins | sample MeOH1_35cm_T4_19_FD_203715 | JGI IMG/M metagenome (GOLD analysis project Ga0255338, IMG submission 203715) | Sandy soil microbial communities from University of British Columbia, Vancouver, Canada - MeOH1_35cm_T4_195 | ecosystem: Engineered > Artificial ecosystem > Sand microcosm > Unclassified ...
CAAGCCATCAACTCGGCCCAATTCAAGGGCAAAGTTGTGCTGATGAACTTCTTCTCCTATGGCTGAGGCGCCTGTCATGAGGAGTATCCTCATCTCCAGGTCCTGCAGAAGAAGTACGGCCCGAAGGGCTTTACCGTAGTCTCGGTCAGCTTCGACGAAGACCCGAAGGAAGCGGGAGCCTTTGCTAAGGAAGTCAAAGCCACGTTCCCCGTGGTCCATGACACCAAGACGGCGATCTTCGAGAAGTTCCAGGTGGAGCCGATCCCCTCGAACGTGATCATCGACCGCAACGGCAAAGTGGTCGCGGCCATCGAAGGCGCGGACCTCGAGGCGATCGAAGCAGCGATCACGAAGTCGCTGAAGTAATCGGGTAGTCGCCACCGGCATTCATCCGGTGGCGACTACCGCCGCGGGATTATAGGCGGACCGATTTCGCGACGCGAAATCCGACGTCCTTTCACGTTACGCCCGCACCTTCCAGCGCCCGGTTGTAGGTGCGGGCGTCCCGCTCCCAGTATCCTGCCGCGCCGCCCCGGATGATCCGCGTCTTCGAGTTGCCGTGGTAGGCGTCGGATACCCACTCCCAGGCGTTGCCCGCCATATTGATGGCGCCATAAGGGCTGGCGCCTGCGGCAAAGGCGTCCACCGGCTTCAACCGCGAGACTCCGGAACAGACTTCCCCAGGTTTGTAGCGGGTAATGGGCTGGAATTCGCCGCCGGCAATCCCACGCACGTTGGCGCGAAGCAACTCGAACCGGTCACCCCACGGGTAGCGGCGGCCATCCGTGCCCCGCGCCGCTTTTTCCCATTCCACGTCTGTGGGGAGGCGCCCGCCGGCAAAGCGGCAATACGCGGCAGCGTCTTCCAGCGTAATCGCGGTAACCGGATACGCCTCCTTGCCGGGCGCGATCTTGAATTCCGGACGAAAGCGTTTCCACTCCGCCTGGCTCACCTCCCGCGCCCCCATGTAGAAAGACGGTACGAACACCCGGCGCCGGGGGCGCACGTCTTCGTCCGCGTCGGCGTCGTCCGTGCCGATCCAGCACTCCCCGCCAGGCACGTACACGTAGTCTGCCGGCGTCCGTCTTTGCTCGCGCAGCTGTCGTGCAGCCGAGGGAGGATGCGGATGCGTCTGGATAACGTATGCCGCGCCGCCCACCGCCAGCCAGAAGGCGGCGATGCTCGCTCTAGAGGAGTTGTTCACAAACACAGATACGGCCCGCGGGTGCTGGATGGCACCCGCGGGCCGTATCTTGCGACTAACCGGCGCCGCTAAGTCGATCAGGCCTTAGCAGCCGACTTCACGGAGCCGATCCGCATCGCGTAGAACGAGCGCCACACGAACACGAACGTGACCCCCAGCAAGACCACCGCGGCGATGAGCCGGGTCTCTGCCGGCAGCTTTTCCGCCAACTCCACGGCCAGTAGCCCGAAGAGCGTGGTGAACTTGATGACCGGGTTCATGGCCACCGAAGAGGTGTCCTTGAAGGGATCACCCACCGTATCACCCACCACCGTGGCAGCGTGCAGCTCGGAGCCCTTGTCCTTCAACTCCACTTCCACGATCTTCTTCGCGTTGTCCCAAGCACCGCCGGCGTTCGCCATAAATAGTGCCTGGTAGAGGCCGAACAACGCGATGGAGATGAGGTAGCCGATGAAGAGGAACGACTCGAAGCACGCGAACGCCAGCGTGGCGCAGAAGACGGCGATGAAGATGTTGAGCATCCCCTTCTGTGCGTAGAGGGTGCAGATCTCCACTACCCGCTTGCTGTCCGCAATCGAGGCCTTCTCGGTGCTCTCCAGGTTGATGTTCGCCTTGATGAACTCCACCGCCCGGTAGGCGCCCGTGGTGACGGCCTGGGTGGTGGCGCCGGTGAACCAGTAGATCACTGCGCCGCCCGCGATCAGTCCCAACAGGAACGGCGGGTGCAGGATGGAAAGCATCCGCACCCGAGCCGGCTCGAAGCTCCCGGTGAGCAGCACCACGATGGAGAAGATGAGCGTCATGGCGCCCACCACCGCGGTGCCGATGAGCACCGGTTTCGCCGTGGCTTTGAAGGTATTGCCCGCGCCGTCGTTCTCTTCCAGGTGGGTTTTGGCTGCCTCGAAATGCGGATCGAAGCCGTAATCTCGCTTCAACTCCTGCTCGATGTTCGGCAGTTGCTCAATGGTCGAGAGCTCGTACACCGACTGCGCATTGTCCGTAACCGGGCCATACGAGTCCACTGCAATGGTGACTGGTCCCATCCCGAGGAAGCCGAATGCGACCAGGCCGAACGCGAAGATCGGGGACGCGTCCACCGCCACGGTGGCCAGATCCCCGGGTGCGGTGCCCGGAGGCGCCAGCGTCATCAACGCGCCCAGGCCCTGCGTGCTTACGAGCCACGCGATGGTCATCAGGCCGATGATGGTCATCCCCAGCCAGAAGCAGCTGAAGTTGCCCGCCGTCATCCCGGAGAGGATGTTCAGCGACGCGCCGCCTTCCCGCGACGAGGTCACCACTTCCTTGACGTGGGTCGACTCCGTGGAAGTGAAGATCTTCACCAACTCCGGAATGATCGCTCCGGCGAGCGTGCCGCAAGAGATGATCAGCGAGAGCTTCCACCAGAGCGACGGATCGCCACCCAGGCTCGGAATAAGGAAGTAAGAAACCCCGAAGGTAAGGATCACGGACACGATGGAGGTAAGCCACACCAGATTCGTGAGCGGCGCCTCGAAGTTGAAGTGGTCCGCATTCTCGTACTTCGCCTTCGCCATCGCCTCGTTCACGAAGTAGGAGAAGGCGCTTGCCATCACCATCACGATGCGCATCACGAAGATCCACACCAGAAGCTGGATCTTGGCGGTGTCCGTAGCGGCGGGTGTAGCGGCGGTAACGGCCAGCAGGATGAACGAAATCAACGCCACGCCGGTGACGCCGTACGTCTCGAACCCGTCGGCGCTCGGCCCTACCGAGTCGCCCGCGTTGTCGCCGGTGCAGTCCGCGATGACTCCGGGGTTCCGGGCGTCGTCTTCTTTGATCCCGAAAACGATCTTCATCAAGTCGGCGCCGATGTCGGCGATCTTGGTGAAAATACCGCCCGCGATGCGCAGCGCGGCGGCCCCGAGTGATTCCCCGATGGCGAAACCGATGAAGCACGCCCCTGCGAAGTTGCCCGGGATGAACAGCAGGATCCCGAGCATGATCAGGAGCTCGATGGAGATCAGCAGCATCCCGATGCTCATCCCCGCCTTCAGCGGGATGGCGTAACAGGGGAACGGCTTGCCGCGCAATGCGGCGAAAGCAGTGCGGGAGTTCGCAAACGTGTTCACCCGGATTCCGAACCAGGCAACGGCCGAACTGCCGGCGATGCCGATTACGGAGAAAAGGATGATGATTCCCACTGCGCCGGCCTTCCCCTGGGCGAAGTAGCCCTGGAGGAACCCGAAGTAGAGGACGATCACCACGGCGATGAGCACCCAGAGCTGCCCGATGAACTTCATCTGGGTCGCCAGGTAGGTCTTACACGTCTCGTAGATGAGCTCGCTGACCTCACCCATGGAGGGATGCACCGGCATGTTTTTGAGCTGATTGACGATTGCCAGCCCAAATGCCACACCGAGCGCGGCTACGATCAACCCGACCATCAGCAGGTTCGAGCCGGGTTGGCCGAAAAAGGCCGCCGTGCTCGCGTCGTTCAAAGCCGGAACAACCAGGCTCGCTTCGCCGCCCGAGTGCGCCGAGCTTCCGCCTTCCTGTGCCCAGGAGGCCGACCCGGCGAGCAGCAGCATCAGCATCGACCACAAACCCACCTGCCCCCCGCGGGATGCGAAGGAGCACTTACCAGCCGGAACGCAGAGCGCGTTAGGCCGGAGCGAGGGAATCTGGAGTAGATTAGCTAGTACTGCAGAGAGACAGTGGACGGCTCTGGTTGGTAGTGAGCGCCAGCCGAATAAGTGACGGCTGATGTGTGGGCTCTCCACCGCTTGTGGATCCATATGGGATCTTCTCCTTGTTAAGGTCGTTCCGCGGTAATTAATGCCGTTATGCAGTTGTCTGGAAGCCCGCAGCCACGTTCAGCGCTGCGGGGCGCGAAGCTCCGTGAGCGGAGTCAGGCGGGATGGTTCCATCCCTGGCGGTCACGTGGGCGATAGGCTGCCCAACCTCCTCTTCCCACCTGGGCGACTACCCTAATCGCTCTGATACACTCAACCGAACGAATGCCCGGCGACCCCATTATGCGGATTGGACAATTCACCGAGAGCTTCCGGCCCGTCATCAACGGCGTCGCCGTTGCCGTAGACCTACTCTCGGAGGAGTTGTCCCGCCGGCATGCCGTCGAGATCTTCGCTCCGCGGTTCCCCGGCTACCAGGACCCTCATGGTGAGAATCCGGGCGCGATTCCGGTTTGCCGCTTTGCATCCTATTTCTGGCCACGCAACCGGGATTATCCTCTAGCATTTCCGCTCTCTCCCGCGAATTTCCGGAAATTTCGCTCATCCGGCTTCGACGTGGTCCACACTCACTCCCCGTTTGCCCTGGGGCAAGCCGGAAAGCGCTGGGCGCGGCAACTGGGGATTCCGGTAGTTACCACCTACCACACGCTGTACGTAGCGTACTCCCATTACGCCCACGTAGTGCCCGAGCCGCTGATGCGCGCCCTCCTCCGGCGCCTTTCCCGGGATTACTGCAATGCCTGCGACGCCGTGGCGGTGCCCACAGCGCCCATCCGGGACGTACTGCTGGAATATGGCGTGCGCACGCCCATCACCGTGATTCCCACCGGGCTTCGCCTGGGACCTAAGCCACAGCGGGACCCCGAATATCCGCGCAAGGCGCTGGGTATCCCGGCGGACGCACTGGTGGTGCTATACGGTGGTCGGCTGGCGCGGGAGAAGAACCTGGAGTTGCTGTTCGAGGGCTTCGGACGCATGGCCCGGGATGTGCCGAACGCCTGGCTGCTGATCGCCGGCAGCGGCCCCAGCGAGCGAGACGCGCTCCGGATGGCGGAGAAGACGGGCGCAGCCGATCGGATCGCCTTTGCCGGGTTTGTGCCGCCGGAACGCATGACCGCGGTCTTCGCCGCGGCCGATCTGTTCGCGTTCGCCTCCCTTACGGACACACAGGGACTGGTGCTCACCGAAGCTAAGGCCGCCGGGGTTCCCGCAGTGTCGGTCAACGCCTACGGCCCCAGTGCTGTAGTGACCGATGGTGTGGACGGCCTGCTCACGCCCAACGATCCGGCCGCGTTTGCCGCCGCCCTCCGCCGCCTCCTGATGGACAACGACCTCCGCGCACGGATGAGCGCCGCCGCCGAACAAGAGGCGAAGAAGTTCTCGATCGAGGCCACCACGCTGGCTTACGAGCAACTCTACGCCGAGGGGCAAGAAGCGCTGGCTCGCCGTCGCTGACTCAAGGTTGTCCCGCCCCCCGTAAACGGATCCGTACTCGCTCGGCCGTCAGATCCCACAGCGGGATCGCACAGCGGAGGCACGTACCTTCACGGTGTGGTACTGCCGGGATCCCTCCCTGGGTCGGGATGACATTCACGGGAGGAGAGCGTCTCAGCGGATGGCACAACCCGCACCCGTAAGCGTCACTCCGACGGTAGGAGGAATCTCGGCACCCGTAAAAGGGTTCGTACTTGCTCGGCCGCCAGATACAGTGACGGGTTCGTACTGTGCGGCACAGGCCCCGCCTGCGAGGGTGCGTCACTCCTCAAGGCACGGTAAACCCTACGGCACCAGGATAATCTTCCCGTGCGCGCCGCCTTCCATCACGGCTTCGTGCGCGCGGGCGGCTTCAGCAAGCGACAGTTCCTGACCCACCACCGGGCGCAGGGTGCCGTTCGCAAGGCCCGCCACCAGTGCCGAGTGGATGCTGGCCAGCTCCTTCTCGCTGCCGTTGAACAAGACCATTCCCAGAATCGAGGCGTCGCGAGCCATCGCGTCGCGTGGGTTGATCTCAACGGTACCCCGGTTGCCGATGACCACCACGCGGCCGCCTTTCGCCAGTACGGTCAGGTCCTTCGCCAGGTTCACGTTGGCGAGCATCTCCAGAATTACGTCCACGCCTTTGCCGTGGGTGAGGGTCATCAGTTGTTCCAGATAATCGGGCGCGTGGTGGTCCAGGGCATGGTCGGCGCCCTCGGCGAGTATTAACTGGCGTCCCCGCTCGGACCCCGCGGTGCCGATCACGGTCAACCCATGCGCCCGGGCGATCTGTACCGCAGCCGTGCCCACGCCTCCGCTGGCGCCGTGCACCAGCAATGTTTCCGCTGGAAGCGCGTGCGCCTTCCAGAACAGAGCCCGGTAAGCCGTGGCAAACGGCACGCTCACGCCGGCGCCCTGCGCGAACGACACCCGCTCCGCGAGCGGGTGGAGCTGGCTCTCCCAACACAGCGCCAGCTCTGCGTAGGTGCCGGTGATCGAACCGGAGAGATACACGCGGTCACCCGGCGCGAAGCGGGTAATGGCGTCGCCAACCGCTTCTACTACGCCGGCACCGTCGGAGCCGGGGGTGTAGGGGAGGGGAGGCTTGTTGGCGTAGACGCCGGACCTGATGTACGTGTCTACCGGGTTGACTCCCGCTGCGTGCACCCGCACCAGCACCTGTCCCGCTTCCGGATGCGGCGCCGCCACTTCCTCTACCTGCATCACCGAAGGACTGCCAAACTCATGCACGCGTACGGCCTTCATCAGAACTGCTCCCCTCTCCGTGTTGACTGACCGCAACACCCTTACGCCGATCCAGGCGGCCGTTCCTGCGTTGGACGACTGCCGCAGCAGCAGCTCCGCACGATTGATCTGCAATCGGGAGTACGGAGCAGCCAAGATTCACGTATATCGAATGGGACCGCACTTCATCCTGTAGCGCGATACCATTTCCGGGGCTCCGGCGGCGTTTCCTCGCGCGGCCGAGCCGCCCTGATGCGTACCAATCGAGATACTTTCAAGTTCGCCCGGGCCGGAGGAACGGCTGGCGGGCGCAGAGGACAAACCCACCGATGATGCGATCTCTGCGACTCCCCGTGATCGGGGCGGCGGTGATGCTGGCGGCAGCCGCCTGGGCCGGCCCGACCAAGGTCGATGCCAAGAAGTTCAAGACCACCTCCAGCGGCCTGAAGTATGCCATCATCACCGAAGGCAAGGGCGCGGTAGCCAAGAAGGGTCAGACCGTTTCCGTGCATTACACCGGCTGGCTGGAGAAGGACGGTAAGAAGTTCGACAGCTCCGTGGACCGTGGCGAGCCATTCGAGTTCCCGCTCGGCGCCGGCCGCGTGATCAAGGGCTGGGATGAGGGCGTGGAAGGCATGAAGACCGGCGAGAAGCGCCAGCTCGTGATCCCCGCCAAGCTTGGCTACGGCGACTCCGGCGCGGGCGGCGTGATTCCACCGGGCGCCACGCTGGTGTTCGACGTCGAGTTGCTGAAGACTAAATAGTTCCGACTCTTAGTGGCCGTGTGAGAACTGGCTTCAACGGGCGAAAGCGAGCGAGGCAACGTCAGGCTAGGAGGCCGGAGGGGCTCGACAGGGAGATATCGGGTCCCTTTGGCCGACGACGCATGGCGTTCCCGCAGCCGCTTGGAGCCCCGAATGCAGTTCTCACACCGGCTCTTAGACGTAGCTGATCGAGCATGGGCTCTCAGGTTGATCCGGCCGCGCGCTGGAGAGCCTGGGAGCCCCTCGTTTTGTGGGGGATTGCGGAATGAAATGGCTTCCAATCGTAGCGCTCACGCTCCTGATGGCGATCACTGCCGGGTGCGGCGGCTCAAACCCGGAGACCGGCGGGCCGACGAAGGTCGAGGAATCTAGCTACAAGACTACGCCGACCGGGTTGAAGTACGCGGTGATCAAACCAGGCACCGGGCAGGAAGCCAAAGACGGCGACCATGTGAAGGTCGACTACACCGGCTGGCTGAAGGACGGCGGCAAGAAGTTCGACAGCTCCGTGGATAGCGGTAGGCCGTTCGACTTTTCGCTCGGCGGCGGCCAGGTGATCCCGGGCTGGGATGAAGGCGTGAAGGGTATGAAGGTGGGCGAGAAGCGGCAGCTTGTCATCCCCGCCAAGCTTGGCTACGGCGACGCCGGGGCCGGCTCCGACATCCCGCCGGGCGCCACGCTGGTCTTCGACGTGGAGCTGCTGGGCATCGGCGGCTAACGCTCCGGGAAGGAAACGCCTGCGCACCGCAGAACGTGGCGTCATGGTGCGTCACCTCCTCAACTCAGGAGCACGTCCTCATTACCGGAGTGGGGAGGGCAAGGCTCCCGCCGGGGAGGTACGGGGCACGCGGCTCGGCGGGAGCCTTGCCCTCCCGGCATCAATGAGCGCTCCGCCCAGCGATGGCGGTTAACTGAGACACTGTCTCTGGCTTCGCCCGGAAGATCGGTTCGCCACGCTTCTCCTGGTGAGTGAGATCGTATTCTAGATGTTCAGTAAGCTCCGCGACCCTCGCGGAAGGTTCACGCTGCTCGCCGCGGCCATCGCGCTGCTGGCGCTCGCCATGTTTACCCTGCCGTTCCAGGGCACAGCCCTGGCGTTCGTCCCGCTCGTGCTGCTGATCGCCTCGCTGGTGTGTGGAGTAGTCTGGTGGCAGGGGCGCAATGCGGATCAGTACGACCTCCGCCGCCTGTTCGACGAGCCGCCGCCCGGTAAGGATGAGCCGTATGAGGACCACATCCCGGAAGGGGAGGACAGCGCGCCGTATTGCGGCTGGTGTGACGAGTGCTACCCGCCCGGCACGCACCGGTGCCTGCGGTGCAAGCGAGAGCTGGGATAGTTAACCTCAGCGTCACCCGCCGACGATAGAGATAGGGGAGGCGTGCCGGTACGGGAGGGGCGCCGGCACGAACCGGACGCGGATCGAGGTGCGGATTGGCTTTTAGCGACGCGAGACAACGGGAGAAACCGCGGAAAAGGCGGGTGGATTGGGGGACCGTCGGCTTTGTCGCCACGCTGCTCACCCCAGGGCTACTGGTCTACTGTCTGCTCGTGCTGTGGCCGATGGTTCAGTCGTTTTACGTGGCGCTGCACCGGTGGCGCGGCGTCTCCGGCAACATGACGTTCATCGGGCTGGAGAATTTCGCCCACCTCCCGCAAGACGACAAGTTCCTGCCGGCACTCTCGCACAACTTTGCGTTCTTCCTGATGATCGCCGCCAGCGTGCTCACCCTCTCGCTGTTCTTCGCGAACGTGCTCTCCCGGCCGAAGACCGGCCCGAACCGCCTGTTCGCCGGCGACTTCTTCCGCGCGCTATTCCTGTTTCCCAACGTGGTCTCGGTGGTGGCCGTCTCCATCCTGTGGATGTTCATCTACAACCCGAACTGGGGACTGCTGAACAAGATGCTGCGCCGGGTGGGGCTGAAGGAGTGGGCACTTACCTGGTTAGCCGATCCACACACGTCGCTGCCGGCAGTGGCGGTGACCTACGTATGGTATGTGCTCGGGTTTTACATCCTGCTGTTCCGCGCCGGCATCCAGAACATCCCGGCAGAGGTGAACGAGGCCGCGGTCATCGACGGGGCAAGCGACTTCCAGCTCTTCCGGTTCGTAACCTTACCGCTGCTGAATGACATCACCCGGCTGGCCGTGATCTACCTGATCATCAACTCGATGAACATCTTCGCGCTGGTCTGGATCATGGCGCCGCCGGACAGCACCGGGAATGCCACGCAGGTAATGCTCACCTACCTCTATCAGGAAGGCTTTGTGAACTCAAACTTCGGCGCTTCCTCGGCAATCGGCGCCACAAACTTCCTGATCGTGATGACTGTGACGCTGCTCCTCCAGCGCGTCTGGAAGGCACGAGAGGCATGAGTAACATCTCAGCCCACTCTGGATCCGGCCAGAACAGCGACTCCGCCGGCCGCTTGCTACGGAGCATCTTTACCTACGTCGCGCTGGTGTTCTATTCACTCGGCATCCTGTTTCCGCTGGCATGGCTCTCGTATACGGCTCTGAAATCCACGCAGGAGATCTTTAATAAAGATCCGTGGGTCCTCCCCGCGGCCCCGCATTGGGAGAACTTTCGGAACGCCTGGTTCGGAATGTCCGGCGAGCCCGGCCTAGGCCCGTACTTCGGGAACAGCGTTCAGATCACCGTAATCACCGTGTTCCTGATCCTGGCGCTCGGCTCCATGGCTACCTACGCGCTCACCCGCTTCCGGTTCCGCGGCGCCGACACCCTGCTGAACCTGTTCATCAGCGGGATGGTTTTCCCGATCTTCCTGGCCGTGGTCCCGCTGTTCCTGCTGCTGAACCAGACCCGTATTCCGGGGATCGCGCCGCGGGGCTTCGTGAATGACTACCGGGGATTGATCGCGGTCTATGTGGCGTACTCCCTGCCGTTCACGGTCTTCGTACTATCCGGCTTCTTCCGCAGCCTGCCGCGAGAGTTGGAAGAAGCCTCCGCCCTAGACGGCGCCTCTCCGTGGCAGACGTTCCTCCGCGTAATGCTACCACTGGCAAAACCCGGCCTCATCGTGGCTGGCGTGTTCAACGTGATCGGCATCTGGAACGAGTACCCGCTGGCACTGGTGCTGCTTACGGATCGCAGCCGCTACACGCTGCCGCTGGGCCTGGCGCAGATCACCCAGCGGCAGCAGTACAGCGCGGACTGGGGCGCGTTGTTCGCTGCCCTGTTCGTGGTGATGGTGCCTACGATGCTCGTCTACCTCTTCTTCCAACGGCAGATCAGCGAAGGTCTCACCGCCGGCGCGGTCAAAGGATAGGCGATGAGCCAAAGCGGTACAACGACCCTCGTTCAGGACGACACCTGGCACGAACGCCTGCGCACGTTTGGTACTCAGTTGGGCCTGGAGCCGGGCCATCACGAGTTGGTGGCCCGCGCGTTGACGCACCGCAGCCTTGGTGAAGAATCTCCCTCAGGGGACAATGAGCGCCTGGAATTCCTCGGCGATACGATCCTGGCGCTGATCGTCTGTGAGCACCTGTTCCACACCTATCCCGAGCATGCTGAAGGACAGCTCACCAAGCTCAAGCAGCGGTACGTGAGCGAACCCTCCCTGGCCGAAGCGGCGGCCTCGCTCCAGCTCGGATCGCTCCTCGCCATCGCGCCGGGCGACGACGTGGCGGGCGGTCGGGAGCGGCCCAGCACCCTCAGCGATGCCTTCGAAGCGGTACTCGCGGCCGTCTACCTGGCGCTCGGCTTGGAAGCAGCCCGGAAGTTCGTGCGGGTCAACCTGATCGACCGTGTCGACCCGCACGTGGTCTGGGACTACAAGTCCCGCCTCCAGGAGCTGTACCAGGACAAGCACTCCGCCACTCCCTTCTACCGCTCCGCGCCCTCCGAAGGACCCGCCCACGCGCCGATTTTCCACAGCCAGGTCCTGGTCAACAGCCCGGAAACCACGGGCGCCACCGACCGGTTACTCGGAGAGGGCAGTGGGCGGAGCAAGAAACTGGCCGAGCAAGAAGCCGCACGGGATGCACTGGAGCGCCTGGAAAAGGCCCGTTGACACCCGCCCGGCGGCCTGACCTCAGCCCGAATACCAGAATGAGAATCGAGTGGTTGCCCTTCACACCTGGCTCCTGAACCCTGAACCCTGAACCCTGAACCCGGAGATTCTCCGGCTCCGAACCGGCCGAATTGACGAGAACTCTCCCTGCTGATACAGTACTTCAATAAGCAGCAAGCGACCCTTACCGCTGCTTGAAGGGGGTGACTCTCTTTGCAAAACCTGGCTCAGTTGCGAGCGCGCGTGCGCCCGTTCAGCCTGGTTACGCTGATCGCCTACCTGGGCGTTCTGCTACTGGTCACGTTCGGACACCGCTGTGTGTCCGCCGACACAGGTCGTGCGCAGGGGGAGTGCCAGAAGGCCGTCACGAGCCCGGTGGTTTCGGCCGCCGTTGCCGTCGCCGCGGCAGACCATTCCTGCCCGGCGTGCGCCTTCTTACAGCAGTCCACCGCGATCGTTTCGCCACGAGTCTCCCATGACTTGCCGGCGCTGCGCTTCGCGCGGGCTCCACTGCCTCCCGCCGTCCACCTCCGGCGTACCTGCTCCAATCCCCACGCCTCGCGTGGCCCTCCCGCCGCCTGATCCTACCCCGCTCATCCCCCGACGACCACACCACCGGCGACGCCGCGGAATTTCCGCGCGCCCGGCTGTTAAGTGTCGTACCTCCGCAGCCATGCCGGACGCGTTCGCGCGTCATCGTTGCGGTCTGCTGCCGAGCGCATTCTGAGTAGGACATCAGGAGCAATCCACCGTGAATCGGATACGTTACGTTACGTTTCTGGCCGGCATCCTGGCTGCCGGTTTGCCCGCCTTCGCGCATGCGGAGGAGGCACCGGGGGCCCCGGCAGGCACGCCGGGTGTACCCGCCGTTCCCGCGACCACAACCGAAAAGCCGGAATCGATCAAGTCGCCTGCCGGATCGGCAGAAGCCGCGGCACCGGCGCAGGATCCTCGAGATCGCCAGATCGAGGAACTTAGACAGGCGATTATCTCGCTTCAGAAAGCGGTGCTGGCAGGCCAGGCGCAGCCCGGCAAGGACGCCCGCGATCTGCAGATCGAGGAACTGAAGAAGGTAATCGAGCAGCTACAGTCGCGGGTCGAAGAGTTGGAAAAGCGCCCCGCGACCCCGCCGCCAGCGGACACTACCCCCCCGCCAGCGCCTGGACCGGCAGGCGCTGGCGGAGCAACGTTCATCCCCAATATCAGTGCGGTTGGCAACATCGTGTTCGGAGCGGGGGACGCGCGCCGGGTGGGCAACCGGGGGCGCTTCAACTTCGACGAGTTCGAGATTGCGTTTCAGGACGCGGTGGCGCCCAAGCTGCGCTACGACGTATTCCTTTCCGCCGAGAAGGGCGAGGAATGGAAACTGGGGATGGAGGAGGGCTTCCTAACGGCCACGGCGCTCTATCCTGGCCTGAATGCCAGGGTGGGGCGGATCCGCGTGCCGTTCGGCAAGTTCAATCCGCTGCACACGCATGTCTGGCCATTTATCACCCAGCCTTCCGCGGAGACCGCGCTTCTGGGACCCGACGGACTGATCTCCGACGGAGCCCTGCTGGAATACACGTTGCCCACCAAGGGCTTCTTCGTACGCGGAGAGCTCGGAGGTTGGCAGACCAGCAGCGAGGCTGAAGACGGCCTGGGGTTCGCCGCCGGTGAGCTCGGAGCCTACAGCGGCCGGCTCTGGCTGGGTAAGGAAATGGGACGGGACCACGAGCTCGAGCTGGGCTTCAGCCGGTACCAGGGGCGCGGAACGGTGGCAGACATCGGTCGGCGGCGGGTGGCATTGAACGGCGTGGACCTCACCTACCGCGCTTACCCCGGTCCCGGACGAACCTTCAAGGCGTCGGCGGAGCTGATCGACCACCAGACTGACGTGCCCGGCGGCGACGCGCATCGCCTCGGCGGGTTCGTGTACGTGGTTTACCGGATGAACCAGTTCTGGGAAACCGGCGCGCGCGCAGACTACACGAAGTTTGCCTATCCGGTAGACGGCTACGATTGGGGCGGCAGCCTGTTCCTCACCAAGTACCTCACCGAGCAGACCTCCCTGAGACTGGAATACCAGTACGCGAACAGTCCTCTACTGGGCTCCGGAAACGGGATCTACTTCCAGATCCTATTCGGCTCCGGCCCGCACACCCACAACCTGCAGTAACCGGGGAAGGACACCATGAAAACTTTGAAGATTATCGCCTGCGCCGTGCTGGCGCTGTTAGCGGCGGGTGCGGCTCCGGCCTCCGCCAAGGTAAATGTCGTTGCCGCCAACCAGGACCTGGCATGGGTCGCAACCGCCGTGGGCGGGGATCGCGTAAGCGTGGACTACATCGCGAAGAGTGGTCAGGACCCGCACCACGTGGACCCGCGGCCCAGCCAGGTAGTCCGCCTCGCGAACGCGGACATGGTCATCCGGATCGGGATGGACCTGGACATCTGGTTCGATTCCCTGATCCGCGCCGCCGCCAACGGCAAGATCGTTGCGGGCTCGCGCGGTTATGTCGATGCCTCGCAGGGGATCTCCCCGCTGGAGCTGCCCACCGGGAAGCTGGACCCCAGCAAGGGGGACATCCACATCTACGGCAACCCACACTACCTGTTCGCGCCCTCGAACGTCCGCATCGTCGCGAAGAACATCGCGGAGGGACTGAAGCGCGTAGACCGCGGAGGCGCCGCGACCTACGACGCCAACCTCAACGCGCTGGTGGCGCGGCTCACACAGTCGACCCAGGGGTGGAAGGCCAAGCTGGCGAGCGACCGCGGCAAGAACGTGGTGACCTACCACAAGTCCCTGGTGTACTTCCTGAACGAGTTCGGGCTCAAGGAGTTTGGGAACGTGGAGCCGAAGCCGGGCCTGGAGCCCAGCCCGGGTCACGTGGCGAGCCTGGCGAATGACATGAAGCAGGCGGGAGTTAAGGTCATCATTGCCGAGGACTTCCGGCAGCGGCGCTTCTCCGACCTGCTCGCCCGCTCATCCGGCGCCCAGCTCGTCATCATCCCCGGCGGCATCGGCGCGGAGAAGGGGACGGACGATTACTTCTCCTTCATGAACGCGATCGTGGATCGCGTCGCGGCGGCTCTCTAGCGCAGCGCAGGCGCCGGAGGTCCGGGAGGGAGGCTCTTTCCCGGACCTCCGGCGTGCCTGTGTCGGGATTATTAATGCTCTATGAGTGCCTTAATCGAATTCCAGAACGCGCAATTGGGTTACGGCTGGCGGAGTATCATCCTCCACGACGTGAACCTCACGATCAACCGGGGCGACTTCCTCGGCATCGTAGGCCCCAACGGCTCGGGCAAGACTACGCTGCTCAAAACGCTGCTGGCTCTCCTCAAGCCGGTCTCGGGAACCGTGCGCTTCGGCGACGGCCCGCCGCTCCGCTACGGCTACGTTCCCCAGCGTGACACCGTGGATACCCTCTTTCCCATCCCCGTGGAAGAGATCGTGCTGATGGGCCGCTACAAGCGAGTGGGGCTGATCAAACGCCCGGCGAAAGCGGACCGGGAAATCGCTCTGCGCAGCATGGAGCAGGTGGGTATCGGCCACCTCGCCCGCGCGAGTTATCGCGATCTCTCCGGCGGGCAGAAGCAGCGCGCGCTCATCGCCCGCGCCCTCGCCACCGAGCCGGACGTGCTGGTGTTGGACGAGCCAACGAACGGCATGGACCTGGTCAGCGAGCATGCCCTCATCGAGTTGGCGAGCACTCTGCACGAGAAGAACCGGCTCACCGTCATCCTAGTGTCGCACCTGCTCGCGAACGTGGCCAACTGCGCCCAGCGCATCGCGATCATCGCGAACGGCGCCCTAGACGTCGGTCCCCGCGAGGAGCTGCTCACCACGGAGCACCTCTCCCGCCTGTACGCGATGGAAGTCAAGGTGATGGACATCGACGGCCGTTGCGCGATCATCACGGGGAGCAAGCATCCATGAACCAGGCATTTTCGCTGCTCCACCAGGGGTTCGTGCAGGATGCCCTTAAAGCCGCCCTGCTGGTCGCCGTGCTGTCCTCGTTTCTGGGCGTGTTCGTCGTCCTGAAGCGCATCGTATTCGTGGGGGCCGCGCTCGCGGAAGTCTCCGCCCTGGGAGCGGCGCTCGCGTTCTTCCCACCCGTGGCGGGCTTCCTCCTGCCGCTCGCCGCACGCTTCGGCGCAACGACGCCCGAAGCCTATGAACATTCCGTACCGATTGTGATGGCGTTCCTGTTCATGCTGCTGGCAGTGGCTTTTTTCTCGCAGCAGGGGCTGGGGCGACACCTCCCGCGGGAGGCGATCATCGGCGGCGCGTTCGCCGGCGCGTCCGGGTTGACGGCGCTGGTGCTCAGCACCAACGCGTCCGGCAGCGAGCATGCCGCCGACGCGCTCAACGGGAACATCCTCGGCGTGTTACCGCTGGATATCACCCTACTGGCGATTGCCGGAGCGGTGGTGGCGGTGGTCCAGATCCTGTTCTTCAAGGAGTTCGTGCTGGTCTCTTTCGACCCCGAGGTGGCGCGGACGCTGGGCTACCGCTCGTCGCGTTGGGAGCTGCTCTGGTATCTGACCCTCGGCGTGATGATCGCGATCTCGATCCACGTGGCGGGCACCGTCCTCGTCTTCGCCTACCTGGTGCTGCCGCCGGTCACCGCGCTGATGATCTCCCGGCGGATGTCCATGGTGCTCCTCCTCTCGGTGCTCTTCGGCGCCATTGCCACGTTCGCCGGGGTGTTGATCTCGGTCTCGCCGGCAAACCTGCCGATGAGCCCCACGATCGTAGCCTGCTCCGTCGCGATACTGTTACTGGCGTGGGCGGCCAAGAGCGTGGCGGGCCTGCGTAAGGCGTAATAGTGGGGCAGCCAGGCAACGAAAGTAGACTACCGGAAGGCGCAATGGCGCGCGCGATCCAGGTCCCGCTGCTCGCGTGGTTTCGACGCGAGCAGCGGGACCTCCCCTGGCGCCACAACCTGGACCCCTATGCCATCTGGGTTTCGGAGATTATGCTCCAACAGACCCAGGTGGCTACGGTCATCCCATATTTCGAGCGCTGGATGGAGCGGTTTCCCACGATCCGCGCCCTCGCCGAAGCGGACGAGCACGACGTCCTCCACGCCTGGCAGGGACTTGGCTACTATTCCCGGGCCCGTAACCTCCGGCAGGGCGCGCAGCAGGTGCTGGCGGAGCATGGGGGACGCGTGCCGGACTCCGTGGCTGCGCTGCTCGCGCTGCCGGGAGTGGGGCGGTACACCGCAGGCGCAATTGCCAGCATCGCGTACAATGTCTCTGCGCCCATCGTGGACGGCAACGTCATCCGCGTGCTGTCCCGGCTCTTCGCCCTGCGCGGCGATCCGGCGAAGGCGCCGCTCAAGAACCGGATCTGGGAGCTTGCAGAAGCCTTGATCCCCAACGGGGACGCCCGCGACTTCAACCCGGCGGTGATGGAGTTGGGTGCGAGAATTTGCACCCCGGTCAACCCGAAGTGCGCGATCTGCCCCGTGGCGAAGGCGTGCGAGTCCCGGCGCCTAAACATTCAGGACGAGTTGCCGGAGACCGCGGCCCGGCCGAAGATCACCCCCGTCAACATGGTCGCCGCACTTGTGTGGCGGGGCGACCGCGTACTGCTCGTCCAGCGCCGCCCGGACGAAAGCCGCTGGGCCGGGATGTGGCAGTTTCCCAACGTGGAAGTTGCCGCCGGGGAGTCGAAGCAAGACGCAGTGCGGCGTGCGGCGTCCGAGGCGGTCGGCCTTTCGATAACTCCCGGCGAACGCACCCTCATCGTCCGGCACGGAGTGACCCGGTTTCGGATCACCCTGGAAGTGTTTCAGTGCACGACCGCCGCAGGAGAGCCACAAGCACGGGGCTGCCAGGCGTGGCGCTGGGCGGATGCGGGAAACGTGGAAGCACTCGCCCTGCCCAAAGCACATCGAACCATCGCCCGGCAGATCTTCGGGGGGGAGGAGGACCCGGATGGACAACTTGCCCTCGGTCTCGGTGATTGAGGTCGCCATCGCGCTCGTGTGGCGCCAGGGCTGCCTGTTGATCACGCGGCGGCCGAATGAGACGCACCTTGGCGGCCTATGGGAATTCCCCGGCGGTAAATGCCAACCCGGCGAGGCGCCCGAGGCGTGCGCTGAGCGAGAGGTACTGGAAGAGGTGGGCGTCGCCTGCCGTGCCACCGGACGGCGCACCGCCATCCAGTTCACCTATCCGGAGCGCACCGTACGCCTGCACCCGATCGACTGCGACTACCAGGGCGGAGGACCACGCCCGATCCAGGTTACCGAATGGGCCTGGGCACGACCAGAAGACCTGGCAGACTACGAGTTTCCACCGGCCAACGCGGGGTTGATCCGGGAATTAAGCGCTGGGCCTGCCCCACGTTGAAACGCGGGACAATGACACGGTCGTCCTCCCGGACTGCAAACCCTTCATCGACACCAACCTGTAGTCCCGGAGCGACGACCGCACATTAGCACCGCGTTTCAGGGTTGGGCGTCTTCCGCCCAGCAGCGAGCGCGATGCGTGGGGCTGAACTCCGTCCAGCCAGGCATCTCGGCGCAGCGATCGTGGGCGAGGGGACAGCGGGGTTGAAACGGGCAGCCGGTGGGCATCGAGAGCAGGTCCGGCGGCTGGCCGGCCACGGTGGGGAGCCGGGGGTTCCGCTCCGTCTCGAGGCGCGGCACACTGGCGAGGAGCGCGCGGGTATACGGATGGCGGGGTGTATCGAACAACTCGTAGACGGTGCCGGTCTCCACGATCCGCCCGCCATACATCACCTGCACCCGGTCCGCGGTCTCAGCGACCACACCTAGATCATGGGTGATCAGCAGGATCGAAGTCTGCTTCTCCCGCCGCAGCTCCAGCATGAGGTCCAGCACCTGCTGCTGCACCGTCACGTCCAGCGCCGTGGTCGGCTCATCCGCAATTACGACCTCCGGATCGCACGCGAAGGCCATCGCGATCATCACGCGCTGCCGCTGCCCGCCACTTAGCTGGTGCGGATAGGCGTGCGCTCGCGCCTCGGCGTCGGGGATCCGCACGCGGTCCAACATCTCGACCGCCCGCTCCCGCGCCACCTTCATCGGGACGCGCTGGTGCAGCGCCACCGCCTCCGCCACCTGATAGCCCACGGTCATCACCGGGTTGAGGGAGGAGAGCGGGTCCTGGAAGACCATCGCGATCTCGCCGCCCCGCACTCGCTGCATCTCCCGCTCGGGAATCTGAAGGAGGTCGCGGCCCCGAAACCGCACCTCGCCGGAGACGCGGGCCGGCGGCTGCGGCAGCAGCCGCATCATCGCGAGTGCGGTGACGGATTTCCCGCTGCCGGACTCACCGACGACTCCTAGTACCTCACCGGACGCCAGGTCGAACGAGACCTGGTCCACGGCACGTGCGGGGCGCCCCTGGAGGGAGAAATCAACTCGAAGGTCGCGTACGGAAAGTAGGGGGTCGGGCATCTCGGAGTTGGGTGTTCAGGTGTTCAGCGATCACAGGACTACGTCCCACGCCCAATGATGAAAACCGGGGTGCGGTGTTAGAGCTCGCACCAAGAGGGAGGGTGTTCAGGTGCTGGGTGTTCAGGCGTTGGGTGTTCAGGTGTTGCCCGACCCGCAGGATCTTACTCCTACACTTAATCTTACTCTTACTCACCTGGCAATCAGGCATTCAGGCCATGGAACGCGGAAGCTTCTATTTTCACTGCAGAGGTTCAGGCATTCAGGCAATCAGGGTTGGACTCATCCTGTCTATCCAACTAGCGCCCAGCCCCCAGCCGGGCCACGATCATCTGGAGGGTCTGCGCCATCTGGAAAGACTGGTCTTCAAGATCCAGTAATGCATAACAGGCCTGGGCCAGCCCCAGGAACAGGATAAAGCCGACGACGCCGCTGACGAGAGTGAACACGCCACTCACGAAACTGAGTGGCGCGATCAATCCCTTGATCATGTCGAGCGGGTTACCCATGCCTCCCAGAGGCGAGTTACCCGCCCCGGCGCCTCCGAACGGCGACGAGGGAAGCGCGTTCAGCTCATCGCCTTCCAATCCTGAAGCAGCGCCCGTAGCGCCAGGGCTGGGGGGTACCGGAATGGAGAGCGGGCTGGTGGCCGGCGCCGACTTGACGGCGGCCATCGCGGCGGCGCCGGCCAGGAACGATCCACCCGCAAAGAGGAGCGAGAAGATCAGCGTCAACCAGGCGGTGAATACGCAGCTCGACGCAACGAAGCGCAGCGCCCCGCGTTTCTTCCGGCGCGGCGCGGCAAGCAGCGGCGGTGGAGGCACCGGCGCGCCTCCGTATCCCGCTCCTCCATAACCGCCACTCCCAGGCGGAGGACCACCTGGCGCCGGGCCGCCGCCGTAAGGTGGACCCGACGGTGGGGGAGTGCGAGGCGGCTGACCCTGCGGCGGTCGATAAGGAGGACCTGGTGGCCGGCCGGAAGGTGGTTGTTGCATGAGTTGATGATTTCAAAGACCAACAGCGCAGTGTGGTATGTGCTGAACCGATCTGCCTCTAAATGCCTGAACACCCAACACCTGAACACCC
>Ga0255338_1003268_pt1 | contig 19958 bp, 16 predicted proteins | sample MeOH1_35cm_T4_19_FD_203715 | JGI IMG/M metagenome (GOLD analysis project Ga0255338, IMG submission 203715) | Sandy soil microbial communities from University of British Columbia, Vancouver, Canada - MeOH1_35cm_T4_195 | ecosystem: Engineered > Artificial ecosystem > Sand microcosm > Unclassified ...
GCAGGTGAAAAGCTTCGAGTTGTTCGGCGGCAAAGGTTTTATCCCAGTAAAAATCCAGGCCAATCTCGCCCACGCCTACAAAAGGTCTTTTTGCCAGCCATTCTTCCACAATGGCGAGCTCTTCCCTGTAATTGGCTTTTACATAACAGGGGTGTAATCCCATCATAGCTATACAAACACCGGGATATCGTGCTTCCAGGTCCAGCATACCCGGAATGGCTTCGCTATCAATGGCAGGCAGGTAAAACCGCGACACCCCTATCTCCAGGGCCCGCCGGATCATGGCATCCCGGTCGGTATCAAATTCTTCGGAATAGAGGTGGCAATGGGTGTCTATCAGGTTCATAGAGCAAAAATCCTCCTAAAAACGATATAAACCCAATCAGCCGGCCAGCCATTGGTTTTTTGGGGGATAAAATACTAAAATCCAATGGGTTGTCGTTTAGATAGCTGGTGACTATCCTACTTTGATAGCGCATCAGCCAACCAATACTAAACACTGTTTTTATAGGGTACGGATTTAAAAAAAAGTGCCGGTGTTTCCACACCGGCACAGTTCTTTATAGTCAGTTGGGGTTAGCCTGCTGTGGAAATCGTCTTAAACAAATATCCTTCCTTACTGAAATGTTCCAACACCCGCGTTAGTGCATACTGCATCCTGTTCCAGGCTTTGGCACTATCGTGAAAAACAATAATGGAGCCTGGCTTGCTATGATACACCACATATCCCAGGCAGGCTTCGCCGGTGAGCTGTTCATCAAAATCAGCACTGAGTACATCCCACATTATGGTTTGTAGTTTGGGGTGCTGGGTTTGCAGTTTTCGCTGCTGGCTGCGCCTGATACGTCCATATGGTGGACGGAACAGATCTGAATGGATCAGCGTAGCGGCCTGTTGCACTTCATTCACGTACAGTTCATCACTCACTTTCCATCCGTTTACATGGTGCTGGGTATGGTTGCCAACCGCATGTCCTTCGGCAAGGATCCGTTGATATATATCTGGATGAGCTGCCACATTTTTACCAATACAAAAGAAAGTGGCTTTGGCGCCAAACCGCTGCAGCTGGTCCAACACATAGGGCGTAGCCGTTTCGTGCGGACCATCATCAAATGTGAGATACAGTATTTTCTCCCCTCCCGGGATCCGCCAGGTTAAACCAGGATACAACCGGCGTAACCACCAGGGTGTTTTGATGAGATACATGGCGCAAAGATAAGGGAGGAGATGTTCGTCTGTTCATTTCCTATCTTTGCCTCATGAGTAAGAAAGTACGCGTACGTTTTGCCCCCTCACCTACCGGGGGACTGCATTTGGGTGGAGTGAGAACGGTATTGTTCAACTACCTGTTTGCCAAACAGCGGGGAGGTGTTTTTGTATTGCGCATTGAAGATACCGACCAGGGACGTTTTGTACCCGGTGCGGAAGAATATATCCTGAACACCTTACGCTGGTGCGGACTGGAGCCCGACGAAAGTCCGGTGCATGGCGGTCCCTATGCCCCTTATCGGCAGAGCGAACGCAAACCCAGTTATCGCCAGTATGCCGAGCAACTGGTAAAAGAGGGGTATGCCTATTATGCTTTTGATACACCGGCCGAACTGGAAGAGATGCGAGTGCGTTTTAAAACGGCTGAAAATCCTTCTCCTCAATACAACCAGCAGATCCGTGAGCAGATGCGTAACTCCTTAACCCTGGATGCCGCTGAGACCCAGCGTTTTCTGGCAGAAGGGACACCCTATGTGATCCGTATTAAAATGCCTGCAGATGAAACCATCCGTTTTACAGATATGATCCGCGGGGAGGTTTCCTTCCATACTTCACAGGTAGATGACAAGGTTTTATTGAAAGCCGATGGCATGCCCACTTATCACCTGGCGGTGGTGGTGGATGACTATGCCATGAGGATCACCCATGCTTTCCGTGGCGAAGAATGGTTGCCTTCTGCGCCCGTTCACTTACTGGTATGGAAATATTTGGGATGGGAATCCGACATGCCGGAATGGGCACATTTACCCCTCATTTTAAAACCCGATGGCAATGGCAAGCTGAGCAAACGCGATGGCGACCGACTGGGGTTCCCGGTATTTGCCATGGACTGGACCGATCCCAAAACCGGGGAAACCACTATCGGATTCAAAGAAAGAGGTTTCTTACCCGAAGCTTTTGTAAACCTGCTGGCCATGCTGGGCTGGAACGATGGTACAGATAATGAGATCTTCTCTTTACCGGAACTGGTAGAGAAGTTTTCGATAGCGCGTGTACACAAGGGAGGTGCCAAGTTTGATTATGAAAAAGCCAAGTGGTATAACCATGAATGGATACGCAAGTCTGGAGTTGGGAGTCTGGAGTTGGGAGTGAGGGCGGAATTTGAGAAGAAGGGAATTTTTATTGCCGATGAAGATGCATTACTACCGAAAGTAATAGAACTGGTGAAAGACCGATGTACACTTTTGCCTGATTTTGTGCAGCAGGGTGCTTTCTTTTTCCAGGCACCGGCTACTGTTGAAATAGACGCCATAAAACCCAAATGGGACGATAAGAAAAACCTGTTCTTTACCGAACTGATCAGGGCCTATGAATTAAGCAGCACCTGGGAAGCACATGGACTGGAAAACGAGTTCAAGGAACTGGCTGCTGCCAATCAACTGAAACCGGGCGAGCTGATGTTACCTTTCCGCATCATGCTGGTAGGCGGCAAATTCGGGCCGGGTGTATTTGATATTGCTGCGCTGATAGGTATGTATGAAACGGTTAACCGCATCAAACATACCCTGGGTCTCCTGCAATAATCGTTATACTGTTTTACTGCGCCTCCGCGCCTTTGCGGGCAAATATTACTGCAAAGTGGCTGAGGCGTCTTTTTTTTCTATCTTGTTGCAAATCTTTCCTGATGAAGGCCTTCTCCAGACCGGTATACATCATTGGCATTTTTGCGTTGATCAAATTACTGATCCCCTTTGTACTCATCCATCCTGGTTTTGAATTGCACAGAGACGAATTGCTCTACCTCGCCGATGCAGACCATATGGCATGGGGCTATATTGAAATGCCTCCCTTACTGGCAGCACTGGGCTGGTTAAGTAAACTGGCCGGTGGTTCTGTTTACACGGTTTATTTCTGGAGTGGTTTATCTGGCGCCTTAACGGTGATAGTAGTGGGTAAAATAGTGCTGGCTTTAAAAGGAAACAGTACGGCTGTATTTTTTGCCTGCCTCGGTTTTTTATGTGCGGGTTTTCTGCGGATGCATATCCTTTTCCAGCCCAATTTTCTGGATGTGTTTTTCTGGACGCTGGGTAGTTACTATATCATCTGCCAGATCAACTCCCCGCACAAAAAATATTTCTACTATCTCGGGATCTGTTTTGGATTGGGAATACTGGGCAAATATTCTACCGCCTTTTATATACTCGCATTTACCGCGGCCATATTTCTTACCCAACAGCGCAAATGGCTGCTGAACCCACATTTTTACCTGGCAATGCTCCTGGGATTGCTGGTTTGTTTGCCTAACCTGTATTGGCAATATATCCATCATTTCCCCGTACTGCACCACATGAACCTGCTTACCGAACAGCAATTGCAGTACAACAGCCGTGTAGATTTTATGGTGGATCAGTTACTCATGCTCTTACCCGGTTTTTTTATCTGGATAGGTGGATTGTGGTATATCCTGATGAAGAAAGAGGGGAGAAAATATATGGTGATCGCTTTTATCTATATCGGCATCATCGGTCTGTTGTTATACTTTAATGGAAAAGGATATTATGCAGCGGCCATTTACCCAACCCTGGTCGCTTTCGGCGGTATCTGGCTCTCTGAATGGCTGCGCGGAAAATATGCTGCCTGGATCGGTGGTGCTATGGCAACCGTTATGGTCGCTTTTACCCTACTGATCCTGCCCATCCTGATTCCCTACCAGTCGCCGGAGAAACTGGCAGCAACTTATCAGAGAATGGGCATCGGGGAAAGTCCTATGTTACGTTGGGAAGATCACCAGCAACACCCGCTGCCGCAGGATTTTGCCGACATGATCGGCTGGAAAGAAATGGCCGATAAAACAGCGAAGATTTACCATAGCCTACCCGATTCTGTAAAGCAGCAAACCATGATCTATGGCGACAGTTATTCGCATGCAGCCTGTCTGAGTTTTTACCGAAAGCCCCTGCACCTGCCGGAGATCTATAGCGATGGTGCCAGTTTTCTGTTCTGGTTACCCGATCAGTTCAACTACCGGTATTTTTTATTCGTAACCGATGATTTACCGGATGCCGATGATTCGTTTTTCAACCATTGGGGCAAAAGGGAGATCCTGGATTCTGTCAACAATCAATTATCCAGGCAGTATAGAAACAAGATCATCCTCTACAGCGCCCCCGACGATTCCGTCAAAGTAATTGCCGAACGCAATATCAAAGCAGGCAGGAAACAATTTAACCTTCCATAAAAAAAGGAAAAGGAGTGATGAAAAGCAGCAATATTCAGAACCCTTTCCAACCCCAAACCCCAAACTCCAAACTCCAAACCCCAAACTCCAAACTCTCATCCCTGTTTCTCCATCATCTCCATCACCGGCAACCAGTGTGATGCATAGAGATCCTGCAGGTGTTGTTTATCTGCTGCTTCCAGGGTAACCAGGTGATCGGTATTGAGTGATACATGTTCCGGTGTTCTGATGCCGGGAATAACGGTAGAAATTTCAGGATAACTGAGGATATAACTGAGTGCCAGTCCGGATGCAGTGGTATTGTATTTTTCACACAAAGGCCAGACCTGCTCTTTCAGGATCTGCAAAGTGGCTTCTGTAATGGGTGGCACTACGCGGTAACTCCGGTGATCATCGGCCGTAAAAACAGTATCGGGCTGGATCTTTCCGGATAAGAGTCCGAACTGCAGCGGCATGCGGGCAATGATTCCATAACCACGGGCAGCGGCTTTGGTCAGGATGGGTAAAGCTTTCTGGTTAATGAGATTGAATACAAGCTGAAATCCCTGCCCCAGGTTATGTTCAAAAAAGAAATCTGCTTCCGGAAAAGGATTAAATGTGATGAGCGAAATACCCCAATACCGGATCTTTCCCTGCTGCTGTAACTGCTGCATGGCTTCGATACACTCCCCGTTCTCCAGGTGGTGCATACGTGCCACGTGCAGGTGGTGAAAATCGATATGATCGCGTTTCAGTCTTTTCAGGCTGGCATCGCAGGCTTTGATCACATAGTCTTTGGTATAGTTGAGTTCGATGGTATTATTAGCACCGATGGTCTGCCCCACTTTGGATGCGATGAGTGTGTCTTTCCGGTTACCGATGATCTTACCCAGCAGTTCTTCCGAATGCCCCAAACCGTAAAAGTCGGCGGTATCGAAAAAGTTGATACCCGCATCCAGCGCCTTGTGTAAGGCGGCAATGGAGACCGCATCGTCTGATGGTCCCCAGCCAATGGGTGTGTTACCTACAAAAGCGGCACCGCCAATGGCCCAGGTGCCAAATCCGATCTCGCTTACGGTGAGATCGGTATTTCCAAATTTCCGGTAGTTCATCTATTCGCCTGTTAGAGATGTAAACCTAAGTACAATTGAACTATTTTTACAACATTATTCCTGTTTAATTGAGCGATATGCAAAGACCGATCCGTGTTTTAGTTGCCAAAGTTGGACTGGATGGCCACGACCGTGGCGCCAAAGTAATTGCCACCGCTTTGCGGGATGCGGGCATGGAAGTGATCTATACCGGCCTGCGGCAAACCCCGGAGATGGTGGTGAATGCCGCCCTGCAGGAAGATGTGGATGCCATCGGCATCAGTATCCTGAGTGGCGCCCATATGACCGTTTTTCCGAAAGTAATGGCTTTTATGAAGGAAAAGGGAATGAATGATGTATTGGTTACCGGCGGCGGCATTATTCCCGAAGAGGATATGAAAGAATTACATGCGATGGGCGTGGGAAAACTCTTTGCCCCCGGGGCCGCTACCGCAGATATTGCTGCCTATATTACCGACTGGGTAAAAGTTAACCGAAATTTTTAAAACCCCGCTTTTACAATAGTTAGTTTGTGGCCAATCGCAGCTGCATCCCGGTACATATTATCTGTCGAACCACTTTTTAAAGGCCGGCGCCTTTTCCCGGCTGATATCCACTTCCATTTTCAGCGGTGCTTTCAGGAATACAGACAGTTTCTGGTTCTCATGCGGTTTTACACTTTGTATGGCATTGATATGAATAATGCTTTGCCGGTTAGCACGGTAAAATAGTTTAGGATCCAGCAGCTCTTCTATGTCTTCCAGGGTAGTATAATCCAGGATATATTTATCACCGGCAAACGTATACAGGTAATTCAGGTTATCGCGCATAAAACAGGCAATATCCCGGGTGTCTACCGGGATCCAGTTATTGCGCATATACACAATAAATTTTTCCTTGTATAAAGCAGCTGGTGGTGCCGCCAGTGTAGCCATCAGTTGCTGCATGTCTACCGGAAAATTTGTTTTTCCGCTCAGCAGGTTACGATATTTTTCAATGGCATTCTTCAGATCCGTTATATCAATGGGTTTCAACAGGTAATCGATCCCGTTCACTTTAAAAGCACGGATGGCGTATTCATCATAAGCTGTAGTGAAAATCACCGGGCATTTCAATATAAAATGATCAAAGAGTTCAAAACTAACCCCGTCACTCAGTTGTATATCCATGAACAGCAGATCGGGTTCGGCATTATGCATGAACCATTTCCTGGCAGTTTTTAAACTGGGCAATATCTCCACAATGGTAATATCATCTGCCACATCGGCGATCTTGTTGGCCAGTTCTTTGGCAATCAGTTGTTCATCTTCAATGATCACAGCCTTTATCATATCAGCGGAATTTTAACAGTGAAATAGTGTGCGTCCTCTTCAATCAGCATGGGACGGTCTGAGAGATATTTGTACAACGACAGCAGATTATCCAGTCCCTGTTTATTACTGGTGTCAACAAAAGATTTTTTCTGCAGATTATTCTTCACGAGCAGGTAGCCATCTTCTACAAACAGCTCAATCACCAAAGGGGTTTCCGCATCCACAATATTGTGCTTGATGGCATTTTCGATCAGGTTCTGTAAAGTAACCGGCACGATCTTCTGATGCATATATTCTTCTTCGATCCGCAAATTCACTTGTAGCCCTTCATTAAATCTTGTTTTCTGCAAACTGATAAAGGTCTGGATAAAGCGGATCTCATCCTTTAACGGAACCAACTCACTGTCTTTACTCTGCAGAATGTAACGATAGATCCGGCTCATCCCATCCAGAAACTCACCCGCCAGTTTCTGGTTGATGCGGATGAGGCTGCTCAAAGAAGTGAGGGAGTTGAACAGGAAATGCGGATTCAGGTGTTGTTTGAGGTTCTCGTACTGCACCTGCGTTTTTTCTTTTTCTAATATCTGGGCCTTGGTCTGCAATTGCAGGATCTCCCTTTCTTTCTCTATCCTAAACCGATAGAATACATAGAGCAGCGAAGCTATTACCACAGCAACGATCAGTATAAACCACCAGGCTTTGTAAAAAGGTGCATTCACATGCAGGGGAATACTGACCACCGAACTGTTCACATCGCCATAGGTATCCAGCGATTTTACTTTGAACACATAATTGCCGCCGGGAATATTGGTATAACTGGCATATCGCCTGCTGCCGGCATTGATCCAGCCTTTATCAAACCCTTCGAGCATATAGGCGTATTGGCGGTTGTCTGACTGGCTGAAATCCAATACTGTAAACTCAAAAGTGAACATGTTTTCGGTGGCTCCTAACCGGATCCCTCCTTTTTCCTTCAGTTCCTGCTGGTAATAGTATTCTTTGTCTTTTACGCGGAATGAAGTAATGGCAATCACCGAGTCTTTTTCTTTTTCGCGCAGCGATACGGGATCAAAGGAATAGTAACCACCATAAGTAAGCACCTGCAGTTTATTACCATTTACGGTGAGATAAATGCCATCCGCCACGGTTTTCATCACATCATTACTCAACAGCAGGCTGTTCACGCGTTGCGTACGCTGATTTACCATGCAGAGGGAGGAATTGGTGGTAAACCAGATGGTTCCATTCCAGTCCTGCCGGATAGCATACACCACATCTCCTCTTAATCCATCCTGCAATGTATATACTTTCACCACGGTGGGGGCAGGCTTTGAAATATCGATCTGTATCAATCCTTCGTCCGATCCCGCCCATACCATGCCGTTTCTATCCGCCAGTAATGCCGTGATTGTATTGCCAGCCTCTACATTTTTTGACGCGTAAAAAGCATACCCGCTGAACTTTTCCGTTTTCGGATCATAAAAAGCGAGGGTACCTGCAGGGCCTCCTATCCATACACGTCCATAACTGTCTGCCGTGATCGCCGTAATGGTATTTGACGTGAGAGACTGCTTGTTTTGCGGATCATGGTAATAGTGCGTATACTTTCCGGTAACCGGCTGGTAGCGGAATACGCCATTACGCCTGCTGGTGATCCAGATATTCCCTTTGGCATCTTCCGCAATATTGTTGTACAGATTAGAACCTTTTTGTTGCGGGGAAGCAGGTGGCTGTTCGATCAGGACCAGCTTCTCCTGTTTCAGATCATACTGGTAGATATAATCCCTTGATACCACCCAGACCGTTCCTTTGCTGTCTTTCAGAATTTTAAAAACGGACAGAAAAGGCTCTTCGCCCGGCATCAGTTTTACGGGAAAATGTTGGTCGATACCTTTTTTTTTATTTTTTACATGCAATCCATCCGCCAGCAGGGTAGCTATATAAATATGCTCTTCATCTTCTACCAGGTCGCGGATATAATAGAACTGTTTGTTGTCTGTTTTACTAACCGGCAGTTCTGTAAAATGGAACTTACTTTCGCGGGGTTGGATGCGGGTCAATCCCCACTCGTGCATCAGCCAGATATTGTTATGCTTATCAGTAGCTACTTCATAACAAAGAATAGAGGGTATGTCGTTTTGATGCACCGGATCGTCTGCATAAAAACTGAACTGTTCTGTCTGTTTGTTAAATAGACCCAGTCCGCGGTCGTTACTGCTGATCCATAGTTCATTGGCTGAACGCACCCTGATACCGGAAATGATATTGGTTGTGTATTTTTTCGGTTCAGCATGATTGATCTTATAATTTTTCCACTGGCCGGTTTTTATATCATACCGACTCAGTCCACCGGCCCAGGAACCCAACCAGAGCAGATTCCCATCCTGTACCGCCGAAATAAAATCATCATCCCTGAAAACAGTTGTCTGCAAAGGCTGGCTGCGAATGGGTACCAGTTCTTTGGTAGCAGTAGTAAAACGAAACAGGCCATAATAGGTACCCAGCCACAACACACCCGGATCGCCCTCAACGGCAGTGCTGATGGTAGTGGAAGTGAAGATTTTACTATCTGGCATCAACCGTTTAGGGTCCGTTAACTTGTCATAAGCCGTATAGGTTCCGGTATGGGTATTCAATTGCCAGAGCCCTTTTTGTTTGAGGCCCACCCATACCTGGTTGGCATGGTCTACCAGTAACATCGAGATAACAGCCGGTACCATTTTACCATTGATACGTACGGGATAATTACGGAAATTACCGGTAGCAGGATTAAAACAGCTGACACCCCCTTTTTCCAATCCGATCCAGATCTTACCATCTTTACCAGCGGCCAGCTGCAATACATTGTTATCGGGCAGGCTGTTGGTATCGTTGGGTTGTTTATGATAATTGCGGAAAGTGTAGCCATCATAGCGGTACAAACCATCTGCCGTGCCGATCCAGATAAACCCTTGATCGTCTTTGAGAAAACAGCGCACCATGCGACTGTAAAAACCGGTAGAACCATCAAAGTGGGTGATCTTCAAATCGCGCGGAAGTTGCGCCCGGGCAGTTGCGCACAGCAGCAGGCATGAAAACAGCCAGAAAAAAATATAAGGAAGCCTGCTTTTTTGTTTGTGCATGTACACCCGGTTTTGCCTGTTCTACAGGATTAGACAAACAAAATACGTAAAACCACAGGCTTAGAAAAGAACGATACACGAAATGGGTTAAAATGAAAAGGAAGCGTAGCAAAAACGCATCGAAGCGTTGGTCATTAGCCCTTGCCGATACCGGCTGCTGCTTTGATCATGGTATTGGATAACATCGCATAACAGGTAATCCAGGCTTCGGCAGTTTCGTCGGTCCAATCAGGGCCCAGGCCCTGTTTCATGGTCCATAAGAGGGCATCTCCCACCAGTTTGTAATGACCGGGGCGCACACCATATTCCACATGACGCATGGCCAGTTGCCGGATCTCTGCATTTACGGTTTCCGGTTTATCCAGCCGGGAAATGACCAGGCTAAGCATATCCACCAGTTTGCCATATTGCGCAGACATATCGCCTTTGAACATGGCACGTAGCGAGGGCAACTGCTGAAACAGTTTTCCATAAAAAACCTCCCCGATAAATTTCGGATCGATTTTCCGGAACAGTTTCCAGCTATTCTTTACCAGTATCATTTGCCGCTCAGTCATTGGGGGTGTTTTGCGTTAGCACAAATCCGGTGTAAAGAAACTAAATCATCCTGTATAAAAACGGTTTGTAAAAATTTCTTTTCCTGCCGGTATCAAACAGGAAGTTATCCCGCTCAAAGAACGGGATAACAGGATTTTCACAGGATGGATCGTATTAAGCAGCTATGGGCACTTCTTCTGCAGCAGCAATCATGGCATTGGCCAGGGTAGTATAACAAAGCACCCAGGCTTCTTTTACTTCTTCGGTCCAGTGTTCTGCCAGTCCTTTTTCGAGTGTCCAGAGCAACGCTTCCCCCACTATGGAATAATGTGCCGCTTTTACACCATACTGCACATGTCCTTTGGCCAGTTTGGCTACTTCATCAATAATATCTTCGAGCTTATCAAGTTTATTGATGACATACCCGATCATCGTGAGCAGTTTTTTGGATTGCTCCGCTACCGGTGTGCGGAACATGGCACGGATCGGTGGTGCGATCTCGAATAAGCGGTTATAAAATAAGCCTCCTACGGTTACCGGGTCGAGCGATGCTACCATGCTCCAGGTATTTTTTACAAGTGTGATCTGATGGTTGGTCATTGTATGGATTTATAATGATGAAAAATTATTGTATGAAGTGAACATAGATACCCTGTTCCTTTTCTATGGTTGTATGCAGATCAATCAACGATTGACTCTGCGTAGCCACCGGCGATACCGGCAGGAACCAGTGATTGATATAATAGGAACTGGCAGCAATACCGAGAGTAACATATACGGCCGTCATGTACTGCGCAAATGGGGTAAGGGTATGCTTTGTCATGATTGTTTTGTTTTGACAGGACAAATCTGCTGCGATAATCTGGCAGGTAAAAATGTAAGCGGGTGAAGAAGGGTGGAATTGTAATGAAGCGGGGGATTTGGGGAATGAATCGTGAGGCGTGAATCGTGAACCGTCAGTGGTGAGTAGGGAGTTTCGGGTTTTGTTTATAGGAGATGATTTTTGCCGCATGGGTTAATACTATAGGTACAGAGTTGATACATTCCAGGGATTGGGTTTGCAGATGTACGGTTCGTTTGGTTTTAGGCTCACTTCATTAAAAACTTACTGCGTGTGGGAGTAGTATGTTTTGCAGGGGACTTACAGAAAACAAATTTTGCACCCGAAATATTCAAACATGCAAATAAAGACACACACCATGAACCTGATCAAACAAATCGGATGGAAAAAAATGCTGCTGGCTGGTGCGGTTAAACTAACGATTAGCCTGCTGCTTTTCTCCTGTACCAAAACAGTAAACACCACAGATGCTGCTGGTAATGCGGCTCCCAACCCTATACAGGTAGGTACAACAGCTGCCAACCCTGAAACCACGCAGATTGTTTACCTGTCTAACCCAACCGGTGGTAACTTACTGAAAGCGGTATTGTATATTCCTTCCACAGCCGTTCCTGTACCGGCGGTAGTAGTCATGCACGGTAGTGGTGGCTTATGGAGCAGTACCGACAGCACCAATACAAAAATGGCTTCGCAGTTCAAAGGCTGGATCGACTCGTTCAGGGTACATAAGATCGCTGCCCTGTTTGTAGACAGTTATACGGCCCGTGGCACCAAAACCTTCCATAACATGGTTCCACCAAACAGTTTACCGATAGCGGCAGAATTTGTAAGGCCAAGAGATGCCTATGCCGGTCTTGCTTATCTCCGCACACTTACCGTGAAGATCATCCCCAATAAAATCGGCCTCTTAGGTTTTTCGCATGGCGGAACAACTGTTTTGGGCACCATGGTAGACGCGGATGCAGTGGCAAAAACTACTGCCTGGTCGCAGATCAGTGCCGGCACCACTTATACCAATAATGTACTGGCTCCTGCCAGCAAACCTGCAGATGGCGGATTTGTAGCAGCGGTGTCTTATTATCCCGGCGGCGCCATGTTCAGTTATTTTGGCAAACCCGGTACACCCAGCGATGGCAAGTATGTAAACTATGCTCCCATGCTGATCCATGCCGCAGGTGCCGACCCTTTGTATACCGGTACTTATACCAACTGGGACAACAATACACAGATCAGTTCGTATGACGCATTGATCCAGAAAGCACAACTGAACCCGGCTTCTGCTCCCATCACCCAACAAGTGTATAGTGGCGCAGCACATGGATTTGACGGAGAAACGGCTGCCGGTACCGACGCCAATGCTTCTGTGCTGGCGCGTACGCGCAGTATCGCTTTTCTCAAACAGTATTTATATAACTAATCCCCTCATTCCTATCCCGGAAAACCAAAGCCTGTCGAAAGACAGGCTTTTTGCATGATGTACTATCTTCAGTTTATGATGAAAAAAATATCATACTTCCGGCAAACGAACCCGGTTCTTTTTTGAGAAGATCCGGATAGCCACTACAATACAAACGCAGATAAAGAGACCGAGGTTGTATTCAATACCCCATTTCTTCAGCAGAATATAGATCACCCCGCCAATGGCGCAGGCTGTGGCATAGAGTTCTCCCCGTTTCAGCAGGTCGGGTTTTTCGCCGCATAAGATATCTGCCAGCAGTCCTCCAAAAGTAGCCGTAATCACACCCATGATGATCGCATATCCATCATTGATATTGTAAGAGATACTTCGCTCAATACCGGTTACGGTAAACATGCCCAGGCCAATGGCATCGGTAAAAAAAATGGTGCGTCGGAAACGGATCTGGTCGGTACGGAAAAATGAAACGATGATAACGGCACTCACTACCAGAGCCAGTGCGAGGTAATCGTTGACCCAGTTTACCGGGTGTGCGCCGATCAGCAGATCGCGGATGGTACCTCCCCCATAGGCCGTGGCAAAAGCGATCACGGCCCCACCGAAGATATCCATCTGGTGCGTGCGCGCTTTGAGCGCGCCGGTACCGGCAAAAACAAAAATACCCGAGTACATGATAACCTGGATCAGATTCATACCCCAAAGTACAAAAGAAGGCGTTTCCTTTTGTAGAAGTTTTGAACAGCTTCACAAGAAAAACCCCGCCAATTGGCGGGGCCCCGTTTTCTGATCAACTGTACTATGAAAAATCAACGTGTTAGGAAAGCAGCATGATTTCTTTACTGCCTGCCGGAATAATATTACCGAGTACATCTACCAGATGGCGGCTTTTTTCCTGCAGCGAAGCAGGGTTCATATCTATTTGTATACCCGCTACCAGCGGTTTACGGATCTTTTGTACAGGCTTGGCTTTAACGGCGATCAGCAAACTGGTCGATAATTGAATTCTGTGTTCCATATGATTATGTGTTTTTGTATTTGATGATGCAAATCTCCACAATCAAATTCCCTCATGAAAACTTACCTTACCTAAGCAGGGTAATTGACCGATGAACCGGGTAAAACCCGCAATAAAGCGATGGCATGTCCTGCCCTCATTTCATCTTCAACAAAATGAACAGAGCTGCTTACCTTTGGTGCAAACTTGCTATCATGTACCATACTTTACTCACTACACTCGAAAACCACATACTTACCATTACCATTAACCGTCCCGATAAACTGAACGCGCTGAACAAAGAAGTGTTTGCAGACCTTAACAAAGCGCTGGACGAAGTGTACAGTAACCCTGCCATCCGTTCTGTGATCATCACCGGAGCCGGACCCAAAGCATTTGTGGCAGGAGCCGACATCAGCGAATTCAACAGTTTAACCGTAACAGCCAGTAAAGCACTGGCCAGGGCCGGACAGGATACTTTTTTCAGGATCGAACATTCGCCCAAACCCATCGTTGCCTGTGTGAACGGTTTTGCGCTGGGTGGCGGATGCGAGCTGGCCATGAGTTGTCATTTCAGGATTGCATCGGAGAACGCTAAATTCGGCCAGCCGGAAGTGAATCTGGGATTGATACCCGGTTATGGCGGCACTCAACGGCTGGTACAACTGATCGGTAAAGGAAGAGCGCTGGAACTGTTAATGAGTGGCGGTATGCTGGATGCTGCAGCTGCTTTACAATACGGATTGGTAAACTATGTGGTACCGCAGGAAGAACTGCTAACCAAAGCGAAGTCGATACTGGACCTGATCAATACCAAAGCCCCGATCGCCGTTGGCAAATGCATTGAAAGTGCCAATGCTGTGTTTGATGAAACCAAAAACGGTTACGAAGTAGAAGTCAATGCTTTCGGCGATTGTTTTGGTACAGAAGATATGAAAGAAGGAACTACCGCATTCCTGGAAAAAAGGAAAGCGGTGTTTACAGGTAAATAGGCTTCTGTTTCTGCTTTAAAGGCCCAACACCGTCAGTTCAGGAGCAGGCATTTCCTGCCCAATGGCAGCTATGCAGTAAAGAGTGCATATAATATCGTATCGCTTGGTGCCTTTACAGTTTTTGAACATCAGTGAAATAACATTGTAGCCGGCACTTCTGTTTTGGATTGTCCCACCGGCTGGTAGCTGAAGAGTAACCCATTGTCGCCAGCACTGTCAAAATAACGAAGGCGGATCTGATGTAACCCTTTCTCCAGGTAACACCTGCCCTCTTTTTCTGTGAGGCCATGATTGCCATCATTATCTACCATGGTTTGTCCATCAATCTCGAGTATACTTCCATCATCGCTGGCTGTATAAAAAGTATAGGCAGCTGTTTTATCTATGCGGATATAACCTTCAAATACCAGTCCGTACTTGTCCTTTCTTTGCTTATAGCTAACAGCCACTTTATCTGCCACACCCTGTTGCACGGGTTTGTTTTCATTGAACACCGCCATATTCATCCGGTCTGCTTCATAGTAACTGTATGCCAACCCCGGTTTTACGGCGCTTACTTTTACCGCTTTCAGTAAACTGAGACCCTTTACCGCAACTTCGGCCACCTCGCTGGTGATATACCGGCTGCTTTTTTCTGCAAATGCTTTGATCACAGCATCTCCTTTTACTGCAATAGGTGCTGTATACGCAGTTACCGGACCCTCATTGATCCTGTATTGAATAGCCGTACCTGCTATGGGATGGGTTAGCTCGATTGTAGCACCAGATAGATCCTCCCTGTAAGCCACATTCGTCACCGGTTTGCGCAGATAGGCACCGTAGTTAGCGATCTTTACCACATACGCATAAGGTGCGCTGTAAGCGTTGGGATCATATTCAGGCAAACTAATGATCAGCTCCTCTCCATTTTTCCGGGTGTTGAGTTTCTGTTGCGTAGTAAGCAAACTGATTTCTCCGGCAGTTGCTATACCCGGCAGGTTTTTCAACACCAGTGTACGGTTGGAAGGATAGCGGGGAAAAATGGCATAGAGTGCATTGGTTTGTGCATTGTAGGTATAAAATACTTCTTTCACTGCATACCCCGGAGAAGGGTCGATGGTCAGTTTCAGCATGATATCTTCTCCCTTTTTGGCTTTGTAATCACGTTTTCCCTCGCTCCATTGGCTCACCTGCCGCCAGCGTTGTGTGCCGTAAATGGCTTCGCCGTTGATCTTGAGCCACTGACCGATCTGCAGCAAACGCTCCTGCATGATGGGCGGGATCTTACCATGTTCATCCGGACCGATATCCAATAAGAAATTGCCACCCCGGCTAACTTTATCTGCGAGGTGATAGATCAATGACTGTGTAGAATTATAATCCCAGGCATCTTCTTCCCGGTTGTATCCGTAAGAATGTCCCATACCACGGCTCTCTTCCCAGGCATGGTTCTCAAAATCAAGATCTGGCTGGTACTCGGGCGTAAACACAGCGCCATGTTTGAACCTGACTCCTTTTCCCCAGCGGTCATAGGTAACCACTTTATCTTTCACCGGGCTTTCATTATACATCCACGCAAGAAACTCTTTGGATTGCCAGGTATTTTCGCTTTCGTCCCATTCCCCATCGGTCCAGAATACATCGGGCTGGTACGTGTTGATCAGTTCCTTCATCTGCGGCCACATATGTTCGGTAGCATACCGCTTGTGGTCTGTTTTCCATAAGGGGTTGAACCATTCATACAAAGAATAATACATACCGGCACGCACAGAAGTTTTACGTACGGCTTTGAACAGGTCGCCCAGGAGATCGCGTTGGGGGCCAACTTCCATCGCGTTCCAGGGAAAACCCCAGGTGCGGTTGGCATCTTTGCTGGGCCAGAGGGTATATCCATCGTGGTGTTTGGAAGTGAGTACGATGTATTTGGCACCCGATGCTTCAAACAGGCGGGCCCATTCTTCGGGCTGGTATAACTCTGCCTTGAACTGATCGGCCAGCTGGTAATAGGTCTGGTTACCGAATTTGGCCTTGTGATAGGCTTTTTTGGCACTATCGCCTTTTTCCAATCCATTTTGATACCATTCTGCGTACTCGCCCTTCGAGGTATAACCCGGAACGGCGTATACCCCCCAGTGGATGAAGATGCCGAATTTACCGTTATTGAACCATTGAGGTACCGGGCGTTTGTCTAAAGATTCCCAGGTAGGTTGATAAGGTTGCGCAGAAGCAGTAAACGCCCATAGCAAACAGGCAAGCAGGATCGATGATCTCATATACAGCAGTTGTTTCTGAAAAATACCAAAATATGACGAAAGTGAGACGTGAATTGTCAGTAGTGAGTTGTGAGTATCTTCTGCCTGCTCACAACTCACCACTCACGTTTCCCCCCAGACACTTACCTTTGCAAAACCAACAAAAAATGATCGTCAAACATCTAAATTCAAGATAATGGAATACCGTATCGAAAAAGACACCATGGGCGAAGTGCATGTACCCGCCGACGTGTATTGGGGAGCCCAGACCCAGCGTAGTATCGAAAATTTCAAGATCGCGCAGGACATCAATAAAATGCCCAAAGAGATCATCAAAGCATTTGCTTACCTGAAAAAAGCCGCTGCTTTAACCAACCTGGATGCCGGTGTATTGCCCAAAGAAAAAGCAGAACTGATTGGCCAGGTTTGCGATGAGATCCTGGAAGGAAAATTAGACAGCCAGTTTCCGCTGGTGATCTGGCAAACCGGTAGCGGCACCCAGAGTAATATGAATGTGAATGAAGTAGTGGCTTACCGTGGTCATGTGATCAAAGGTGGTTCACTGACCGACAAGGATAAATTTCTGCATCCGAACGATGATGTGAATAAATCACAATCTTCCAACGATACCTTTCCCACTGCCATGCACATTGCAGCCTACAAGATTCTGTTGGAGACCACCATTCCCGGTATCAAAAAACTGAGGGATACACTGGCACAGAAAAGCAAGGATTTCATGCACGTGGTAAAGATCGGCCGTACACATTTTATGGATGCCACCCCGCTTACCCTGGGGCAGGAGATCAGCGGCTATGTATCGCAGCTGGATCATGGTCTGAAAGCCATCAACAATACCCTCGCTCACCTGAGCGAACTGGCACTGGGCGGAACTGCCGTAGGTACCGGTATCAACACACCCAAGGGATATGATGTAAACGTGGCCAAACATATTGCCAACCTTACCAGTTTACCTTTTGTAACGGCTGAAAATAAATTTGAAGCCCTTGCTGCACACGATGCCATCGTAGAAGCCCATGGTGCTTTAAAAACAGTGGCGGTTAGCCTGATGAAGATCGCCAATGATATCCGTATGTTGTCTTCCGGCCCCCGCAGCGGCATCGGCGAACTGTTCATACCTGATAATGAACCGGGCTCTTCCATCATGCCGGGCAAAGTAAATCCTACCCAGTGCGAAGCGCTGACCATGATTGCTGCCCAGGTAATGGGTAACGATGTGGCCATTAATATCGGCGGCGCAACCGGTCATTTTGAATTGAACGTTTTTAAACCGGTCATGATCTACAACTTCCTGCACAGCGCCCGCCTGATCGGCGATGGTTGTGTAAGCTTCAATGATAAATGCGCCGTAGGACTGGCACCGATCGAAGCCAATATCAAAAAACACGTTGATAACAGCCTGATGCTGGTTACCGCGCTGAATACCAAGATCGGTTATTATAAAGCAGCCGAAATTGCACAGACTGCGCATAAAGAAGGAACTACACTGAAAGAAATGGCCGTGAAGCTGGGTTATCTGACTGCTGCGGAGTTTGACGAGTGGGTAGTGCCGGGGAATATGGTAGGAGAAATCAAGTAATTAACCATTAACGTCTTGTGCTATTTGATAATTCAAAATTCATTTCATTAGCAGAATAAAAACTGCCGCCTCAGGGTGTTCGTTGAAAAATTTCTAATCAGTCCCTGTGGACGGGCCTCATTGGGTTCGGTGTCAAGCGAAGCGAAGACAGATCAGATCATGCGAAGCAGATCTGATCAGAGGCCAATGCAGCCCGGTAACAGGGACGGGGCCCAGCGGCCGTGAGCGACAAGGGTTTTCGAATTACAGGGTGTTTGATTTTTAATAGCACAACACGTTAACCATTAGCAATTAAAAATTAATAATTGGGCGACTGTTCGTTGAGGGCAGTCGCTTTTTAATTACTAACTACTAATTATTCATTACTACTTAAATTCTCATTTTTTAACCGGTGGTGCTTTTACCAGCTGTGTATCTGTGGCCAGGTTTTCTACACGGTAATTGCCGGAATCGATCTGTACTTTGGGGAATGCTTTTTGTAACACAGTTACATCATTTCCTTTCACCAGCGTTTGGCCGAGGTAGATACTTTCTAATTTGGTCAGTCCCTTTAATTGCTGAACACCCGCTGCTGTTACTTTCGTGCCAACAAGATTGAGGTATTGGAGCTTTGAGAGAGAAGACAGGTATCTGACAGAGGCATCGGTAAGATTGGTATGATCTACCTGTAACCGGGTGAGATTGGTACATTGACCAATCAGTTTCCAGGAGTTATCTGTCAGTGATGCATAACCCAGTTTCAGCCACACTAATTGTTTGCTGATCTGTTGTAACAGTCCCACTGTTTTCTCTGAAACTTCGGGGATGCTTACAAAATTAGCCAGCAGGTAATTACTGTTCGTTGCAACCGACAAAACCACGATCCCTGCATTCCGGAGTGTATCGAGTATGGCAGGAGCGGCAGCTTCTACCGGTTCATCGGGGATAGCAGGTCTTTGCATGGTAACAGCGGCAGATTGCATAGCCAGTAAAGCAGGTTTCAGGTTGGCAGGCTGTTCTACCTCTTTTACTTTTTTATCGAAACCGGCATTACTGCTGATCCACCAGTGTAACAACGCAATCTCCTGTTCGGTCAATTGGGGTTTACCTTTGGGCGGCATGTGTTTTTCTTCCAGCGGATCGAGTAAAATGCGCTTGTATAATTCACTGGCTTCGGCATTGCCCAACGTAACTACTTTTCCCTCCTTACCTCCTTTCAATATCCATTCCTGCCCATCGAGCCGCAGTCCGCCTTTTTGTTTCTTGGCACTATGGCAGGTACCACATTTATCGAGCAATACGGGTTGAATAATATCGCCAAACACCTGCGCTTCCTGCACATCCACAATGGTTTTTCTGGCAGAAGAGGCGGAGTCTTTTGTTATACCCGACAAACCTTTGGTTAAAAAACCTTCGCC
>Ga0255338_1003269_pt1 | contig 19954 bp, 18 predicted proteins | sample MeOH1_35cm_T4_19_FD_203715 | JGI IMG/M metagenome (GOLD analysis project Ga0255338, IMG submission 203715) | Sandy soil microbial communities from University of British Columbia, Vancouver, Canada - MeOH1_35cm_T4_195 | ecosystem: Engineered > Artificial ecosystem > Sand microcosm > Unclassified ...
GGCCATCACGACACATCGCCCATCAATGGTTTCGTGGTGGGGCGGGCGCGGTGGTGAAGGCCTCGGGCATATCACCCGGTGCCACCGCGCCCACGACGGAACCGGTGCGCCTGCAACTTCGTGGCCGGCCACTTCGCGAGCGACAGACGGCTTGAAGCAAGTGATGTCCGCTACCGGGGGCCTCACCACGAATCCCGGAAGCTGGCAGGTTCGTGGTCAGTCAACGCGGTACCGGCAGAAGCCCGCCGGAACTCCGGGCCGTACGACGAAATCATCGAGCCCCATAAGCCTTATTGCTCTGCCCCCGGCAGGGTCGGCTTTCTTCTCGTTAGTCTTCTTTGCCGAAGCAAAGAAGAGTGACCGGCGTCCCCCGCAGGGGGATGTCGTACGCCCTTGGGTGCAAGATGCCAACACCGTTAAAAAGCATCCAACCACCTACACAGAAGGGCCCTTGCCCCCAACAACCAACAACCAACAACAACAACAACAACAACCCCCTCAAACCCACCCCAATACCCCCACCCCAGCCCCCACCCCCACCAACACCAACGGATGCACCTTCGTCTTCAACATCAACCCGACGGTAACCACCGTCACCACCACCGCAGTCCACTTGTGATCCACGCCAGCCGCCAGGATCCAGCCGCTGGAAAACAGTAGCCCGATGGTCAGCGTGGCAAGGCCGCGCCGGATCAAGCCCGGCCAGCGCGCCTGCGGCGAGCGCCCGGCGAAATACTCGAACCCGAGCGCGATCAAGCTCGACGGCCCGCAGATGCCGATCATGCCGACAATGGCGCCAGCCAGCCCGGCCACCTGCCAGCCGAACAAGGCCACGAACAGGATATTCGGCCCCGGCGCTGCCTGCGAGATGGCATACATGGCGGAGAACTGCCCATCGCTCATCCAGCCATTCGACTCCACCAGGAAGCGGTGCATGTCCGGGATGGTGGAACTTGCCCCGCCGATGGCAAGAAATGACAGCATCAGGAAATGCGTCAGCAGGCTGCTCAACACGTTGGGCGAACTCATTGGCGCGGCTCCCCGGTCACCGGCGGCACCGGATCGACACCACCATCGCTGGCGGGCCTGGGCGGCTGCGCGCGCCGCGCCAGTTCGCCGGTGCGCCACTCCAGCACCAGACCCAGCGGCACCAGCACCGCCATGACCGGCACCAGCGGCCAGCGCAACAACGCGATGCCGACAAAGGCCGCCCCACCGATCATCAGCCCGCGCACGGTGCGCGGCTGGCTCTGCGCCAGCTTGAAGCCGGTCGACAGCACCAGCCCCGCCGACACGGCGGTCATGCCGGTCAGCATGCGCTGCACCGCCGCCACGTCGCGGTAGTGCTCGTAGAGCAGCATCAGTGACAGCACCCCCACCATCGGCACCATCACCAGCCCGGCAAAGGCAGCCAGCGCGCCGCGCAGCCCGGCAAAACGCAGCCCCAGCATCAGCGCGAGGTTGATCACATTGGGGCCAGGCAGTACCTGGCCGAGACTGAGCAGTTCGACAAAATCGCGGTCGCCAAGCCAGCGGTTGCGGTCCACCACGGCACGCCGCACAAAGGGCAGCACGCCACCGAAGCCGGACAAACCCATGCGGGCAAATTCAATGAACAGGCGGCGTGGAGTAGGTGGCGGTGCTAGCGCTACCATCGGATCGTCGCCGGCGGGGGAAGGAGGGACTGGCATCACGCGTAACGGGATCAATGACTGCCGGTCGGGATCGCGCCCGAGCTTGACGGCATGCCGCTAAAGAAAAAAGCCCCGCGCAAACGCGCAGGGCCGGGTCGGATCGACGGGACTCAGTTGCCGCCCGCCGGGGGATCGATACGTACCGGGTCGATGCGCGCTTCCTTGAGCTTGACCTCCAGCGCACGGCCCTTGCGGGCACGCTTGCCGACATAGGGCAGCAGGTTCTGGCCAGCCAGTTTCTGCGAACCGGGCTTGCCACCGCGCCCGGCACCCGACACCACCAGGCCAGGCGCGCCGACGGCGACTGCCTGCAGCAAGTTTTCCTTGGGCTCCAGTTCCATCAGGATCACGCCACGGCCACCGGCCGACAGCGACTTGATCTCGTCCAGCGCCACCAGCAGCAGGCGGCCGTTGCCGGACAGGCAGGCCACGTGCGTGGCATCGTCGCCGATCGGTGCGGGATCGAGCGGCGCGTCGCCCTCGTCCAGCGTGAGGTAGGCGCGACCGCCCTTCTGCCGGCTGACCATATCACCCACCTTGGTCTGGAAACCGTTACCGCCGCGCGTGGCGATCAGCATGCGCTGGTCGACGCTGCCGGCGAAGGTGTGGGCGATCTGGCTGCCGGGCTGCAACTCGATCAGCGTCGTCACCGGCACGCCGTCACCCCGCCCGCCGGGCAGTCCGGCGACCGGCACGGTGTACGCGCGGCCATTGGTGCCGAACACCAGCATGACGTCCACGGTGCGGCACTCGAAGGTGCCATACAGTGCATCGCCCGCCTTGAAGGTGAACTGCTGCGCATCGTGGCCGTGGCCCTGGCGCGTGCGCACCCAGCCCTTTTGCGACATCACCACGGTGACGGGCTCGTCAACCACGCGCACTTCGGCGGCGGCGCGGCGCTCTTCCTGGATCAGCGTGCGGCGCGGGTCCTTGTCTTCCGGGCTGTACTGCTTGGCGTCGGTCTCGATTTCCTTGATGATGCGGCGGCGCATCATGGTCTCGGACTTGAGCAGCACGTCCAGCTCGGCTTGCTCGTCGCGCAGGGTCTTCAGCTCCTGCTCGATGCGGATGGCTTCCAGCCTGGCCAGCTGGCGCAGGCGGATTTCCAGGATGTCCTCGGCCTGGCGGTCGGACAGGCTGAAGGCCTGCATCAGCGCCGGCTTGGGCTCGTCGCTCTCGCGGATGATGCGGATCACCTCGTCGATATTGAGCAGCACCAGCATCCGGCCTTCCAGGATGTGGATGCGGTCCTCGACCTTGCCCAGGCGATGGCGGGTACGGCGGGTGACAGTGGCGAAGCGGAAGGCGATCCACTCGCGCAGGATATCGGCCAGGCCCTTTTGCCGCGGCCGGCCATCGGTGCCGATCATCACCAGGTTGATCGAGGCGCCGGATTCCAGGCTGGTATGCGCCAGCAGCGTCTGGATGAATTCCTGCTGCTCGATGTTCTTGCTCTTGGGCTCGAACACCAGCCGCACCGGCGCGTCCTTGCCGGACTCGTCGCGCACCGCGTCGAGCACGGCCAGCATGCCCTGCTTGAGCTGCAACTGCTCGGGCGTGAGCGACTTCTTGCCGGCACGCACCTTGGGGTTGGTGATCTCCTCGATCTCCTCCAGCACCTTCTGCGACGACGTGCTCGGCGGCAGCTCGGTCACCACCAGTTGCCACTGGCCGCGCGCCATTTCCTCGATGGTCCAGCGCGCGCGCACCTTCAGGCTGCCACGGCCGTTCTCGTAGATCGCGGCGATATCCGAAGCCGGTGAAATGATCTGGCCGCCGCCGGGATAGTCCGGCCCGGGCATCAGCGCCAGCAGTTCGGCCAGCGTGATGTTGGCGTTGCGGATCATCGCCACGGTGGCAGCCGCGACTTCGCGCAGGTTGTGCGGCGGGACTTCGGTGGCCATGCCCACGGCAATGCCGGAAGCGCCGTTGAGCAGCACGAACGGCAGCCGCGCCGGCATCAGCTTGGGCTCTTCCATCGAGCCGTCGTAGTTGGGCACGAAGTCCACCGTGCCCTGGTCGATCTCGTCGAGCAGCAGGCGCGAGATCGGCGTGAGGCGGGCCTCGGTGTACCGCATCGCGGCGGCGCCATCGCCATCGCGCGAGCCGAAGTTGCCCTGGCCATCGATCAGCGGGTAGCGCAGCGAGAAGTCCTGCGCCAGCCGCACCAGCGCATCGTAGGCGGACTGGTCGCCGTGCGGGTGGAATTTACCGAGCACGTCGCCCACCACGCGCGCCGACTTGACCGGCTTGGCGTCGGCGCGCAAGCCCATCTCGTGCATGGCGAACAGGATGCGGCGCTGCACCGGCTTCTGGCCGTCGGCGACTTCCGGCAGCGCGCGGCCCTTGACCACGCTGATGGCGTAATCGAGGTAGGCACGCTCGGCGTAGTGCGCAAGCGTCAGCGAGTCCGCTCCCTCGTCGGGTGAACCTGGGTCAAACGGAATGTCTTGTTGTTCCATGGATTGGCAAGAATACGGCGCATCGCATCGTTGGCCGGTGCGCCGGTTGCAAGTTGTTCGTTATGCGGTTCGTCGTGTTGTCCGTGATCGGATCAGGGCATGTTGCGGCGGCCGCCGATCACCATCTTGACGCGATTGATGCCCCCGCCCGCGACCCCCGCGGGCGCGCCGCCCGGACGGTAGAAGCGATAGAACTGCAGCACCGTGCTGACGTACTGCTGGGTCTCGGGATAAGGCGGAATCTTGTTGTTGTAGCGCTGTACCGCGCCCTCGCCGGCGTTGTACGCTGCCAGCACCAGTTCGAGGTTGTTGGGGAACAACTCCATCAGCCAGCGCAAATAACGCACGCCGGCCGAGATATTGGTATGCGGGTCGGCCAGCTTCTGCCCGACCGTGCGCCGCGCGTCGGCGCTCACGCCGAAGCGCGCGCCGGTGTCGGGAATCACCTGCATCAGCCCGATCGCGCCCTTGGGCGACACCGCGCCGGCGTTGAAGCCCGACTCCACCGCCATCACCGCCTTGACCAGCGCCGGATCCACATTCTGCGCCTGCGCGACCTGGCGGATGATGGGTTCGACCGTGGCGATATTGGGATGGTTGACGACGTAGCGGTAAAGCTTGTGCGTTTCCAGGTCGATCTGGCCGCCGGCGCTGGCGCGGCCCACCGAGGGGCTCTTGAGCTCGCCGCCGTTCTTCATGAACAGCGTATAGCGCTCGTCCAGCTTCTCATCCGAGAAATGCGCCACGCCGTCGTCGTCGATGTAGCCATACAGCGCCGCGTGGGCCGCCGGCGCCAGGGCCAGGCCGGCCAGCAGCATGCCGGCGGCAATCCACTGCCGCGGCCGGTTGCTGGTAGGTCTGGTCTTTGCCATCGGGATTCCTCGCGTCATGCAGGCACCGGACGTCACGAACGCCGGCAGCCTGGCCATCAGATATCAGATATCGGCAACCACCTCGTTGCCACGCTCTTCGAGCCAGGTGCGCCGCTGCGCGGCCTCGCCCTTGCCCATCAGCATATTCATCACGCCCACGGTCTGGGGCAGGTCGAAATGGCCCAGCGCGACCGGCAACAGGCGGCGCGTGTCGGGATTCATGGTGGTTTCCCAAAGCTGCTCGGCGTTCATCTCGCCCAACCCCTTGAAGCGGGAGATCTGCCAGCCGCCTTCCTTGATGCCGTCCTTCATCAGCTTGTCCTGGATCGCCACCAGTTCGCCATCGTCCAGCGCATAGAGCTTCTGGGCCGGCTTCTTGCCGCGCGCCGGCGCATCCACGCGGTACAGCGGCGGGCGCGCCACGCACACATTGCCGTTGTCGATCAGCTTGGGGAAATGCTTGAAGAACAAGGTCAGCAGCAGCACCTGGATGTGCGCGCCGTCCACGTCCGCGTCGGACAGGATGCAGATCTTGCCATAGCGCAGGTTGGACAGGTCGGGCTCGTCATTGGCACTGTGCGGGTCCACGCCGATCGCCACCGCGATATCGTGCACTTCGTTGTTGGCGAACAGGCGATCGCGCTCGGTCTCCCAGGTGTTGAGCACCTTGCCGCGCAGCGGCAGGATGGCCTGGAACTCCTTGTCGCGCCCCATCTTGGCGGAACCGCCGGCGGAATCGCCCTCGACCAGGAACAATTCGTTGCGGGTGACGTCGGTGGATTCGCAGTCGGTCAGCTTGCCCGGCAGCACGGCCACGCCGGAGCCCTTCTTCTTTTCCACCTTTTGCGCGGCGCGCGTACGCGCCTGCGCCTGGCGGATCACCAGCTCGGCCAGCTTCTTGCCGTATTCCACATGATGGTTCAGCCACAGCTCCAGCGCGGGACGGCTGAAGGCGGACACCAGCTTCACCGCGTCGCGGCTGTTCAGGCGCTCCTTGATCTGGCCCTGGAACTGCGGGTCCAGCACCTTGGCGGACAGCACGAAGGACGCGCGCGCGAATACGTCTTCGCTCATCAGCTTGACGCCCTTGGGCTGCAGCGCGTGCATCTCGATAAAGCTCTTGACCGCCTGGAACAGGCCTTCGCGCAGGCCGGACTCGTGCGTGCCGCCGGCGGGGGTGGGGATCAGGTTGACGTAGGACTCGCGCACCGGCGCGCCGTCTTCGGTCCAGGCCACCACCCAGGAAGCGCCCTCGCCTTCCGCGAAGCCTTCCTCGGCCGGGTTGGCGTCGGGGTCGGCGAAGTGCTCGCCCTCGAACATCGGCACCACCAGTTCGGCGCCGCTGCCCTGCGCCAGCGCTTCCACCAGGTAGCCTTTCAGGCCCTGGTCGTACTGCCAGGTCTGGCGTTCGCCGTTTTTCTCGTGCAGCAGCGTGACCTTGACGCCGGGCAGCAGCACGGCCTTGCTGCGCAGCAGGCGCTGCAACTCGGCCATCGGGATCGCGGCCGAATCGAAGTATTTCGCGTCGGGCCACACCTGCACCCGCGTGCCGCTCTTCTTCTCGCCGCGCTCGAGCTTGCGCGTGGCCAGCGGCACGGTGACGTCGCCGCCGGAGAAGGTCAGCGTGGAACAGTTGCCGTCGCGCCAGACGGTCACGTCGAGCCGGGTCGACAGCGCATTGGTGACGGAAACGCCCACCCCGTGCAGGCCGCCCGAGAAGGCGTACGCACCACCCTTGCCCTTGTCGAACTTGCCGCCCGCGTGCAGGCGGGTAAACACGATTTCCACCACCGGGACCTGCTCTTCGGGGTGGATGCCGACCGGGATGCCGCGGCCATCGTCTTCCACGCTGACGCTGCCGTCGCGGTGCAGGGTGACCATGATTTCGGACCCGTGGCCGCCGAGCGCTTCGTCGGAGGCGTTATCGATCACCTCCTGCACGATATGCAGGGGGTTGTCGGTACGGGTGTACATGCCGGGCCGTTGCTTGACCGGCTCCAGGCCCTTCAGGACCCGGATGGAAGATTCGCTGTACTGACTGGTTTTGCTCGCCATGGAGTCGCTTGCTTAGTGGGATTCTCGGCCAGCCTTGGCGGGGGGCGCTTGCCGCACGCCAGCCAGGGGGGCCGGGCAGCCTGCATTGTAATGGAAGCGCGCAGCCGTCTTGGTGCCAATCGTGACTGCGCGTTACAGTGATCAATGCAGCATATTCGGCACCACCCCGGCCCCGGAGCGGCGCCCGACGCCACGAGCCGATGCGGGGTACACTCGCTCGCACAGGCGAGGCCCAGGCGGGTCCGGACCGCGCCGGCAAAACCAAAAACAGCACTACGCACACCGAGCCAGGATGCAGGACGCCATGCAGAACAACATTCAAAGCACGCCGAAAAAGGCACTTTCCCTCACAGCAGTCCTTATATGCGGTGGCCTGCTCGTCACCTTGTCGATGGGTATCCGGCACGGTTTCGGCCTGTTCAACCTTCCCATTACGCAGACGCACGGCTGGAGCCGCGAGACCTTCGCCTTCGCGCTGGCGCTGCAGAACCTGATGTGGGGCGTGACCCAGCCGTTCACCGGCGCCCTGGCCGACAAGTTTGGCGCCTTCCGCATCATGCTGATCGGCATTGCACTTTATGTCGGGGGCCTGGTGGTCATGGCGATGGCCACCTCAGGCACCGCCTTTGCTTCGGGCGCCGGCATCCTGATCGGCATTGCGCAATCCGGCACCACGTATAGCGTGGTGTACGGCGTGATCGGGCGCGTAGCCAGCCCCGAGAAGCGCGTCTGGGCCATGGGCATCGCGGCCGCCGCGGGCTCCTTCGGCCAGTTCCTGATGATCCCCGTCGAGCAGACGCTGATCTCGGTGGCCGGCTGGCAGAACGCCTTGTTCGTGCTGGCCGTGCTGGCTTGCCTGATGCTGCCGCTGGCCTTCAGCCTGCGCGAGCCGCAAAGCGAGGGGCACGGGAGCGGCTTCCAGCAGACCATCGGCCAGGCGGTGCGCGAAGCGTTCGGCAACCGCAACTTCCAGTTGCTGACGCTGGGCTATTTCGTGTGCGGCTTCCAGGTGGTGTTCATCGGCGTGCACCTGGCGCCCTACCTCAAGGACCGCGGCCTGACCGATCCCAAGATCGCCACCGTGGCGCTGGCGCTGATCGGCCTGTTCAATGTGTTCGGCACCTATAGCGCCGGCGCGCTCGGCCAGCGCATGCCCAAGCGCCACCTGCTGTCGATGATCTACATCACCCGCTCGGTGGTGATCGCCGCCTACCTGCTGCTGCCGCTGACGGCCGCCAGCACCTGGGTGTTCGCCGCCATGATGGGCTTCCTGTGGCTGTCCACGGTGCCGCTGACCAACGGCATCATTGCCCAGGTATTCGGCGTGCAGTATCTGTCGATGCTGTCAGGGGTGGTGTTCTTCTCGCACCAGATCGGCAGCTTCCTGGGCGCCTGGCTGGGCGGCTTCCTGTACGACCGCACCGGCACGTACGACATGGTGTGGATGATCGCAATCGGGCTGGGCGTCGTCGCCGCGCTGGTCAACCTGCCGATACGCGAGCACGCGATTGCGCGCCCGCAGGCGGCAGCGGCATGAGCGCCGCGCGCGCCGCCGCCTTGCGGGCCGGCGGCTTCGCTGCGCTGGCCGCGTTGATGGTGCTGGGCTTCATGGCCTACCTGCGGCCGGCGTTCATGGTGGATCTGACTAACATGGTGCTGGCCTGGTGCGGGTAAGGACGGCGGGCGTCCCATGGCACCATGGGACGCCCCCGGCCCGACCGCCCTGCCCCGTTACTGCGCCTCGGCCTTGGTCTTCGCCTCCAGCACTTCCCAGCGCTCCAGCGCCTCCAGCAGTTCCATGTCGATCTCATCGTGCCGCGCCGCAAGCTGCGCGGCCTTGCCCGCGTCGCTGACATAGAGCGAGCCATCCGCCAACTGCGCGCTGACGGCCTTCTGCTCATTTTCCAGCGAGGCAATGCGCTCGGGCAGCGTATCGAGTTCGCGTTGCTCCTTGTACGACAGCTTGACCACGCGGCCGGGGGCGCGCGCTTCGCGCGGTTTCGGCGCTTCCGCTGCCTTGCGCTCGCCCGCGCGCGCTTCCTGCATGGCCGCGCTGCGCGCCGACTGCACCTGCCAGTCGGAGTAGCCGCCCACATACTCGCGCCAGCGCCCGTCGCCTTCGGCGGCGATGGTCGAAGTCACCACGTTGTCCAGGAAGGCCCGGTCGTGCGAGACCAGGAACACGGTGCCGCTGTAGTCCTGCAGCAGTTCCTCCAGCAGTTCCAGCGTGTCGATGTCCAGATCGTTGGTGGGTTCGTCGAGCACCAGCACATTGGCCGGGCGCGCGAACAGGCGCGCCAGCAGCAGCCGGTTGCGCTCGCCGCCGGACAGCGACTTGACCGGCGAACGCGCGCGCTCCGGCGCGAACAGGAAGTCGCCCAGGTAGCTCATCACGTGCTTGCGCTGGCCGTTGATCTCGACCCAGTCGCTGCCCGGGCTGATGGTATCGGCCAGCGAGCGCTCCAGGTCCAGCTGCGTGCGCATCTGGTCGAAATACGCCACCTGCATATTGCTGCCGTTCTTGACCTCGCCGGTATCCGGCGCCAGTTCGCCCAGGATCAGCCGCAGCAGCGTGGTCTTGCCCGCGCCATTGGAGCCGATCAGGCCGACCTTGTCGCCGCGCATGATGGTGCCGGTGAAATCGCGCACCACCACCTTGTCGCCGAAGGCCTTGCTGACATTGGTCAGCTCGGCGACGATCTTGCCGGAGCGCTCGCCTTGCGACACCTCCAGCTTGACGTTGCCCTGCACGTCGCGCCGCGACGCGCGTTCGTTGCGCATCGTCACCAGGCGCTGGATGCGGGCCACGCTGCGCGTGCGGCGTGCTTCCACGCCCTTGCGGATCCAGACTTCTTCCTGCGCCAGCAGCTTGTCGAACTTGGCCTGCTCGACCTGCTCGGCGGCCAGTTGCTCGGCCTTGCGCGTCTGGTAGGCGGCAAAGTTGCCGGGGAAGGAAACCAGCCGGCCGCGGTCCAGTTCGACGATGCGGGTTGCCACGCGGTCGAGGAAGGCGCGATCGTGGGTAATCAGCAGCACGCTTCCGCGGAATGCCAGCAGCAGGTCTTCGAGCCAGCGGATCGCTTCCACATCCAGGTGGTTGGTGGGTTCGTCGAGCAGCAGGATGTCGGGCTCGGCCACCAGCCCCTGCGCCAGCGCCACGCGCTTTTGCATGCCGCCGGACAGCGAATCCACGCGCACATCGGCGGTAAGGCTGAGTTGCGCCAGCGTGGTTTCCACCCGTGTACGCAAGCCCCATGCCCCGGCGGCGTCGACTTCGGACTGCAGGCGGTGCAATTCGGCCAGCGAGTCCTCGTCATGGTTATCGTCGAGCGCCGCCAGCGCCGCTTCATAGGCGACCAGCAGGTCGTGAACCTTGCCCAGGCCCAGGGACACGGCGTCGAACACGGTCTGGCCCGGCTCGAACTGAGGCTCCTGCGGCACATATGCCGAGGTCACGCCGCTCTGACGCGCGATCAGGCCATCGTCCGGCGCGGACAGGCCGGCCACGATCTTGAGCAGCGACGACTTGCCGGTGCCGTTGCGGCCAATCAGGCCGACGCGCTCGCCGGCTTCGAGGGAGAAGTCGGCATGGTCGAGCAAGGCCACGTGCCCGAAGGCGAGCTGGGCGTCGGAAATCGAAAACAGGGCCATGGGAGCAATACGAAAGGAGACAGCGAAAGGAAGGCGACTCAAGCGGCTTGAACGCGCAGCCACCCGCCGGCGTCGGCCGGCAAGCGGGCGGCAGGGTGCCAGGTAGCCGGCATTGTAGACCACCTCCGTGCGCCCTCGCCCGAAGGCGCGGCCCAAAAAAAGAAGGGCCCGCGCTTGCACGGGCCCAAGAGTCTCTCCTCGGTGCCCTGCTCGCAAGGCACGAACGGAGCATAGCAAGCGCCTCCGCCCGGCTCTAGTCGGACAAGTCCGTAAGGGAAAGTCCCGTCAACGCCCGCGCCCGCCCGCATCCTTCCGGGCCTGTTGCACGCCACGCAACACCCCACGCCGCGACCGTTGTCCGGCTGCTTGCCGTCGTGGAACAATGCTTGCCGGCCAGCAGGCCGCAGCACAACGGCAGTAGCAGCAAAAAAACCGGTCCGAACCGGTGCAGGCGACCCAACGCCATTTCCGCTCGACGCCTTTTTCGCTTCCTTGTACGGGGACATCCATGATCCATCCGGTTTGCCGGCGCCTGCGCGGCGCCGGGCTGGCGATTTCGCCCAGCCCGGTCCGCCTGCCGCTGCTGCTCCTGCTATCAACCTCGCTCACATTCTGGCTGGCCGCCGTTGCCAGGCCTGCCGCGGCGCAGTCCGACGGCTCGCCGGTGCTGCATCGCATTGCCCAGACCGGGGTGCTGCGCATCGCCCACCGCGAGAGCTCGGTACCGTTTTCCTTCGTGGCCGACGGCAAGCCGCACGGCTATGCCGTCGACCTCTGCCTGCGGGTAGCCGATGCGCTACGCGGCGCACTCGCACTGCCCGCCCTCAAGGTGGAATTCGTGCCCGTCACGCCGGCCAGCCGCATCGCCGCGATCGTCGACGGCAAAGCCGATCTCGAATGCGGGTCCACCACCAATAACCGCGAACGGCGCGAACAGGTGGCCTTCACCATCCCGCACTACATCGCCGGCAGCCGCATGCTGGTGAAGACCGGCTCCGGCATTCGCAAGCTGGGCGACCTGCGCGGCAAGACGGTGGTCTCCACGGCGGGCACGACATCGCTGGCCGTGGTTCGCCAGATCAACGGCTCCGGCGCCATGCAGATCCGCGTGGTGGAAGCCAGGGACCACGCCGAAGCCTTCGCCATGGTCGAGCAAGACAAGGCCGACGCCTTCGTCATGGACGATGTGCTGCTCTACGGCCTGCGCGCGAACTCGCGCAACCCGGCCAGCTACACCGTCACCAGCGAACTGCTGACGATCGAGCCCTACGCCATCATGCTGTCGAAGCAGGACGCCGAGTTCAAGCGGCTGGTGGACAAGACGCTGGTCTCGGCCATCTATTCGCTCGATACCCAAAAGCTCTACAAGAAGTGGTTCCAGTCGCCTATCCCGCCGCACGGCGTCAACCTCGACATCCCGATGAGCTACCTGCTGCGCGACTCCTTCAAGTTCCCCAGCGACAAGGTTGCCGACTAGCATCGCATGCGGCTGCGGGGAGCCGGCAATGCTCCAGGGCAGGGCAAGAACGGCGCAACTCGTGCGAAGATGACGGCCCGGCCGCTTTCGCGTGCCCGCCTCGTCAAGCCAAGTCCCCGTTCCATGTCCACTGCCACCGCCCCCCTGAAGCTGACCGACCTCTCCGTCTCCGCCCTGGTAGCCGGGCTGATTGCCATGCTGACCGGCTATACCAGTTCGCTGGTGCTGATGATCCAGGCGGGCCAGGCGGCCCACCTGTCGGATGCGCAGGTTGCCTCCTGGATCTGGGCGTTATCCATCGGCATGGGCGTCACCACCATCGGGCTCACGCTGCTGACACGTGCTCCCATTGTCATTGCCTGGTCCACGCCCGGCGCCGCCCTGCTGATCGCCAGCCTGCCCGGCGTGCCCTATCCGGAGGCGATCGGCGCCTTCTTGATGGCGGCGCTGCTGATGACGGCGGCGGGCCTGACGGGCTGGTTCGACAAACTGATGCGCGCGTTGCCGGCCAGTATTGCCTCCGCCCTGCTGGCCGGCATCCTGTTCCGCATCAGCGTCGACGTGTTCGTGCAGGCCCAGCAGCAAACCCTGTTGCTGCTGGTGATGTTCGCGCTGTACCTGGTGGGCAAGCGCTTCTGGCCGCGCTACGCGGTGCCGGGCGTGCTGCTGGTGGGCGTGGCGCTGGCCGGCGCGCTTGGCCAGCTGCATTTCGAATCGTTCCATTTCGCGCTGGCCCGGCCGGTGTGGACCACGCCGGCATTCTCGCTGCAGGCTTTCGTCAGCATCGCCGTGCCACTCTTTATCGTCGCGCTGGCTTCGCAGAATATTCCGGGACTGGCGGTGCTACGCGCCGACGGCTATCACGTAGCGGCGTCACCGCTGATCACCGTGACCGGCATCGCTTCGGTCCTGCTCGCGCCGTTCGGCTCGCATGGCATCAACCTCGCGGCGATCACGGCAGCCATCTGCACCGGCGCGGAAGCGGATCCCGACCGCAACCGGCGCTATACGGCCGCGGTGGTTTGCGGACTCGGCTATCTGGTGGCGGGCGTGCTGGCCGCCAGTATTGCCGCGCTATTCGCCGCCTTTCCCAAGGCGCTGGTGGTCGCGGTAGCCGCCTTCGCCTTGCTTGGCTCGATCGCCAGCGGCCTGACCACGGCCATGCAGACCCCGGCGGAGCGCGAGTCGGCCCTGCTCACGTTCATGATCACCGCCTCCGGCATGACGCTGGCCGGCGTGGGTTCGGCCTTCTGGGGCGTGGTGGGCGGCATGCTGGCGCTGCTGGTGCTGCGCCCGCGCACCGCTCCCCGGGCCGGATAACGCTTAAAGCAGCAGGAAGGCGATGTCCGCCGAACCGATGCCGGAGAGCGGCGTACCCTTGCGTCGCTGGAACAGGATGTGCTGAAGCACCCGGTCGCGGTGCTCGGCAAATGTGGACGGCTCGAAACGCAATGCGGTCAGCGCGTAGTGTTCGGCGAGCAGCTTGTAGACGCGGTGGCGCACCATCAGCATTTCGCTCTCGGCGCGCAAGCGGCTGATTTCGGCGCCGTTATCCTCTTCCAGCTGCCGCATGCCCACCACCACGCGCGCATGCATGCCACGATAGCGGTCCAGTTCGCCATGCGCCTTGCGCAACTCCTCTCGCAGCGCCCTCACCTCCTGCTGGAGCTTCAGGTTATGCTGCACGCCGCGCTGGATGCGCGAGGCTTCTTCCAGCGCGACATCCGCCGCCGCAATCGTGTTCCGCCATACTCCCTGACCCGTCGCGTGATCCTCCACCTTCGGCCACACGGTCTGTACCTCATCCTCGCCATTCATGGCGCTCCCCCTGAGAACCTGACTCCCCCGCCGTTGGCTTTATGACGTCTGCCAACTGGTCGGGACTACCGCGAACACCCCGCAGGCGATCAACCGGATCGCCGCGCTTCTGCAATGAAGCACCCAACTCCGATTGAAGTGCGCATCACGATACCGGACAACCACCCGAAAGGAGGGATCGCCAACGTGTGCGTGCGCACCGACTGTGGTTTGTACTGTACACCGCAGGCACCCGCAGCGGTTGCCGCGCATCCGGCGGGCCAGTAAAGGTATGGGAAAATGTGGCCCCAACGGCAGCCAACAAGAAGGACTTACCGATGAACGCTTATGTGCTCCTGGCCCTCGCCATCGCGGCCGAAGTCATCGCCACCAGCAGCCTCAAGGCGTCCGAGAGCTTTACGCGCCTGTGGCCAAGCTTGCTGGTGGTAGCCGGATACGTCGGCGCCTTTTTCCTGCTGATGCAGGTCATGAAGACCGTGCCGGTAGGCATTGCCTACGCCATCTGGTGCGGCGCCGGCATCGTGCTGGTCACGCTGATCGCCAGCGTGCTCTATCGCCAGATACCGGACCTGGCGGCGTGGGCAGGAATCGGGCTGATCATCGCGGGGGTTGCGGTGATCCAGCTCTTTTCGAAGATGGGGGCAGCGCACTGAGGCTACGGCGTCGCGCAAGCCCGCCGCCGTTGCGCGGCGAGGCGATGGCCGCAGCCAGGCAAGCCTCTGGCCGACCGGAAACGTCAGCCGTACAATTTCCGCAAGAAGGGATGTGCACCTGACAGTTCATATGCCGCCTGAAGCGCTGCTTCGGGATCGTCAACTCGCTCTGCTCTCCCCCATGGAGTCGACATGAAGAAGATGATACTGGCTGCCACAACAGCACTGCTGTGCGCCGCAGCGTCGGCCGAGGACGCGTACATCTACCCGACCGAAAACATGAAAGTCGGGGAAACCGTCCAACTGCAATCTCCGACCGTCCTGTTCATCAACAAGAAGTGCGACCTGCCGTTCGTCGATGCCGCGCACATGCGCTTCTATGCGTCTTATCGTAGCGATGCTTCCAATCGCGGCACCTGGGATACCGGCTGCTGGGCGAAGAACATCCACGGCGACGCGATCATCGTCGTGCTGAGGATGCCAAACAGGACGATCTCCCTCAAAACCCTGGCACGCGCCGACGTCCAGAAGGATGGCACTGCCACGATCAAGGCGTTGCCCGTCCAGGGCCGCTAGCGCCACCGGCCGAAGGAGGCCTTGATTGACTTGGGGATGGGGGGGGTTCGGAGAACTTCCGCGAACCAGAACCAGGCTATGACCCGTCGGCAGGATACATAAAATCGGCTGCAACCAATACTGGAAGCCGATTTACCGGAATACGATTTTCGTGGTGCCACGAATGCAGATGATCCTGATGGATACGTCGCCGCCTTGCGGCACTGTATATCCATACAGTTAACTCAACTTTCAGCACCTGCATTCAGGCGGCTCTTATACTGGATATCCATACAGTACCAGTGAGAGACACATGTTCGCCTGCGATATCGAGACCGTCTTCCTGTTCCGCCGCGCAGCCGATGCGGTCGCCGCACCCTTCCCTTGCGAGCGAATCACCGTGGACGATCCGCTGCTGACCGCCGACACATGGAATCCCGAGGCAGAGGCAGCGGCACAAGCCATCGGCGCCACGCTCGTCCTGAACGGCATCGACACCGCAGCAATCATGGCGCTGCCGTGGACAATCGATCGCCTGGAGTTCAATTACCGCGGCGCCTGGCTAAGCTTCCTGCTGGCCTACAGCATCCAGTTCACCGGTCCTCGCTCGATTTGCCTGCGCACCCGCGGCGAGCGCCACTATGCCACCCGCCAGGAGGTGGCATGTTCTCTCTGACCTGCCAGGCTGGCTCCATCTTCCTGGAAACCCGGTTGCTGCCCAGCGACACGGCCGAGCAGCGCCTCGACCACGAAGATGTCACGGTATCGAGACCCGCCACATCGAGAAGATGGTGTGGACGGCCGACTACCTGCCGTTCGAGCAGGACGGCCAGCACCACCGGATCAGGGTTGCCCGGCCAGCGGTGAAACCGCCGCTGCGGGTGCGCTCCGCCACGCTGTGCGCGGCGGCACGCCAGACCTTTATGGCGACCCTTTCCGCACGCGGCACTACATCCTCGATCCTTCAGGCCGGTCAGTGGAGGAACTGGAGCAACAGGTCCACCAGGACTTCCTGAAAGGTTGGTTTAAGCGCTTCGTGCAGCGCACTGACCTCCCCGACCATGATGCCCGCGTCTGGACGTGCTTCTGCCCGTGGGACACCCCGGTCGTCCTCACACACCTCATCGCCCCCAGCCTTGACAAGATATTCACGTCAGCAAGCTGGGCGGAGGCACAGGATTAGCACCGGCGAGTGGCCGAAAAAGCAATGCGCGTGCTGCCGCGGGCGGCGAAGTAGTCGCCATGGCGCCTCCTTTCCCCATTGGCCCAGACGGCCGATACCAGTACCCGAAGCGCACGGCCGCAGAGCTGCGTGCTATCTACGAGCACAACCCCTGCCCCGAGGTCCGGGGACCTACTGCGGGAAATCCACCGCCTGCAAGTCCTGCTGCTGCTCGCCAACCAGCTGCAGAAGACATGCGGCGGCGGCTGCGACGCGTCACACATGCAGATTCTGGAGAGTTACCACAATTTAAACTGTCGGCTCAAAATCCGAATCAGTGGTGTACCTTGGGAACACCCCTAAATGCCGGGTGATATGGCACCTTCCAGCCATTCCGAACCCTGTCTATCGCGGTCTGCTGGCAGATGCCGGCTTGAATCATCTTCTCAACTTCGGCGTTGGCGGCTTCGCTTTGGAAAATCGGGGTGTCTAGCGGCTCAACTGGAGGGCATGACTCCGGTTTTGGAGGCAGCACACGTCCGACCCTTACCGGGACGAAATCGCAGAACCACGTTCTACCATTGCACGCCTGCTGATCAGGATCGACCCAATATGTAAAAACGCCGAATGCCAGGATCCCTATCAGGATGAGCGCCGCTCGCTTGCTTACGAACCGCCAATAGAAAAATACGGCCCCCGCCACGGCTATGGTACCCATGCCTTCATTTCTCCCGTCCGTGTATTCTGGCGACGCGCAAATCGCGCTGGGGCGGAATTATAGCGCCTCGCAGCGCCATGGGGTGTCCGTTGCCCCATGCTGCGGGCAGTGCAGCGGCCCAATATCAAGCCACTTCTGCGTCACGCGGACGGTGTAGCCGCATTCCCGGCACTCGCATTTCTTGAGCCGTGTACTCTGCCTGAGCGGCCTGGTAGGAGCCTCGCCTTTTAGCAAGATTGGTTTGTGGTGGGTTGTGTCGAGGAACGGTCGGATGTTCGGGGTATCCATATCAGCCATGATTGCCCCCCGTCACCGCGTCGCGCACGTCTCCTGCCACTTCGGCCAGATCCTTGTCGCGCTGGCGCACGATGAAATTGAATATCCAGCGCACCACCGCCCAGCCCGGCAGTCCGCACGAGAACACCAGCCCGAAGAGCGCCACCATGCCGATGTACTCGTGCGTCCAGACCTGCAGCCCGACGTACTGCACCTCTGCCGCGCCGCCGGCGACGCTACCCACCACCGTCGAGATGAGTGCAACAGTCCACTCCGCCGTGCTTCTCGGTTTCATCATGATCATCACCACGATTGCGGCCAGGCCGCTGGCACCCGCTGCCACACCGGCGGTACCGCTGATTGCTTTGAATGCAGCCGCACCCGCGGCCATTGCAGCGGCGCTGTCGCTGATTGGTTCGGACATTTCTGCCCCCGGAAAAGAAGATGTCCGCGCGCGGCGGGCATGAAAAAGCCGCCCGGAGGCGGCCTAAATATGATCGGCAAAAACCAACTTCATGTTGGCACATTGCGCGGAGACTTGCCGAAGAGCAGTAGTGCAACCACCTTGCTGGGCTTCAGCAGATAGTCAGCAATCAATATCGATAGCCCTGTGGCCATCACCATCGCAACGAGCCCGTTCATGAACGGGCTGGCGTTGAAGTAGGCGTACTGAATCATGTAAAAGTGCAGGGCGTAGATCTCAAGCGTGCGCTGCCCAAGAAAGCACAGCCACCGCGTGACGAACGGCTTCGCACCTCCTGCTTCAGTGAATGCCTTCGTGATAGAAAAAAACACGACGATACCCACGACGGCGAATGCCGCCTGATAGAGGTAGCCGATACCGAGATAGACCGTGTTGAAAGTCCTAGTCATCGGAAGCGAGTACGCCTGTTGAAGCATCAAGCCGATCTCGGGTGGATTCACCCTAACCCACTGGGAAACCAGGACAGGAAATGCCAACGCACAGATGGTCGACAGAAGGCCCACATACCCGCGTACACCTTCAACAATCTGTCGGTGAAAGATACCGGCAAAAAAGAAGGGCATGTGAAAAGCGATAAGCCCGACGCCCAGCATGGTGTGGTCAATCCGAAGGTGGAAGAATAGGGCCCATACCGCCACGAGAAGCAACCAAAGCGGTAGTCGTGAGGCGCTGGCCACTAGGCGGCCAAAGTCGGCGACGCACGTGAACACAAACAGCACCCAGAGAAACCAAAGCCCAGCGTCAGGCCTCTTCATCAAGTTGATCATGTACTCGTCGAACTGCGCTTCGTTGTGAGAGATGAAATAACCGACGAGACACCATGCAATGAATGGCAATAGCAGCTGCCGTGCTCTCTTCAGAACCGACATGCCGAAACCCGAAATCGACATGGTCGTCGACAGCTTGACGGCGTACACCATCCCACTCACAAGAAAGAACAGAGGCATATGAAACATGTATATGCCCTTGAACAGCATGCTTCTGTCAAAGTCGACCGCGTAAGTCTGTACCAAGTGGCCCGCCACCACCAGCAGAATAGCCAGCCCCTTGTACAGATCCAGCGAGTCAACGCGCGTTGCGTGTGCGACAAATACCTGACCCAGGTTATTGTTTTTCATTTTTGTGAGGAAAAATCCACTAACGGGGCATTATCTCATCCCGTGCAACGGCAAAGGGAGCGCGAGGAAGCCCTCCCTGGCGGGCAGAATCTCAGATCCGAACCTTTGACTGCCGCTCAGAAAGGATGCCGCATGTCACTTATCGGGCGTAAGGAAGTCGCCAGAAGGCGGCGTGGCCGCTATAGACATGAAGTCTTGATACCGTCACTTTGGTGTCCAGACAGCGTATCCTGCTACCATACGCGCGCGAACAATAGTCATAGTCGGCGGCGCTACAGGGCCATCGGGAACAGGGTCAAAGTGATTTCAAATCTTCAGCTCTTGCGGGCGTTTTGCGCCCTAGGCGTGGTCTATTACCATACAGGCAACACCATTTTCGGAATGCACACGGAACTGGGCGGTGTCGCGCTCTTCTTCTGTATCAGCGGCTTTATCATGGCCCACATCCCGCAGAAGTCAGCCGCGCAGTTCATGACGGATCGGTTGATCAGGGTTGTGCCCCTGTACTGGATAGCTACTCTCGCCTTCTTCTTCTGGACTAACTCGGGCATGTCGAACCCGACGTACGTCTGGCCGATGCTGTGGGGCAAGTTGACAGAAGACCCCCTATTCATCCCACGATGGTTTCTTGGCAATACAGGACTCACCAAAGATGGTGCAATCCAGAATCTGGTCATGAGCCTCCTGTTCATCCCCTACAAGGATCATGCTGGGGACATGCACCCGCTGCTTGGTGTTGGTTGGACGCTGAACCTGGAGATGTTCTTCTACTGCATCTATGCGCTGTCGATCGCGGTTCGCGCGTCCATCGCACCAATTCTGGCGTGCGCAACGTAAGCGGCCGGTGAACCCGTCTTGACGGTGATGATCGCAGCGGCTAGGTGGCGCTGGTAGCCGGCTTCCAGCGATGTGGTAGCAATTCGGCAATGTTACTGGCGCGATGGGTTGGTAGCCGTGTG
>Ga0255338_1003270_pt1 | contig 19949 bp, 16 predicted proteins | sample MeOH1_35cm_T4_19_FD_203715 | JGI IMG/M metagenome (GOLD analysis project Ga0255338, IMG submission 203715) | Sandy soil microbial communities from University of British Columbia, Vancouver, Canada - MeOH1_35cm_T4_195 | ecosystem: Engineered > Artificial ecosystem > Sand microcosm > Unclassified ...
TGGCCTGCAGGCCGTGGTCGATCTCGCCGATCTCGTCGAGGAACAGCGTGCCGCCGTCGGCCGACTCGGCCAGGCCGATCTTGCGCTCGCGGGCGTCGGTGAAGGCGCCCTTCTCGTGGCCGAACAGATCCGACTCCAGCAGGGGGGAGGCGATGGGTGCTGGAGCAATACGACGAATGGAGTCTGAACCGGTGCCACATGCAACTGGAAGGCTTGCAGACCCCCTGCGATACTTTGCCCACTCGGCTGTCCGCAGTGGCACGCTGAGCAACGTGCGTCTCAGCCTGTCCGGGCTGTGGGCTTACACCATCTCTCGGGACGCGACCGTGTTCAGTCGGATCGAATCCAAACGCTTGCCGCAACTGGCGCGCTCGCGCCACCTCGTCGGCGTGCAGGTAGATCGAGGTCACCCTGCCACCCTGGACGGTGGAACTTGCATCCCGGAGAGAGGGCTACTCCGTGGGCCTACGTGGGGGTGCTCGAATCCGATGCGTGACAACTTCAGTTGTGCGAACGTGCCGTCCTGGCGACTGCATTAACATGCCATGGAAGGTCCCGCGCGACATGCGTCGGCAAACGCCCAGGGTATGTTCCGGCGAGAGTCCCTGCATGGCCCACCTTACCGCGGACCACACGACGAGCTGCCCGAGATGGTTGATGAACATGGAATTAAGGCGAAATTGGCGTGAACAATAGTCGCCGTGATGCTGGCCAATCCGATGAGCATTTGGCCGAGCAAGAAGCGCTGCTCATCCGCGAGAGCATCAAGCTCCTGGGTCGCAGTTTCGAGCCGGCGCGCGCGATCCGCGAAATGCTGCACCTGCTGTCGGAACTGGTCGGCCTCAATCGCGGTCGGGTCGTCATGCCCGACGAGGCACGCGGCGATCTGGCGATCCGCCATGCCTACGGACTGACCCGCGAGGAGATTCGCCGGGGCCGCTACGCGATGGGCGAAGGCATGACCGGCCGCGTCATGCAAAGCGGCGAGACCATGATCGCGCAGGACATCGACGAGGAGCCGCATTACCTGGCGCGCGCCGTGACGCGCGAAACACTGCCGTCAGAGACGGTCTCGTTCATCGCGCTGCCGATCCAGGTCGACGGCCGCGTGGCCGGGGTCCTGGGCGTGCATCGCATCCGCTCCCGGCGCCGCTCGCTCGCGGATGACCTGCAGGTCCTGCGCACCATCGCCGAACTGATCGGCCAGGTGCTGCTGCTCAGCCGCCTGATCGAGGAGCGCACCGCTCTGCTCAAAGAAGAGAACCGCTCCCTCAAGGCCGCGCTGGAAAATCGTGCCCAGGTCCAGGCGACCTGGGGCATCATCGGCCAGTCGCCGCCGCTGCTGGCCGCGCTGCGGCAACTGGAGCAGGTCGCCGCCGCCGAGGCGAGCGTGCTGCTGCTGGGCGAATCGGGCACCGGCAAGGAACTGTTTGCCCGCGCCCTGCACCTGCAGAGCCCGCGCCGGGACGGCCCGTTTGTCAAGGTGAACTGCGCCGCCATCCCGGAAACCCTGTTCGAGGCCGAGTTGTTCGGACACGAAAAGGGCGCCTTCACCGGCGCCACGCAGGCCCGGATCGGCCGCTTCGAGCAGGCCAGCGGCGGCACGCTGTTTCTCGACGAGATCGGTGATCTGCCGCTGCCCGTGCAAGTCAAGCTGCTGCGCGCGCTGCAGGAGCGGGTGGTGGAGCGCCTGGGCGGCCACAAGGAAATTGCCGTGGACGTCCGCATCGTGACGGCCACGCACCACGACCTGCAGCGCCTGGTCAACGCGGGACGCTTTCGGCTGGACCTTTTCTACCGCCTGAACGTCATTCCCATTCGCTTGCCGGCGCTGCGCGAGCGGCCCGGCGACATCAAGCTGCTGGTCCGCCATTTCCTGCTGGAGCTGAACCAGACCCACCAGCGCAACGCGATCATGACGCCGTCGGGGATGGACAGCCTGCAGGCCTATCCCTGGCCCGGCAACATCCGCCAACTCTTCAACGTGCTGGAGCGCGTCGTGCTGCTGGCGCGGACCGATGACATCGACGGCGCGATGGTGGACCATGCGCTGGTCACCGAGGCCCAGGGGCAGCCTATGGACACTTTGCCGATGCCCGTCCCGTTGCCGCCAGCGCCACTCGCCCAACCCGCCGCTGCGGCGGCCTCGGTGGTGCGCGGCTATCAACCTGTGCTCGGCAGCGAGGCCGAGCGCATCCGGCTGGCGCTGCAGCAAAGCGGCGGCAACAAGTCACGGGCGGCCAAGGCGCTCGATCTCACCCTGAGCCAGCTGATCTACCGCATCAAGGTGCTGGGGCTGACAGCCGATTCAATAAAGTATTGATAAATTATTAATACTTTCAAATACCTCATTCCGTAAATCAACGCAAGTTATTGATTTTTAAAGGCTTTCCACCCTGGCACGGGCTTTGCGAAGTGAGCGTGACACCGTCATCCACGCGAGCCCAGCCCGCCCAACCCAGGAGATTGCCATGCCCACCGCTGTTGCTTTCCGGTCGCCAGCCCACCCCGAAACCGCCCCGCTGGCGCCCGCCGGCATCCATCCCGCCGACCCATCGGTGCAGAGCCTCGCCACGGTGCGCCAGCTCGTGGCCGAGGCGCTCACGCCCAAGGTGCTCGACATCGACCTGAAGGCCGAGTATCCGGAGGCCTTCATGCGCCAGCTCGGCCAGGCCGGAGGCTTTCGCGGCGCGGTCGCGCTGGAGTTCGGCGGAAATGGCCTGGGGCTCCAGCACGTGGTTCAGGTCATGGAGGAAGTCTCCAAGGTGTGCCTCTCCACCGGTTTTCTGGTCTGGTGCCAGACCGCCTGCGCCCGCTACATCCAGATGTCCGAGAACGTCGCGCTGAAGCAGGCCTACCTGCCGCGCATCGTCGCCGGCGAGATCCTGGTCGGCACCGGCCTGTCTAACACCGTGAAATCCTGCGACACGATCGAGGACTTTCGCCTGTCCGCGAAAAAAGTCGACGGCGGCTACCTGGTCAACGGCGTGCTCCCCTGGGTGTCCAATCTGGGCGCCACGCATTATTTCGCCACCGGTTGCCCGGTCGAGGGCGCGCCCCAGGGCGATGACGGCCTGGTCTTCGTGCTGGTCGACTGCAGCCAGCCCGGCATGAATCTGGTGGACTGCGCCCACTTCGCCGCGCTGGACGGCACGCGCACGCTGGCCTGCCACTTCAAGGACGCCTTCATCCCCGACGACCGGGTGCTGTCGCACCCGGGCCAGTCTGCCGCGTACGTCCGGCGCATCAAGCCGGGCATGATCCTCGCGCAAATGGGCATGGGGCTCGGGCTGATCGAGGCCTGCGCCGACCTGATGAAGCAGGCCAACCGGACGCACGCGCACGTCAACCAGTACCTCGATGACCAGGTGGAGGACATCGAGTCGGCCCTGCGGGACGCGCGCGCCGCCACCCATGCGCTGGCCGACACGCTGCAGGCGCATCCGTCGTCCAGCCCCACGCTCGACATCCTGAAGCTGCGGCTGGCCGGCGGCGAGCTCTCGGTGAGGGCCGCCCATGCGGCCTTGCTGCACCTCGGCGCCAAGGGCTACCTGCAGCGCAGCCCGGCGCAGCGCCGTCTGCGCGAGGCCTATTTCATCGCCATCGTCACGCCGGCCACGAAGCACCTGCGCCGCGAAATCGCGCGCATCGAGCGCGGCGACAGCTGCCTGGGCGTGGCCTGAGCTTCTCGGCCCCCGACATCCTTCCCCGACCCGAATGAGGAGTTCGCCATGAATGAAACCATCGACACCACGCAGTGGCTGTGCAAGGTCTGCAACTGGATCTATGACGAGGCCGCGGGCGATCCGGAGCACGGCCTCGCCCCGGGCACCCGCTTCGCGGACATTCCCGACGACTGGTATTGCCCCGAATGCGGCGTTACCAAGCTCGACTTCGAGCCCCTGACGTTTTGACCGCCGCAGGTCCCGTTTCCTTCCGTCTTTTTCACACCGCTTTCCCTGACCCTCCCCTTCATTTCCAAGGAGCACTTCATGTCCACCGAAACCGTCAAAACCTATCTGCGCCCGATCGACCGTGACGGCCTGCTGAAATTCTCCGCCGCCGGCAAGGCCGACCCGAGCCGCCGTGGCACCAACAAGGTCCATACCGTGATGCAAGGGCAATTCCGTTCCTGGAGCTTTGTCGGCATCCACAACCCCGTGGTGGTGGATGAGCCGTTGCACCTGTTCGGCGAAAACACCGCGCCGGCACCGGGAGAGGTGGTGCTGTCCGCCCTCGGCGGCTGCCTGGGCGTCGGCATCACGGCGGTGGCGACGCTGCGCCAGGTCAAGCTGTCCAGGCTGGAGCTGTTCCTGGAGGGTGACATTGGCAACCCGGCCGCCTGGGGCGCCGATGGCGCCGCCATGCAGCCACCGCAAATGGGGTTTCAGCAGATCCGCGTCAAGGTGGCGATCGAGGGCGAGGCCTCGCGCGCCGAGCTCGACGACATCGTCCAGCATGCGAACTTCTATTCGCCGGTGGCCAACACCATGCGCAACCCGATTCCCTTCGAGATCAGCCTGGCGGACTGAGGAATTACCGATGAGCAAGTCATTCGCCGTCATCACCAGCGACGTGTCCCAGGCGCTGGGCACGCTGCGCAAGGCCATCCCCGACACCCTGAAGGGCTTCAGCGCCATGTCCCAGGGCGCCCTGGCGCCCGGCGTGCTGTCGGCCCTGGACAAGGAGCTGCTCGCGCTGGGCATCGGCGTGGCCTCGCGCTGCGATGCCTGCATCGGCTTTCACGTCAAGGCGCTGATCAAGCTCGGCGTCAGTCGCGAGCAGCTGATGGAGACGCTCGGCGTGGCCGTCTACATGGGCGGCGGCCCCACCCTGATGTACGCGGCGGAAGCGGTCCGCGCCTACGAAGAGTTCAGCGCCGCCTGATCCTGCCGCCACTGGGGCGCCCGGGGCCATCGCCAGCCCTGGACGCCCCTTCACCACATTCCCAGGCGCCTCTGCGCGCCCTTTCGCGGCCCCTCCGGAGCACGCCCCATGAACCATCCCATCGTGATCCTTGGCAGCGGCCTGGCCGGCGTGACCCTGGCCCGTGAACTGCGCAAACTGACTCCGACCCGCGAGATCGTCATGATCACCGGCGATGACGGCGATTTCTACGCGAAGCCCAGCCTCTCCAACGCCCTGGCGGCCGGGAAAAGTCCGGCACAACTGCGCTTGACGCAGGCCGACCGGCTGGCGTCCCAGCTCAGCATCACACTGCTGGCCCGCACGCAGGCGCTGAGCCTTCATCCGGCGGATGCCCTGCTGCGCACCAGCGCCGGCGACCTGTCGTACGGCCAGTTGGTGCTGGCGCTGGGCGCCAGCCAGATGCAAGTCCCGGTGCTCGGCGACGGGGCGCAAGACGTGTTGTCGGTCAACGATCTGGCGGACTACGCAGAGTTCCGCCGCCGACTCGACGGCCGGCACCGTGTCGCCATCATCGGCGCGGGCCTGATCGGCTGCGAATTCGCGAACGACCTGCGCTGCGCCGGTATCGAGGCGAGGGTGTTCGACCTCGCTCCGCAGCCCCTGGGGCGCCTGTTGCCGCCCCAGGCGTCGGCCTTTCTGCGGCGCAGGCTGGAACAGGCAGGCGTCGAATTCCAGCTGTCCACCACAGTGACCCGTGTGGACCGGCAAGGCAAGGGTTATCGGTTGACCGACCGCGAGGGCCGCCCCCACGAGGCAGACCTGGTGCTGTCCGCCGTGGGCCTGTCGCCCCGCCTGGCCCTGGCACGGGCGGCCGCCCTGCACACCGGCCGGGGCATCGCCGTGGACCGGCACCTGTGCACCTCGGTGCCGAATATCTATGCGCTCGGCGACTGCGCCGAAGTCGAGGGCTGGGTACTGCCGTATGTGCCGCCGATCATGCAGGCGGCGCGCGCCCTGGCCCCGACGCTGCTCGGACAACCCACCCGGGTGTCCTACCCCGCCATGCCGGTCGGGCTCAAGACGCCCGCCTGCCCCGCGGTCGTTTGCCCACCGCCGCACGGCCTGCCCGGTGCGTGGCAGGAAACCGGTGACGCCGATGGCGTTCGCGCAATTTTCTCCGACCCGCAGGGCCAGGTCCGAGGGTTTGCCTTGCTGGGCGACATGGTGCCGGAAAAGACCGCGTGGACCGGACGCATTCCCGCCTGGCTATGAGGCCGTGTCCATGACGCGCTGCGGTCCTGGCCACGCGGGAATGCACGCAGCAGGCCGATGCCGCGCACGGCCCACGAGGTGGTGGGTCGCGGCGGACATCGGTGCTCCGGTGACTCAGTACTGCTTGTACGGCAGAAATTTGCCGGACAGCACCACGTTCACGCGGTCACCCTTGGGATCAGGCTGACGCACGATGTCCATGCTGAAATCAATCGCGCTCATGATGCCGTCGCCGAACTCCTCGTGGATCAACTCCTTGATCGTGGTGCCATAGACGCTGACGATTTCGTACCAGCGGTAGATCAGCGGATCGGTCGGCACCGGCGTGGGCAGCGAGCCCTTGTAGGGCACGACCTGCAGCCACTTCTGCTCCTCGGCCGTGAGGCCGAAGATCTCGCCGATCACATGGGCCTGCTGGGCGTCCAGCGTCATCTGGCCCAGACACGCGGCCGTGACCCACTCCTTGGACAGGCCGACCTGCGCGGCGACGTCGGCCCACTTGATGCCCTTGGCAACTTTGGTGCTGATGATTTTTTCGGTGACTTCGAGGCGGTTCATGAGGACTCCTGGGTTGAATGAAAGCGTGGAAGAAAAACAGTTCAGTGGGCTTTGGCGCGCGAGACCAGGAAATCGACGATGTGGTTGCGCAGTTCGTAGTAGCCATCGAGGTGGTGCAGGCCGGCCCGGCTGCGCTCGCGCGGCAGCGGGTTGACCACCACCTCGGCAATGCCGCCCGGCACATAACCCCCGTCGGTCTCGGCGCCGTTGCTCATGAGCAGGATGCGATCGGCCAGCAGGATGGCCTCGTCCACGTCGTGCGTGATCATGAACACGGTCTGTTTCGTCTCACGCACGATGGCCATCAGCTCGTCCTGGATCGTGCCGCGCGTCAGGGCGTCGAGCGCGCCGAACGGCTCGTCCAGCAGCAGCATCTTGGGCTGGATCGCGAACGCGCGCGCAATGCCGACGCGCTGCTTCATGCCGCCCGACAGCTGGCTCGGCTTCTTGTCGATGGCATGGGCCAGGCCCACCAAGGCGACGAACTTTTCCACGTGCACGTTGACCTTGGGCGCAGGCCAGTCAGGCCAGCGCGACTTGACGGCAAAGGCGATGTTCTGCCGCACGGTCAGCCACGGCATCAGCGCATGGCCCTGGAACACCACGCCGCGCTCCAGGCTGGGGCCGGCGACCTCGCGGCCATCCATGAAGACATGGCCGCCGCTGGCCGTGTCCAGCCCGGCGAGCACGTTGAGGATGGTGGTCTTGCCGCAGCCCGAGTGGCCGATGACGCAGACGAACTCGCCCTTGTCGATGGAAAACGACACGTCGGCGAACACCGGCTTGGCCGGCGCATAGGCCTTGCTCAGACCTTCGATTTTCAGGAAACCTGGCATGGATGCATCTTTTGCGGTGTCATAGGGCATGGGTACGGGCCGGCGTGAATCCCGGGTCAAGCCCGGGATGGCCGCACTTGCGCCAGAGCCGACGAATTTGTCTTCACTCCACATAGGTCACTCCTTTTTGCAGTTGCGCGAAGGCCAGGTCCAGCAACATGCCGACCACGCCGATCACCAGAACGGCGAAGATCACGTTGGTCAGCGACAGGTTGTTCCACTCGTTCCAGACGAAGTAGCCGATGCCCGTGCCGCCGACCAGCATCTCGGCCGCGACGATCACCAGCCAAGCGATACCCATGCTGATGCGCATGCCGGTCAGGATGGTCGGCGCGGCGGCCGGCAGGATCACCTGGAAGGCCTTGCGCAGCGGGTTCACCTCCAGCGTGGCCGCCACGTTGAGCCACTCCTTCTTCACTGCCGCCACGCCGAACGCGGTGTTGATCAGCATCGGCCAGACCGAACAGATGAAGATGACGAAGATGCCGCTGACCGACGAATCCTTGATGGTGTAGAGCGCCAGAGGCATCCAGGCCAGCGGACTGATCGGCTTCAACACCTGGATGAACGGATCGAGCGCGCGGCGCAGCAGCGGCGACATGCCGATCACGAAACCCAGCGGCACCGCCACCAGCGTGGCGAGCAGGAAGCCCAGCCCGACCCGGCCCAGCGAGTGCGTGAGCTGGATGGCGATGCCCTTGTCGTTCGGGCCGTTGTCGTAGAACGGATTGGCCAGGTGACCACCGATGGTGTTGGCCATCTCGCCCAGCGTCGGAAAGCCGCCGCTCCTGGCTGCGCCCGAGGCCTGGCCCATCATCTTCGCGTACTCGATCTGCTCGGCCGTCAGACCCGCCGTACTGCCAGCCACACTGCTCAACGTGGCCGCATACCAGATGCCGAGAAACAGCACCAGAATCAGCGCCGAGACCACGCCGGCGCGAAAGCCCATGGTTTTCCAGATCGACATGTCAGGCCGCCTTTCGGATCGCAAAGCTCTTCAGGTAGTCATCAGCCTTGGCCGCATCGAACTCCTTGTCCATGATCCTGAACTTCGGGTAAGCGCCATCAGGCACCGGCTGGTGCAGCGACTTCATGTGCTTTTTCGCATCGGTCAGCAGGAACACCTTTTCGGCAATCTGCTTGTAGTTGACATCGCCCTTGAGGTAGCCCCAGCGCTTCATCTGGGTGAGCATCCACACCGCCATGCTCTGCCACGGCATGGGGTCGAAGTCGGCTCGGTCGGGCACGTTCTGGATCTTGCCCAGGCCGTCGGCGAACTTGCCGGTCAGCACCTGCTGGATCACCACCTCGGGCTGGTTCAGGTAGGCCTGCGGCGCGACCACCTTGGCGATCAGCTCGCGGTTCTTCGGGTCGCGCGCCATCGCGGCCGCAGTCAGCACGGCGCGGTACAGAGCGGCGAAGCTGTTCGGGTTCTTCTGGATGAATTCGGTGCTGGTGCCGAAGGCGCAGCAGGGGTGGCCATTCCAAAGGTCCTTGGTCAGCAGGTGGATGAAGCCGACCTCTTCGTAGACGGCGCGCTGGTTGAACGGGTCGGGGCCGAGGAAGCCGTCGATGTTTCCGGCGCGCAGGTTCGCCACCATCTCGGCCGGTGGCACCACGCGCAGCTGCACGTCGGTGTCGGGGTTCAGGCCGTTTTCCGCGAGGTAATAGCGCAGCAGGAAGTTGTGCATGCTGAACTCGAACGGAATGGCGAACTTGAAGCCCTTCCAGCGCTTCGGGTCGCGGTTGTCCTTGTGCTTGAGCGCCAGCGTGATCGCCTGACCATTGACGTTCTGGATCGTCGCCACGTTCATCGGCAAGGGGTTGGAGCCGAGACCGAGCGAGATCGCCAGCGGCATCGGGCTCAGGAAGTGCGAGGCGTCGTACTCGCGGTTCATCATCTTGTCGCGGACCAGCGCCCAACCGGCCGTCTTGGTCACCTCCACGTTCAGCCCCTGCTGTTTGTAGAAGCCCAGCGGTTGCGCCATGATCAGCGGCGTGGCGCAAGTGATCGGGATGAAGCCGATCTTCAGGTCCTTCTTCTCGAGCGTGCCCCCTCCCTTGCCGGCCTCCTGGGCCATCGCCTGCAGGCTGGCCACCGGCAGCACGCTGGCAATCGCCGCCATCGCCGTGCCCTTGCCGACCGCGCGCAGGAAGAGCCGGCGCTGCGCGTCCCGCGGGAACAGCGCCTTGACCAGCGTGGCCTCGATGAACTCGTTGGAATAGGCCTCGAACTCGCTGCTCAGGCTGCGCCGGCGCAGCTCCACCGCCGCCGCATCGGCGGCCACCTCGGCGTGGTGGTCGGCCACGGAATGATCCCGGCCGCAGCTGCACTTGAGCATCAGCGGGCGGTCGGCATCGTAGGGAGAGAAGAACTCGGACATCGCACATCTCCTGGAAGTTGATGCGCCAGACAGTGCAAGGGCCGGGCCAGCCGCGCGGGTCTGCGGCCCGCCCCCGGCATTTCGTTGCAGTTTCGCCGACAGCGTGTAGGGCCAGCCCTACACGCAGGTCAGTGATCCTCGGGGAATTGCGCCCCTTGGGCCTGGCGCGCGGCCAGTAGCGCCAGCTCCACGTCATTGCGCACGCCGGTCTTCTCCAGGATGCGGGCGCGGTAGGTGCTGACCGTATTGGGCGCCAGCTTGAGCTGCGCACCAATTTCGCTCACGCTGTGCCCGCTGCAGAGCAGGCGGAACACCTGGTGCTCGCGGTGGGAGAGCGCCTCGATGCCGGTCGCGGCCGGCGCCGCGCCGGGGCGCACCACGGCCGTGCGCCCCACCGCACTGGCCAGCGCCTGCGCTGTGGCCTCGGTCAGGTAGCGTTCGCCGACGGCCACCTTACGCACGGCCGCCAGCATGTCGTCCGGGTCGGCGCTCTTGTTCAGGTAGCCCGCGGCGCCCAGCTGGATGCAGCGCACCGCGTACTGGCGCTCCGGGTAGGTGCTGAGCATCAGCACCGGCAGGCCCGGATGCTCGCGCCGCAAGGTGCGCAGCACTTCCAGCCCGTCGATCTCGGGCAGGGCGATGTCGAGCAGCACCACGTCCAGCCCGTCGCCGGCCACCAGGGCCCGCACCTGCGCCAGCGCCTCGGTGCCGGTGGCAGCCTCTGCGGCCACCGTGATGCCAGCGTCGTCGGCCAGCACCTGCTTGAGCCCCTCGCGCACGATGCGGTGGTCGTCACAGAGCAGCACGCGGATCATGGCATCGCCTCCGTCGCCTCATCCTCTCGCGCCGAGAGCGGCCAGCACAGCCGGCACCACACGCCCTGCCCCGGCTGGCTGCTGATCTCCAGCGTGCCGCCGAAATGGCGCGCCCGCTCACGCATGCCCATCACGCCATAGGCATCGGCGGCCTCGAAGGCCTGCGGCGCCACGCCGCGCCCGTCGTCCCGCACGCTCAGGAACAGGCGGTCCGCAGTCAGGCCGATGCGGATCACCACCCGGCACGCGCGCGCGTGGCGCACCACGTTGCTCAGCATTTCCTGGAAGATGCGGAACACCGCCACCGCCTCGGCCTCGGGCAGCTGCAGGTCCTCGGGCACTTCCATGCGCCAGTCCAGCGCCAACTCGGCCGCCGGCAGCAGCTCGTGCGCCTGCCATTCCAGCGCGGCCCACAGGCCCTGGTGGTCGAGGATGCTGGGCCGCAGGTCGGTGATGATGCGGCCCACGTTGTCGACCGCGGTCTCGATCAGGCGGCTCATGTTCTGGCACTTGCAGCGCATGCGCCGGCGCATCTCGGCCGCCGCGTCGGGCAGGCGCGCATCCTGTTCGCTCAGGCGCTTGTCGAGCCAGTTCACGTCCATCTTCATCGCCACCAGGAGGCTGCCGAGCTCGTCGTGCACCTCACGCGCGATGCGCGTGCGCTCCTCCTCGCGCACGCGCTCGGAGTAGGCCGTCAGCTCGCGCAACTGAACCAACGCGGCCGACAGCTCCTGTGTGCGCGACCAGACCCGCTGTTCCAGTTCGTCCTTCGCCTGCTGCAAGGCCTCGGCGGCGCGTCGACGCTCGGTGATATCGACGAAGGTGACCACTGCCCCGCACACCTGCCCAGCCTCCAGGATCGGATGGCTGGAATACTCGACGGCAAACGCGCTGCCATCGCGCCGCCAGAACACCTCGGTGTCGATGCGGCAGGGCTGTACCGCGCGAAAGGCGTGGAAGATCGGGCATTCCTCCACCGGATAGGGTCGCCCGTCAGCATGGGAATGGTGCGTCAGCTCGTGCATGTTGCGCCCCTGGATCTCGACCGCCTGCCAACCAAGCAGCCGTGCGCCCGCGTGGTTGATGAAGGTGCACAGGCCGTTCAAGTCAATGCCGAAGATCCCCTCGCCGGTGGACTCCAGCAGCAACGCCAGCGGGATCGGCCCCAGCGAGGCGGCGAGCGATTCGGAACACGGCTGAGATAGAGGGGAGTCGATGCACATCTTGACGCATCAAGCAATGACTGTGCCTATTTGGTGCATGTAGGGCCCAGATCACGAAACGGATGAATCCTACGAGCCCGAAGGGCGCCGCTCTTTGGCGGCAGTGCAATGCCGAGATCAACGCGGCAGGATACATTGCCGTGGTGGGCGTCGCATTCACTCACCAACTTCGACAGCGCCGCCTCCATCCGCTTGAGGTCTGCCAGCCGGGCGCGCACGTCGGTCAGGCGCTGGGCAGCGAACTCAGCCGCCTCGCTGCAAAGGGTGCCGTCCGCCAGTTTCAGGATTTGGCCTACTTCGGCCAACACACGTCCTTGCCGGCCGTGGCGCTGACACGCAGCAGCTCGATGAACCCCGCGGCGCGCTGGCGCAGCGATGACGCTACCGCCGTCGGCCTCATCCTCCCCGCCCGCCGCATGGTGCTGGCGCGCCGCCTCGTGTACGGCCTCGGCCACGGCAGCGTCCAGCGCAGCGATCGCGGCGGGAATCTGCGCCACCATGGCCCTGCCGAACCGCTTCCTGCCGCACGGCGGCATACTCCACCCGCCTCGCACTTGCTCCATGGCGATTCCATGCAAGAAAATCAACCAACTTGTAAGGTGGCCCGTTTATTGCTGAGGGAAGCAACGGACCAGGAATCCACATGAAGCTGCTCACACCGCCCGCAATGCCCCCTTCCTACGAGGTTTGCTTGCCCCGCGCCGCCTACGAACTCATCAAGCGGCGCGCAGTGCAGTCGGCGCGCCTGAGCATCGAGACGCTCTGCGTTCAGGAAACGGTGATGGGCGCCGTCGAACACATGGTCTGGGACACGCAGCAGCTGCAGGCGCGCGGCCTGGACAGCGAGAACCGCCAGTACGACCTGATCGACATCCAGGAGGCGGTCCACTGCCTAGACGTGCTGGGCCTGCTGCGCCACCCGTTCACGGACCGGCCCCATGTGGTGGCCTTCAAGCCGGAGATCAGCGCCTACGAGCCCTGCGTGTCCGTCCGTACCGCAGTCACCATCCGCGTGCACTGAACCCTCGTAAGGCCCCGCCCGCCAGTCCCCAGCGGCCTCGGCAATCCGGGTCGGCTGCCTCAGCCGCGCGGGCAAGGCCGTCACCTCGGCCATCGGCAGGGCTTTCGCGCACAGCCAGTGTTGGCTGCGATTCAAAATCGACCATGTCAACAACTTGATGCGAGGTGCGCCTATAGTACGCACCATCTCTGGGCTTTCCCAAACCTATCCTGCTCCAGGTGTCGCTGAAGAAGGTCGATGAACTGGGCGAGTTCGAACACCAGCTGGCCATGGAGAAGGCACACAACGACATGCGGCTTTGGAGACGCGCCAACACCGCCGAGATGCTCGTCCTGTTGGCGCCCCCAATACCTGTTCCGACGTCATTTCCGCGCGCTCTGAATGTTGCGCACCACGCTAACCACCGCAAGGGCTCCAATGGCATGGGCCTTGTATTGCAGTTCAATATTCGCGCCGATTTCTCGGCAAAAAAGGGAGTCTGGTCGCGTCACGCTGAAGAATGCCGGCGCTGCCAACTGTCAATCCAGACCGGCAATTCAGCCGCTGGCATCGCCTTGGCGATGAACCAGCCTTGCGCCAAATCACACCCGATGGTGCGCAGGAATTCCCAGTCCTCGCGGTCTTCCACCCCTTCGGCAACGACCTTTAGTCCGAGTTGATGGGCCATGCCGAGGCTTGCCTCGACAATGGCCCGCAGCGACGCATCCCGACAAGCACCGTGGACGAAGCCGCGATCCACCTTCAATTCGTTGAACGGAATGTCGTGCAATTGGGCCAGTGAGGAGTTGCCGGTACCGAAATCGTCGATCGAGAGGCCGATCCGCTTCAGACGCAAACGGGTCAGAATGTCCAGCGATGCCCGCGGGTTTTTCATCAACTGGCTTTCCGTCACCTCCAATGTAAGACTCGTGATGGGAAGGCCGGCATCGGTCGCCACACCTTCGACGACATCTGGAAAATCCAGCGCGGCCAGATTGTCCATGGAGACGTTCACCGAGACCTGCAGAGGAAAACCCGCGTCCTGCCAAAGGCGGGCGTCTTGCACGGCCGCCTTCAGCACAACCAGGGTCAGAGCGTCGATGAGACCGTTTTCTTCCGCGACATGGATAAACTGGTCTGGAAACACCACGCCATCTTCAGGATGCCGCCAGCGCACCAAGGCCTCGACGCCGGTAATTGCACAGGATGCAACGTCCACTTGCGGCTGGTAGAAGTTGACCAGCTCACCGTTGGTGATCGCTCGCAGCAAGGCCGCGGCCCCGTAGGTCTTGCGTTCAGCACGAGGCAGCGCGGCGATGTGCCGGGTTCGCTCCTGCAAAACCTGTTGCAGCCGATGGGAGGAGACAGGCTTGTGCAATGCACCCAGCATGGTCAACTTGTGGGCATGGGCGAGTTTCTCTGCGGTGTGCAGGATGCGTTCATCTTCCCCACTGACCAGCACCAAGCCGCCCTGGTAACCCATGCCGACCAGGTGGCGGATGAACTCGACCCCGTCCATCTCCGGCATCTGCAGGTCACAGAAAACCAGGTCGGTGTGATCATGCCCCTCCCTCAGCACCCACAAAGCCTCCTGCGCGCCCTCGCAGGCTGTCACCTCGGTCATGCCGAGTCGGGTCAATTGGTGGGTAAGAAGTTCTCGAACAAAGGCCTCGTCGTCGACCACCAGTATTCTCATGCGCATTCCTTATTCTTCCTGGTTCGGAATCAGGACCGTTTCAGCAGTTCGGCGATCCGCGCCTCGGTCTCCGGCAAGACGGCATCGAATCGCTCCATCGTTCGCTCAATGCCAGCTCCATCTCCGGCCCGGCAAGCGCTCTCCGCCGCCGCACACAGGTCACCCAGCGCAAGGGCACCCACGGCGCGGGAAGAGGACTTGAGCTTGTGGGCCATGGTAGCAACGGACGGGACATTGCGCTGCGCGAAGGCCGCCTGCAGCTCCATGGCGAGACGCTTCGCAGAGGCCTTGTAGTTGCCCAAGAACTTCTGGATGATTTCTGGATCGCTGCCCACCAGCCCGATCAGCACGCTCACGTCCATGACAGGCGCGATTGGCATCGAGGAAGCCCGCTCGTGTGGCTCGATCATCGCCGCCATCGTATTTTCTGGGGGCAGCCACCGTGCCAGCGTAGCTTTGAGCAGGTGCAGCCGAATAGGCTTGGTCAGGTACTCGTCCATCCCCGCTTCGCCAACACGGCGAGCCTCGCCTCGCAAGGCATTGGCGGTCAACGCGAGAATCGGCATGCGGCGCTGCCCGGCTTCCTCATTGCGAATCGTTTCAGCCAGAAGGTAGCCATCCATTTCTGGCATGTGCAGATCGGTGAGCAGCATTGCATAATGCGCGTTGCGCCACATCCTCAGGGCTTCGGCGCCATCATGGGCGATTTCGGCCGCATACCCCAGCAGCGCAAGTTGCTGCAGGATGACCTTCTGGCTGATCTCATCGTCCTCCGCGACGAGAATCAAGCGGCCCTGGGCGCGGGCCTCAACGACAGTGGGCGGTGGAATGACCTCGTCCTCGGTCAATTTGTCGCAGTCGACGAGGGAATTCTCGGCAGACCTCCGCCCCGCCACCACCGCCACGGCCCCCAAAAGGGCCTCGCGCCGCAAGGCGTTGCGGCCCAGCATGACCGATTTCGGCCCCGGCTCCGGCTCCGGCGCATGGCGCGGCCTCCCTCGGATCAAGTGCACACGGCGGTCGTGCGGGCTGGAACGCGCGCCGGTGCTTGATGGCCCCGCTTCATTTGGACCGTCAACCATCACCACCGGCTCAGCCAAGCTAGTGGCAAGTAGTTCCGCGGCACCTTCGTCCGCTATCCAGACCTGTGCGCCTGCATGTTCGAGATAGACGCCCAGATCGTCGGCATTCATCTCTGGCGCGCGCACCACGACGCAACGGATGTCCGCCAGATCGGGGAGCTCCCGAACCGGCTGCTCAGCTGCGATCTCGAGGGGCAGCGTGACGGTAAAGATCGAGCCCATGCCCGGCGTGCTTTCCACCGCGATGGCGCCGTGCATCAAGTCCACGAGACGCCGGCAAATGGCGAGCCCGAGTCCGGTGCCACCAAAACGTCGAGTCGTTGAGGACTCTACCTGGGAGAAGGGAGCGAACAAATCGCTCAGTTTCTCCGGGGCGATGCCGATACCGTTGTCGGCGATGCGCATGGATAACTGCGGCGGCACGGTATGCGCCATGCTCACGCGAACCGACACCCGACCACGCATGCCCGTCCGCCCGACGGAAAACTTGATCGCATTGCCCACCAGGTTGTAGAGCACTTGACGCAGGCGAACCTCGTCGGCGAGCACTCGCTCCGGGATGTCGGGAGCGACGAAGACGGAAAGGTCAACGCCGCGCTGGTCAGCCATGTAGACCAGCGTGTTGCACAACACCTCGACCAAATCAGCCACGGAGAGCGGTTCACGCTCGATCTCAAGCTTGCCCGCCTCGATCTTGGAAAAATCCAGGATGTCGTCGATGAGGCTCAGCAGCGTCGATGAGGAATCCTGTATGGTGCTGATCAGGTCGACTTGGTGGGCGGACAAAGGGCTCTTGGCCAACACGTCCACCAGGCCGATCACGCCGTTCATTGGCGTGCGGATTTCATGACTCATCGTTGCGAGAAACGCCGATTTCGCCCGACTGGCCTGTTCCGCGTCTTCCCGTGCTTCGGTCAGATCGGCATTGAGTTGCTGCAGCCGCGCCGCCGCCTCATGCTGCGCGGTCGTGTCGTGTGCGGTGGCGAAGATCAAGCCATCGGGCTGGGGTAGCGCCTTCCACTCCAGCCAACGCCAGGCGCCGTTTTTGCAACGAAAGCGATTCTCGAACGAGACCGTCGACTGGCCAGTCGAGAGTTTCTCGATTTCGGTCCGTGTCGCGGCCAGATCGTCGGGGTGCACCAGCTCGACAAAGGGCAGGGCGAGGAGCGTCGCCTCGCTCCAGCCCAGCGTGTGGCTGAAGGCGGGATTGACGCGCTTGAAATAGCCATCGACCCCGGCGATGCAAAGCAGATCGAGCGAGAGGCTGAAAAACCGGTCCCGCTGCTCCTCCGCCTCCCTGCGTGCTGTGATGTCGTGCAGCAGGATCAGCGAGCCAAGACGCCCTTCGTATTGATGGGCCACCGAGGTGATCTCGCCCAGGAAAAACGAGCCATCGGGCCGACGGAATTTCGCCTCGATGGTCGGGTTGACCGGACGGCCCTCTGCGCGCAGCCGCGCGCGCTCGTGCATCACGTCGTAGCTGTCGGCGTGGACCAGCCCGAGCAAAGTCCGTCCGAGCAGGTCGTCAGGCGAACGCGCACCGAACATCGTCACGGCCTTGGGATTTGCAAAAACGAAATGCCCGTCGCAGAGCACGAGCACGGCGAACGGTGACGCTTCGATGAAGTGCCGATAGCGCTCCTCGCTCGCTTGCAGCGCGATTTCGGCGGCACGCGCCTGGCTGATGTCGCGAAACACGAGCACCAGCCCGCGCAACTTGCCCACGGCGTCACGGATCGGCGCGGCACTTAGGGCAATCACCCGCTCGCTGCCGTCACGGGCCATGAGCATGGCGCGGTGATCGACACCATGGGCATCGGTCGAACGCAGGACCTCGTCCACCGGGATGGCCATGACCTGACGAGGCTCCGCGTCAACGATACGAAAAACTTCGTCGACGGGCCGACCGAAAGCTTCAGCCTCCGTCCAGCCGGTGAACCGCTCCGCCACCGCATTGAGCCGGGTCACACGCCGCTGCGAGTCCGTTGTCAGCACGGCATCACCGATCGAATGGAGGGTGATATCCAGATCCTGTTCACTCTCGCGCAGTGCCGTTTCAGCCGTCCGGCGGGCAAGGAGCTCGCTCTCAAGCTCCTTCGTTCGTCTGACCACCTCGGCAGCCGTCGCGGCAATTCGGCCGGCGCTCCCCAGGGTGGCAAACGCTGCCAGCAGCGCGACCAGCACCGAGAAACCGAGATAGAGGGCCACCATGGCGCTGACACCTGCTGGCCTGATAGTCCGGGCGGGCTGCATCTCCAGACGCCAGATTCGGCCACCGAAGCTGACCTCCCTAAACCAGCCGGGGGCAGCCCCTGCTGGCAAGGTGTCCTGCAAAACGCGGACCGGCTGGCCTGCGGTGACGTCCGAAACGCGCCAGACGAGTTGCATGTTGTGTGCGACTGCGGCGAGCGGAGCAAGGAGTTTCCCGATATCGAACACGCCCACCACATAACCACGCAGAGCATTACCCGACGCCCCGCTCATGCCCGTTCCGCTGCCGGCGCCTTGGACCGGCAGAAATACCAGGAGAGCCGGCTGATTGGAGCGCATCAGCTCGACCTGGACGGACGTCGCTGCCTTCGCGCTATCGCTGGCACGCGCCATGGCGAGGCGCCGGGGCGTCTCGAAGCCATGATCGAGGCCAAGCGCCATGCCATTATTCCCTTGAGGCTCGCTGTAGAGGATGGGGAAGTACTCGGGTCGATCCGCGCTCGCACGCGGCTGCCGATCGGCACTCAGCTCGAAGATGTGGTAACCAGGTAAGCCCTCTCGCTGAACGGCCGCTTCGAAGCGCTGACGCGCCGCGCGCGGCACCCGCGGCGCCCAATCCACGGCAAGAAGGGCAGGATGGGCCGTGATGAATTCGGTATAAAGGGCGAACTCCTGACGTGTGACCACTTCGCTGGCCGCGAACAAATGCGTGATCCCGTTCAGCGGCGCAATCGCAGCCGGCAGCGGAAGAAAGCCTGAGTCGTAAGCGTCTTCCAGCCGATGTTCGACCTCGACTCGCGCCTGGTTTTCCTCCATTCGGTTCATTCCCAGATTGCCTGCTGCAAGCAGGGTCGCCGTCAGGAGCAGCGGCAGCGCGACACGGTGGGAATTGCTGCGGCGTACCCGCAGCGGGTGGACGCCAGGCCAGACGAGCAACACCAGTGGGGTAAATAGCAGTACGCCAACGGTGTCGCCAGCCCACCAGATCAGCCATTCGCTCGGCGCATCGATTGGCTCCACTTGCCCGGAGCCCAGCAGCGCGGCAATGCCGAAGCTCGCAGAGACCACGCAAGCGAAAGGCCCCACCGCGAGCAGTAGCCGCAGTAGGCGCCACTCGCGAGCCGCCTGCGGGACAGAGGACGGCTCCACGCGCCGGGTCAGCCAGACCCCGAGCAGTGCCTGCAGCGTCGCGCCCGTGGCAATGACCATGGCCGCCGCCGCGCTGGTCACCGAGACATCGAGGCCGACATGGAGCAGGAATGCGCCCAACCAAACGCCGGGCCAGCCACGCGCGCCGACAGCGAGCAAGACTGCTAATGCCAGACCTCCTGCAGGCCACACCGGCGAGGCGAAACCGGACGCCAGCACCAGCTGTTTGCCCGCCAACCCGACCATCACATACAACGCCGCGACGAAAACGACCTCGCGATGCGCCGCCCAGCGACGCATTCTGCCCAGAACTTCGTCAGTACCGCCCTCCAATCGGCCGGCTGCAGTCGCCGGGCGAACATCACTGCAAGCCGTCATTTGTGAAGTTATTGCAAATTTACGTAAAGGAGTTTAAGTGCAATGGATCAAATCGTCCGACGAGGGGCCATCTTGAGGTAGATGCTCTATCGCGTAGAAAAATGTCCGCCAAATGTGTTGGCGCCGGCTTGAAAGTGAGCCACCCCTCGATGTTCCGGTGAGCCACCTCTGGAGTCCAAAGCGCTTGTACTGGCGCGGCATGCTGATCGGTTTTGGCTGCTGTTCAGCGGGCGCCGCCGCGTGGATGGACCGCCGCCCGTGCGGCCCCGACTGGGGCGTGGGCTGGTCGGACATGCCGTCAGAGCTGGGTCATTCCGTTATAGGCAACCTGATCTCGAAGCAGGTCAGGCCCTCTCTGGACGTCACATGCACCTCTCCCTGGTGCAGTTCAACGATGGACTTGACGATGGCCAGCCCCAGTCCAGAGCCCTCGCCAGCGCGCTGACGGGATGGATCCACCCTGTAGAAGCGATCAA
>Ga0255338_1003271_pt1 | contig 19944 bp, 16 predicted proteins | sample MeOH1_35cm_T4_19_FD_203715 | JGI IMG/M metagenome (GOLD analysis project Ga0255338, IMG submission 203715) | Sandy soil microbial communities from University of British Columbia, Vancouver, Canada - MeOH1_35cm_T4_195 | ecosystem: Engineered > Artificial ecosystem > Sand microcosm > Unclassified ...
AGCCGACCTCATCCGGAGCCACGCGCGAGGCGACCATGGCCGACACTCCCCGCTCCTTCGACGGACGCATCGCCCTCGTCACCGGCGCCTCGCGCGGCATCGGCTGGGCCGTCGCCAAGGCGCTCGGCGCCGCCGGCGCCCACGTCGTCGCGGTGGCCCGCACCGCCGGCGCGCTCGAGGAGCTCGACGACGCGATCCGCGGCGAGGGCGGCCCGGCGCCGACGCTGGTGCCGCTCGACCTCAAGGACATGCCGGCCCTCGACCGCCTCGGCGCGGCGCTCTACGAGCGCTTCGGCCGCCTCGACGCGCTCGTCCTGAACGCCGGACTACTCGGGCCGCTGTCGCCCTTGACCCACATCGAGCCGAAGGCGTTCGACGAGGTGATGACGGTGAACGTCACCGCCAACTGGCGCCTCATCCGTTCGCTCGACCCGCTCTTGCGTCAATCCGACGCCGGCCGCGTCGTCGTCGTCTCGTCCTCCGCCGCCCACAAGAACCGGCCGTTCTGGGGCCTCTACGCCACCTCGAAAGCGGCGGTCGAGCACATGGCGCTGACCTACGCGGCGGAGAGCGAGCACACGGCGGTGCGCCTCACCATCGTCGATCCCGGCCCGCTGAGGACGGCGATGCGGGCCCGGGCGATGCCCGGCGAGGACCCGCTGACGCTGCGCACCCCGGCCGAGCTCGCCCCCGAGGTGCTGCGCTTCCTCGCTCCCGGCTGGACGGCGAACGGCCGCCTCTACGACTTCCGCGCCGGCGCCCTGATGCGCGTCGTCCCGCCGGAGCCGGTCGAGGGGTGAGGCGGCGGGCCCGTCCGGCCCCTCCGCGCAAGCGCGCTTGCCTTTGCCGCGGCGGTCCGGCAGGGCTCGGTGGAACCGCGCCGGGATCCGCATCGCCGGCCGGCGGCAGGACACACGATTTTGCATCTGCGCCGGACGACGGCCAGCCGAGTGCGCCGCACCCCTGGAACGGACGCCCCGGTCGTGCCAGATACGACGGGTGATCGACAACGAACCCGCACCAGCTCGAGGGTTGCGCGAGGATCCCCTCATAACCGACTGACGAGATGGAAAAGTCGAGCTTCTTCGAGACCCGCCGCTTCGCCGTCGCTCCGATGATGGACTGGACGGACCGGCATTGCCGCGTCTTCCATCGGCTGCTGACGCGGCGGGCGCAGCTGTTCACCGAGATGGTGACGGCGCAGGCGGTGGTGCACGGCGACCGGGAGCGGTTGATCGGCTTTTCCGGCGTCGAGCGGCCGCTCGCGATCCAGCTCGGCGGGTCCGATCCGGAGATGCTGGCGCAGGCGGCGCGCATCGCCGAGGACTTCGGCTACGGCGAGATCAACCTCAACGTCGGCTGCCCCTCCGACCGGGTGAAGGAAGGCCGCTTCGGCGCCTGCCTGATGGCCGAGCCGGCCCTCGTCGGCGACTGCGTCGCGGCGATGAAGGCGGTCGTCGCGGTGCCGGTGACGGTCAAGTGCCGCATCGGCATCGACGACCAGGATCCCGAGGCGGCGCTCGACGCCCTCGCCGACGCGGTCGTCGCGGCCGGCGTCGACGGGCTGTGGGTGCACGCCCGCAAGGCGTGGCTCAAGGGTCTCTCGCCGAAGGAGAACCGCACCCTGCCGCCGCTCGACTACGACCGCGTCGGCCGCCTCAAGGCGCGGCTGCCGGGCCTGTTCGTCGGCATCAACGGCGGCATCGCGACGATCGAGGACGCGAAGGCGCTGCTCGCCGACCTCGACGGCGTCATGCTCGGCCGCGCCGCCTATCACGATCCGGGGCTCCTCGCCCACGTCGACCGAGCGATCTACGGCGCGGCCGCCGAGGACGCCGACCTCTTCGCGGTCGTCGCGGCCTTCCGCGACTACGCGGCGGCCCGGCTCGCCGCGGGCGTGCCGCTCGCGGCGATGACCCGCCACCTCCTCGGGCTCTTCGCCGGCCGGCCCGGCGCCCGCGCCTTCCGGCGGATCCTGACGGTGGAGGCGGTCGCCAGCGGCGCCGGCGTCGCGGTGATCGACCGGGCGCTCGCCGCCTTGAGCGGGCGGCCGGCGGACGCCGGGGCGGCGGCCGAGACCGGGATCGAGACGCCCGAAGTGGCGGCGGAGGCGGCGGCCTGACGGTCCGCCGGCCGCGACCCGGGCGTCATCGCGGGAGCAGCATCGGCCGCAACGACACGAGCAGAGAGGAAGCGCATGGCCATCGTCCTCGACGAGGAGGAGAACATCGCCGAGCACGCCGGCGGCTTCGTCATGCCGGCCTGGAACGACGGCGACCTGGTGCTGCTGTGGATCGAGGACGCCGCCCTCGATCCGCTCGCCGCCCGTTTCGGCATCGACTTCGGCGAGGACACCTTCATCCGCCGCTGCAAGGGCGTGCTCGAGGCGGTGGCGACCCGCAAGCTCGCCGAGGAGGGGCTCGTCGAACTGCCGACGGCGAGCGACTTCGAGACGCCGATGACCGGCATCGCCATCCTCGCCGCGGACGTGAAGCAGGCGATGTGACGGGCGGGCTCTCCGGGTTCGACCCGCCCGCGCCGGGCCCCGGGGCGCCATCGCCTCGCCCCATTGACCGGGTTGCATGTGGACGTCGCTCGGTTCGCCCCGTGCGTGCGGCCCTCCGGCAAGGAGAACCGGCCCCATGCGCGACAGCCATGACGTCGATCTGCTGATCGATGCCGTCGCCTTCACCCTCCCCGGCGAGACGCGCTCGGTGCCATGCCTCGTCGACGTCGCCGCGCTGGAGGTGGCGCCGTCGGCCGGGCTCGTGCTGCCGGCCGAAGTGTTCAAGGCCGACCGGGCGCTGTTCGAGGAGATCGCCCGGCGCAAGTTCGCCAGCGGCGAGACGGCGGCGGACCGCACCGTCCGCATCCATGCGAGCGACCTGGCACCGCGGCTGTTCTCGGCCTGACGGCCATCGGGCTCGCCGAACGGCATTCAGCGACGACTTCGGCGATGGCGAACGGCGCGGCCCGCGCCGTGGCCGCGGGCGGCAACCCGCACGGGCCGCCGCGGTGAGCCCGGCCGCTCCCTCCGCCGACGCCTCAGGCGGTTGTCGGGTTGTAGCTCGGCGGGTCGCTCGCCGGGAACGACTCGTCCGACGCCGGGTCGACCGCATCCCAGGATTCCGGCGGATAGTCCATGGATTCAGGACCGGCCGGGCGGCGGGCGCCGGGGCCGTCGTCGTCCGGCCGCGGCCGGCGCGGCGCAAACAGGCAGATCGCCGCGGCGGCGAGCGAAAGGATGAGCAGTCCACGTCCGGAAATCACCGCATCGCCTCCCGATTGCGGCCGCCGCCCACTCGTCGGGCTCGGCGGCTCGATACCGCTTCAACGCGGTAGCGCGGGATTCCGTTCGCCGCCGTGGCGGGTGGGGTGCGCGTCGGCAAGATCGCCGGCGGACGGCGTCCGACGGAGCGGACGGCGCGGCGGCCACGCCGCCGCTCACCCGAGCGTCAGCACGATCTTGCCGATGTGGCTGCCGCCCTCCATCAGGGCGTGGGCGCGGGCCGCCTCGGCGAGCGGGAAGGTCGCGTGGATCACCGGCCGGCAACGGCCGGCGGCGAGGAGCGGCCAGACCTGCGCCTCGAGGCCGCTCGCGATGCGCGCCTTGGCCGCGACGGACTGCGGCCGCAGCGTCGAGCCGGTATGGGTGAGGCGCTTCATCATCAGCCGGATGAAGTCGACCTCGACGAGCGAACCCATCTGGAAGGCGATGTTGACGATGCGCCCGTCCATCGCCGCCGCCTGGTAGTTCATCGCGACATAGGGGCCGCCGACCATGTCGAGGATGAGATCGACGCCCTCGCCGCCCGTCGCCGCCTTCACCGCGGCGAGCCAGTCCTGCGCCTTGTAGTCGATGGCGACGTCGGCGCCGAGGTCGCGACAGGCGGCACACTTCTCCGCCGACCCCGCCGTCGTCAGCACGGTGGCGCCGAAGGCCTTGGCGAGCATGATCGCCGTGGTGCCGATGCCGGACGAGCCGCCGTGGACGAGGAAGCGCTCGCCGGCCTTCAGCCCGCCGCGCTCGAAGACGTTGTGCCAGACGGTGAAGAAGGTTTCGGGCAGCGCCGCCGCAGCGACCATGTCGAGGCCCTGCGGCACCGGCAGCACGCTCGTGCCGTGCACCAGGGCGTACTCGGCGTAGCCGCCGCCGGGGGTGAGCGCGCAGACGACGTCGCCGACGCGCCAGCGCGGCGTCCCCGGCCCGACGGCCGCGACCGTCCCCGCGACCTCCAGGCCGGGCAGGTCCGAGGCGCCCTTCGGCGGCGGATAGGCGCCGGCGCGCTGCAGCACGTCCGGGCGGTTGACGCCGGCGGCGGCAACGCGGACGAGGATCTCGCCCTCGCCCGGCACCGGCAGCGGCCGGGTCTCCGCCACCAGCACCTCCGGCCCGCCGGGGGCACGGATGGCGATCGCGGTCATCGTCTCGGGAAGGCTCATCGAAGGTCTCCGTGGAACGGCCGGCCGCGGCGCGGCGGCCGGCGTCGGCGGGCAAGCGGCACCGGCGCGGCGGCCGCGTCAGTCGAAGATGCCCTCGCTGTGCCGCTCGACATAGGTCGCGAGCCCCAGCGTGTGGTCGCGGGCGAGCTTCTCGGCGCGCTCGACGTCGCGCTGCTCGAGCGCCTCGATGATGCCGAGGTGGTCGATGATCGACTGGCTCGCCCGGTCGTCGCGGCCGATGGTGATCTGGCGGACGCCGCGGACGTGCAGGAGCAGGTTCTCCGTCATCTCGGCGAGCACGTTCGAGCCGGAGAGCTCGATGATCGTCTGGTGGAAGCGGATGTTGGCGGTGGAATATTCGCCGAGGTAGTCGGCCGGCTTGTGGCGGTCGTCGAACTCCTTGAACAGCGCCCGCAGCTGCGCGATGCCGGCGTCGCTCGCCCGCTCGACGACGAGGCGGGCGGCCATGCCCTCGAGCGCCGCCCAGGCCTGGATCATCTCGATCACTTCGCGCTTCGTCTTGCGCAGCACGATGATGCCGCGGCGCGGCATCGACTTGACGAAACCCTGCTGCTCCAGCATGGCGATCGCCTCGCGGATCGGCGTGCGGCTGACGCCGAGGCGCTCCGACAGCTGCCGCTCGTCGAGCCAGGTCGGCGCCGGCGAGGAGTAGATGTCCATGTTGGCGATGGCCTGCTTCAGCGCGCCGTAGACCCGCGTCTTGTAGGTCTCCTCCGGAGCGAAGCGCTCGAGCACCAAGTCCGGGGTCTGCTCGTCGGCGATCGGCCAACGCAGCGTCGATTTCTGGGCCACCGGCCTGCCTTTCCTCTCTTCCGCCACGCCCGACACCCCTGCCCCAACGGCCGCCCGCGCGACCCCTCCCGCGGACGCGGCCGATCCTCGAGCCGCAAGCCGGCGGCGGCCCGGATCGCCCGGGACGCGCGCCGCGACACGGCGATAGATAGCACCGTTGGGGCGATCCGCCATGCGGATCGGACGGCGGCGGAGCCGCGGCCGTCGGGAGCGGCGGCGCCGGCGCGGCGCGGGGATGGCCGGCCGCGGGTCGGTCGGCCCTCCGGCGGGGCCGCGCCGCCTCAGCCGACGGCGCGGCGCGGCGCCCCCGAGGACGACCAGTCGCCGAGCACCTCGACGAGGGTCTTTCCGAGGCGGGCGGGGGACGGGGAGACGCGGATGCCGGCCGCCTCCATCGCCGCGATCTTGTCCTCGGCGCCGCCCTTGCCGCCGGAGATGATGGCGCCGGCATGGCCCATGCGGCGGCCGGGAGGCGCCGTGCGCCCGGCGATGAAGCCGACCATCGGCTTCTTGCGGCCGCGCTTCGCCTCGTCCTTGAGGAACTGCGCCGCGTCCTCCTCGGCCGAGCCGCCGATCTCGCCGATCATCACGATCGCTTGCGTCTTCGGGTCGGCGAGGAACATCTCGAGCACGTCGATGAACTCGGTGCCCTTCACCGGGTCGCCGCCGATGCCGACCGCCGAGGTCTGCCCGAGCCCCTCGTTCGTCGTCTGGAACACCGCCTCGTAGGTGAGCGTCCCCGAGCGCGAGACGATGCCGACATTGCCCGGCTTGAAGATGTTCGCCGGCATGATGCCGATCTTCGATTCGCCCGCCGTGACGATGCCCGGGCAGTTCGGCCCGATCAGCCGCGACTTCGAGCCCGTGAGCGCCCGCTTCACCTTCACCATGTCGAGGACGGGGATGCCCTCGGTGATGCAGACGATCAGCGGCACCTCCGCCGCGATCGCCTCGCAGATCGCGTCCGCCGCGCCGGCCGGCGGCACGTAGACCACCGAGGCGTCGGCGCCGGTGGCTTCCACCGCCTCGGCCACCGTGTCGAACACCGGCAGGTCGAGGTGGGTCGAGCCGCCCTTCCCCGGCGACACGCCGCCGACCATCTTGGTGCCGTACTTCAGCGCCTGCTCGGAATGGAACGTCCCGGTCTTGCCGGTGAAGCCCTGGGTCAGGACCTTGGTGTTCTTGTCGATCAGCACGGACATCAGCGGGTTCCCCTCACTGCCTGGACGATCTTCTGGGCCGCGTCGTCGAGATCGTTCGCGGAGATGACGTTGAGGCCGGAGCCGGCGATGATCTCCTTGCCGCGGTCGACGTTGGTGCCTTCCAGCCGGACGACGAGCGGCACCTCGAGCCCGACGTCCTTCACCGCGGCGATCACCCCTTCCGCGATGATGTCGCAGCGCATGATGCCGCCGAAGATGTTGACCAGGATGCCTTTGACGGCGGGGTCCGCGGTGATGATCTTGAAGGCGGCCGTCACCTTCTCCTTGGTGGCGCCGCCGCCGACGTCGAGGAAGTTCGCCGGCTCCTCGCCGTAGAGCTTGATGATGTCCATCGTCGCCATGGCGAGGCCGGCGCCGTTGACCATGCAGCCGATGGTGCCGTCCAGCGCGATGTAGGCGAGGTCGTATTTCGACGCCTCGATCTCCTTGTCGTCCTCCTCGGTCTCGTCCCTGAGCGCGACGATCTCGGGATGCCGGTAGAGCGCGTTGGAATCGAACGACACCTTGGCGTCGAGGCACTTCAGGTTGCCGTCCCTGGTGACGATGAGGGGATTGATCTCCAGCATCGCCATGTCCTTGCCGACGAAGGCGACGTAGAGCTTCTCGATCAGGTCGCCCGCCTGCTTGGCGAGCTCGCCGGCGAGGCCGAGGGCCTTCGCCACGGTGCGGCCGTGGTGCGGCATCACCCCCGTCGCCGGGTCGATGGAGAAGGACAGAATCTTCTCCGGCGTGTGGTGGGCGACCTCCTCGATGTCCATGCCGCCTTCCGTCGAGACGACGAAGGCCACGCGCGACGTCGCCCGGTCGACGAGGGCGGAGAGGTAGAACTCCTTCTCGATGTCCGAGCCGTCCTCGACGTAGAGCCGGTTCACCTGCTTGCCCGCCGGGCCGGTCTGGATGGTGACCAGCGTGTTGCCGAGCATCTCGCCGACGTGGCCGGCGACCTCCTCGGCGGAGCGGGCGAGGCGCACCCCGCCCTTCGCCTCCGGGGAGAGCTCCTTGAACTTGCCCTTGCCGCGCCCGCCGGCGTGGATCTGCGCCTTCACCACGTAGACGGGGCCGGGCAGCCGCCCGACGACGTCGACGGCCTCGGCCGCGTCGAGGACCGGGTAGCCGACGGGCACCGGCGCCCCGAAGTCGCGGAGCAGCGCCTTCGCCTGATATTCGTGGATGTTCATGGGCGGATGGTCCTCCCTTTGTTGTTTTGACGGCCCCCGGCGGCGCGCGACGGCGCAAGGCTCCTCCGGAAAGATGAGGTGCCGGGCATTCCTCCGCAAAGGTGCATGACGACGCGGGCCACGCACCGCGGGGCTCCGTGGAGGGCGAGACCCCTCCCCCCGGTCATCCCGGGCTTGACCCGGGATCCATTGTCGCCCTCGGCGGCATGCGCGGCGGCGACGGAACACACCGTGCCCGCGGACAGGTGGAATGGATCCCGGGTCAAGCCCGGGATGACCGTGTGAGGAGCGCCGGCGTGACAGGGCCGGCGCCCCCCTCCCCTCAGAGCAGTCCCGCCCCTCGCGCCCACTTGTACTTGGCGCCGAGCACCTCGACCGGCAGCTCGGTCGAATAGGCGTAGGCCGGGATGCCGTGCTGATAGAGGTATTCCGCCGCCGCCTCGACCTCGACGTCGCCGGCGAGCGAGGCGACCATCGGCTTCTCGATGCCCTTCGCCGCCATCTCCTGCTTCACCTCGACCATCAGCTTGGCGAAGACCATCGGCGGCGTGACGATGGTGTGCCAGTAGCCGAGGATGAGGGCGTGGATGCGGTCGTCCTCGAGCCCGAGCTTGACCGTGTTCTTGTAGGTCGCCGGCGGCTCGCCGCCGGTGATGTCGACCGGGTTGCCGGCGGCGCCGAACGGCGGGATGAACTTGCGGAAGGCGGCGTCGAGGTCGGCCGGCATCGACATCAGCGACAGGCCGTTGTCGACGCAGGCATCCGACAGGAGCACGCCCGAGCCGCCGGCACCGGTGATGATGACGACGTTCTCGCCCTTCGGCGTCGGCATCACGGGAACGCCGCGGGCGAACTCGAGCAGCTGGCGCAGCGAGCGGGCGCGGATGACGCCGACCTGTTTGAAGACGTCCTCGTAGATGCGGTCGTTGCCGGCGAGCGCCCCGGTATGCGAGGACGCCGCCTTGGCGCCGGCCGAGGTGCGGCCGGCCTTGAGCACGACGATCGGCTTCTTCTTCGACACGCGCTTGGCGGCCTCGGCGAAGGCGCGGCCGTCCTTCAGGTCTTCGAGGTGCTGGGCGATGATCTTGGTGTTGTCGTCCTGCTCGAAGAAGGCGAGGAGGTCGTCCTCGTCGATGTCCGACTTGTTGCCGAGGCCGACGATCGCCGAGACGCCCATCTTCGCCGAGCGCGAGAAGCCGATGATCGCCATGCCGATGCCGCCGGACTGCGACGACAGCGCCGCCGAGCCCTTGACGTCGTAGGCCGTGCAGAAGGTCGCGCAGAGGTTTTCGGGCGTGTAGTAGAAGCCGTAGATGTTCGGCCCCATCAGGCGGATGCCGTATTTCCGGCCGATCGCGACGATCTCCTCCTGCAGGCCCGGCTCGCCGGCCTCGGCGAAGCCCGAGGGGATCAGCACCGCGCCGGGGATCTGCTTCTCGCCGCACTCGGCGAGCGCCGCGGCGACGAACTTCGCGGGAATCGCGAACACCGCGGTGTCGATCTCGCCCGGAACGTCCTTGACGCTCCGGTAGACCTTGTAGCCGAGGATCTCGTCGGCCTTCGGATGGATCGGGTAGATCGCCCCCTTGTAGCCGCCGTTGACCAGGTTCTTCATCACCGAGTTGCCGATCTTGCCGTCCTCGGCGGAGGCGCCGATGACGGCGACCGCCTTCGGCCGCATGATGCGGTTCATCGCCGTGACGATGTCCTCGTGGCTGTGGCGCTGGCGCGGCGGCGCCTGGTCGTAGTCGATGACGATGCGCACGTCGGCGGCGATGGCGCCGTCCTTGGTGGCGAAGACCGGGTTGAGGTCGAGCTCGGCGATCTCCGGGAAGTCGTCGACGAGCTCGGAGACGCGCACAATCATGTCGGCGAGCGCCGCCCGGTCGACCGGGTCGCCGCCGCGCACGCCCTTCAGCATCTCCGCCGCCTGGATGCCGTCGAGCATCGACAGCGCCTCCTCGCGGGAGACCGGCGCGAGGCGGAAGGTGATGTCCTTCAGGACCTCGACGAGGACGCCGCCGAGGCCGAAGGCGACGAGCTTGCCGAACGAGCCGTCGGTGACGGCGCCGATGATCACCTCCTGGCCGCCGGTGAGCATCTGCTGCACCTGGACGCCGACGATCTCGGCGTCCGCCTTGTAGGCCTTGGCGTTCGACAGGATCTTGTCGTAGCCGGCCGCGACGTCCTCGGCCGACCGGACGCCGACGAGGACGCCGCCCGCCTCGGTCTTGTGGAGGATGTCCGGCGAGACGATCTTCAGGACCACCGGGAAGCCCATCGCGGCGGCGAGCGAGGCCGCCGCCGCGGCCGAGGTCGCGACGCCCTCCTTCGGCACCCTGATGCCGTAGGCGTCGCACAGCAGCTTGCCTTCCGGCGCGGTGAGGGCGGAGCGTCCCTCCGCCTTCGCCGCCTCGAGGACTTTGCGGATCATCGCTTTGTCGAGCATCGTTTCCTCCGATTTCTTGGCATTCGCGGGACGGACCGTCCGGGCGCGGCTGGCGCTCCGCCGCTGCCAGCGGCGTCGCCGGGCCATCGCCGCTGCCCCGCGCCTCATCGCGGCTATCAGCGTGGCATCTGGCATGCCAGAAATATCGATGAAACTCCGACGGCGGTCAAGCATCTAACGCGTCGGCGAGGGATTTTCTCAGTCGATTTGTTTCGGCGTCGCGCGGCGGATCAGGTCATGCGGCGCAGCACCGAAGACGACGCGGCAGTCAGACGGCGCCTATACTTGTCTGATCACTACCGCCCGGCGGATTCGGCGGCGCGAGCACCGCCGACCGTGACCTTTCGCGTTGGTCGTAGCGGGCCCGCGGCCGGCGGCGAGACGGCCGGACGCGGGCCCGGCGGCTTCACTCCGCCGCCTGCAGCGAACGGGCCTCGGCGCTGCGGATGACGCCCTGGCGCCACGGCTTCAGCACCGCGATGGCGAGGACCGAGGCGAGGATGTTGGCCCCCGCGGCGATGAGGAAGACGCCGTCCCAAGAGTTCGACGACTGCTGCAGGTAGTTGGCGAACGGCACCAGCAGCGCCGCCGTCCCCTTGGCCGTGTAGAGCAGGCCGGCGTTCGTCGTGGCGAACTTCGAACCGAAGGTGTCCGTGCAGGTCGACGGGAAGAGGCTGTAGATCTCGCCCCAGGCGAAGAACACGAAGCCGGACAGGATGACGAACCAGAGCGGATCGTGGCCCCACAGGTAGAGCATGTAGATGCCGAAGCCTTCCATCGCGAAGGCGATGAACATCGTGTTCTCACGGCCGATCTTGTCGGACACCCAGCCGAAGAACGGCCGCGTCAACCCGTTGAGGATGCGGTCGATGGTGGCGGCGAAGGTGACGACCGTCATCGTCAGGCCGATCAGGGTGACGGGCACGTCGGCGATCTGCAGGTCGGCGGCGATCGGCTTCAGGTTGGCGGTGATCATCAGGCCGCCGGCGCCGACGATCACGAACATGAAGTACATCAGCCAGAAGATCGGCTGGCGCAGCACCTCGCTCGGCGCGAAGTTGCGGCGGCTCTGGATGACGGTGGCGCTCACCTTCGGCGCCGGCACCTGGCCCGCCTTCGGCGACAGCAGGAGGAAGGCGAGCGCGACGATGACGATGCCCTGGCCGATGCCGAACCAGAAGAAGGCGGCCTGGAAGCCGGACGAGGCGATCGTCGACTGGATCGGCGCGACGGTCAGCGCCGAGCCGGCGCCGAAGCCCGCCGCGGTGATGCCGGCGGCGAGGCCGCGCTTGTCGGGGAACCACTTCAAGGCGTTGCCGACGCAGGTGCCGTAGACGGCGCCGGCGCCGATGCCGGCGACGACCTGGCCGAAATAGAAGGCGTTGAGGGATTCGGCATAGGAGTTGATGACCCAGCCGAGGCCGCACAGCACGCCGCCGAAGACGACGACGACCTTCGGCCCGTACTTGTCGACGAACCAGCCCTCGACGGGGACGAGCCAGGTCTCGAACAGCACGAACAGGGTGAAGGCCCACTGGATCGCGGCGCGATCCCAGCCGAAGTGCTTCTGGATGTCGGGGACGAAGAAGGTCCAGCCATATTGCAGGTTGGCGATCATCACCATGCAGACCACCCCGAGGGTGAGCTGCGTCCACCGGAAGCCGTCGCTGACGCGCGACGCTTCGGGCCCAGCTTGAAGGGATTGAGTCATTTCCTGCCCTCTCTTCGCGTTCTTGAGCGGCTTTGGTCGCCACGCGCTTATGACGCCATTTTGGTATGCGTTATACCAATAGACAAGAGCTATCTGACCATTGGGCGCTAAATGGACGCCCAAGAAAAACGGAGACGAAACAAAGACGAACAACGATTCCGCCGGGCCGCCGTCGCGGCGTCCGGCGGGCTGTCCTCGCCGCCTCCTCGGCGCTCCGCGCGCCGTCCCGAGGCGACCGCGCCTTGCCCGGAAGGCCCCCGTGGCGCGCTCAGCCGGCCGGCCCGGCCGGCTCGAGCACCTTCTCCACGGCCGCCGCCGCCCGCCCCGCCTCGGGCGGGGGCGCGACGGCCGCGCCGATCTCGTGGTTCGCCATCAGCTCGAGCGCTCTCACCATCGCCGAGTGGTCCCACGCCTTGCCGCCGTGGGCGGCGCAGGCGTTGAACAGCTCCTGCGCCGTCGCCGTGTTGGGCAGTGCGATGCCGAGCGCCTTCGCCCCCTGCAGAGCGAGGTTCAGGTCCTTCTGGTGCAGCTCGATGCGGAAGCCCGGCTCGAAGCGGCGCTCGACCATGCGCTCGCCGTGGATCTCGAGGATCTTCGAGGAAGCGAAGCCGCCCATCAGCGCCTGCCGGACCCGCGCCGGGTCGGCGCCGGCCTTCGACGCGAACAGCAGCGCCTCGCCGACCGCCTCGATGGTCAGCGCCACGATGATCTGGTTCGCCACCTTCGTCGTCTGGCCGTCGCCGTTGCCGCCGACGAGGGTGATGTTCCGGCCCATCGCCTCGAACAGCGGCTTCACCTTCGCGAACGCCGCTTCCGAGCCGCCGACCATGATCGTCAGGGTGGCGGCGCGCGCGCCGACCTCGCCGCCCGACACCGGCGCGTCGAGATAGTCGGCGCCGAGCGCCTTCACCTTCGCGGCGAACGCCTTGGTGGCGATCGGCGAGATCGAGCTCATGTCGACGACGATCTTGCCCGGCGAAAGCCCCTCGGCGACGCCGCCGGGGGAAAACAGCACCGCCTCGACGTGCGGCGTGTCCGGCACCATGACGATGACGATGTCGGCCTTCTCGGCGGCCTCGCGGCCCGAGGCGCAGGCCGTGCCGCCGGCGGCGAGGAGATCCTGCGGGATCGGACCGACGTCGTGCAGGAAGAGCTGATGACCGCTCGCGATGAGGTGGCCCGCCATGGGCCGCCCCATGATGCCGAGGCCGATGAAGCCGATCTTCGACGCGGACGCGGCGGCGGGCGAGGATTCGGACGAAGGCCCGGACGAGGACATGGGCGGAAGACTCCTTCGGCGCCGCTCAGGCGGCGGAACGCAAGGCGGGCAGCCAGCCGAGGCCGGCCTCGGTGGTGGTGCGGGGCTTGTATTCGCAGCCGACCCAGCCGCGGTAGCCGACGGCGTCGAGGTGATCGAACAGGAAGGGGTAGTTGATCTCGCCGGTGCCGGGCTCGTGCCGGCCGGGATTGTCGGCGAGCTGCACGTGGCCGATGCGGCCGACGTGCGCGGCGATGGTGCGGGCGATGTCGCCCTCCATGATCTGCATGTGATAGACGTCGTATTGCAGGAAGAGGTTGTCGGAGCCGACATCGTCGATGACGGCGAGCGCCGCCGCCGTGGTGTTGAGGAAGAAGCCGGGGATGTCGCGGGTGTTGATCGGCTCGATCAGCAACCGGATCCCCTCCTTGCCGAGCTCCTCGGCGGCGAACGCCAGGTTCTGCACCAGGACGTCGTGGAGATGCTGCCGGTCGGCGATCGCCGGGGCGATGCCGGCGAGGCAGTTGAGGCTGGTGCAGCCGAGCGCCACCGCGTACTCGATGGCGCGGTAGACGCCGGAGCGGAACTCGGCGGCGCGGTCCGGCAGGATGGCGATGCCGCGCTCGCCGGCGCCCCAGTGGCCGGCCGGCAGGTTGTGCAGCACCTGCGTCAGGCCGTTGTCGTCGAGCCGCCCGGCGAGCTCCTTCTTGTCGAAGTCGTAGGGGAACAGGTACTCGACGCCGGCGAAGCCGGCCCGCCGCGCCGCCTCGAAGCGGTCGAGGAACGGCACCTCGTTGAACAGCATCGTCAGGTTGGCGGCGAACTTCGGCATGGCATCCCTCGGCTGGCGATGGCGTCCCTCGGCGATGTTTCGGCGCGCCCGGCGATGCGGCCGGGCGCCTCGGCTCCGGGCGCGGTCAGCGCGCGCCGACGGTCTCCGGCACCCGCGGCGCCGGCGCGGCGTCCGCCGGGCGTGGCGGCGACAGGCTCGGGTCGAGGCAGAGGGTCTCCTCGAACTCGGTGACGGCGTCGATCTCGGTGCCCATGGCGACGTTCGTCACCCGCTCGAGGATGAACTCGACGACGACCGGCACCTGGTGCTCGGCCATCAAGGCCTTCGCCTTGGCGAAGGCCGACTTGAACTCGTTCGGGCTCTTCACCCGGACCGCCTTGCAGCCGAGCCCCTCGGCGACGGCGACGTGGTCGACGCCATAGCCCGGCACCGCGTCCTCGCTGGCGCGCGCGTTGATGTTCTCGAAGGCGAGGCTCACCTCGAAGTCCATCTGAAAGCCGCGCTGCGCCTGGCGGATCAGGCCGAGATAGGCGTTGTTCACGACGACGTGCAGGTAAGGCAGCTTGTGCTGCGCCCCGACGGCGAGCTCCTCGATCATGAACTGGAAGTCGTAGTCGCCGGAGAGCGCCACGATCGGCCGCTCCGGGTCGGCGGCGCGCACGCCGAGCGCCGCCGGCAGCGTCCAGCCGAGCGGCCCGGCCTGGCCGCAGTTGATCCAGTTTCGCGGCCCGTAGACCTTCAGGAACTGCGCGCCGGCAATCTGCGACAGGCCGATCGTCGTCACGTAGCAGGTGTCGCGGCCGAAGGCCTCGTTCATCTCCTCGTAGACGCGCTGCGGCTTCAAGGGCATGTCGTCGAAGTGGCTCCTGCGCAGCATGCTCGCCTTGCGGTGGAGGCATTCCGCCGCCCAGGCGGAGCGGTCCCTGAGGCGGCCGTCGGCCTTCATCTCCTCGGCGACGTCGATGAACGCGGCGAGCGCCGCGCCGGCATCGGAGACGATGCCGAAGTCCGGGCCAAAGACGCGGCCGATCTGGGTCGGCTCGATGTCGACGTGCACGAAGCTGCGGCCCTTGGTGTAGACGTCGATCGAGCCGGTGTGGCGGTTCGCCCAGCGATTGCCGATGCCGAGCACGAAGTCGGACTTCAGGAACGTCGCGTTGCCGTAGCGGTGGCTCGTCTGCAGCCCGACCATGCCGGCCATCAGCGGGTGGTCGTCGGGGATCGCGCCCCAGCCCATCAGGGTCGGGATCACCGGCACGCCGGTGAGCTCGGCGAAGGCGACGAGGGCGTCGCTCGCATCCGCATTGATGATGCCGCCGCCGGCGACGATCAGCGGCCGCTCGGCGGCATCGAGCATGGCGAGCGCCTTCTCCGCCTGGGCCCGCGTCAGCACCGGCTTGTAGACCGGCAACGGCGCGTAGGTCGCCGCGTCGAACTCGATCTCGGCCGTCTGCACGTCGACCGGCAGGTCGATCAGCACCGGGCCGGGGCGGCCCGATCGCATGACGTGGAAGGCCTGCTGGAAGACCATCGGCACCAGCGCCGGCTCGCGCACGGTCACCGCCCACTTCGCCACCGGCTTGGCGATCGCCTCGATGTCGACGGCCTGGAAGTCCTCCTTGTAGAGGCGCGCCCGCGGCGCCTGGCCGGTGACGCAGAGGATCGGGATCGAATCGGCGCTCGCCGAGTAGAGCCCAGTGATCATGTCGGTGCCGGCCGGGCCGGAGGTGCCGATGCACAGGCCGATGTTGCCGGCGACGGCGCGGGTGTAGCCCTCGGCCATGTGGGCGGCGCCCTCGACGTGGCGGGCGAGGATGTGACGGATCGAGCCGCGCGCCTTCATCGCCGAGTAGAACGGATTGATCGCCGCGCCGGGCACGCCGAAGGCGCAGGCGACGCCCTCCATCTCCAAGACCCTGACCGCCGCGTCGACCGCCCTCATCCGCGCCATCGCAAATCTCCCGTCCGAGTCTCTCGCCCGATATCGGATCTTCACTCCGCGTATCCGTCTGATCCAGCGTCACCCGGAATATTGTCGCGACGTGGAGGCGTCTTTAATTATTCATATTCATCAATTGTTTGCGGTATATTCTGCGGTGGAATGAACTTCGTCGCACGGCATCCCGCCCGGTTGCCTGGACGAGGCGATTTCCGCCTGCGCATAGACTTTCGGCGAGCGGACGCCGCCGAGGGCGAGCGTCAGCGCACGGGCGGTCTCGCCGACGAGCCGGCCGAGCACCGGCAGCCGCTCGACGGGAACCCGGCTCGACAGGCCGGAGACGGAGATCGCGGCGAGCGCCTCGCCCTGCTGATCGAGCACCACGGCGGCGACGCACCGGAGCCCCGGCACGTATTCCTCGTCGTCGACGGCGTAGCCGTCGGCGCGCACCGCCTTCAGCGTCTCCTTGAGCTCGCTCATCCGGATGACCGAGCGCGGCGTGTGCCGCTGCATGCCGCGCCGCTGCACGATCGCCGCGACGTCGTCGGCGGCGTAGGTCGCCATCACCGCCTTGCCGAGCGCCGAGGCGACCATCGGCACGTGGCCGCCGACGCGGGTGATCGCCCGCATGATCTCGCGGCTCTCGACCTGGGCGAGAATCGCCACCTCGCCGTCGTCGACGACGCCGAGATTGGCCGTCTCGCGCGTCAGGTCGCGCAGCTTGCGCAGGAACGGCAACGCCGGGGCGACGAAGTTGCGCCGCCGCACGAAGGTCGCGCCGATCGAGAACGTCCGGCCGCCGACGTGCCACAGGCCGTCGGTCGGGTCGAACTGGACGAAACGGCGCTGCTCGAGGGTGGTGAGCAGGCGGTGCACGGTCGAGACCGACAGCCCGGTGCGGGCGGAAAGGTCGGTGAGGCGGTAGCCCTCCTCGTCCTCGCCGAGCACCTCGAGCAAGGTCAGCGCGCGGTCGACGGACTGCACGCCGCCGGCCTTCAGCCCGTCGAGCTCGGCGGCGGGCCGCCCCATCGGGACGACCGGGCGGCGCTTCACGGGGCTCCTCATCGCCTCCTCCGGCGGGCCGGCTCGCCCGGCCGCTCGTCTGTCTTTCGTCCAGGATGGCCGTTTCGACCCGGCGGCCGGCGCCGTACCCCGTCCCCGCGGCGCGTGGACGCCGAGAGGACGGGGCCGGCAAGGGCGGCGGCGGCGGGCCGCCGGAGACCCGCGCCCCCCGGGGGAAGGCGCGGAGCCCGCGGCGGGCGGCCGAGGCCGGCCTACTCGGCCGCCATCCGCGCCATGTCGCCGACGGCGCCCGAGGCGAGGATGTCGGCGACGCGCTCGTCGTCGAAGGCGAGCACGTCGCGCAGGATCTCCTCCGTGTGCTCGCCGAGCAGCGGCGAGCGCGTCACCTCGGTCGGGCTGTCGGAGAGCTTGATCGGGTTGCCGACCGACAGGTACCTGCCGCGCGTCGGGTGGTCGACCTCGACGATCGTGCCGGTGGCGCGCAGCGACCGGTCCTCGGCGATCTCCTTCATCGACAGGATCGGCCCGCACGGGATGTCGTACTCGTTGAGGATCTCCATCGCCTCGAACTTGCTCTTCGTCATCGTCCACTGTTCGATGCGGCCGAAGATCTCGTTGAGGCGCGGCAGCCGCGCGCCGGGCTTGGCGTAGTCGGGATGCGTCTTCCACTCCGGCTCGCCGATGACGTCGCAGATCGCCTCCCAGACCGGCGCCTGGGTGATGAAGTAGATGTAGGCGTTGGGATCCTCCTCCCAGCCCTTGCACTTGAGGATGCGGCCGGGCTGGCCGCCGCCGGAATCGTTGCCGGCGCGCGGCACCGCGTCGCCGAACGGCACTCCCTCGCCGAACTGGCTGTATTCCCTCAGCGGCCCCTTCTCGAGGCGCTGCTGGTCGCGCAGCTTGACCCGGCAGAGGTTGAGGACGCCGTCCTGCATGGCGGCGGTGACCTTCTGGCCGCGCCCGGTCCTGGTGCGCTGGAAGAGCGCCGTGACGATGCCGAGCGCGAGGTGCAGGCCGGTGCCGGAATCGCCGATCTGCGCGCCGGTGACGAGCGGCAGGCCGTCGCGGAATCCGGTCGTCGAGGCGGCACCGCCGGTGCACTGGGCGACGTTCTCGTAGACCTTGCAGTCCTGGTAGGGGCCGGGCCCGAAACCCTTGATCGAGGCGACGATCATCGACGGGTTGAGCGCCTGGATGCGCTCCCAGGTCAGCCCCATGCGGTCGAGGGCGCCCGGCGCGAAGTTCTCCACCATGACGTCGCAGATCTCGATCAGGCCCTCGAGCACCCGCATGCCGGCCGGGTTCTTCGTGTCGAGGGTGATCGACCGCTTGTTGTGGTTGAGCATGGTGAAGTAGAGGCTGTCGACGTTCGGCACGTCCTGCAGCTGGCCGCGGGTGATGTCGCCGACGCCGGGCCGCTCGACCTTGATCACGTCGGCGCCGAACCAGGCGAGCAGCTGCGTGCAGGTCGGCCCCGACTGGACGTGGGTGAAGTCGAGGATGCGCACACCCTCCAGCGCTTTCGTCATGGTTTCCTCCCTCATGGCGAAGATGCAGATCGGTTTTTCTGATTCCGCAGTTGGATTGGCCGGCGGCCTAGTGGTTTGACCCAAACAGATGGTTCCCATCTGTTTGGAAAAGTCAGCCCACCGGCTGGTTCTCTGGTGGTGCGATTTTCTCAGACGGATGGGAACCATCCGTCTGCGTCGCACCACTCCGACGGCCGCCGGCCGCGGGCGTCACTTGTACATGGTCTGGTTCTTGGTGCCCGGCGCGTACTCGTCCGGATCGACCCAGATGTTGACCACCGCCGAGTGGCCGGTGCGGGCGATCGCCTCGCGGGCGCGGCGCAGCGCCGGCTGGATCTCGTCCGGGTCGCGCACTTCCTCGCCGTAGCCGCCGAGCATCTGCGCGAACTTGGAGAACTCGACGTCGCCGAGCTTGTTGCCGACGTTGCCGCGCTCCGGCCCGTACTTCGCCACCTGGCCGTAGCGGATCTGGTTCATCGACGAGTTGTTGCCGATGACGGCGAGGTAGGGCGCGCCGAAGCGGTCGCAGGTCTCCATGTCGAAGGCGGTCATCGAGAAGGCGCCGTCGCCGTAGTAGCAGAGCACCTCCTTTGCCGGATGGGCGAGCTTGGCGGCGAGCGCGAAGCCGGTGCCGACGCCGAGCGAGCCGAGCGCACCGGGGTCCATCCACTGGCCCGGGTTGCGCGGGCGCACCGCCTGGGCGGAGATCGTCACGACGTCGCCGCCGTCGCCGATGTAGACTGTGTCCTCGCCGAGGAATTCGTTGAGCTCCCAGGCGACGCGGTAGGGGTGGATCGGCCGCCGGTCGGAGAGGAACAAGGGCATCAGCTTGTCGGTCGCCGCGGCTTCCGCCTCGCGCAGGCCGTCCATCCACTGCTGCCGCTGCTGCCGCTTGCCCCTGTCGAGCCGACCGGAGGCCGCGGCGAGCACCGCGCCGAGGATCGCGCCGGGGTCGCCGACGAGGCCGAGGTCGATGTCGCGGTTCTTGCCGACGGTGCGGTAGTCCATGTCGATCTGGACGAGCTTCAGGTCCTTCGAGATGCGCTTGCCGTAGCCCATGCGGAAGTCGAACGGCGTGCCGACGACGACGATGACGTCGGCCTTTGCGAAGGCGAGCGAGCGGGTGCGGTCGAAGTGGTGCGGGTCGCCGGGCGGCAGCAGGCCGCGGCTGGCGCCGTTGAAGTAGCCGGGGATGTCGAGGCCGCGGAGAAGCGCGATGGCCTCGTTGTGGCCGCGGCCGGTCCACACCTGCTGGCCGTAGAGGATCGCCGGCCGCTCGGCGGCGACGAGGATGTCGGCGAGCGCCTCGATGTCGGCCGGATCGCCGATCGACTTCGTCGAGGCGCGGTACTTGCCGGCCGCCGGCACCACGGCGCGCTCGATCGCCACCTCGCGGTCGAGGACGTCGCGCGGGATCTCCAGGTAGGACGGCCCCGGGGCGCCGTTGAAGCATTCCCGCGCCGCCATCGAGATCATGTCGGCGACGCGCTCGGTCGACGGCACGGTGGCGGCGAACTTGGTGATCGGCGCCATCATGTCGACGTGCGGCAGATCCTGCAGCGAGCCCATCTTGTGCTGGGTCAGC
>Ga0255338_1003272_pt1 | contig 19932 bp, 19 predicted proteins | sample MeOH1_35cm_T4_19_FD_203715 | JGI IMG/M metagenome (GOLD analysis project Ga0255338, IMG submission 203715) | Sandy soil microbial communities from University of British Columbia, Vancouver, Canada - MeOH1_35cm_T4_195 | ecosystem: Engineered > Artificial ecosystem > Sand microcosm > Unclassified ...
GTAGCCGCCGCGATCACCGCCGCCGCCGAAGCCGCCGCCGCCTGCACGACGGGGTTGGGGCGCGCCCTTCTCCGTCACGACGATCTGGGTCGCCGCCAGTTTGCCGGAGCGTCGATCCTGCTCCAGTTCGTACTCGACCTTGTCGCCTTCATCGAGGCTGTCCAGGCCGGCCTGATTCAGGGCCGAAATGTGAATGAAGACATCAGATCCGCCGTCGTCCGGTTGAACGAAGCCAAAACCCTTAGCCGTGTTGAACCACTTTACCGTGCCGCTCGCCATATCGTCGCAACCTACAGAGAGATAAGTCCTGCGCCGCCCATGGAGCGGCGCCCGGCTGATCGCCCTGATGAGCCGTGAGACAAGTTGTAGCGGTGGATTTTCCGCAAGACCAGCCGTCGTGACACACAGCGGTATTCGGACTATTGCAGCGACCCTTTCGCCACAGCGCTGCCGAGGCCCCTTCGTGAAGAGCATCTGCGTCTATTGCGGCTCGTCGCCAGGGAACGACCCCCGCTTCCTGGAGGAGGCCATCCGGGGCGGGACCGAGATCGCGAAGGCCGGCCTGACCCTGGTCTACGGCGGCGGCAAGGTGGGCCTGATGGGCGCGGTGGCCGACGCCGCCCTGGCCGCCGGCGGCCGGGTGGTGGGCGTGATGCCCGAGGACCTAGTCAACCAGGAGATCGCCCACAAGGGCCTGACCGAGCTTCACGTCGTGAAGTCCATGCACGAGCGCAAGCTGGCGATGGCCGACCTGTCGGACGGCTTCCTCTGCCTGCCCGGCGGTCCCGGCACCTTCGAGGAGATCTTCGAGCAGTGGACCTGGGCGCTGTTGGGCATCCACGCCAAGCCCTGTGGCTTCGTGAATGTCGGCGGCTACTACGACCTGATGCGCGCCACGATCCAGCAGATGGCCGACAATGGTTTCATCGGCCAGACCTACGTCGACATGCTGGTCTACGCCGACACGACGCCGGAGGTGATCGAGGCCTTCCGCGGGTATGTGGCTCCGCCGCCGAAGTGGAGCACCAACAAGCCCTAGGTCCGTCTGAGGGACTAGATCTCCAGGCGGTAGACCTTCTTCGCCGTGCCGGAGAACAGCGCCGTCTTCTCGGCGGCCGAGGCGCCCTTGGCGATGTGCTTGAAGGCGTTCCAGAGGGTGGCGTAGCTGCAGCTGCCCATGTCGACCGGGAAGTTGCTCTCGAACATGCAGCGCTCGGGGCCGAAGGCCTCGATGCAGGTCTCGATGTAGGGCGCCCACTCCTTGGCGAGCTGGGTCGACGGCGCGCGGGGTTCGGACAGGAACGAGGGGAAGTTGCAGAAGGCCATGGCCAGGCCGCCCAGCTTCACGACCACGTTCGGCGACTTCGCCAGCTCCTGGATGTTGGCTTTCCAGCCCGGGAACCGCTCCGGCAGCTTGCCCGTGTAGCTGGCCCGGCCCAGCGGCGTGCCTACGTGGTCCAGGACGATGATGGTGTCGGGGAAGGCGCGGCTGAGGTCGATGACGTCGGGCAGCTGCGGCTCCAGCAACCAGGCGTCGAACGACAGGCCCAGCGGCGCCAGGCGGCCGAAGCCCGCGCGGAACTTCGCATCCCGGTAGAGGCCGGCCTCTACGCGGTTCAGCGGGCCCAGCACGTCCTTGTCGGCGTCGAACGAGGCGCTGTTGCGGATGCCCCGGAAGCGGCCGCCGCCGGACTTGATGTGGGTTTCCAGCACGGGCGCCACGGCGTCGCCCAGCAGCAGGTCCGCGCGCCCGACGATCCCGGCGCAGGCGCGCATGTCGCCATAGAGGCCGCTGGCGCTCATCGCCGCCACGCCGTTGACGAACTCGGTCTCGCCTACCGGGCTCATCGCGGGGGAGACGCCGGCCTTGTAGAAGGCGCCGCACTCCACGAACACGGTGGCCACGACATTGTGGCCGCTGCCGGTGTCGGCCATGAGCTCTTCCAGCAGGTAGCGGGCCGCCGGCTGGATCGCGGTCATGAACGGATGTTCGGGTCCCTGGGCGACATAGGCCCGCCGGTCCCACAGGTGGTGATGCGGGTCGACGATCGGCAGCTCGGGTTCGAGGATGGCTTCCGGCATGACGTTCGCTCCCGCTTTCTGGTTGGCGCCACGCTAGAGGCCGGACCCGCCGGCCTCAACCGCCGAACGTCTTGCGGACCCGCAGATAGAGGATGCGGCCGAAGTGGTAGTTGCGGTCCGACAGCCGGGCCGGCCCCGCCTGGGCGGCGTCGCGCAGCCCTGTGAAGGTGGTGTTGGTCTGGCGATAGCCGCGCCTGGTGATGTTTCCCAGCTCGGCGCGGACGTTGATGTCCGGCCGGGGCCGCCATTCCACATAGGTCATGAGGAACGGGTCCAGCTTGTATTTGTCGGCCGCGTTGAAGCGGTAGAGGGTGTTCTGGTAGCCGCCATAGAGCTCGGCGCCCCAGGTCAGGTTCCGCCCCGGCAGGTCCTGCGTGAGCTTCACCTCCCACTCCACGGGACGCTGGCCCGAGATGCGCCGGGAGACCAGGGTGGTCGGGTCGATCACCTCCGACCATCGCCGGGTGACGAAGCCCCTGAGCAGGCCGCCCTTCAGGCCCAGGCGCTCCAGCGGCAGGGTCAGTTCGGCGCGCAGCACGTCGCGTGAGCCGTCGCCGATGTTGGCCGGCCGGTCGAACACGCCGGTGGGCGTGAACACAGGGCCGCGGTCCACGACGCCCTGGATATCGACGTGGGTCGCGGTGAACACCAGCGAGCCGCGCTCCCAGAACCGCTGCTCCACGGCCGCCTCCGCCACCCAGGCGCGTTCGGGCTCCAGATCGGGATTGCCGGCGGTGACGCCGGTGGCGTTGTTCAAGGCGCCCTGGGCCACGAAGGAATCGAAGTCGAGCTGACCCACCTCGCGCTCGGCTCGCAGGCGCAGCTGGGTGGACGGCCGCGGGGACCAGGTGGCCGCCAGTCGGGGCTTCACATAGCTCAGCGTCTTGCCCAGCCGTACGTCGCCCTCGGCGTGGATGGTCGAGCGTTCGTAGCGGATCTGGCCGTCCAGGCTCCAGGCGGGAGACACGCGCCAGCTCGCCTTGGCGAAGGCCTCGGCGCGGCGCTCGCGGACAAAGACGTCGGCGCCGGGAAGGGGGACCGGCACGCCATCCGCCTCCAGGGCGCTGGCGCTGCGCAGGCGGTTGTCCGCGGACTCGGCGCCGACCTCGCCCGAGAATGCCGGGCTCCACGCCTGTTTCAGAACGGCGCGGGCGATGGTTTCACGCGTCGTGCGATCGACGTTGAAGGTCTCCCGACCGCCCGGCGTGGCGGATAGGGCGGTGAGGCCGAAGCTGCTGACCTGGCGAAGGCCCACCACCTCGAGCTTCGTCGCCGACGACAGCGCCCGGGTGAAGTTCACGCCCAACTCGCGGGTGCGGTTGGGGTTGATCTCGTCATAGGCCTCCGTCGCGCCGGACGCGACATCGACCGAGTCTTCCTCGAACTTGGCACTGTCGTTGTAGATCAGGCCGTTGAGCCGCAGGCGTCCGCCGGCCAGCGGCAGTTCGTAGGCGCCGGTGAACTGCCGGAGCGGCCCGTCGCTCTCGGTGTCGATGCGGGTGCGCTGGCCGGGGGTTCCGTCCGACGTTCCGGTCTGGCCGACGCCCTGGCCGTAGAGCCCGTGGAAGCCGCGGCCGTAGAGACCGGAGACCTCCCACGACCGTTTGCCGCCGCCCGAGGCCTCGAACTTCAGTGCGCCGAAGTTGCGGCCATCGGGGACGTGGAAGCCCTCGATCTCGGCCTTGCCGCGGAAGGTGGCGTCCTTGCGGAGTACGACGTTGGCGATGACCGACTTGCCCTGCATGTCGAGGCCCGGCGCGCCGCCGCGGATGACATCGATCCGCTCGACTTTCGCGGCCGGGATCCGCTCCAGGAGGCCGCCAAGGTTGTCGTTCTTGGAGGCGGGGCGGCGACCATCGATCAACACATTGCCGGCCGCCCCTTCGAAGCCACGGACGGAGCTCCCGTCGTCGAGGGTGAAGCCCGGCACGCGTTCCAGCATCTCCTTGGCGCTGGCCGGCCGCTGCGCGGCGAAGAAGGCGGGCGGGTAGCTGATGACGCCTTCGACCGGGGAAGAGGCGGCCACGGCCTGGGCCAGCAGGAAGGCGATCACTCGCCGCTCCACGCGCCAGCGAGGGCGTTGACGCCGCGGGGCTCGCTGACCTTGGCCTGGTCGCCGATCCCCCAGCCGGCGGGGCAGGGGCCGATACGCCGGAAGCGGCGGACCTGGCGAGCGCCGGCGTCGGTCCCGTCCAGGGCCTTGAGGGCGAAGTCGATCTGGAAGTCGCGCTCGGGGTCGCCGCTGCGGTTCACGGTCAGGCCGAAGCGCTGGCCGTTGAGCTCGCAGCGCACGGCGAACAGACCGTCCTTCTCGACGCGGTCCTTCATCGGCACGCAGGGCATGCCGGCGACCTCGGCCGTCGCCCGGGCGAAGCCTTCGCGCAGGGTGCTGTCGGCGCACACCGTCAGCGCGGCGCTGGGGTTTCCGGCGGCGTCCAGGGCCTCGACCCGCCACAGCATCGGCGGATCGACCTGGGCCTGGTGGGTCGCCAGCCGGCTCTCGGTGTGCGGGGCGCCGCATCCGGCGAGGGCGAGCAGGAGCGCAGGCGCGAGCCATCGCGCCCGGACAAGCGGGTTCGTCATCGGTGTCTCCGGAGGGTTCTAGGCGGCTAGGGCTGGGCCGCGTCGGGGTGGGGCTTGCTGGGCAGGCTCACCAGCATGACGGAGGTGACCGGCTGCCGCTGGTGGCGTTCCCAGAGTTCCACGAGGGGGCCGGGCCGGGGGGCGGGCGGCTGCAGGTTCCAGGCGGCGATGGCGGCGCTGAGGATCGCCGTGCCGACCAGCGAAGTCCCGATCAGGCCATCTAGGCGCGGCGCCGCGCGCAGGGCGCCGATCCGCACCTCCAGCGGATGCTGGCCGCGGGAAGGCCAGTAGCAGCCGAAGGGCAGGGGCTGGGCGGCGAGCTGGGTCTTCAGCAGCGTCTTGGCGTAAAGCGCGCGGTCGCGGGGCCGGCGGCGCAGGACCGCCGCGTCGCAGGCCAGCTCCTGGTCCAGGCGCATCAGGTGGACGCCCAGATGGGCCAGTGGATTGAACCAGCACAGCGCCTGAAGCACGGCGGCCAGGGCGCCGGCGCGGGGGTCGCAGCGGGCCACATGCTCGCGCTCGTGAGCCCGGATCAGGGCGCGCTCCTCGGGGCTGTAGGTCCCGTCGTCGGCAGGCATCAGGACCCGGGGGGCGATCACGCCGACCACTGCCGGGCCGGCGTGGCCCCTGGCGGCGGATCGCATGAACCGCGCCTGGGCTTGGGCGAGGCCCGCGACGACCAGCGCTGCGCCCACGGCCCAGGCCAGCAGCGCCGGGGCGGAGATGTCGGCGACCGCAGCGGCCAGGGCATGGACCTGGGGCGCGCCGTCGTCCACCCGGGCCGGGAGCACGCTGGCCAGGGCCGCGACCGGCGGGACGGCCCAGAGGCCATAGGCGATCTCGGGGCCGAACAGGCGGCGGAGGGGGATGCGGAGGGCAAGCACGGCCATGACGGCGATGGCCAGCGCCAGGTTGGAGCGGAGCAGGGCAGCCAGGACTTCACTGGTCATCGGCGTGGCTCGGCGCTGGAGAACATCTTACACCCGTAGCTTGGGCGTCACATTACGTCTGTAAATTATACTGTCAAGCGGCCTTTGTTACGGCGCCAGTCAGCGAGCGGGGCGCGGCGGATTTATGGCGAAGGTTGGCGCGCCGCCGGCCCGATCAGGGCCGGATCGCGTTCACGCTGGCGGCCGCGAACGTCCCGCCGGAATGCTTCGAGGGGGTCTTTGAGGTCCGCTTGAGGGAGGCGATGCGCAGCTCCAGCGGGTGCTGCCCGCGCGGCGACCAGTAACAGCCGAGCGGCAGGGGCGAGCCGGCAAGCTGGGTCTTGAGCAGGGTGCGGGCGTAGAGCGAGCGGTCGGTCGGCCGGGCGCGGACCACCGCCGCGTCGCAGGCCAGCTCCTGATCCAGCCGGATCAGGTAGGCGGCGAGGTGGACCAGCGGATTGAACCAGCAAAGGCACTGGAAGAAGGCGGCGAAGGCGGCGGCGCGCGGGTCCTTGCGGGCCACATGCTCGCGCTCATGGGCGCGGATCAGGTCGCGCTCCTCGGTGGTGTACCGGCCATCGTCGGCCGGCATGACGATCACGGGCGAGATGAAGCCGACGACCGCGGGGCCGCCGCGCCCGGCCCGCACCTCACCCTGGAACCGGAGCTGGGCCACGGTGAATATGCTCGCCAGCGCGAGGACGCCGACGGCCCAGGCGGCGATGATCATCGGATCGAAGGCGAAGATCGCGGGATCGGCATGTCGCTCGGCGACACCGACCACGAACATCAGGAACCCGGCCGCCGGCGGAACGGCCCACAGGTGATAGGCGGCCGCGGGGCCGAAGGCCCGGCGAACGAGAATGCGGGCGGGGGCGACGGCGAGGACGAGCACCGCCCCGACCAGATTGGCCTTGAGGAACGCCGCCGCGAGCGTGGCGGCCGGATAGCCGCCGAGGACCACGTACAGCGGGTCAGTCATCGTCGCTCTCGATTTCCGCGATCAGCTTCTTGAGGCGCGCGATGTCCGTGGCCGACAGGTCGCGGTGGCGGGCGTAGTGGGCGACCAGCGGCGCGAGCTGGCCGCCGAACAGCCGGTCCAGCAGGCCCTGGCTCTCGCCGGTGACATAGTCCTCCCGGCTGACCAGCGCCTTGTAGATCGCCCGCCCGCCGGTGCGCTCCGACTTCAGCGCCTTCTTCTTCAGCAGGCGGTTGATAAGCGTCTTGACGGTGGCCTCGCCCCATTCCTGCGCCGGGCCGACCGTCTGCACGATCTCCTCGGCGGTGAGCGCCCCCTTCGTCCAGAGGGCCTCCATGATGTGACTTTCCGCGCCGGAGATCTTGGACATCTTACACCCGTAGCCTGATGTGGACGTTACGCGTGTAAAATCGTCTGTCAAGCCAGGTCCCGGCGGCAGGCTATGCGTACGCCCCTTGAGCTTCCATAGTCGCTCGAGTCCTGGGGGCATTTTCATGGCGGACGCGACGGCGGGCACGGCTGCGCCCTCCCATCACGGCAAGGTGGGCGTGCTGGGCGCCGCGGCCCTGGTCGCGGGCTCGATGGTGGGCTCGGGCGTCTATCTTTTGCCAGCGACCTTTGGGGCCGTGGGGTCGATCTCGATCCTGGGCTGGCTGGCGGCGACGCTGGCGGCGCTGGCGATCGCCGGAATGTTCGCCTGGCTCGGACGCGCCGTGCCCGAGGCGAGCGGCATGGCCGGCTATGTCCAGGCGGGGCTTGGGCGGTTCTTCGGCGTGCAGACCACCGTCGCCTTCTGGACCCTGTGCTGGATCGGCAACGTGGCGGTCGCCCTGGCCGTGGTGGGGGCGGGCGCGTTCCTGGTCCCGGCCTTGACGGACCCCGGCCCGCGACTGGCGACGACGCTGGCGGCGCTGTGGTTCGCGGTCGGCGTGAGTTGGGTCGGACCGCGCGCGGTGGCGCGGGTGGAGGGCTTCACCCTGGGCGTTGGCCTGCTTCCGGTCGTGCTGGCGGCGGTGCTGGGCTGGCTCTGGTTCAAGCCCGAGATATTCCTGGCCTCCTGGAATCCGCAGGGCCTGGGGTTGGCGGAGGCCGCGGGGCGCTCCGCCCTGACCGCCTTCTGGGCCTTCCTAGGCCTGGAGTGCGCCGCGGCGGCGGCGGGCGTCGTCCGGGACCCGGGCCGCAACGTGCCGCGGGCCACCCTGGTCGGCGTCGCCAGCGTGGCGCTGCTCTATATCGCGGCGACCTCGGTGGTGATGGGGATCATCCCGGGCGCCCGGCTGGCGGCGTCCACAGCGCCCTTCGCCGACGCGGCGCGGGCCACGCTGGGGGTCGGGCTGGGGGCGGTGATCGCGGTCTGCGCCTTGCTGCGCGCGGCCGGCTGCCTGACGGGCTGGACGCTGGTGACGTCCGAGACGACGCGCAGCGCCGCCGACGTGGGGGCCTTCCCAGCGGCCTTCCGGACCCGGCCCGGCGAGCGCGCCTCGCCCGTGAACCTGCTGACCGCGGGCGTGCTGATGACCCTGGTGGCGATCCTGACGGCCACGCCCACCGTCGGCGAGCAGTTCGGAACCCTGGCCAACATGGCCGTGCTGCTGGCCCTCTACTGCTACATCCTGGCCGGGGTTTCGCTGATCCGGCTGGCCAGGAGGTTCCCGGGCGGAGGGCGGGTCGCGGCCATGGGGACGGCGGGCGTGGCGATCGCCTGCGCCCTGGGCCTGATCGCCCAGGCCAAGCCTCTGGAGCTGGCGCTGGCCGTGGTCCCGCTGTTCGCCGCCGCGATCCTGTATTTCTGGCTCCGCCGGCGCTAGAAACGGGGCGATTTCAGCGGAGGGCAAGATGCTGCCGGTCGATCTCTATCGGGGCGAAGAGGCGCTGCGGAACGACCGCACGGCCGTGCTGCGCCGCACCTGGCAGTTCGTGGGCCATGAGAGCCAGCTGCCGGCCGCCGGCGACTATCTGGCCGATGTGGTGGGCGGCGCGCCGGTGGTGGTCGTGCGCAAGGCCGACGGCGAACTGGCCGGGTTCCACAACGTCTGCCGCCACCGCGCCGGCGCCCTGGTGGCGGACGGGCAGGGGAACTGCGGCGAGGCCTTCACCTGCCGCTACCACGGCTGGCGCTACGCCCTGGACGGGCGGCTGCGCAACGCCGTCGACTTCGGCGCGCTGCCGGGGTTCGACCCGCGCGAGTACGGCCTGTATCCGGTGCGGCTGGAGAGCTGGCGCGGCCTGCTGTTCGTGAACCTGGACCTGGACGCCCAGCCGCTGGCGGCGCTGATGGCGCCGCTGGGCGCGCGCTGGGCCGAGGGCCAGGCGGCGTTCCCGATGGTGGAGACGCGGACGCACCGGATCGGCTGCAACTGGAAGACCTACGTCGAGAACTACCTCGAAGGCTATCACCTGAAGATGGTCCACCCGGAGTTCGACAACGACGTGGTGGTGGCCAACTACCGAACCGAGATCGAGGGCGAGGTGGTGTTCGCTCACGCCCCGGCACGGGACGCCTCGATCTATGGCGGCGTATGGGCCTGGCTCTGGCCGAACCTGGCCATCAACGTCTACCGGCACGGCTATATGGTCGAGCGGATGACCGCGATCGGACCGGCGGAGACGCGGCTGGATTACTTCTACTTCTTCGATCCGGCGCATGCGGAGGGCCTGCCAGAGATGTTCGAGTTCTCGGATCTGGTCACCGCCCAGGACCTGCGGGTCTGCGAGGAGGTGCAGCGCAACCTGGAGGCCGGCGTCTACCAGGGCGGCGTGCTGTCGCCGAAGCACGAGGTGGGCGTGGCCTGGTTCCAGGACCGCATCGCCCGGGCGCTCGACCTGCCGAAGCCCCCCAAGCTGGCGGCCGTCGGATGAGCGGGGATCTCGGAGAGCGCCGCATCGCCGTGGTGCGCGAGCACATGGCGTTGGAAGTCACCCACGACTGGGACGGGGTCATCGCGACCTTCGCCCATCCCCGCTACGAGATGCACGGCGGCGGGGCGGTGTTCGATGGCGAAGAGGCGGTGCGCCGCTACTTCGCGGCCTCGCGCACGCCATTCCCGGACCAGGGCAACGAGATCATCGCCATCGCCCACGCGGGCGACACGGTGCTGGTGGAATTCTGGCTCACCGGCACGCACCTGGGGCCGTTGCGCCACGGCGGGCGCACGATCGATCCCACGGGCAAGAGTTTCCGCGTCCGGATGGCGGCGACGTTCGAGTTCGCACCGGGGTCGGACAAGATCGTCTGCGAGCGGCCCTATTTCGACCAGGGCGCGGTCGTGCGCGCGCTGGGGCTGAACTGAAGCTGCACGGACGTGTTATCGTGGCTCCGCGACAACGGAGCCACACATGAAGCTCTCCGACGAAGACCGCGATCGCCTGGCCCTGCACAGCGCCTTCGCCGTGCACCAGATCGCCCGCTGGATCGCCACCCGCGACGACGTCCCCAAGGACATCCGCGACCGCCTGCGCGGCCACATCACCGCGATGGAGGGCGTTATGGTCTCCAGCGGCCACGACTGGATCCGCGACGAGATGGAAGCCACCGAGGCCGCGTTGCACGCCTGACGCCGGCATCGGTTCAGGCGCGACGCCGACGACCGCATGCTGGAGCTTCCGGCGGGTCCAGCCGGGAGCCCTTGTCATGCGACGTCTTCTCTTGCTCGCCGCCGCCGTGGGCCTGACCGCCGCCGACGAGGCTCCGATCGCCTTCCCGGAGGGCTTTCGCGCCTGGACCCATGTGGCGAGCGCGCAGGTCGGCCCGGGCAATCCCGCTGCGCCCAAGTACGAGGGGGTGCACGTGATCTACGCCAACCCCGCGGCGATCGAGGGCTACAAGACCGGCAAATGGGCCGACGGCGCCGTGATCGTCTACGACCAGTGGACGCCCGAGAAGAGCGGCCCGGACGCCCAGGGCCAGGGGCGGCGCAAGTTCATCGACGTGATGGTCAGGGACAGCCGCCGCTACGCCGCCACCGGCGGCTGGGGCTATACCGAGTTCGTCTGGCCGGGCCGGGAACGGGTGACGGCGATCGAGGACAACGCGGCCAAGGCTTGCGGCGCCTGCCACGAGAAGACCGCCCCCGGCGGCGACCACGTGTTCAGCACCTTCAAGGACTAGACGCTCACTCGGCCGCGGCGCGCGCCTCGGCCGGCATGCGGGAGCGGTGGTAAGGACGCTCGCCCAGGATCGTCGCCCGGTTCATAACGCGGCGCGCCGGCAGGTAGTCGTTGACGGCGTAGTGCTGGGTGACCCGGTTGTCCCAGAAGGCCACCGCGTTGTCGGTCCAGCGCCAGCGGACCTGGAACTCCGGCTTGGTGACGTGCTCGAACAGCATGCCCAGGATCGCGTCGCTCTCCTTGCGGCGCAGGCCCTTGATCCGCTCGGTGAAGCCGAAGTTCACGAACAGCCCGTCCTCTCCGGTCTCCGGGTGGGTTCGCACCACCGGGTGCAGGACCGGCGGATGCTCGGCCAGGGCCTTGGCGTGCTTGTCCGCGCCGGCGGCGTTGGCGACGATGCCTCGCTGGGGGAAGCCGCGGGCGAAGTCGTGGACAGCGTCCAGCTCGCTCAGGAATTCGCGGAAGGTCGGCGACAGCGCCTGATAGGCCGCCTTCATGTTCGCCCAGATGGTGTCGCCCCCGTTCGGCGGCAGGCTCCTGGCGTAGAGGATCGAGCCCATCGGCGGGGTCTCGATGAAGGTGACGTCGGTGTGCCAGGCGTCGTTGTCGGTGGGATTTCCGGCGTGGTTGTCGAGGATGAACAGCTCCGGCGCCTCGGGCACGCCGGGATAGAGCGGATGGGTGTGCAGCGCCCCGAACCGGGCAGCGAAGTCCCGGTGCTGGACCGGGGTCATGTGCTGGTCCTCAAAGAAGATCACCTGGTGTCGGAGCAGGGCCTGGCGCAGTGCCTCGGCCAGGTCGATCGAGACGCCCTGGGCCAGGTCCACGCCCTCGACGACGGCGCCGATGGTGGGGGTCAGCGGCTTCACCTGCATGGCGGTCTCCTTGAGGGCGGCAAAGGGAACGCCAAGTTCGGCCGCAGGTCAAAACCCCTCTCGTTATCCCACGGTCCGACCTGTGGTCGGCCGAGCGTTAGATTGCGCTTGCTTGCCCCCGGGGCGCCGCCGCAGGGTGGGCTCAAATTCAAACAAATGTTGGGAGCGCGCCGCCATGTCGATCGACTTCGAGATCCCCGCCGAGGCCAAGGCCGTCCGCGAGCGCGTGCGCCAGTGGGTGCAGGACGAATGCATCCCGGCCGAGGCCCGGCTGACCGACAAGGAGAGCTACAAGACGGTGCTGGCGGAGCTGCGGGCCAAGGCCCGCGCCCAGGGCCTGTGGCTGCCCTTCGCGCCCAAGGAATATGGCGGCATGGGCCTGGGCCCGCTGGCCAACGCCCTGGTGCAGATGGAACTGGGCATGAGCCACCTGGGCGCGCTCAGCATGAACAGCCAAGGGCCGGACGACGCGACCATCCTGACGCTGATCGCCCACGGGACCGAGTTCCAGAAGGAGAAGTTCCTCAAGCCGCTGCTGAACGGCGAGAAGCGGGTCTGCTACTCGATGACCGAGAAGGCGGCCGGCGCCGACGCCACCGGCATGCGCACCACCGCGGTCAAGGACGGCAACGAGAACTACGTCCTGAACGGCGAGAAGTGGTTCTCGTCGGCCGCCACGGCCGCCGACCTGGCAGTGGTCATGGCGCGCACCGACCCCGACGCGCCGCGCCACCAGCAGTTCTCGACCTTCATCGTAGAGCTGCCGAACCCCGGCTACCGGATCAAGCGCGACATCCCCACCATGGCCGCCGAGGGGCCGCTTTCGCACATCATGGGCGGCGGCCACTCCGAGATCGAGATCAAGGACCTGGTGATCCCGGCCGAGAACCTGCTGGGCGGGGAGGGGCGCGGCTTCGACATGGGCCAGCACCGCCTGGCCTACGGCCGACTGCGCCACGGCATGCACAACATCGCCATGGCCCAGCGGGCACTGGACCTGGCGGCGGCGCACATCACCAACCGCGAGACCTTCGGCAAGAAGCTGGATGAGCGCCAGGCGGTGCAGTTCATGATGGCCGAGTGCGCGAGCCAGCTCTACATCGCCCGCCTGATGCTGCTGCACATCGCCTACAAGGCGGAGAAGGGCATGGACATGCGGCAGGAGAACTCCATCGCCAAGGTCTACCTGGCCCATATGGTCCACCACGTGGTCGACACCGCGATCCAGCTCCACGGCGCCTTGGGCTACAGCCGCGATACCCCGCTGGCCGCCTGGTACACCCACATCCGCTCGCAGCGGCTGGTGGATGGCCCGGACGAGGTGCACCGCTGGACGGTAGGCCGGAATGTCATCAAGGCATTCAAGGCCAACGGCACGACGGCGGGCGCCTGCGGCGGCGACCTGCTCTGACGGAGGACGCGGCGAGCGACCTGCGGCCGCTCGTCGCACACACTTCGACGAACGCCGATGTCACAATGTCGCAGTGCAGCATGATGTCCCCGAAACGCAAGAAACTGTCCCGCAGGATCAAACTGGGCTGGCGTTAACCCTATACGGCCTCGCTTAACGAATCAGCCCGGGGGGGTGCGACGGGGGTGAAGATCCACCCTGCGTCCAGTGCTCCTCCACCGGCTGACGACGATCTAGCCGAGGACGCCCAAGCTGTTGATGCCGTTCCCCTCGCCCTTTGACCGGGCCGCCTCGCCCGAAGAGGGCGGCGGCGATCCCACGCATGACCTGAAGAACCTGCTGGGCGTGCTCATGGGGGTCTGCGAGTCCCTGGCCGAGGGGCTCGACAGCCGCGCGGAGCAGGCCGCCCTGGCCCGCGTGGGCCTTGTGGCCGCGGAAAAGGCGGCCGGACTGGTCACTCGGATCCAGATGGACACCCGCGTCCGCCCGGCGGCTGCCCCGGAACCCGCGATCCCGGCCCAGGGCCAGGGTCGGACGGTGCTGGTGGTGGACGACGACGCCGACCTGCTCCGGCTCATCACCGCGGCCTTCACCCGCGCCGGCTTCAAGACCTACTCCGCCCGCAACGGCCGCCTGGCCGTCCAGCTGGTCCGGGCTCTCAAGCCCGACCTGATGGTGACCGACATCGTGATGCCCGAGAAGGAGGGCATCGCCACGATCATCGAGGCCAAGGCCGCGGCCCCGGACACGGCGGTCATCGCCATCTCCGGCGGCGGGGCCTACGGCCGCACCGGCAATTTCCTCCAGTGGGCCGAGGAACTCGGCGCTGACGAGGTCATGGCCAAGCCTTTTCCCATGTCGCAGCTCCTCACCGCTGCGCGTGTCGTACTCGACCGCCGGGGCGCGCAGAACGCGGCCCAGGCGGCCACCGGATAGATCGGCTCGGGGGGCGGCGTCTCCCTTGCATTGGCGACAACCCGAAGGCCCGCGGCATCGCGGGGGAGGAGAACAGCGTGCGTGTGCTTTTGATCGAAGACGACCGGATGATGGCCCGCAGCATCGAGATCATGCTGAGCGCCAGCGGCTTCATCGTCGAGAAGACGGCGGCGGGAGAGGACGGCATCGATCTCTCCGAGGTCTATGACTACGACCTGATCCTGCTGGACCTGAGCCTGCCGGATATGTCGGGCCTGGACGTCCTGCGGACCCTGCGCCGCGGCAAGAACGAGACGCCGATCATGATCCTGTCGGGCACGGCGGAGATCGACAGCAAGATCAAGGCGCTCAGCCTGGGCGCCGACGACTACATGACCAAGCCCTTCCACAAGGACGAGCTGGTGGCGCGCCTGCGCGCCGTGATCCGCCGCTCGAAGGGCCACGCCCAGTCGGAGATCTCCATCGGCGACATGGTGATCGATCTCGACTCCAAGCTGGTCCACGTGAACGGCGTGCGCATCCACCTGACGGGCCGCGAGTACCAGACGCTGGAGCTGCTGGCGCTGCGCAAGGGCAAGACGCTCACCAAGGACATCTTCCTCTCCAGCCTCTACGGCGGGATGGACGAGCCGGGCGCCAAGATCGTCGACGTCTTCATCTGCAAGCTGCGCAAGAAGCTGGCTCCGGCCACCGACGGCCGCCACGTGATCGAGACGGTCTGGGGCGGGGGCTATGTGCTGCGCGAGGCCGGCGAAGCCGCGATCTCCACCGCGGCCTGAGCCGATGGACCGCTCACGCCGCGGCGGTGAGCGCCGCCGACGGCCGGGCGGCGCCGCCGGCCTGGGCGGCCCGGTAGGCGCTGGCGGACTGGTCGAACTTGCGCCGGAACCAGTGGGCGAAGGCCGAGAGGCTGGAGAACCCCAGCAGGTCGGCCACGCTCTGCAGCGGCCGGTCGCTGGTCAGCAGCAGCGAGGCGGCCATGTCCTGGCGCGTGAGGTCCAGGATGCCGGAGAAGGTGGCGCCCTCCGCCTGCAGTCGGCGATGCAGGGTGCGGCGGTCCATGCCCAGGCGCCGGGCCACGCTCTCGGCCGAGCAGAGACCGTCCGGCAGCAAGGCCACGATGAGGTCGCGGACCTTGTCGCGGAAGTGGACGCGGCGGCCCTCGGTCATGCGCTCCAGGAAGAGCGCCACTTCGCGGGCCAGGGCCGGATCGGCCGAGGCGAAGCTGGTGTCGAGGTCCGGACGCTTCATGACCACGGCCGTGCCGTCCTGGTCGAAGAGCGGGGTGACGCCCAGCACCCGGCGATGGGTGTCGGTGCGGACCGGCGCGGCATGGGTGAACCAGACCTCCTCGGGCTTCCACGCCTCGCCCATGACCGCCTTCAGCGTCCTGACGGCGGTGGCCACCGAAAGCTCCTGCGACTGGCGCTGTTGCCAGGCGGGGCCATGGATGCGCAGCACGGCCTGGTCGCCGAATTCCTCGACCGCCAGGGTGTAGCCGTCGTTCTGGAGCCATTGGTAACGGCCGTAGGCCTCCAGCGCCTTGCGCAGGGTCGGCTGCTCGCGGATCACCAGGCCCACGGCGCCCATGTTGGAGATGCGGCGGTTCTCGGCGACCCGAAGGGCGAAGTCGTCCACGCCGGACTGCTCGGCGGCCATCTCATACATCCGGCCCATCAGCTCGACCGACACCCGCAGGTCGGGATCGGTGAGCACCTCGGGCGGCAATCCCACGGCGGCGGCGAGCGCGTAGGCGTCGAGGCCGACCTCGCGCGCCAGTTCCCGGAAACCTGTCAGGCCGGCAGAGCGGCCGAGCTGGGACATGCCACCACCCCTGTGGAGCTTGTCATGAGCTACCCAAAGTTTCGTGGAATCAAGGGGTCGCCAAACCCATTCTGGGCGGAGGCCCGCGCATGACCGACCTGATCGACGACCCGGCCGCCGGATCCGCCGCCATCCCACGGTCCCCGCTCGCGATGCAGGAACTGCGAGCCAGCCGCGAGCAGCTGCGCGCCGCCCTGGCGGCCAACCAGAAGATTCTCGACAACTCCCACGACGTCATCTGCACGTTGGACCGGGAGGGCCGCTTCCTGCAGGTGAGCCGCCACGCCGAGCGGATGTGGGGCTATCGGCCCGACGAGATGGTGGGGCGCGTGTACCTCGAGTTCGTTCATCCCGACGATCGCGAGATGACGATGGCGCACGCGGAACTCCTGGCGCTGGGCAAGCCTCGCAACGGGTTCATGAACCGGTTCGTCCATCGCGACGGGACGGCGGCTCCCGTCATGTGGTCGTCGGTGTGGCTGGAGGACGACAAGACCACCTTCGCCGTCGGCCGCGACATGCGCGACCATGTGGCCGCCGAAGAGAAGCTGCGCCAGGCCCAGAAGATGGAGGCCGTCGGCCGGTTGAGCGGCGGCATCGCCCACGACTTCAACAACCTGCTCACCGTCGTGATCGGCGCGACGGAGACCCTGGCCGAAGCGCTGGCCGAGCGGCCCGAGCTGCAGGAGGTCGCCCGCGTGGCGATGGAGGCCGCCGAGCGGGGCGCCGAGCTGGTCAGCCAGCTAATGGCCGTGTCGCGCATCCAGCCGCTGGCGCCCCAGACGGTCAACTGCAACCGCTTCCTCGAGTCCCTGTTGCCGATCCTGCAGAGAACGCTCAGGCGGGACATCGAAGTGCGGCTCGAGGCGTCTCCCGATGAGGTGTGCTGCCTGGCCGACCTCACACAGCTCACCTCGGCGATGCTCAACCTCAGCATCAATGCGCGCGACGCGATGCCGAACGGCGGGACGCTGACCCTGCGCGCCGCCCGGGTCGCCGAGATGGTGACCCTGTCCGTGGAGGACACGGGCGAGGGGATGACCCCCGGGACCCGCGCCCGCGCCCTGGAGCCGTTCTTCACCACCAAGCCGGAGGGCAAGGGCTCGGGGCTGGGCCTGAGCATGGTCTACGGCTTCGCGGTCCAGTCCGGGGGGCGGCTGGAGATCGACACCAGGGAGGGGGCGGGGACCCGCGTCGCGCTCTGCCTGCCGATCACCGCCGGCGCCTGTCCCGACCTGCCCGCGGCCCCGGCGCCCGCCGCCGGGCCGACGCCCGGGCTGAGGGTGCTGCTGGTGGAGGACGACGACCTGGTCCGCGACCAGGTGATGCGCCAGCTCGCCGCCCTGGGCTGCGAGGTCAGGGCCTGCGCCAACGGCTACGACGCACTGGATGTGATGGCGACCGGCGACCCGGTCGACCTGCTGCTGACCGACGTCAACATGCCGGGCGGCCTCAACGGGCGTCAGCTTGCCGACCATGCCAGGCTTCTGGCTCCGGGCCTGCCGATCCTGTTCACCTCGGGACATACGGAGGATCCCATCCTCCGTGCGATGGGCCACGATCCCCGCGCGGCCTTCCTGCCCAAGCCCTATCGCCGCGCCGCGCTCGCGCGCAAGCTGATGGAGCTGACGCCCGGGCGGGCCTAGCCCGCTTCGCGCCTGTCCTGAACCTCCGGCTCTCCGGGACTGACTGCCGCGGCCATGACCGCGAACAGCTCGGTGACGTTGAGCGGCTTGGGGATCACGTCGTCCATTCCGGCCGCGCGATAGCTGGCCAGCTGGTGGGCCATGGTGTTGGCGGTGACCGCCAGGATCGGCGTGCGGGGGCGGCCCAGCACCGCTTCGCGGGCCCGGATGGTCATGGTGGCCGTGGGGCCGTCCATCACCGGCATCTGCACGTCCATGAGGATCAGGTCCCAGTGCGCCGACTCCCAGGCGCGGACCGCCTCGGCGCCGTTCTCGACGATAGTGGGGTCCACTTCGAACTGCGCCAGCAACGCCTTCAGCACCATGCGGTTCACCGGATTGTCCTCGGCCGCCAGCACCCGCATCGACCGCTCCGCGAGACGGCTGGGCAGTTCCGGAGTGGCGGGCGCAGGGCGCTCCACCTGGCGCAGGGGAAGGTCGACGGCGAAGGTGCTGCCCTGGCCGGGCGCGCTGCTCACGGTGATCGCCCCGCCCATCGCGTGGCAGAGTTCGTGGCAGATCGCGAGGCCGAGGCCCGTGCCGCCGTATTCCCGCGTGGCCGAAGCGTCGGCCTGCACGAACTTCTCGAACAGGCGCGCCACGCGGTCCGCCGCGATGCCGATGCCGGTGTCGGCGACCTGGACGCGGACGCCCGTCGCGTTGCGGTCCAGGCGGACCGAGACCTCGCCCTCGCGGGTGAACTTGACGGCGTTGGAGATGAGGTTCGACAGCACCTGGCGCACCCGGGCGGCGTCGCCGCGCCACAGGCCGTGGACCGCAGGGTCGATGTCCAGGGTGAACTCCAGGGACTTGCCCCGGGCCTCGGCGGCGAACGCTGCATGGGCGGCTTCGGCCACTGCGCGCAGGTCGAAGTCCTGCGTCTCCAGCGAAAGCCGCCCCGCGTCGATGCGCGAGATATCCAGCAGGTCGTCCAGCAGGCCCATCAGGGCTCCGCCGCTCTCGCGGATCACCCGCAGGCGCTCGCGCTGCAGGGGCGCCAGCGGGTCCATGTCCATGGCCTGCGCCATGCCCAGCACGCCGTTCAGGGGAGTGCGGATCTCGTGGCTCATTACCGCCAGGAAGTCGCTCTTCGCGCGGTTGGCTTCCTCGGCCGCCTTGCGCGCCTCGTCCTGGGCCCTGGCGACGCGATGGGTCTCGGTGACGTCGAGGTAGCTGACCAGGCACAGGCTCCACGGACCGCCGACGTCGGAGGTCAGGCGGAACTGGGCGCGGACCACCGTGGTCGGGCCGCCGTCGATGTTCAGCTCGGCGTCGAAGGCCGGGACATTGCCCTCGGCGTCGATGCTGTCCAGCCCGCCGCAGAGCGCGCGCAGGAAGTCCGGTCCGAAGCCGGCCAGGCCACCATAGCGGCTGAAGAGGTCGCGGGCGGCGGCGTTGGCCTCGATCAGCTTGCAGTCCTCGTAGAGCGCCTCGGCGGTGGCGTATTCCGCGAGTGCGAGCTCGCTCAGGCGGCCCGGCGTAGGTCGCTGCGGATGAAGCCGCTGGTAGAGGGCGGTGGCGTCGAAGCAGACCAGGGCGACGGGGCTGTTGTCGAACACCATCCCCCACCGGTCGTTGCCGGCCTTGGCCTCGCGGCCCATCTGGCGGAGCGCCTCGCGCTCGACCCCCATCGACGCCGAGAGCCGAACCACGAAGACCGTGAAGGCCATGCCTCCCACGGCGAGCAGCAGGGTGTCGGCCAGACCGAAGCTCGAACCGGCGAGCGCCGCATAGAGCGGCGCCAGAACGAGCAGAGCGGCCGGCGGCGTGACCATGCTGGCCGTGGCCAGGCGCGAGCCGGAGGCTCGGATGGCGTTGTTGAGCGCGACGGCGCAAAGCAGCACGGCGGCCCCGGCCAGGCCGAGGGGGCCGGGGTTCGGGGCGATCACCAGGGCGGCGACGGCGGAATAGGTCGCGGCGCTGAAGGCGAGACCCAGAGCGGCGCGGCCGCGCGCGCCGGCGGCGTCGGGGGCGGCCAGGGCCCGGCGGCCAAGCGCGCCCTCAAGGACCCCAGCGGCCAAGGTGACGGCGAGCCACACGCCGACCAGCGGGCTGTGCGTGCTCAGCCAGACCAAGGCCGCGATAAGCGCGGCTTCGGCGGTCCGGCTCCTACGCGCTTTTGCGCGGCCCAGGAGGACCTGAGCGAACCGATTGTTTTCGTCGTCCTGCGCTTCGCGCATGGGCGGTGGTCCGATCATTCGGCGGGGGAGGAACTCAGGTCGATGTTGAGGCGCAGGAAGGCAATCCGGTCTTCTGCCGGACGATCGCCCTGCGCGTGGTGGAACCGCTGCAGGCCCGCGGCGTCATGGATGCGGCCCTGGGTTGGAAGGACATTCTGGGGTCTCTCGGCAAACTTCAAGGCGAGAAACTGCCGCAAGGCCACTAATTCACGGTTAAAAGTGGGAATGTCTTCCAGGCATGAAGTGCAGATGAGGTGTTTACCCGCTGTAAATCATGAAAATCGCGGAGGAAGCGCTATGATACATAATGTCGCACCGAGAATATAGGTATATCAGTGGGA
>Ga0255338_1003273_pt1 | contig 19931 bp, 18 predicted proteins | sample MeOH1_35cm_T4_19_FD_203715 | JGI IMG/M metagenome (GOLD analysis project Ga0255338, IMG submission 203715) | Sandy soil microbial communities from University of British Columbia, Vancouver, Canada - MeOH1_35cm_T4_195 | ecosystem: Engineered > Artificial ecosystem > Sand microcosm > Unclassified ...
CCGCAGCGTCAGGAAAATGGCCGTAAATACGAGACCTAAGAAAAGCCCCCACCAGATTCCAGTGCCGCCCATGTCGGCTTTAAAGGCAAGGTAGTAACTCATCGGCAGACCAATCACCCAGTAGGCGATAAAAGCCAAGATCGAAGGCCATTTGGTGTCTTGCAGACCGCGCAAAACTCCGACGGCAACGGCCTGAACTCCGTCAAAAAATTGAAAGGCCGCGGCCACCGCCAAGAAGCTGGAGGCAAAGCCGATGACCACGAGGTCTTCGGTGTAAATCGTGGCCAAAAGATCACGTGTGAAAAACACAAACACGGCACTGAAAAGCATGTAACCCGCGCCCAGAATCAGTGCGACGCGGCCGGCATAGCGGGCCTCGTGAAATCTATGAGTGCCGGATTCAAAACCGACGCGGATCGTTCCTGCAGCGCCAATACCCACGGTGACAAGAAAACTAATCGAAGCTAGGTTCAAAGAAATCTGATGGGCCGCCAACGGTGCAGCGCCAAGCCAACCCATCATGACTGACGACAGAGTAAAGGCTCCGACTTCAAAAATGTAGGTGAGCCCATTGGGAATTCCTAAGCGAAAAAGATTTTGAATGCGGTCATTATGGAGGCGACGGCGCCAGCGCCGTGCAAAGTATCTTTTAAACTCGGGATGCTTGTGAACGTAGGCCACCATCATCAAAGCCATCAAACTGCGGCAGAGAAGCGTCGCAAGTCCCGATCCCTCTAGGCCCATCGCCGGAAAACCAAAATGGCCATTTATGAAAACCCAGTTGCCAAGGATGTTGAGTAAAACACAGATGATCATGATGTACATGCCCACCATGGTTTTACCGATGCCATCGGTGAATTGCTTGTAAGCTTGATAAATCAAGCTCGGAAACATCGAGAGAATCAAATACGAAGCGAAGCCTTCAGAGAGTTTCACAACTTCTTGCGTTTGTCCCATATGTTCCATCAGAGGTTTCATCAGCCAAAGGGCGATGGTCATTACCAATGAAATCAGAGTTGCGGTGAACACGCTATGACGAAGCAGCTCGCCGCCCTCATCGTCGTCATTGCGGCTGTGGGTCTGCGCAAACAGACCCGCTGTGGGTGCGAGAATGCCAATTCCGAAAATCAAAAAGACAAAGAACAGCCCGCCGGTGAAGCCAGCGGCACCGAGAGAGTCGGCTCCTAATTTTCCCACCATGATGTTGTCGGTGAGAGTAATGAGAGTTTGGCCGACATTGCCAATGATAATAGGAATCGCCAGCTGCATTGTCTTGCGGCTTTCGGCGAGAAACTTAGATTGCGACAACTTCTTTAATCTCTGGGAAAGCTTCTTTCATACGCACTTCGATGCCTTCTTTGAGAGTCGCCGTCGAACTCGGGCAGCCAGCGCAGGCACCGCGCATGTGAATGTACAGGATGTTATTTTCGTATTTATTAAACACAATGTCGCCGCCATCTAAAGCAACGACGGGGCGGATCTCTGCATTCAACAGGCCTTTGATTTGTTTCACGATCGGGCTGTCATTCTCTGAAGAATCCGCAAGTGCTTCGAGTTTAAGCACAACCGGCTCGCCCGAGTCGAGGTGTTCTTGAATCAGGCCTGTCAGAGGCTCCGCCAACATGCCCCACTCGACCCAATCCTGTTTGGTCACGGTGATAAAGTCCGTGCCCACGAATACAGAGGCCGTCCACGGAAAGCCAAAAAGCTTCGCTGCCAAAGGAGAGCGCTCGGCTTCTTGGGCCGTCGGGCAGTCGAAAGCCTCATTCGTCACCTGGCGCTGCAAATGGAATTTCAAGGTGGCAGGGTTGGGTGTGCTCTCAAAAGTGACTGGATTTTTGGAGTTTGTAGGCATCGACATAGGAAGCTCCTTTAACGGCTGCCAATGTACAGCAATTTCGACTTTCTGCCAAGCGTGTTAATTTCCTCAAATTGTTGATTAAAAACAGCGAAATGACTACTTTCTTGGGGTTCATTTAAAATTCAAGAGGAGCGCAATGATGACACCAAGAGTAAGAGAGATTTTAAGCTGGTATGGCAGTGACAACCCAGGGGTTTTGACGAACCTCGCACGCATGATGAACCATGGAAAATTGGCGGGCACAGGTAAGCTCGTGATTTTGCCAGTGGATCAAGGTTTTGAGCACGGGCCTGCACGCACGTTTGCGATGAACCCAGATGCTTATGATCCTAATTACCACTACCAACTCGCGATCGAGTCTGGTTGCAATGCTTATGCAGCTCCCCTCGGCGCGATCGAAGCGGGCGCTCGTGAGTTCGCCGGTGAAATTCCTTTGATTTTGAAAATCAACAACTCCGACACTCTTTACACTAACAAATCTCCGATCTCAGCTTTGACTTCTCATATCGATGACGCTCTTCGCTTGGGTTGTGCGGGAATTGGTTTCACGATCTATCCAGGAAGCTCTGAAAGAAAAAACATGTACGAGGAAATCGCAGTGGCGGCTTCTGAGGCGAAAAAGGCCGGCTTAGCTGTGATCATCTGGTCTTACGCTCGTGGTGAGCAAATTTCCAAAGAAGGTGAGACTGGTATCGACGTGATTGCCTACTCAGCTCACATTGCAGCTCAGTTGGGCGCACACATCATTAAGGTAAAACCGCCGACAGCTCACATCGAGCAAGAAGCAGCTAAGAAAGTTTACCAAGCTCAAGGCATTAAGGTCGCGAATCTTTCGGATCGCATCCGTCACGTGGTGCAGTCTTCGTTCAACGGCAAGCGCATCGTGATCTTCTCAGGTGGCGAAGCAAAAACCACTGAAGATCTCATGAAGGAAATCAAAGAAATCGCTCAGGGCGGTGGCTTCGGCAGCATCATGGGCCGTAACGCTTTCCAAAGACCAAAACAAGAATCTATCCAGTTATTGCACAGTGTGATGGAAACATTCGCAGGCCGTTCAATCTAGGAGTTCTCATAATGTCGACGCACGAAAATCCGCTCAGAGCGGAGAAACGCCGGAAATTACATGCCCTTCGTGAAAAAGGCATCAACCCTTATCCGTACTCTTATGAGCGCACGGGAAAGGTTGCGGATCTTGTCGCGAAATATGCGGCAGGTTTGCAGCCCGGCGAAAAGAAACCGGAGGCCGTCTATCGCATTGCAGGTCGTTTGATGACTTTGCGCTCGATGGGTAAGGCTTCGTTCTTTAACGTTCAAGATCCCACAGGCACATTGCAAGTTTATGTGAAAGTCGAAGAGCTTTCCGAACAAGAGCGTACCGTTTTCGAATTGCTTGATCTGGGTGATATCGTCGGCGTTGAGGGTTATGTATTTAAATCGCAGAAAGGCGAGTTCTCGCTTTACTGTAAGCATATCGAAATCCTGACAAAGTCTCTCGAGCCTTTACCGGAGAAGTTCCATGGCGTGCAAGACGTTGAAATCAAGTACCGCCATCGCCATTTGGATTTGATGACCGATCCGGAATCGCGCAAAGTTTTTGAAACGCGTTCAAAAATCATTCGCGAGATTCGTCGTTTCTTGGACGACCGTGGCTTCATGGAAGTAGAAACGCCGACTATCCAGCCGATCTACGGAGGAGCTGCGGCGACGCCGTTTACGACTCATCACAAAGCTCTCGATATGAAGCTTTACATGCGCATTTCTCCGGAGCTTTATTTGAAGCGCCTGATCGTCGGCGGTTTTGAGAAGGTGTACGAGATCAGCAAATGCTTCCGTAACGAAGGCATCGACCGCACTCACAATCCAGAATTCGCACTTCTTGAGTTCTACGAAGCTTACACAGATTACAACTATCAGATGAAGCAATTCGAAGAGATGATTTCAACTCTTGCACAAAAAATCACCGGCAGCATGAAGGTGACATATCAGGGGAAAGAAATCGATTTCACGCCGCCATGGCGCAGGTTGACTGTATTTGATGGTGTTCGTGAGTACGCAAAACTCGATCCTGAAAAGGCGAGTGATGATGAGATTTTTACGGCTCTGAAAAAAGCCGGCACGCGCGAAAAAGAAAAATACAATCGCGGCGAGATGATTATGGAACTCTTCGAACTCACTGCCGAAGAACATTTGTGGCAACCGACGTTTGTTATGGATCATCCTGTGGAGATTTCGCCACTGACGAAAATTCATCGCAAAGACAAGCGTCTGGTTGAGCGTTTCGAGCCATTCGCTGCTTGCATGGAAATCGGCAATGCTTATTCAGAGTTGAATGACCCTGAAGACCAGCTCGCACGTTTGAAAGAACAAGAAGCTAAACGCGGCAAAGATGAAGAAGCTCATCCGATGGACGAGGACTTCTTGATGGCGATCGATTCTGGTATGCCGCCAACGGGTGGCGTGGGAATTGGCATTGAGCGAATCGTGATGATCTTCACCGATCGTCCAAGTATTCGCGATATTATCTTCTTCCCGACGATGAAATTTGGAGGAAAGTGATGAGATACCTTTTTGCGATTCTACTATTGATATCCTGTGCTCCGAAGCCGACAAAAGTGACGACGGAAACTCCAGTGGTCCCTCGTAAAGAATCGCAAAAAACCAAAGTGACGCCGGCAACGGTGATCTTGGATGTGCGGCCTCCGATGGAGTTTAATATGTCGCACATTCCGGGTTCCGTGAACGTGGCGTGGGAGGATTTCTCCCGTCGCCCGCCGGATTATCGCGGCCTCATCGAGAAAGACCTGCATCCAATTGCGCGTCGCCTGGCTTTGATCGGTATTGATCCGCAAACCCACGTCCTCGTTGTGGGGAAGGGAGTTGCAGGAAAAGGCGAGGAGGGCCGCGTGGCGTGGACTCTGGAGAGCCTCGGTATCACCAATGTTCAGATCGCCAACGTAGAAGACTTCCGTGAGCGTCGCGAAGGCGGCGCCGAGATCAAAAATAAAAATTTCTGGACGCCGAAACTCGACAATTCCTTGGCAATTTCTTGGCAAGAGCTCAAGGGCAAGATTGAAGGAACCAGTTATGCGCCGACAAAAGGGCGTCGTAAGGCGCTGGGCGGAGCACCTCTGCCCAATAAGAGCGAAAACTTTGTCGTGATTGATGTGCGCTCGCCAGAAGAGTACTCCATCGACAATTTGAACAAACGCACACCTCGCACCTTCCGCTTTGAAAACATCGTTTGGGATGATTTCTTTACGGACAGTATGGATCCAGACCCGTCGGTGATGAAAGTGCTGAGTGAAAAAGGTGTTACGGAGATGACTGAAATCGATCTTATCAGTAATCATGGAGTCCGCTCTGGAGCCGTGACTTGGGCACTGCAAAAGTTGGGGTATAAAAAGGCCCGCAATTTTGCCGGCGGCTATGAAGCGGTTCGTTTCAGCACCGATAAGAAGACCGATAAGACGAAGAAATAACTTCACCTCACATTGCATCACGCAGTCTTAGGTTGCCGATAGCCCCTCGACTTGCATAGCCTTAGTCCCAGGGGGGATTTTCTATGTTTAAATCATTGTGTGTATCTGCAACCTTTTTGTTTTCTTCATTCGCTCTCGCATTTCCACTGCCAAAGCCTGCTCTGATGCAAGCTTCATTGCCGGCATATTTTTCCACGAACTACGACTTTGAAGGCATTGTTGCGCTTTCGAACTGCTCTGGTTCTTTGATTCGTTTAGAGAACTCACGTGACACAGACCAAGCCATGGTTTTAACCAACGGTCACTGTCTCGAGACCGGCATGCCACGTCCAGGAACTTTCGTGTATGGAAAAACTAGCAACCGCTCGTTTCAAGTCTACGACTCTAATAGCCGTGTCGGCCGTGTAACGGCGACGCAGATTATTTATTCAACCATGACGAAAACAGACATGACTCTGTACAAGCTCAAAGAAACTTATGCAGACATCAAAGCGAACTTCAACGTCAATGCCTTGGTTCTCGATTCAAAACATCCCAACGTCAATGATGGGATGGAAGTCATCTCGGGTTATTGGAACCGCGGTTACTCCTGCAATATTGAAACATTTGTTAGCCAGTTGAGAGAAGATGGCTGGACGATGAATGATTCCATTCGTTACTCACGCCCAGGTTGTGAAGTGATCGGAGGAACTTCGGGTTCACCCATCATTCGCAAAAACACCCGCACAGTGATTGGTGTGAACAACACCGGCAACGAAGATGGTCTTCAGTGCTTGATGAACAATCCGTGTGAGATCGACGAGAACGGCAATATTAGCGCTCATAAGGACTATTCTTACGGGCAGCAGACCTATACCGTTTACAGCTGCTTGAATCAGTACAACGAAATTGATCTCAGCGTTCCTGGCTGCCAGCTTTTCCACTAAGCTGTCCAGGGATTGCGCAAAGAGGCGCAAGAGCGTCACTTAAAAAGGTATTTTGTCGTCAGCTGACGACAAAATACCTAGTAGGCGCCTAGTTTTTTATTGAAAATAACACTTCGCATCGATTATAAAGACTCCCGTACTAAGTTTATTCAAAAAACGAAAATGGAGTCTTTATGAAACATTTCTTTGCTTTCTTAGTTTTGTTCCTCGGTATTCAATCCGCTCAGGCGACATCGCTTCACCCTTGTACGCCACGTATTCAAGCGCAGCCCACCACGATGTATTGTAAGGATGGTGACGTTTACTTCTCCATTCGCATTGACACTCTGATGTCCGACGTACGCAACGACATGTGCACAGGCAAGAACTTTTATGAGTACCACTCTGCGGTTGTCAAAGTCTCTGATCGCAATGGCAAGGATCCTCAAACATTGAAGTTTGACAATGCTGATTTTACCTACACGCTGTTTGGTCCACAAGGTGCCACTTTCAAAGCAAACGATGGCTCTTTAAACCTTGATCATTGTGCTGTGCCTCAAAACGGAGGCTTCTCCGTTGGCAACTAATCAGCAACAGCAACGCTTGGAGGCTCTCTATGAGAACCTCCACCGCTGCAAAACATATCGCGAGTTTCTGCAGGCCTATCTCGAAGGCCGGGATTTAAGTCTTTCTGACATCGCTCGTGCTGCCGGCTTCGGCCGCGGCTTTCCTGGGGATGTTATCTCTGGGAAGCGCCGTTTGACGGCCAAGTCTTACTATCCGTTTGAAAAAGCATTGAAGCTGCCACTCGCAGGAAAAAAATATTTCCGTTGTCTGGTTGCCATCGAAGAGCCGGATATCTTTCCAGAGTTTTCAAGTTCAGACGCACAAGAGATGATAGTGAGCCTTCGAAAAAAGCCTTGGGTTTCGAGTCGTCGTCAAGCTCACGAAACCGAGAGTCCCGGGTTTGAGCAGCTCCTTAGCGAAGAGCATGTGATCGGCGTTTATGCTGCCGCCGGGAAACCTGAGAAAGGTGCGACCCGTGAGCAAATCGCTCAGCGTATGCAGATCCCTTCATTGGAACTGGAAAAGAGTTTGCAAAAACTCGAAGCCATCGGTTTGCTCGAACAGCGGGAAGAGACTTATTATCCAAAAGATTTGCATCTGTTTTTAAAAACGTCGGACCACAGTCAGGTTTTGACAACGCTGTTTCAAAAGGCAGTTGATAAAGCCCGTCGTCGCGTTTCGAATGCAGTGAGCTCCGAGTCCGAGTTCTTCTTTACCTCACAGTTTTGTATCCGTGAAAATGCGATGCCGGCATTGAAGAAAGCCCTTCGTGAGACCATTCTCAAATTTGTTGACGAGGCCATCGAACCCGAAGGGGATCGAGTGGTGCAGTTGTTAACCACTCTGCATCTCTGAGAGTTTCTGTCTTTACAGAAGAAAAACCTCGTGCTGCAATAAACGCGGAGGTTTTTCATGGACAGAAAAGCGCGCCCCGAACTCAGAAGCTATTTGGATGTTCGTCAGTTTCTAACCGACTATTATGAGCAAGAAAAAACTCTCAATAAGAGCTTTTCATACGAAGCCTGGTCTCGGCAGTTAGGCCTGAAAAGTAAATCCACTTTGCGATTTGCACTTCTTGGTGAGCGCAGTATTTCCGAAGAGCTCACCCAAAAATTTTGCGACTATTTTGATTTCAGTGACGGCGAAAAAGAGTATTTTACCTTTCTCGTTTTGTACACCCAGTGTGAAAATCCGGAGCAAAAAAAGTTCTATGGCCAAAAACTAACGGCTTTTTTACGTCAGGAAATCAATACGCATGTGGCGTCTCCTTCCATGAAATTTTTGGCGGATCCGATTCAGTTGGTGCTGCGCAATCTCTTAAGTTTTGACGATCTCGTAAAGACGCCAGAAAACTTAGCGCCGATCTTAGGAAAGTCACCACAAGAAATTGAAGATCTTCTCTCGAATTTAGAAAAAGAAGGACTCGCAATTCAGGATTCTGGCCGGTGGAAAGCGGCTCATAAAAATATTCGCTTTGCCAATCAAGAGCATGAGACCGCTTTGGCGGAATACCATCGCATGAGTCTTCTAAAAGCGATTGAAATGCAAAAAAGCGCTCTCAAAGAACGGTCCTATCGCAGCCTCAATCTGGCCCTGAGCCCCGAAGAGTATGAGAGCTATCAGCGAGATTTAAACGAGTTTGTGAAAATGCTCTTCGCGAAGTACAACACGGATTTGCTAGCTGATCGGCGCATCTATCAAATGAATTTTAATCTTTTTCCTTGGACGAATGTTTACAAAATGTAACTGAATTCATCCAGCGGCGGTTCTTTGGGGCCCTTGTCGAAATCTTAGTCAATAATAGAGCGACGTAGATCTCTATATTTATTTCCAAGCGATCGACGTCGGGCACTTTCCTTGCTATGGAAGGCTCCATATAAAAGGAGTCTTCTTATGAAAAAAATAATTTTTGCGATTGCATTGTTGATGTCCGCTCAATCTTTCGCCGGTGGGTCTGATGTCGGCAGTTCTAACGGAGGTAAATTCCCATTTGGTGGAGCACGACCGGCAGCTAGTGGCTACATGGTCATGACAGCACCTAAAGAATGCAAAATTGTTCAAGGTAAAGGTCTTTATGCTGGTGAAAAGAATCCCCAACAAGCTCCACAGGACTTGGTAAAAGCCGTTCTTATGGGCGACAGCCGTAGCGGCAAGGGTTTGATTATGACATTGCAAGCGCCAGGTTCTAACCAAGCGCTGACAGTCGGTCTCATTGGTGAATTGACGACCGCTCAGGGCGATGAATTTAATTTTTTATACCAGGCGCCGGACCAATTCCATCACTACAACCGCGTGGACTACAAAATGGTTCAGGATAGCGCAAATAATTCTGTCACGATCGACATCACAATGTTTACGGCAGAAGGTACAAAAGGCACTGCTCAAGTAAAGTGCTCTGCGCAGTAAGAATTAAATTAAGATTTAATATGAAAACGCCTTGGTCGAAAAACCAAGGCGTTTTTTTATTTAAAGATCGATCTGCTCCATCAGCGCCTCTACCAATTTATCCAAATGTGCATGCATTCTTAAGCGAACAGCCACAGGGCTTTCGATGAGAGGGCGCGCCATGGACTCGATGCTGAGGCCCGGAATGTCTTCCGACTCCACCAGTCGCTGATAGATTAGACGAAATTTTCCAGATTGATCCTCTTTCTCCCATTTTAAATATTCGAGAGCGCGGAACGAGCAATCTGTGTAGATTTTCGTTTGATCTTCTTCGTCTTTGCTGAGCTTCGAATTGCTTGCAACCTTCACTTGTGCGGTGAGGGGTAATTGCAAGTTTTGAAGCTTTTCTTCAAGAGCTTTGATATCTCCTGAAATGGCATCCATGTTTTGGCTGATTAATTTGGCTTTGCCTTCAAGTTTTTTGAAAGCGGATTGAAGCTTTTCCGATTGGAAAGCATTTTGACTCATAGTCATCTCCTGTATTTAAAAAATTTCAGTCGCATTCAAGCGTGCGATGGCCAATCAAGGCTCATATCCATTCAAGGATGAATTATTGGTACGATGGCTTTCGGAAAGTAGCAAATAAAATATTTGCTACCAGTTCAATTTTTCGCCGTCACGGAAAAAGCTGCCATTGGGGCCGCCCTTCGGCAGTGTGGCAGCCCACACAATGCCTTTAATACCTTGTTCAATCGTACGAGTGGCGCTTTTACCGCCCATATCAGTTTGCACCCAGCCTGGGCACACGGAGTTGATGAGAATATCGCCTTGGCCTTCGACTTCTTGGGAGAAGACTTTGGTCACGGTGTTGATCGCGGTTTTTGAAATGCGATAGGCCGCATAGCCTTGATTCATTTCAGAGAGTTGTCCCATACCGCTGGAGATATTCACGATTCTTCCATAGCCGTTGCCGATCATCATTGGCAGAAGTTTCTGAATCAGCAGGAACGGGCCGAGGGTGTTTGTCGTAAAAGTTTTTTGGATGGTAGAGGCTTTGGTTTTAAAGACGTCTTTATCGCCGCCGTCTTCGTCGTCGATGAAGATGCCGGCATTGTTGACAAGGACATCGAGGTTGCCGATTTCGCGTTTGAATTGATTTACGAAGCCGTCGATGCTTTTTTCGTCGGCGGTGTCGAGCTTCATCGGTACGATGTCGAAATCTTTCATTTTAAGCTTGTTGATTTTTTCTTGGGCCTTGTCGGGATTGCGCATGGCCATGATTACTTTATACCCCATGCGTGCAAGCGCTTCGCTCGTCGCATAGCCAAGTCCGCGGCTCGCACCGGTGATGATGGCGACTTTCTTCATAGAAACCTCCTCCTAGTAATCTTGCAGTCCGAGAATGTCCTTACATATATCCATTTGTCTTTCGATTTCAGCAATGGCTTTATCGAGTTTTTGCAAATCTCTGTCATCGAGCTCGGCCTCGGAGGCCGCTTGCACGATCGGATGTTTTTTCAGCCACGCCCCTTGTCGAGAGGCATAGTTTTCAGGAACGCCGGAACGGAGAGCCGCCATGCGAGCATTGCCGTCTTTTTTATATTCCACAATGAACTTCAGAGTCTCGAGTGTGAGCAGTTTGCGATGGGCTTTGAGGCGCGAGGAAAATCCGACTTGTCTTATTCTCATGTCTGGCAGGATAGGCTGAAATAAAAAAAGCCGCAACTTCAGTTACGGCTTTTGTTTCCTAATAGGGGAGAGGTGCCTAATTAAACGGCCTTCTCGGCGCCCATCATGCTCATTTCTTTTTTGTCGGCATCAAGGACCTTTTTCAACTTCTTGCGGAAGTTGCGAATGGCTTTTTTGACTTCAAGAACGATTTCTTGATCCATGTGTGCGAAATGTTGAGACTCAGGGGCGTTGTTGAGATCTAGATTGAGTTTCTGTTTTGAGTCCAGGTTTTGGGCAATTGCCATAAGCGCGATTTCTTCTTCGGAAAGTTGACGAGAATTACTACCAGCAGCTTCGAGGAATTGACTTTGTTGCGACACGAGGTGAATGAGCTTTTGGGATTCTTCTTCTGTCAGTGCTAATGCGATAGAGATTCTGCGAGCCAATTTGTGGGAGAGCGGTCTCTTCCCAGAAAGTATTTCGGAAAGTTGGCCTGAAGAAACTCCGAGCGATCTCGCAAAGGCCCGTAGAGAATAACGTGGGTTCTTCTCTTTTCTTTCATTGAAAATTGTTATTAAGTAGTCTGCCGCTGTCTTCGAATCTTGTCCGGTCATTCCGGTAACCTGTCCTTCTGTCATTTTCACCCTCATTATTTCCGAACATTGCGAGAGTACAATGTTTCGGTTCGTCCGCAATTATGATTGGAGCAAATAAATCATTGATTGTCAAAAAATCTTAACATTTGATGATGCTATTTTGCAAATTAAACGCTCGATTATCTTAAAAAGATACCTACTATCAATAAGATATACATCTTGTTACGTTTTTAACGAGTCGTTTAAAATTTACTATGTTAGTCCGTAAACACGATCGTGTAGAGAGGTTTTTTTTAATGTTCGGCGAAGTCGTCGGTGTTCGACGAACTAAACAACTCACATTTTATTCGGTTTTTTTGGAGCAAAATTGTGGAAGTCTTGAAGTGCTATTTTTTGATTTCGAGCGCTTGAAATCCTGCGCCGGCCGCGTTGCTAGCAGGGGTGCGCCCACTATTAAAGAGACAGCCTTGCATTGCGGAGACTTCCGTGACCTCAGCACATTTCTTTAATTGGGAGCGGGAATAGTCTTTGTTTTTGATCTTCTTAATGCAACTGATGCGATCGTCGTCAGAGATCTCCTGGGACTTCGCACAGAGATCGAGAGCCTCAGGATTGAAAGTGCCGCCTTTGATTTCATCGAGGCAGCTCATAAAACTCTTGTCGTCTTGTTGCAGACCACAAGCGGCTGAAGCATACCAATCCAAAGATTCTTTGGTCGTTTTCAAAGTACAGATCGCTTTGTCTTTATCACCTAGAAAACGATCGCAAAGGCCCGTAGGGTTCGAAGGCTCCAGTGCCAGCGTCAAAAGTGGAATCAGCAAGAATGCCAGATGAGTTTTTAAAATGAGCTGAAGCATAGATCCCCAAAACGGATTTTTAAGCCGCCGTGTTTTTAAGTTTAAACAAGACCGAATACATGGCCTTCAAAAAATCAGGATCATAACGGCCTGCAAGCTTTTCTTTCATCATGGTAACGGCGTCGAAAGGCTTCAGAGGCACATTATAAGATCGCTGAGTTGTCATGGCATCATAGGTATCGGTGATGGCGACAATGCGTGCGAAAGGGTGAATTTCTTGTCCAGAAATGGACTGTGGATATCCATTTCCAGAGAAGCTTTCGTGATGTTCAAAGCAGGCCGCCTTGATCGCATCACTAATATTTGGATTTTGATTGAGAATCATCAGGCCATACTGTGGATGACGTTTCATCTGCTCCCATTCGGCGTCGTCGAGGCCGCCCTTTTTGCAGAGAATGTCGAGGCTCACATTGCGTTTACCGATGTCATGGAACAATGAGCCCACGCCGAGCTCTTCGAGGTCCGCTTTGTTGAAATTCAAAGCAGAGCCCAGGCCTAATGAGTAAATGCTGACATCCAAGGAGTGATTGTAAGTGTAAAAATCATGACCCGAGAGGCTGATCATATAGCCCATCGCTTCGGGGGCACTCTCCATGAAGTCGATGAAGTTTCTAATGATTGGACGGGATTCGTCCAACGCCGTGTTGACGTCCGGATTTTCAAACAAATCTTCCATGAGTGCGACAGAAGATTCGCGCAGGATTTTGCTCTTCTCAAACGGATTGAGTTCGTCCGAGTTCATTTCTTCTTTCACCCAGTCGCGATAAGCTTCTTTTTGCGTCAAAGGGACGAAGAAGGAGTTTCCTGTGTCCTTATTGTGCAGGGACTCGATTTTTAGCTCTGACAATTTGTCGCCGGCTTTGAGATAGTGAACCATTTGGCCGTTGATATTAATGAAAATATCGAAAGATGTCGCTTTCGACGGGCGGATCGTACTGAGACGTATTCTAAAAAAAGCTTCCTGCTGCATGTCTCTATTATTCCATGGAATTATTGACTCGAAAATCAAAAGATGGAAATTTGATCAACATGGCCCTTCGTCTAGATACCTCATTACAATACCTCAAGGGAGTCGGCCCCAAGTTGGCGTCCCTGTTTGCTCGGCATGATATTCGTACTGTGGGCGAATTATTGGAATTTTACCCTCGCGCTTACGAAGATCAGCGAGCGGCTCGCAATATCGCCAGTCTCAAAGTGGGGGATATTGTAAGCGTGAAGGCTCAAGTAGTTTCTGTTCACAGTATCAACATGGGAAAGTCGCATCGCAAGATGTATGATGTGGTCGTGCGCGATTCTTCCGGTCAAATTCGCTGCAAATTTTTTCGCGTGCCTTACAAAGGTTATTTCGAACGCTTCACGCCGTTCAAAGAAGTCCGGGTGGTAGGAAAAGTCACAAACTATCGAGGTAGAGCAGAATTTCACCACCCTGACATTCGTGACGTTGATGCTGAGGAAGAAAACCAGGATGCGCTGATTCCGCTCTACACGGAAATCGAAGGCTTCGGAACCGCGAAAACTCACCGTATGATCAAGGCGGCGCTGGCGCAAATTCCCGACGAAGAATGGCCGGCAGAAATGCTGCCGTCTTGGATAGTGCAAAAGTATGGTTTGATTTCACGGCGAAAAGCATTGAATTTGATCCACAATCCAGACCCGGCTTTGGGCAGTCAGTACACGGAAATGAAAACCGATGCTCATCGCCGGATCATTTTCGAAGAATTTTTCTGGCTTGAACTTTTCTTGGCCTCGCGAAAAACAGGTTTCAAAAAAGAGCAGGGTGTTGCTTTACAAAGCGATGGTGTGAAAATCACCCAGTTGCAAGAGTCTCTGCCGTTTGCGCTCACCCATGCCCAGACAAGAGCCTTTCAAGAAATCAAAGCGGATTTAGAAAAACCAGCACCGATGCATCGGATGGTGCAAGGAGATGTGGGCTCTGGAAAAACTTTGGTGAGTTTCATGGCGGCGGTGTGGGCGGCCGAAAGCGGGATGCAGAGCTGCCTGATGGCGCCGACGGAAATTCTTGCCGAGCAACACCACAAAAATGCACAAAAGGTTCTAGCGCCTTTGGGGCTTCGCTTGGGACTATTAACTGGGAAGACCAAAACCTCTGAACGCAAAGAATTGTTACAGAAACTGGCGGACGGTGAAATTGATTTTCTGATGGGGACGCATGCGCTCATCGAAGAGGAAGTAAAGTTTCAAAGTTTGGCGTTGGTCATTATAGATGAGCAGCATCGTTTTGGTGTCGAGCAACGAGGCCTTTTGAAAAACAAAGGCCGCTCGCCGCATTTTTTGGTGATGACAGCAACGCCGATTCCGCGAACTCTGGCCATGACGGTGTACGGAGACCTCGATGTTTCCATCATCGACGAAATGCCGCCAGGTCGCAGTCCGATTCAAACGCGCGTGGTGTTTGACAGTAAGAAGTCTGCAGCATTGCAGTTCATGTTGGAGCAAATTCAAAAAGGCCGCCAAGCTTATGTTGTGTATCCTCTTGTGGCCGAGAGTGAAAAGATTGATCTCAAAGATGCCATCAGCGAATTTGAAAAGTTGCAGACGCAGTTCCCACAAGTGCGCATGGGGCTTCTCCACGGCAAAATGAAACCGCAGGAAAAAGACGAAGTGATGGATCGCTTCCGTAGTGGCGAATTGCAAGTACTCGTGTCGACGACGGTGATCGAGGTCGGCGTCGATGTCCCCAATGCGAACATTATGATCATCGAGCACGCAGAACGTTTTGGTCTTTCGCAGTTACATCAATTACGTGGCCGTGTCGGCCGGGGAGCCCACAAAAGCTATTGCATCCTTATTATGGGCTACGCCGTTTCCGATGAGGCCAAACAGCGCACAGAATTTATGGAGCGTACGACAGACGGATTTAAAATCGCCGAATTCGATTTAGAAATGCGCGGTCCTGGTGAATTCATGGGCACGCGGCAATCAGGATTGCCGGGATTTAAAATGGCCAATCTCGTTCGCGATATCTCGATCTTGCAGGAGGCTCGCGAAGCCGCCTTCGAGGTTCTCCGAAAAGATAGTCAGTTGAAATATGCCGAGAACCAATCTTTGCGCGAAGAACTGACAAAGACCCATGGCCCCGCCGCCCTCGCGGGCATCGCTTAGTTTCGCGCCGCAATACTAAAAAGAAGGCCATACCTTTTTCCCTATACAGCCGTTCGAGTGCGTGATCTGATTTTTGCAAACATCCACGGGGGGAGGGGAAAGTGAATACACTTTCAAAATACGTCATAGTTATTCTATCTATGTCTTCCGCAGCTCATGCAGGCACGATGCTTCGTTTGAATGCGGGTACGTTCGAAACTAAACGGGCTGAAAGCTTGATGAGTGCGCAAGTCGCAAATCCAGCCGCTGCTCAAGATTTGATCGTGCAGTTTAAAAACGCCATCACTGAAAAAGATAAAGCGGAGTTGAAAGCACTCGGTGCTGAAATCTTCGGCTATCTTCCAGATGATGCGCTCATGGTTCGCGCGTCCGTTGCAAAAATTCAGCAATGGCGTCAGCACGCGTCCGTTGAAGCGGTTCTTCCGTTCAAAGCTGATTACAAAATCAGCACTAATTTTGATCCCGCAAGCATTTTCAATAAAGATGAACAAACGGCGATCTTGGTAAAAACTTTTAAAGTCACTGAAACTAAAGACATCGCGATGCACATCAAAAACATGGCGCAATCAACAGTGCATGTTGCTGATGGCAAATCTATTGTTGCAGTCGTGCCTCGTGGTTCTGTTCGCGCAGTGGCAGCTCTTCAAGGTGTCGAGCACGTTCAGCCTTATGTTGAAATGAAGCCAATGCATATGACTTTCGAAGATCAGCAAGGAGCAGGTCCACAAGCGGCGGGCGATTACTCCGATATCACTGGCTATGAAACCGGCACGAAAGTGATGAACTTCGATGGGGCTTGGGCGATGGGCTATAAAGGCCGCAATCAAATCGCCTCTATGGCCGACACGGGTCTTGATAATGGTGAAGGCAACTTGTCTCCGGATTTCCAAGGCGCAGTCGTGAAAGGTTACATTTTCGGCTTGTTCGCAAAGGGCTGGGAAGATCCAATGGGCCACGGAACTCACGTAGCGGGTTCGATCATGGGTCGTGGAACTGCTTCCGGTGGTAAAATTCACGGCGGTGCTTTCGAAGCGACTTTCATTCCTGAGGGAATGTGGTCTCCGATGATGAAAAACCTTACGGTGCCATCGAAGATCCAAGATCTCTTCGCGAAAGCCTACGCAGATGGCGCGCGTATTCATTCGAACTCTTGGGGTTCGGCTCGCAACTTCGGCGCCTATGATAACTACGCTTCCAGCGTCGATGAATTCATGTTCAATAATCCTGAAATGTTGATCCTGTTCGCAGCGGGTAACAGCGGTGTGGATAAGGACAAGGACGGCCGTATCGACAGCGGTTCTATTTCTTCTCCGGGCACTTCGAAAAATGCTCTGACCGTGGGTGCGTCTGAAAACTTGCTCAGCACGGGCGGTATCCAAGTTCCTATCAGCAAACTACGTGCAGCCGCTGAAGAGTGGAGTGCAGAGCCTATCTATAGCTCTTACATCTCTGACAACATCAACGGTATCGCGATGTTCTCTTCTCGGGGGCCTACAAATGATGGTCGTACAAAGCCTGAGATCGTCGCTCCAGGAACCAACATCCTGAGCAATCGCTCCCACGTCGCGGGTGCGAGCGAACTTTGGGGTGCTTACAATGCGGACTACGCCTACTCGGGCGGTACTTCTATGGCGACCCCTCTGGCAGCAGGGGCGGCGGCAGTGACTCGTCAAATCTTGCAAGAGAAATTCAAAGTGGCGAACCCATCAGCGGCTCTCTTGAAAGCAACAATGTTGCACACAGCGGTTGACATGTACCCTGGTCAATACGGCGAAGTCGGCGCGGCTCGCGGACAAGAGTTACTCACTCATCGTCCAAACTCTGATGAAGGTTATGGCCGCGTGGATGTTTCCAATACGGCGAACCTAACGAGCGCGACACAAATCGTAGATAACTCTGCGGGTGTCGGACAAGGCGAGCAAGCGGTTGTGACTGTGACTTTGAGTCGTCCAGGACGTCTTCTCGCAAACTTAGTGTACACGGATGCACCGGCGTCTCCAGATGCAGCGGTGACCTTGGTGAACGATCTTGATCTTTCTTTAACAGGCAACGGTCAGAACGTTTCTCCGAACGATCATGTGAACAACAACGAAGTCATTGAACTCGGCAATTTGCCTGCGGGTACCTACTCGTTGGTTGTGACGGGAGCGAAAGTTCCTGTCGGCAAAAACGGTAAACAACCTTACGCTCTAGTTTATACAGTGCGTGAGAACTAATTTGTAAGTACTTGATATTGCTTATGGAAGGCCTCGTCAAAAGCGAGGCCTTTTTGTATTTTTTCCAGCCGAACCGGCTTTCATTTGATAACTCGTGTCAAATTTGTTAAAAACTCCAAGGCTCTTAGTTCGTCTTGGGGTCGGTCATTTATGGGTGGGGAAATCTATAAGTCACCGACAACTGCTGTGGTTTTGAGCCCGAAAAGGGAGGTCCTCCGATGGTGACTTTTAAGGTTGGTGACAATGCGGTTTATCCAGGCCACGGCGTGGGTAGAGTCACGGCAATTGAAACTAAAGAGATCCTCGGCAACAAACAGACTTTTTATTCTATTCAAATCCTCGATACAGGTATGAAAATCATGATCCCACGCGATAACGTGGAATCAGTAGGTCTTCGCCCGATCATTTCGAAGGAAGAAGCAGGACGCGTTGTCAGCATTCTGCGCGAAACCGACGTTAAAATCGATAATCAAACTTGGAATCGTCGCTATCGTGAATACATGGAAAAGATCAAAACGGGTTCTGTTTTCGAAATCGCGGAAGTTTTGCGCGACTTGTTCCTACTCAAAGTAGACAAGGAGCTCAGCTTCGGAGAGCGTAAAATGCTCGATACAGCGCGCACTCTGCTCTTGAAGGAACTCACTTTGGCGACCAGCCAAGAAGAGCTCTTCAAAGAAGAAGAAGTGAAAGCGATTTTCGGCGTAGCTCCCTAGGTTCGGCTCCTTAAGATTTTGATTTTTATCGTAAAATTAGAGATTATAGTAAGCCTGGGTTCATCCCAGGCTTTTTTCGTTTTAAGAGGTTCTCATGTCTAAAGTTCGTGTTCGCTTCGCTCCTTCGCCGACGGGTTATTTGCACGTTGGTGGTGCTCGTACTGCTCTCTACAATTATCTCTTCGCTAAGAAGAATGGCGGCGATTTTATTTTGCGCATTGAGGACACGGATGAAGCGCGCTCGACACAGGAATCTTTGCGTGGCCTGATCGATGATATGGTTTGGCTGAACCTTCTGTGGAAAGAGGGCGTGGATCCCGTCACTTTGAAAGACGTGGGGCCGCTTGGGCCTTACAAACAAAGCGAACGTCAGCATATCTACAAAGACGTCGCCGACAAACTCTTGGCGGCAGGTAAAGCGTATTATTGCTTCCTTACTGATGAAGAAATCGAAAAACAAAGAGAAGAAGCGATGAAGGCGGGCCGTTCACCGCAGATCAATTCACCTTACCAAGATTGGACTCTGGCGCAAGCCCAGGAAAAAATCAAAGCCGGTGGCAAGGCGGTCGTACGTTTTAAAACGCGCGAATTGAAGAAAGATTATATCCTCAACGATCTCGTGCGTGGCGAAGTGAGGTTTCCTTCCGACATGGTGGGAGATTTCGTTTTGCTTCGCTCAGGCGGAATGCCTGTCTATAACTTCTGCTGTGTGATCGACGATCATCTCATGGAGATGAGTCATATCTTCCGCGCCGAAGAGCATCTGCCAAATACTTTGCGCCAGTTGATGATCTACGAAGCGATGGGCTGGAAAGCGCCAGAGTTTGGTCATATTTCTTTGATTCTCGATGAGGACCGTCAAAAGTTATCAAAACGTAAGGGCGCCGTTGCGTGTGGCGAATTGAAGAAAGAAGGTTACCTTCCTTCGGCAGTTCTGAATTACATCGCGCTTTTGGGCTGGTCGCATCCTGATGAGAAAGAAATCATGTCGGTCGATGACATGCTTCAGGCTTTTGACATTTCCCGTTTGCATTCTTCGGGCGCGGTGTTTGATCGCGTGAAGTTCCGTTGGGTGAATGCGATGCACTTGCGGGCACTGCCGAATGCGCAACTCTGGAAGGAAATCCAGCCTTTCCTTTCTCGTGAACATTTGGAACTGCCTAACGATCCGGTTTGGCAGGAAAAGTCTGTCGTCGTTTTTAAGAGCTATATGGAAACTTTGGTGGATGCGATTGAACTCTATCGTCCATTGAGCGATAAATCTTTTGCGATTCAACCGGATGCGGGTGAAGCTTTGGCGTGGGAACCGACAAAGAATGTGCTCGCGGCTTGGCGGGATTTGATTCAAGCTTCTGGCAAAGAGTATTTGTCTGAGGACGAGTTTTTGAAAATCCAGGATGAAGTAAAAAATAAAACCGGCGCGAAGGGGAAGAATCTCTTCCAGCCGATCCGCGTAGCGGTGATCGGGAAACCGCACGGTGCGGAGTTGAAAATCTTGGTGCCGTTGATCAAGACGTCGTCTTTGATTGATCGTGCGAATAAAGTTTTGGCAAAGATG
>Ga0255338_1003274_pt1 | contig 19926 bp, 15 predicted proteins | sample MeOH1_35cm_T4_19_FD_203715 | JGI IMG/M metagenome (GOLD analysis project Ga0255338, IMG submission 203715) | Sandy soil microbial communities from University of British Columbia, Vancouver, Canada - MeOH1_35cm_T4_195 | ecosystem: Engineered > Artificial ecosystem > Sand microcosm > Unclassified ...
TGGCGCTCACGGGCCTCTTCCTTTGCGGCCTGCTGCTGGGAGCCCGCGGCTGGGCCCAGGAGGTCCAGCCGATCGAATTGAAGACGACGGACGGCCCGCTCGTCCTCCAGCCGCTGAAGCACGGCTCCGTTCTGGCGACCTTCAAAGGGAAGAGCTACTACATCGACCCCGCGCAGCTTCCGGCCGGCGCGAAGTATGGGAAGGCAGACGCCATCTTCATCACCCATGAGCACGGCGACCACCTGGATCCCAAGATGGTGGAGTTGCTGCGGAAGCCGGAAACCCAGATCATCACCAACGCGCGCTGCGCGGAGAAACTAGGCGCGGGCACCGTGATGAAGAACGGCGACACGCGGAAGGTGCTGGACGTGATGGTGGAGGCGGTGCCCGCCTACAACATCGAGCGGACCCAGTTCCACCCGAAGGGGAGCGACAACGGCTTCGTGATCAACTTCGGCGGCAAGCGGGTCTACTTCGCCGCGGATACGGAAGCCACCCCCGAGATGAAGGCGTTGAAGAACATCGACATCGCCTTCCTGCCGATCAACCTGCCCTATACTATGCCGCCGAAGGACGCCGTCGAGGCCGCCCGCGCCTTCCACCCGAAGATCCTGGTGCCGTACCACCAGGGCCAGTCTAACCCGCAGGAAGTGGCGGATGCTCTGAAGGGAACGGGCATCGACGTGCGTGTGTTGAAACTCCCCTGATCGAGAGCGCATCCTTTCGGACTCCGGCGATCCTTCCGACAGATTGTCGGAGTCCGCGTCTCCGCGCGGCGGCTCCAACGCCGCCTTCGCGTTACCCGACCTCGAAACGCCGCGTCTAGGTGCAAGGGGAGATCTTTCCCGACTCCGGAGCCGGATGATCGAGAAGACTTCGCCGATCCAGAGTGCTGATGAACACCGACCCACCAAGACCGCGGGCCTTCGAAGTGGCTTGGCGGCGGGGCAATGCCCATGCCAACCGGGGGGATTACGAGCAGGCCCTCGTGGAGTATGCGGTCGCCTGGGGATTGCTGCCGTATCGCAAGACGGAAACGGCGGCGGCGGCCTGGGTTCTCTTCGGCATCGGAGACATGCAACTGCTCACCGGCGATGCCGCCGGCGCGCTTGAAACACTTTGCCTGGCAGCGGGCTGTCCCGGTGGAGACCAGGTGCCCTTCCTCCACTGGCGCGTGGGCGAGACTCTGTGCCGGGCACACCTGCATGACTGGCCCTCCTACCATTTCAACGACTGGCGCAGCCGGGCGCTTCGGTCACCCGGGATGCGCTCATTGGCGCGTCTCGTCGGGTGGAGTGGGCCCCAGAAGGCCGTGGAGCGGCGGCGCGTCTACCTGGATTGCTACCGGAAGTTCGAGACCGGGTCACGGCTGGACGTCGCGTTGAGCCCGCGAGTCCTGAAGCCGTTCGTGCGCCCGCCATGGGTGTATTATCCCGGGCGGCACCCCAGTGGATTCCGGCAGGGCTATGAGGAGGCGTTCATGTACAAGCTCTTCCGCCCCCTGTTCTGGGACCGTCTCACGCCGGAGGAGCGCGCCGATTGGCTGGAGGAATGGCCGCCTCCCGGTGAGGATTGGCCCTTCTTCCTCGAATGGTGGGTTCGGCCGAAAAGCGCCGAGGCTGCCCCCCGCACCCCTTGACCGGCAACCCGGCTGCGGTTCTACCGGATGGACATCCCCTCCGGCGAAACAACCTTCCTTAGGCGTGGCTCCCCGTTTCGCGGTATTGCGAGATACCCCTCATATAATCTGGCCGAAATCGTCGGATTAATGTCTCATCGGCCACCGGTGCCCCACGTATCATAAGGCTGAATCGGGAGATGAGCCGGGAGGCGCGGATGGACAGGCGAGCGGAAGTGCTCAACGGCGGTGCGCCGCGACGGGTGGTGGTGGTCGCGTTCTCGCAGGCGAAGCTGCTGGATGTCACCGGCCCTTGCGAAGTGTTCGCAGATGCGAATACCACCGGCGCCCCTGGCTCGTCGCACCGCTACGTGGTGGAAGTGATCTCGGAGCGGGCAGGGCCGGTAGAGACCTCTTCCGGGGTCAGCCTGATTGCCCACCGTGGGTTCGCCGAGTGCCGTGACCCGATCGATACCCTGCTGATTGCGGGCGGTCCCGGGGTAGCGGAGGCGGCCGTACATCGCGAGTTGCTCCATTGGCTGCGCGAGGTCATTCCCCACGTCCGGCGCGTGGGGTCCGTGTGTACCGGCGCCTTCGTGCTCGCAGCCTTGGGAGTGCTGGACGGTCGGCGCGCCACCACCCACTGGGACTGGTGCGAACCATTCTCCCGCCGCCATCCCGCGGTTCAACTGGAACCCGACCGCATCTTCGTGCGGGACGGCAATCTTTACACCTCGGCCGGGGTTACCGCCGGCATGGACCTGGCCCTCGCATTGGTGGAAGAGGACTTCGGTCACGCCGTAGCGCTGCAGGTCGCGCAGAACCTGGTTCTCTACCTGCGGCGTCCTGGGGGACAGTCGCAGTTCAGCGCTTTACTGAAGCTCCAGGCGTCCGATCACGAGCCGCTGCGTGAATTGCAGGCCTGGATGGCGGGGCACCTGGAGCAGGACCTTTCGATTCCGGCGCTCGCCGAGCGAGTGCATATGAGTCCGCGCAACTTCGCGCGGGTCTTCCGGCGCGAAGCCGGCTGCACGCCCGCCGACTTTGTGGAGCAACTCCGGTTGGAGGGTGCTCGGCGTCGTCTGGAAGAATCCAACGCCCCGGTAGAGCGCGTGGCTCGCGAGTGCGGGTTCGGCAGTGCGAACGTGCTGCGGCGCGCCTTTCTACGACACCTCCGCGTGTCGCCCACGGATTATCGCAGCCGTTTCCAACGCGGCCCCACTATGCCCGGTGCCGAGGGAGGCGAACTCATGTTGAGAGGAACCGAATGCCCCTGAACACCCGACGAGAATTCTTGCGCGGCACCCTCGCGACCGGCGCCGGGCTGGCATGGTCCGCAGCCGCAGCAGGCGCGAATGCCCGCTCACTGACCCCTGCGGCAGCGGATCACCTCCACCTGGGCGGGATCCTCTACCCGCAGATGGACCAGATCGACCTGACCGGACCGTTCGAGGTCCTCTCGCGCCTCCCCAATTCCACGTTCCATCTGCTGGGGAAAGAGACGAAGCCCGTGCGCGACGTGAAAGGGCTGCTGCTCACCCCGGAGGAGACCTTTCGCGATGCGCCTCCGCTCGACGTGCTCCTCGTGCCGGGTGGATGGGGCCAGCAGCAGTTGATGGACGACGAGCCCACCCTGGCGTTTCTCCGGGCGCAGGCCGCCACTGCTCGGTATGTTTTCTCGGTGTGCACCGGCGCGCTGATCTGCGGTGCAGCAGGGCTGCTCCAGGGTGTGCGCGCGACCACTCATTGGAGCGCGATGCAGTTGCTGCCGTACTTCGGAGCAATCCCGGTGGAGCAGCGAGTGGTGGTAGACGGGCGGATCCTCTCCGCTGCCGGGGTCACCGCGGGAATTGACGGGGCGCTCCGGTTGGCGGCGCTGCTGCGTGGGGAAGCCGCTGCCCAGGAGATCCAGCTCAACATTCAGTACGCTCCGGAGCCGCCTTTCCATAGCGGAACGCCGGCCACCGCACCACCCGAGATTCTGCGCGCGCAGACCGAGGCGTTCCGCAGCATCACGGAGGCGCGGCTGGTTACTGCCCGTCGCTTTGCGGCGGCGAAATTGAAGTGACCGGCAGGTCCAGCAACTCTCGCACCTTGGCGGCGAGCACCCGGGGCGAGACCGGTTTTTGCAGGAATGCCACTTCCGCCTGGTGGATCCCGTGACGCATCACCGCGTCGTCGGTATAACCGCTCAAGAAGAGCACTTTCAGCTCCGGGTCATGCGCCTGGAGCGCTTCGGCCACCATGCGTCCGTTCATCCCCGGCATCACCACGTCCGTCACCAGTAGGTGGATCTTGCCGGGATGGGCGAGGGCTGTCTGGAGGGCCTGATCCCCGTTTCGGGCCTTCAGGATCGTGTATCCGAATGGCTCCAGCGCGTGAGCGGCGAACGTCCGCACCAGGTCATCGTCTTCTACGAGGATGATCGTCTCGGTGCCGCGCCCGGGTACGCGGTCACGAGGCTCTATCGCTAGTGGGACTGGCTGGGAGACCGCCGGAAGATAGACCCGGAACCGGGTCCCCCTGCCCTCTCCCGTTTCGACCTCGATCTCCCCCTCGCTCTGCTGCACGATCCCGTGAACCACAGCTAATCCCAGTCCGGTGCCGTGGCCCACACCCTTGGTGGTGAAGAACGGCTCGAAGATCCGGGAACTCACCTCGGGTCCCATACCGGACCCCGTATCACTGACGCAGAGAAGCACGGATCTTTGGGTTCGGATGCCGCCGGGCGCCGTCGGATCATCCATCCGCCGCTCCACGTTCCGGGTCTCGAGGGTGAGGCGCCCGCCCTCCGGCATCGCGTCCCGGGCGTTGACCGCCAGGTTCACGATGACCTGGTTGATCTGGCCCGCGTCCACCTTGACCGGCCAGAGATCCGGCGCCAACTGCGTTGAGAGGATGATGTCTTCGCCGATCAGGCGCTGCAGCATGTTCCGCACTTCGGCCAATACCGTGTTCAGATCCAGTACGGTCGGCGCGAGTACCTGTTGCCGGCTGAACGCCAGCAACTGCCGGGTCAGGCGCGCGGCTTGCTCACCCGCCGCGCGAATGTCGGTGAGCATCTTTCGGCCGGGGTCGCCGTCCGGAAGCCGCATCAGGCAGAGGTCCGCATAGCCCGAGATCACGCAGAGCAGGTAGTTGAAATCGTGGGCGATCCCACCTGCGAGCTGGCCGACGGCCTCCATCTTCTGCGATTGCCGAACCTGCTCTTCCAACTGCTTCCGCTCGCTAACGTCTCGCGCCACGCTTACGAGATACTGCTTATCTAGCTCCACCCAGCCCACGTTCACTTCTACCGGGAAGGTCGAGCCGTCCTTGCGGCGGTGGACGCCGTGAACGATGCCCCGCTTGGTGCGGCGCATCGCCTCCATGCGCTGCGGCCAGCTCGCAGGATTGACGGTAGGGTCGATGTCGAACACCGTGAGGCGCAGCAACTCCTCGCGGGTGTAACCGAGGCTGTTGTAGCCGCTGGCGTTGCTGTCTACAAAGCGTGCCGTCTCGGCGTCGATCACCTCCAGCGCATCGTTGGAGTGATCCACCAGCATTCGGAAAAGCTTGCGAGAATGTTCCGCGCGCTTCGCGGCACTGACGTCGTGCATCATCGCTGCCAGGCACCACGGCTTTCCGGTATGTGGATCCCGGATCACGAAGATCGAGATGTTAACGTCGATCGGGGTGCCGGTCTGGCGCTGGAGTAGACGCAGTTCGCCCTCCCACTGCCCGGACTGTTCCAGCGCGCCGCGCACTTCCTGTTCCAGTGCCGCGCGTTCCGCTTCGGGGGACAGGTTCCAGAGCGAGAGATTGGAGAGGGAAGCCTCGGCGCCCAATCCGAGCAGTTGCCGTCCCCCGGCGTTGAGGTAGTTCAATTGGCCGTCCAGGCCCGCGGTCGCAATGAAGTCCCGGCTGTGTTCGATGAGGCGCGCGAGCCGCTCGCGCTCCGCGGCCGACTGCTTGTTCTCGTCAACGTCGGTATTTGATCCGACCCATTTGAGAGTAGTACCGTCGGCAGCCCTGATGCGGGCGGCGCGGACCTCGAACCAGCGGTATTGGCCGTCGTACCTTCGCAGACGCAGCTCGCAGCGAAACTCGTTCCGGGTCCGGACCGTGGTCTGCCACGCGGCCAGCACGCCCTGGCGATCGTCCGGGTGAAGCCGGTCGCTCCAGCCGAGGCCGAGTTTGGACTCGGCTGACACGCCGCTGTAATCCACCCATTGACGGTTCGCATAGTCGCACTCGCCGTCCGGTCCGCAGGTCCAAACGTGGTGTGGCAGCGCTTCGGCGAGCTGGCGGAAGCGGGCCTCGCTTTCCCGCAGCGCGGCCTCTGCGCGGTCGCGCTCGGCGGCCGCGGTGACGCGATCCAGCACCGCGGCGACGTGGCTGCCGAGTGCCGCCAGGAACTCTCGCTCTTCCACCGTCAGCTGCTGTACCCCTTCGTCACCAAAGCTGCCGGTCCCCAAAGATCCCAGCGTCCGTCCGGCGAGGACGATCGGTACGTTCACGAGGGTGCGATTACCGAGCGCCTCGACGATTTCCTTATTGGTGCGCGGGTCCGTCCGGGCGTCTTCGACCACCACCACGTCCGTTCCCGCCACAATCTCTTCCAGCATGGGGTCGCCGGCTACGTGCAATCGCCGGCCCTCGCCCTTCTGCTGGAGGGGGTCCCCACCTTCGTCTTCGAGCACGAGATGGAGGTATTCGCCGTCGGCGGATAGTTGATAGAGCCATACCCGGCGCATCCCGATGACGGCGGTAATCGCTTCGCGCGCGGCGGCCAGGATGCCGGCGTGGCTGTCGGCGCGCTCCAGCCGGCGGGATAGCCCGAGCAGTGCCTGCGCATGCCGTTCGCGGGCTTCCAGGGCGTGCGCTGCCTGACACGGTTCGATGGACCAGCTCTCGCGTGCCGCCATCCGGAAGGCGGCGCGTGCCCCGGCGCGAAGAACCGCTTGCGCTAAAGCGTGCGGGGTTAACTCGTCGGTTAGGAGCGCCTCATCGGCGCCCGCGAGGAGGCTTTCCAGACACGCCGCCTCGTGCCCGGTCTCGACCAGGGTGACGATCGGCTGTTCGATGTGCACGCTCCGAAAGCGTCGGAGCGCCTCGGTCGTGTCCTGGACGGGCGTCAGGCTCCAGAGCAGCGTGCAGCCGCCGTCGCTGCTAGCAAGGGACTCCAGTTCCGGGACCGGACAGACCTCGACGGTGGAAAAACCGGCTTCACGACATAGCTGGAGCGTCCGGAGCACCGGTGGCGCGTCCGGCGGACGGTGGTCGACAAGTAGGACGCGGAACGAAGGCTCCATCTCGGGCATGGCGGCAATTGTGCTCGAAGCAAAGTCGAATCGCCCTGAGGGGTCGATCTCGGGACGGACGCCGGTTTCGCTGGTTCCGCTCCTTTGCATTGCTCGTTACGTGAGCAATTTGTATGCCAGTTAAATCACAGTCCCACATGCTCTCGCAGAACAACGCCTCCCTTGTGGCTGATGGGATCATGGAATCCGGGTGGCTGCTGGCAGTATTGGCGAAAACGGAGAGCTATACGGTTCGTCGTTTTCGCGAATGAGCTTGGGATACAGGTAAGCCCCGTCGCTGCGGAGCTTCCGTCCTGCGTAGGGCGGAGGCTCCGCTGCGACGGGATGCGCAATTTCTCCGGCACAGCCGTTCCCACCGGCGCATCCGGCTGTTTGGAAGAAGGTTCACTGTTGCTAGTCAGAACGTCCACTTCGTGTGGGTCGGAACGTCCCTCTCGTTGCCCAAGCGTGTCGACCTTCGTTGCCGGAACCGCAAACGCGCCGAACGGCTCCAGTCCCTCACGACCATCTACGGCCGTTTAGGCTTGGGGATATCCGCCTCCGGTGGGTCCTGCGCCGGCAGCCGGTACTCTCCACGGAGGCGGGTGAGCTCGGCCTCCAGCTCCTTCCGCACCTTCATGTATTCCGGTTCGTTGTAGACGCTGCGCAGTTCGTGCGGGTCCTTCTTCCTGTCGAACAACTCCCAGTAGTCCGTTTCCCGCTGGTAGAAGTGGATCAGCTTGTAGCGGTCGGTCACCACGGCATAATGGCGGGCCACGCTGTGCACTGCCGGGTACTCGTAGTAGTGGTAGTAAAAGCTCTTCCGCCAATCCGTCGGCGTCTTGCCCTTTAACACGGGCACCAGGCTGCGGCCCTGCATCTCCGGCGGCGCCGGCACTCCGGCCGCATCCAGGAACGTCTGCGCAAAGTCCAGGTTGGAGACCAGGTCTGCATTCACGCTGCCCGGCTTCGTTACGCCGGGCCAGCGCACCAGGAACGGTGTCCGCAGCGACTCCTCGAAGACCCAGCGCTTATCGAACCACCCGTGCTCGCCCAGGTAAAAGCCCTGGTCCGCGGCGTAGACAACGATCGTGTTCTTGTCCAGGCCGGTTTCCTTCAGGTAATCCAGCACCTTGCCCACGCTCTCGTCCACCGACGCGATGGTGGCGAGGTAGTCGTGCATGTAGCGCTGGTATTTCCAGCGAATCAGGTCCTTACCCGTGAGGTTCGCTTTGCGGAACTCCGCGTTGCGCGGCTCGTAGTAGGCGTCCCAGATCTTGCGCTGCTCCGCATTCAAATTAGGCGGTGGGGTGAGCTTCAGGTCCACGTCGTTCATTGTCGACGCGATGGTCATATCCTGGTTCTTCTCCGCCTTACCGCGTCCGGAGTAGTCGTCGAACAGGGTCTCCGGCTCTGGGAACTTGACCTGATCGAAGAGCGTGAGGTTCTTCAGGTTCGGCTCCCACGGCCGATGCGGCGCCTTGTGCTGCATCATCATCAGGAACGGCTTGCCCGCGTCCCGTCCCTTCAGCCAATCCAGGGTGTGGTCCGTGATGAGGTCCGTAACGTAGCCGCCGTCATACTTCACCCGCTGTCCGTTGCGGATCATCGGCGGGTTGTAGTACACGCCCTGCCCGGGGAGGATCTCCCAGAAGTCGAAGCCGGTGGGCTCCGAGACCAGGTGCCATTTCCCCACGAGGGCGGTCTGATACCCGGCCTTCTGCAATAGCTTCGGAAAGGTCACCTGGGAGCCGTCGAACCGGCTGTTGGTGTTGTTGTAGAAGCCGTTCAGGTGCGAGTACTTCCCCGTGAGGATGACCGCCCGGCTGGGACCACAGATGGAGTTGGTGACCAGGCACCGGTCGAATCGCATCCCGTCTCTGGTGATGCGATCCAGGTTCGGCGTCTTATTCAGCTTCGATCCGTAGGCGCTGATCGCCTGGTAGGCGTGGTCATCTGAGAAGATGAACAGGATGTTCGGCCGCTGCGGCGGGGCGCTTTGGGCGCTCTGAGCACCACCGAGGATAACGGCCGCCACGAGAACGGCAAAGAGGGTAAGGAGTTGCTTCATTGGCGGGTGTGGGGCGTTCGGGCGCACTGGCGTTCGGAATTGTTGGCTCGTCTTTCATCCTTCGGTCTTCATCCTTGCTTTCCCTCGCGGGCGCCCTTTCGAGCCGCCTTCCCGCCTTCCACGCGCTCGGGCCAATTCTTCTTGACCAGGGCTTTCAACTCGGCGACCACGCCCGCGTGTTTCGGGTCGTCAATCAAGTTGCGGTATTCGTGGGGGTCGGCTGTCTCGTCGTACAGCTGCGCGCCCTTGGCACCGTCGTCCCACTCGGTATAGCGCCAGCGCTCGGTGCGGACGGAATAGCCGGGAAACATTCCGCGCTGCACCTGGGTGTAGGCCGGCCGCTCCCAGCGCGCGGTGGGGTTCTGGAGCAGTGGGCGCAGGCTCACGCCGTCCAGGTGACCGGCCGGCTTCAGTCCGGCCAGGTCCGCTAGGGTGGGGTAGAGATCCACGAACTCCACGGTGCGCGGCGAGGTCTTGCCGGCGCTTACCCCTGCCGCATCCGCTTTTCCGTCCGGAGCGACCACGATCATCGGCACGCGCGCCGATTCCTCGAAGAGGCTCTGCTTCATCCACAGGCCGTGCTCGCCGAGGTGGTAGCCGTGATCGCTCCAGAATACCACCACCGTGTTGTCCCACAGCTTCAGGCGATCCACCGCGTCCAGGATCTTCCCGATCTGCGCGTCCACGAAGGAGATCGAGGCGTAATAGCCCTGCTTGCATTCCCGGGCCTGGTCCGGAGTTACGCCGAAGTAAGGCCACGGCTGCGTGGATGCGAGTGCCGGACGGGGGACGCCGTTCAAGGCGCCCTCCGGCTCCTGCGGCAGCCGGATGCGGTCCAGTGGATAGAGGTCGAAGTACTTTTTCGGAGCTACGTAGGGCGTGTGTGGCTTGTAGAAGCCGGCCGCGATGAAGAACGGTGCGTCCTTGTGCTCCTCCAGAAGCTTGATGGTCTCCAGGGCAACCTTTCCGTCCGTGTGCTCCTCGTCTTTCCCGGCTTTGTCCGCGAGGAGGCACATCGCGCTGCCCAGTCCCCGCTTTGGCGTGTAGTTGACGATGTCCGGCTCCAGAGCGGTCTTGTCCCGCCCCGCCGGGTTCACCACATGGCTCCAGGAAGGCGGATCGTCCAGCCCGCTGGTGCCGATGTCGCCGGGGTTGCCGTAGTGGTACAGCTTGCCGACGCGGGCGGAGTAGTAGCCCTGGTTCTTGAATAGCTGCGGCAGCGTCACCACGTCCGGCAGACCGGTGCGGAAGTGGTACTGGAGGTCGAACACCCGGGTGGTGCTCGGGCGTAGTCCTGTCAGGAGGGACGAGCGGCTGGGGCTGCAAAGCGGAAACTGGCAATAGGCCCGGTCGAACCGCACGCCCAGGCGAGCCAGGCGGTCAATGTTGGGGCTCTGCACCACCGGATTGCCGTAGCACGCCAGGTCGCAGTTCATGTCATCGACGGCGATGAACAGTACGTTCGGTCGCTTCATGGGCTGGGCGCGGCTTGCGGGTACATAGCCGGCCAGCGCGAAGGCCGTAAGCAGCAGGAAGAGGAAGACGCGGTTCATGGGGTGGCGATCGGGGTGGAGGTAGTTGGCCGGCCGGTGCCACGGCACTTGACTTTACGGCACAGACGCCCGCAATCCGTGCAGGGTTCACCGGGTACGCGGCGAAATAATCAATTGCCCGTGCGCCTAAGCGCGCGCTAAAAGCCGGGGAACACTTTGACGCGACAGTAGTCTAAGCTACAGGGAGCGCCGCGTCTGCTGTTTTGACAGCCTTTCCCGGCGCAACTATAATTTTTCCGACAGGCGCACCTGGCTTTTAAGTTCGTTCTCATCTTTCACCGTCTGGTCCTGGACGCCGCCCACCGGAGACTCCGATGCATTGCGCCAATTGCCGAGCGCCCCTAGCGCCGGGTAGCCGCTTCTGTAATGGGTGTGGGGCCGCGGTGACCGCCGGCCCGGCGCCGGTCGGCGAGCGCACCGGTGCGTATCAGCGCCCTCCGAATGCGCCTCAGCCGCCGCATCCGGGGATGGCTCCTACCTTTCAGGTGCCCGGCAACACGCCGTACTACGGGGCGCCGGATCCGATGCCGGCTAAGAAGCCTATTGCCTTGCTCGCGGCGATCCTCGCACTCGTCGCCGGCGGAGTGGTCGCCGGAAGCCTGTTCCTGTTCCAGAAGTCCCGCACCGCCGTCACTGCCGGACAGGTCGCTGCCGTTCCCCAGGCGCCCGGTCTGCAGCAGGCTCCCACGCAGTCGCTGCCGCAGGGCCCCGGCGTGGTGACGGCGCCCGGCACACCGCAGGCCCCGGGGCAGCCGGTGACCGGCGCGCCGCAGACGCCCAAGGGTGACGGTCTGGCGCCGAACGTGATGATGGCGCCCGGCTCCCAGGCTCCCACGGCTCCCTCCGTAACGCAGGCGCCGTCCGTACAGGCGCCCGCCGCACCGCCGGTGCTGTCTGCTCCCACCCAGGCGCCCGCGCCCGCGCCACCGGTTACGGGCGCCGCACCACGCTCGCAGCCGAAGCCCCAGGCACCCGCCCAGCCGCAGGTAGTGGACAATAGCGACTTCGATCGTTACATCCGGTGGCTCCAGTTCGTCGAGCAAGAGCGCAGCGGTTTGCGGGCGCAGGGGGAGACGGAGAGCTTCCGGATGATCGAGTCGTTCTACCAGACTGCTATGGGCCTGGCGGATCCGGATTCGAACGATGCAGTCATGCAGCAGCAATTCGACCGAAATATCCAGATCACCCTTCAGCGTACGGTGGCGGCGATCCGGCTCTTCCGGCAGAACATCATCCGGACCAAGCCGGCGGTCCCTTCGGACTGTAAAGCCCTCGACTCCTACTATATGGCGGCGATGGAGCAAGAAGGGCTGCTAACCGCGAACCTGATCGATGCTTTGACGCGGAAAGACATCGGCCGCATTAAGATGCTTGCCCGGGGCGGGACTGCCAACATTGATCGCAACCTGGGCCAGGCCAACCTTCGCCTTGAGCAAGCCTACCGCGGCCGGGGTCTAAACCAGCAGTTCCGTATAGAGACCGGCGGCAACTCGTCAATGCTTGGCGGCCTTATGGGGATGGGCGGCCTGTAGCCGGCCCCAGCCCGATGAAGTTCCCCCCCAAACCCAGTGACCCACGCCGCCGCGCCGATTCGCGAACGGTCCTGGTATTGCTCGCCGTGGTGGGGCTCCAGGTGGTCATCGTCCTGGTAATCGTCGCGGTCGCCTTTCCGGACTGGCGTCCTGCTTTCCTGCGGGACGCCTCCCAGGAGGCCGCTATGCCGGATCGCCTGGTTGCTCCCGGTTTGCCGAATGCGGAAGCTCCCGGCGACGCCACCCGGCCCGTCGCGCCTACCGATACGGCCGCCAGCCGGATGCTGTTCGGCGGCCCCGGCAGCGCCGTCCTCGGCGACCACGTGCCCGCGCCGCCGCCTCGCCCCGCGCCGGAGCGGTCGGCATCCATTCCCAATCTTCCGACGCCGCGTTCCGAGACGGACACGCCGAACGCGACCGAGCAGACCGCCTTTCAACGCTACCTCGATTGGCTTCGTGCGGTGGAACTGGAGCGGCTGAGCCTGCGCACCTGGGGCGAGCACCATCTATCCGCCGGTGAGCCCGCGACCCCGTCGGAGCCGGCCCAGCGTCGTCAGGTCCTTCACCTGGCGGGTCAGGAAGTGCGTGCCTTCCGCCAGCGCATCCTTCGCACCCGGCCGGTGGTGCCCCCCGAGTGCCGCATCGTGGACCAGTATTACATGGGCGCGCTCTCGCAGGAGGCGTCGCAGACCATCGATCTCTTGGAAGCAATGGAGCAACAGGACGTCGATCAAACGCGCCAATTCCAGCGCCTCGGAACCGGTCGTGTCGACCGGGACTTGACCGTCGCCAATGCGAAGCTGGAGCAGACCCTCCGCAAGCACGGACAACCCCCGGCGCTTCGAATCGAGATGGGCGCTGGGGCCTCGCTGCTGGGAGCGCTGGCGGAGTAGCCGCACCTGTAACCGGGATACGGCTCTCGAGAGTACTCGCAGCGACCGAACCAGGGACAAGCCCTCCGCCGCCCGGTCTTATCCAGCGGAGATCAGTCCCCGTCGTGGGAGCTGAGCTGGGCGAAGAGCTGCCGGAACTTCTCGGCCTCTACGTCGGAGACGCTAGAGATCGTGAGCTCCAGGCAGTAAAGCCAGAGGCGGATTACCGCCTGGTCGGCCGGCATTTCCAGTACCTGCTTCAAGAAATCGCGGACGATCCCTTCGTAGGTCTGCTCCGGCTCGTTGAGCTTGATGCGGTGGGCGCCGCCGTAGGGAGTTTCTACGGTAGGCTGGACGCGGTCGAGGAACTCCCGCACGTTTGCGGGGGTCATGTTCCCCAGGTCGCCGCCGAACTCCGTGCGGACCAGCTTGCGGAATTCTTGTAGAGTCACGCGTCCGTCTCTTTCCGGCAGCTAGGTCCAGCTTCGGGTGGCAGCGCCGTCCTAACCACTATAGACGAGAACGGGAAACTCTTTGTTTCCCCGGATACGCGAATCGGTAAACTTCTCCACTGGTTGCCGATTGCGACGGGTTTCAGGGCGCTGATTGGCGGTTCAGGAAGGCGCGAACGGTTGCCGCGTCAGGGAGTGCCGGGATGGCGCCCTTTCCGCGGCACGTAAGCGCCCCTACGGCGTTCGCGAACCGCCCGATCTCCGCGAGCGAGATCGGTGTGAGCGCGTCCAGGCCGCCCACATCCAGCAGACCCGCCAGCATTCCGGCGACGAAGCCGTCTCCCGCGCCCGTGGTGTCCACCACGTCCACGCAGAATCCTGGGACCTCGACCGCACACTGCGGCGTCACGAGGTAACAGCCGGCTGCTCCTCGGGTCAGGGCGACGAGACGCGGACCGGACTGCAGCAAGCGCTCCGCGTGCTCGGCCGGGGAGCCGGGACCGTACAGGAACTCGGCCTCGTCTTCGCTGACCTTGACCAGGTCGGCCATCGGGAGGGCAGCGAGGATCTCCTGCCTGGCGGTTGCGAGATCCGGCCAGAGGGGCGTACGCAGGTTTGGGTCGTAGCTGATGAGTGCCCCTTCCTGGCGGGCGCGCTCTGCGGCGTCCAATGTGGCCGTCCGGCTGGGATCCTGAATCAGCGTGATGGAGCCGAAATGGTAAAGCTGGCAGCCTGCGAGGGCCTCGTCCGGGATCTCGTCCGGACGGTAGAGCATGTCCGCGCTGGGATTGCGGTAGAAGACGAAGTCCCGCTCCCCATTTGACTGCAGCGACACGAAGGCCAGTCCCGTGCGCGCGGATGGATCGAAGCGCACCCAGCGAGTATCCACGCCCGCTGCGGCAAACGTTTGCTCCAGGAAGTGCCCGAAAGGGTCTTCACCCACCTTGCCCAGAAACGCCGACTGTACGCCCAACCGCGCCAGCCCCACCGCCACGTTGGCCGGCGCCCCTCCCGGAGCCTTGCGGAAGCCGGGGCATTCGATCAAGCTCACGCCCGATACGTCCGCCACAAAGTCGACCAGCGCCTCACCCAGGCAAACGGCAGCGGACATGAATCGGGACCTTCAGGGCGTTCAGCCTCGGGCATTGGGCGCTGGGCATCCTAACGCCCAACGCCCAACGCCTGGCTTTACTTGTTGATGAGCGAGATCGCTTCTTCCCAGCGAGCGATCGGGACCGTCTTGAGGTTGTTGACCGCGAACTCCAGGTCCACCGCCACGACTTCGGTGCCCTGCAGGGCGGCCATCTTGCCCCAATCCCCGTCTTTAACCATGTCCGCGGCTTTGATGCCCACACGGCTGCCGAGAACGCGGTCGAAGAGGGTGGGGGTGCCGCCGCGCTGGACGTGACCCAGAACTACGGCGCGTGTCTCCACGCCCAGGTTCTTCTCGATCTCGGCGGAGATGAAGTCACCTACCGCCCGCTCTTTGAGGGTCACGTGCCCGAACGCGTCCACGTTCAGGTCGCCCGTATCGGCGTTGGGGAGCTCGGTGCCTTCGGATGCCACCACGAGTCCCCAGGTTTTGCCGCGCTCACGCTTGCGCTTGAGCGCGGCGCACATCGCGTCCACGTCGAGCGGCACCTCCGGGAGGCAGATCCAATCCGCGCCCGCGGCGATGCCGGTATGGAGCGCCACCCAGCCGGCGTGCCGGCCCATGACCTCCAGCACCAGGATGCGGCGGTGGCTGCGGGCAGTGTCCAGCAACCGGTCCGCCGCGTCCAATGCAACCCCCGCGGCCGTATCGAAGCCGAAGGTGTAGTCCGTGCTGTTCAGGTCGTTGTCCATCGTCTTCGGGACGCCGACCGTATGCAGCCCGTGATGCTTGAAGAACTTGTTGGCCACGCCGAGAGTGTCTTCACCCCCGAGCGCGATCAACGCGTCCAACTCCAGGCGCTTCCAGGTCTGAAGGCACTTCTCCAGGTCCGCTTCCGCTCCCTTACGGAACGGATTGGTCCGGGAAGAGCCCAGCATCGTGCCGCCCTGGCGGATAATCTCATCCACGCGGCTGAGACTCAGCTCGGTGGTAATCCCTTCAACCAGGCCCTTCCAGCCCAGTTCCAGCCCCACAAATTCAAACCCGTGATCCAGGCCGCGCAATACTGCGCCCCGGATCGCGGGGTTCAGGCCCGGGCAGTCGCCGCCGCCGGTAAGAACGCCCACACGCATCTACAAACTCCTGAATGGTGTTCCAACTCGCCCGGGCCCTGCTTTACTCCCAGTCGAGTCTTACATTTCGAGCTCCAGCAGGCCTTCATCACCGTCCTGGCGACGGTAAAGGATGCTGACATGCTGGGTCTCCGCATTGATGAACGCGAAGAAATCATGGGCGAGGAGGTCCATCTGCAGGGAGGCCTCATCCGCAGTCATAGGTTTTATCGCAATGCGCTTGCGCCTGACCACGTCAGGCTCTGGCTCTACGGTGCGGGCCGTGGCCTCCTCCGGCACCTCAGCGAGTAGACTGGCCACCGTGGAAGCGTTCGCCCGCCCCTTGTGGTGCTTCATGCGGTCTTTCAGCCGGCGCACCTGGTGCTCCAACTTGTCCGTCACCGCGTCCACGGACGCATAGAAGTCCGACGTGCGCTCCTCCGCCCGCAGGAGCGTGCCGTTCAAATCAAGTTGGACTTCCACGATCTGCCAGTTCCGCTGCACGCTGTGCATCACGTGGGCGATCCGGGCGGAACTGAAGTAGCGCGCCAGGCGCTGCAGCTTCTTCTCCGCGTACTCGCGCTCCCGGTCAGTGATCTGCACCTGCTTGCCGGTAAAGGTTACTTGCATAGGAACTCTCCGTCTGGTTGGTATACCTGTTTCCAGCCCCGTGGGGCAGACACATCATACCCCGCTTGGCGCCTGTAAAGACGTACTGCCCATTGGGGACCGGATGCAGGTGTTATACCGCTCCTGCCGACTGATGGGAAACCCACGGTGTTTGCATGCGCTGGGTGTCAGGTCTGCTGGCAATGACACCGCTGCACGAATTGATGTCCGCTTGTCTAGAAACCGACTAATGCCTTGAGTGACCTACCATCCAGTCTTCAACCGGGAAGTCCCGGCCGGCGTGCCTGGCGAAGCTGGCTAACTAGTCAGCCGATTAGCTGTTGCTTAACAACCAATCGGAAGATAATATTATTAGCGGGGAGCGGCGCTCTGTCGGGCCGACAAGCTGTCTCCCGAATCAAGGAAAGGAACCGTATGGCTGGCAGGGGATTTGATGACCGGGACCGCGCCTCTGCGGCCGGAAAAAAGGGTGCCGCCACCCTTAAAGAGCGCTTCGGCCGGGATCACTTTGTGAGCATGGGCAAGTCGGGCGGCGCCTCGAATCGGGACAAGCACGACCCGGATCATTTCAAGGAGCTAGGTCGGCGTGGTGGCCAGATTCGTTGGGAGCGTGAGCGCGCCAAGAAGGCCGCCGAGCAGCCCGTAGCCGAGGCCCAGCCGGCCGAATAGTCCGGCGCCGGTTGCCCCGTCCTCTCAGGCTCCCCGCTTCCATGTCGGGGAGCCTTCGGCGTCTCGGACGCCCGTGGCGCATTCCGCACAATCCTGTCCGCACGCCTGCTGACGGCCCGACGGTTAAATCGTCTCACGTTGTGGGGAGATTAATGCCGGAATCATGATCGGGCGGGGCCGGGAGGACGGGATGGAAGCGAGTGGAGCGTTGCCGAAACTCTGGCTGCTGCGGGCACTGGACCTGGAGACCAGCCAGGCAGATGCCGCCGAGGTGAGCCGGGCCACGCTGCAGGCACTGCGGGACGCGCTGGAAGAGGCGTGGACGCCCGCGGCTGACGCCGCCGAAGTGCGGAGCCGGCTCGAGGCGTACGCAGGTCGTCTTCGCCGGGCGCGGCCGGGAGACGCTCAGTTGAACGCGGCGCTGGACCGCGCGGTGGCGGCTCTGCCGCTGGGGCGCGAACTGGCCCTGGCGGAGATGGACGCCATCCTGCACGAGCGAGAGGCAGCAGGTGCCGCACTGATTGCGGCGGCCGAGGGCATGTTCCGTCCCGGAAGCCGCGTGCTTACGCTCGGCTACAGCGAATTGATTCGCAAACTCCTCACCCACTACGGCGACCGCCTGGAGGGCGTGACCGTTTCGGAAGGCCGGCCGCGCAGCGAGGGAACCCGTTTGGCTGCGGCAGTCGGCGGGCAGGCGATTCCGGTACGCCTGATTACGGAAGCCCAACTCGACCTCTTCACTCCCGAGAGCGACGTGGCCGTCATAGCTGCGGAGCGGGTGCTGCCGGATGGGAACGTAGTGGCTCCGGCGGGTACCGCCGTCCTCGCGCGTCTCTGCGCCGCCCACGACGTGCCGTTTTACGTGGTCGCAGAACAGAGCCGCTGGGTGCCGGCGGGGAATGCTTTGGCGCATTTCGGCCGCGAGCGACGCGCCCCGTCCGAGGTATTGCCCCAGCCCCCGGAAGGCGTACAGGTGGCGAATGTGGCCTACGATCTGACGCCCGCGCAGTTGATCGCCGGCTACGTCACCGAAAGCGGCGTCGTGGCCCCGCAACGGGCGGGCACAGAACTCCGGCGAGTCGCTTGAGAATTCCTACCTGGCAATGGAAGAATCTTCAACGGTCGTTTGCCCGGACCCCCGGAGCAATCCGGGCCGGTTCGATCGACTACAGATCCTTCCTCGCAAAAGACTTGCCACAGTGGCCTCGGGACTCCGGGCGACCTACCGCTTGATTAGCTCATGGCGGCCGATCCGACGATGGTGCGGCATCGTTCACCAGCCATATCGCTCCGGCCCCCAGGGCTTGCGGATCAGCTCTTGCTTGACGAGCACCAGTTCCCGGGAGGGGAGGTCCTCGCTCAAAACGACCCCGGGTCCGACGCAGGAGTAGGCGCCCACCTTTACACCAGGCATCAGGATGGCATTGACTCCCGAGCGACTGTAGTCGCCGAGGTAGCTGGCGTTGGCGCCGGCGGTAGGCTGCTCGCGGCGGCCGAGTGTGGTGTGGGTGGCGGGCCCGTCATCGAAGCGGAGGGTGCCGCAGACCGTAGCGGCGCCGATATCCACCCGGGAGCCGAGGACGCCGTAGATCTCGCAATAATGGTAGAGGTAGGCGCCGTCCAGCAGGACTCCTTCAAACTCCGCGCCGTGACCACAGATCGCGTCAGGGCCGAGTACTGTGTCCTCGCCTATGAGGGCGTAGTCGCGCACGCGGGCTCCGGAGCCGACCAGACAGCGTGCGCCAACGATGGTGCCGTTGGTGACCGAGGCATTGGGGGCCAGCCAAAGGTCTCCGTGCACGACGACCCGCTCGCCGATCACCGCGCCCGGCTCCAGGACCACTCGCCCGTGGATCTCCGCGCTCTCCGCCACTCGCGCGCCGTCGGCGATGGACGACGAGCTTAACCGGGCGCTGCGGTCGTGGAGCAGTGCCGTGGTGGCTTCCAGGAGGTGCCATGGCTTGTCTACGTCCACCAGAAAGCCTTTGGCCGGCAGTGCCTGCACGGGCAGCCCGTGCTCGGCCATCCGGGCGAGGGACTCCGCGATCTCGCTTTCAAGGGGCGGCATGCCGCCCACCGGTACGTGCGTCATCACACCCGGGTTGGCGCGGAGAAATGGCACGGCGGCCGGCTGGAACGCGTAGAGCCCGCCGACTCGGTGCGTGCCTTCGCGGCCGTGCCCTTCGAAGTCGGTAAGCACGTCCTCCGTCGCGCGGATGGTGATCCAGTCGCCGGGCCGGAGTGCTCCCAATTCCTGCACCACCGCCACCGCGGGTGCTTCCGCTCGGTGCGCCGCCTGCACTATCGCCGACACCGTTTCATCGGTGGTGATGACGTCCCCGTGTGCGACCAGGAACGGCTCGTGTTCGTTGCCCTCCAGCCCGTAGAGCACCGCGTCGGCAGTGCCTTCCGGCCGGGGCTGCGTTACAAAACGAACTCGTTCCTCCAACCCAGCCAGGGCCGCCCGCACGGAAGGCGCCCGCTCGCCGAGCACAACCACTACCCCGGTAACCCCTGCCGCGAGGAACTGCTCTGCGAGACGGCGGACGAGGGGAACGTTGCCGATGGGGAACGCGCATTTGTTCCGCACCTCGTTGTAGGGCCAGCATTTCCGGCCTCGCCCGGCAGCCAGCACGATCGCGATCATGGGTGTTCGATGCTCCAGGGGCGTCAGCCAGCACGGCCTGCCGAAGGCTTCCACTTGCACCGGAGTTTCTCCTGTCCCGCCGCAAGAAAGCAACGATCTACCCGCTGAGATACAAGGTCCCGCCGGAGGCAAAAGGGCTGTACCGGCCGAATTTGTGACCGGTGTCGTAGTCAACTCGATTCAGGTCCTGGTAATCTATCGGAAGGCCACCCCGCAAAAGCGTTAGACGTCGTGCCTTAAGCGTTGAGAGGTGGACGCTAATTCGCCGAGCGGGAGCGCCAGGCGCCGGGGGTGAAGCATACCTCCTTCAGCCCCGCTCCTCGCGAGCCGCCAGCATTGAACTTAACGCTTATGCTCGACGCTTGGCGCCTGATTGACCTGAATGCCACGCCCCG